>Ga0078972_1008856_pt1 | contig 20511 bp, 20 predicted proteins | sample YelNatPaOPGAMG01_FD_67568 | JGI IMG/M metagenome (GOLD analysis project Ga0078972, IMG submission 67568) | Hot spring thermophilic microbial communities from Obsidian Pool, Yellowstone National Park, USA - OP-RAMG-01 (SPADES assembly) (version 2) | ecosystem: Environmental > Aquatic > Thermal...
GGACGGAAGCCGGTAATAGCCCGTGTGAACCCGCTCTCCTACGTTACGGACGCTGTTAGACAGTTGACTATACTGTCGCTGGATGCTTCAGCTCTAATAATAGACTTTACATATCTCGGCATATTCGCAGCAATTTTGGCGACAATCGGCATAGTGCTCTCATGGAGATACCTAGCCAAATAAAGGAGGGTTGTATGTATTCAACTACTAACTTTTATTTCCTGTTTATACTCTAGATTTGAGTATAATTCTGAAAAAACTTTAATAGATACAATTCTTTGTCGTTCACTAACCTTTTAATTTTGAAGGAAGAATCATGGCGACCGTTGTTGAGGCCGTCAACCTTAAAAAGACGTATATGCTTGGCAAGGTTCCAGTGGAAGCCCTCAGAGGCGTAAACCTAAAAGTTGAGACAGGCGAATTCCTAGCAGTTTTGGGGCCTTCTGGAAGCGGCAAATCAACACTTCTAAATTTGATAGGTGCTCTGGACAAACCGACTGAGGGCACAGTGCTAATCGAAGGGGTTGACATTTCAAGGCTTAATGATAATCAACTTGCGGATTTAAGACGTAGGATAGGCTTCGTCTTCCAATTCTTCAATCTAATACCACGTTTAACCGCTAGGCAAAATGTTGAGTTGCCAATGGCAATATCCGGCTTAAGCAAAGACGAGCGCAGAAAACGTGCAGAAGAACTTCTTGAAATCGTCGGGTTAAAAGAGCGCGTGAACCACAAGCCAACAGAGCTCAGCGGCGGCGAGCAGCAACGCGTAGCAATTGCAAGAGCCCTAGCCAACAACCCAAGCTTTCTCTTGATGGATGAGCCTACTGGCAACATAGATTCAAAAGCTGCAAATGAAATAATCAGGTTGGTTATGAGGCTCAATAAGGAGAAAGGCATAACCATCATAATGGTCACACATGACCAGCGTCTAGCTTCACAGACGGAGAGAACAGTGCAGATGTTTGACGGTTTAATAGTTCAAGAGAAGGTGAATTAACGTGAAAGTAAGCGACATTTTATCCTATTCTTTTAGCGCAATAAAATTGCGAAAACTACGAGCAGGCTTAACCACCTTGGGCGTAGTCATTGGTATTGCAGCTATCGTTGCATTGCTTTCAATAACTCAGGGTCTGCAAAACACCATAACCATGCAGCTCGAAACTGGACTTGCAACTAACACACTGATTGTTTCCGCTGGAGGAGGATTTGGAGCCGGCGGACAAGGTAGAGCAAGTTCAGACTTTAAATTACAAGCTAATTACACAGAGATAATTGATGGCTTATCCCCAGACATTGAAATGTCTGCCGCAATAATTCAGCGAGCAGGCTGGATTGAATCTGATGGAAGAGAGCTCGCTACTGCAATAGTAGGCGTGGACTTTGCTAAATACGGGGAAATTTATAGCAGCGCATTTGTAAACGAAAGCGGACGAATACCTCAAAACACCGAAAATAACATGCTCATCATTGGAAAACGCGTAAACGACCCCTGGAAAAATGGAACGTTGTTCTGCGATTTAAACGATGATGTTAAGATAATTTGGACTAACACAACCACTTTTCCAATAAGAAATGAAACATATACTGGTCATGTTGTGGCTGTTCTTAAAGAAGTTGGAGGCTTCGGCATAGGAGGCCCTTCAGACTCGAGCATTTACATTCCAATTTCTCAAGCTCAAAGCTTCTTCGGAACAGATGAATGCAGCCAAATAATCGTGAAATTAAAAAACAGTAACAAAGAAACAATTGACAACGTTTCCAAAGTCATAACCGATGCTTTCAGCAATCAAGTTTCAGTGATGTCAGCAACAGCCATGCTTAATACTCTCTCAAGCGTCTTCTCTGTCATAGAACTTTTCTTAGCTGGAATTGCCGCCATATCGCTTCTAGTAGCCGGAATAGGCATAATGAACATCATGATAGTTTCTTTAATGGAACGCACAAGAGAGATAGGCATACTAAAAGCGTTAGGCATGAAAGGTCGAACAGTCCTTTTGATTTTCCTATTCGAATCAGTAATAATCGGCTTGATTGGCTCAGTCATCGGCATTGGTTCAGGTTGGGGCGTAGCAAACCTAGTTATGATAATCTTTAGCGGAGGAGGCGCATCCTTTGGAAACCTGCGGGGAAATCAAACTGGAAGCTTTGGAATGACGATAACCCCACTCTTAACGCCCACAGTGGCCGTCTTAGCCTTAGTATTTGGAGTTGGAGTCAGCGTAATCTTTGCGATTTATCCCGCTTGGCGCGCTTCAAAACTCAAGCCAGTTGAATCCTTGAGATATGAATAGCAAATTAATGAATAGCAAATTATATAGCGCGGTAACATAACGCTCGCATAGAGGCAACGGCAAATTTGATGGACAATGTGGAAAGAAGCATAGGCTTTCCAATGGGTGACTCAACCCGCTCCCCTAAAAGACCCATAGTCACCATAATCATAATAGCAGTTAACATTGCAGTGTACGCCATAACATCCTACACGAACTACTTCCTAGAAGTCAGCGATTACTGGGTGAGCGCTGGAGGCTTTGTTCCATCATTAATTGCACTGCCTTCCCAGTGGTACAGAGTTTTCGCGTCCATGTTTCTCCACGCAGACTTCTTCCACATACTCTTCAACATGTACTTTCTATACCTATTCGGAAGAGCTGTTGAAAACGTTTTGGGCAAATCAAAATACTTGGCATTATACCTAATTTCTGGAATTGCAGCCTCAATATTTCACACAGCCTTCAGCTTCATAGGAGGATTCACAGCATACGTGATTCCAGCCATAGGCGCATCGGGCGCCATAAGCGGAGTTTTAGGCGCGTATCTAATACTTTATCCAGGCACATCGCTTGTTATGGGCTGGTTTTTCTTCATATTCCCAGTGTTCTTTAAAATGAAAGCCGCATACTACCTAATCTTCTGGTTTGCAACTCAAATAATCTATGGCTATGCCAGTGCAGCGGGAAGCACAGCCGTTTTCGCCCACGCAGGAGGGTTCATTGCGGGAATAGCCCTGCTTCCGTTACTTGTCAACAAGGAGAAGATAAGCCAACTTAAAATGCTGCGAAACATTGCCTTCCCACCATACTTGACGTTTATGCCTCAGAAAACTGGAGGTTTAGGGCGAATCACAAAAGCGATTGTCACTGTGCTCCTAGCCTCATTGCTAGTTGGAACTGCTTATGCTTCGGCTGGGCTAACAAGCCAAGGCAACATCAAAGCGATAACCATACAGTACACTTGTGATGGAACGCCATACACGGATTATGTTGGAATTCAGTTGCCAGACATAGAATCGCAGCTTGCAAGCATATCACTGGATGAAACAAGAATACTGCTAAATAGATTGTACGCTGCTGGGCTAATCTATAACGTCTCAAAAGCTAACAGTGAGTTAAATTTGAGCAACTGGACCCGCGAACTACCAATAAAAGTTGCAGTGGGGGACTCGTCTACAGTGGTTCACATCAATACGACAATAGACTTCAGAGGAATATACGACGCCGAAGGCTTTCTAGAATACGGTGTTGGAAATTTGACAACACGGGTAGTGAGCTTTCAATTTATCTATGGAACAATATACGTAGCGCAAAGCGAGCCAATAACCTACAGTTTTGAACTCTCTTCTCAGACGGTGAACCTCACAGGCGTCATGCAATATACTGGCGCTTCATCAACACTTTTTTCAGCTGCAGCGCTTGTTATAGTCATAAAAAAGGATAAGGAATTGGCTGTTGTTGGTGAAGAGCCTGAAACTTTTTGGCGCCGTTTTGAGCCAATAATATAAGTAAGAAACTTCATTAACCAATGTACTGTTAAACAGCGGGGTTCAGTGACTTTGGTTAAGAGGCTTTACCCAAAACAGCCAGTTGTAGGCATCGGCGCAGTCATAATCAAAGATGGAAAAATCCTGCTTGAGAAGAGGAAAAGTGAGCCTGGAAGAGGGAAATGGAGCATCCCAGGCGGTTTGGTAGAACTTGGCGAGAACGTTAGCCAAACTGTTGTTAGAGAAGTCGCCGAAGAAACAAATTTAGAAGTTTATGAGCCAGAGCTTATTGACGTAGTTGATAACGTTGTTCGCGATGAAAATGGCGAAGTAAAATATCACTTTGTTATAATAGACTTTTTTGTCAAGCTTAAGAGTGGAACGCCGAAAGCCTCAAGCGACGCAGAAGAATTACGCTGGGTTCCACTTGGCGAAGTGGAGAAATACGATTTAACAAAAACCTTTAGGGCTTTCTTCCAGCGAAACAAGAAAAGACTTGAAGAACTTAATTCAGATTTTTAAAGAATAAGCGTGTTTCTCCCATTGTTTTTATGTCCAATGCTCTAACCTTCACCACTATTGGAAAGTCTCTGACGACTTTTCCAAGCACTAGGCAGTGGTGCGGTGGTAAGTCGCGGGCTATGGATTTGACTGTTTCTGCGTCTACGCGGGCTGCGCGTGAAACCACCTCCAAGTCATGCTCGTTTGTGAAATTGAATAGGAATATGTTGTCTGCTTGGCGGTAAATATTTTCCCTTATTGTGTCCGGCTGGTTTGTTATGAATGTGGTGAATATTCCAAAGTGGCGCATCCGCGTTACAATGTCATCCCAATAAGTCTCGCGCAAATATAGATGCGCCTCTTCTGCAAATAGGAAGACAGCCTTAATCTTCCAGCTTGTTAACAGCTCGACAAGCTTTCCTAAGAGGTATTCGACGACTATTTGCCTATCAATCGGCGAAGTGTTTCGCAAATTGACAATTATGGCGCTGCCTTGCTCCTTAGCCTTAAACAGGCATTCTTCTAAAAGGGTCGCCTCTGCAATGTTGTCTGTGAAAAAACCAGAATTAACCAACGCATAATATCGTGAAAAAAGTGCATCGCGCACGTGTTGGTTGCAGTGCCAATTGCGTATGGCTTCTCCAAGTTCATGCAGCGTCAGCATATCTCGTTCTTTAAGCGACTGCCAGATGCGCCTAAACTCCCGTGCTGATGTTCCAGGCAAATGCAACGCATGTATCAGAATTTCCAGCAGCACGTGCAAGTTCAGCTGTTTAAGGGCTACTTTGAAGTTTTGCGCTGGCGTCAAAACATGAATCTTATCGTAAAGCGCATTTCGCTTTCCATCTGAAGTCATTCCTAGGCTCAAGTATTCGCCGTTTAAGTCGAAAACCACGACTGTTGCCCTGTAACCTATAAGGTTTGAGATTAGGAGTTTTGAAAGGTGCGATTTGCCTGTTTCCTTCTTTCCAGTGATGATGTTCAGTCGTCCGTCTAACGATGAAGCATCTATTGTTAAAAGCGAAGCATCTTTCGTGCCGCCCAGAATTATTGGGAGTTCACCGTCAACGCGTGCAAGTTTAAGCAGCGTCGGGATTGAAAGCTTCTTTATTGTTGACTGCGAGCGTGATGGAAGCCAAGCGCTCGTTGGGCTTAGGTTTTCGCCGTTTTCTATTGTCGCGCGTATTTTGCATATTAGCAAGCTTGCGTCTTGAATATACGTTATGTGCGGCGCTATTTCAAGCGGGTCAAAATCTTCGCCTCGCATTATTTCGCCGCCGTCTGGCAAGCTCCTAAGTAATTCTTCTAGCACGCCTGGTATGCTTGCGAACTGCACGTCGATTACTTGGGCTATTAGTGCTCTTCCAGCTTCTGCATCCTCAATCAGCAGGTAGTCGCCTTTTTCCGCTGCTTCGTTTGGGAAACTCAGGATTTGGACCACGTTTCCTTCCTTCTTGTAGAGTTTCATGCGCTTGTTTCTCCTTTTCCGAATGGTCCAAATAGAAGCCTATGCATGTCCGGTCTGTTTATCATTTTCAATCCATATCGTCGTGCTATGAAGTGTTGCATGGCTATTACCTCATTTGCCGTAAACGTGCAGAGAATATGTGCCAAGCGTAGAGTTTCCGGATAACCTTGTGAAAGCAAGTCGTTTCCGATTAGTTTTTCAACAGCTTCTATTTTTTCTTGGCTTGATAGTTCCTTGTCGATGTCTAATCGGAAGGCGTAATTTCCTTTGGAGAGCCTAGCCACGTAAATGTCGCCAAAAGGGATAAGTGGTGGCTTAACCCTTAATCCCGCAAGTTCAAGTATGTATGGTGGAGTGCATTTTGATAGGATGTCCGTGATGAGGTTTCCATTAAGCCTCATCGTGGTCATTTTTGAAAAGGCGAGAACAGCGTTTTCCATTTCTCTTGCGTTTCCTAAGATTTCCCGCATTACGTTTGCTGGCGCGTCTGGTGTTCCAGCTGTTAGTGAGCCGTCAAATAGGATTAGGCTGTTGCTCATTGTTTTTGCTGCTGCTGCTTGAAGCCATCTTTCTAGGAGGGTTGCCAAGCGTGTTGGCATCTGCGTAAGGTTTGGCGTATGTTGGTGGTTTTGTTCACTTTGCTGTTTGATGTAAGCTTTTTGCAGCGTATTGTAGACTTCTGTTTTGTTTTCTTCTGTTATGTGGAATATGAATGGGCCTAGGCGAATATACCTGTAATGTTTGTTTTGTTTCCAAATGTTTGCCCCTCTTATGGCTACTAGTACGCCATTTTTTGTTTCGCCGATTTTTATGCTTGACGTGTCTATTGCCGCTACGAGTGTTTCTGTGTTTCTTGGTTTTACTTGTATTGGTTTTAGCGTTAATGTAGCGTCTAGCATTTGTATTTGTGTTTCTGTTTTGTTGTTTTGTTGAATTGGTTGCTGGTTTATTTGAATTTGTTGGTTTTGTGTGTGCTTTAGTGAATGTATGCTTAGCTCTAGTAGACGTTGCGGTAGCGCCGTGTCCATGGTTGCTTGTGGAAAGTTATATTTTGGTGTTGTTGTTATAGTGTATTGTTCAATCACCAAGATTCACCAATAGCCAACTGTTTAGAGATGGAGTATTTAAATGTTGTGCATGAACAAGATGCACAATTCAATAAACAACAGGTGAAAGATTGACAGAAACAAGCCCAAAACCGCCAATACGAGTAAAAATGCGTATAGGCGAAATAGAATTCGAAATAGAATGCCAAGAAGACCAACTGCAAACAGCCGTAGACCGCATACTATCAACAGTAACAGAAAAGCTGAAAGAATCGCCTATCATAAGCGAAAGGGCAACACCACCACGCGCAGAAACATGTAAAGGCATAATAGAGAAACTATGGGAAGAAGGCTGGTTCGCAAAGGCTAAAAGCCTAAGCGAAGTCCACAGCGAAATGGCAAAAAGAGGCTTCCACTACGACCGCACAGCCGTAGCCCACGCCTTAATAGATCTAGTTAAAGATGGAATTTTAACAAGAGAAGGGAAACCACGCAGATACCAATATGCGCAGAAAAGACCGCCGCCCTGATGGAAGCCTGAAAAGTTTTTATATTTCAAGTTCAAAATAATGAGCATATACCCGAAAAATTGGACTTTATTACCCCGACATTGCTGAAAGTTCTATATCTGTTCCATGAAGACCCAATGCGGGAACTACATGAGAGAGAAGTTGTTAGACAAGCTAGAGTTAGTAAAGGCTCCGCGAACAAAATCCTGAGAAGGCTTTCTGAAGTGGGAATGTTAAGTAGAGAAAGAAGGGGCAGAATGGTTTTTTTACAGTCTTAACATTAAGAACGCCGTTGCAAGACAGTTTAAAGTTCTTCTTAATATTTATTCATTGAATGAGTTAGTTGAGGAGATAAAGCAAGATTGTAAGAGAATCATATTATTTGGGAGTTGTTCGGAAGGAACCGATGTGAAAGAAAGCGATGCGGATTTGTTTGTTCTCACAAATGAAAAAGATAAAATAAAACTGAAGATTAACACCTATCGGAAAGCTGGAAAAAGAATAGCGCCAATCATCGTTGACTCTAACGAGTTTGCAAAATTGAGAAAGGAGGATAAACCTTTGTATGATAGAATTTTGAAGGGAATAGTTTTGTGGGAATCTGAATGAGCTTTTTTAAACGTTTTGTTAAAGAAAGAAGATTAGTCAAAATTGGCATTGACAGAAAACTTGTACTTAAGGAAATGGAAGGCGCTGTCCGATTTAGAAGAAGCAAAGGATTCGCTGTTAAGGAGAAGATTCAAATGGGCCACTATACAAGGGTATTACTCGATGTTTCATGCTGCTAGGGCGCTTATCTATAGTAAAGGGTTCAGGGAGAAAAGCCATTATGCATTGCTCGTGGCATTAAAAGAACTGTTTAAGAATCAGCTTGAGTCAGAACTGATTCAAATTTTGAGGAAGCTATGAGCTTAAGAGAGGAAGCCGATTATGGACTTGTATTTTCAGAAGAGGGAGCCACAAGCATAGTGAACAACGCAGAAAACTTCCTAAATAAAGTTAAACAAATATTACACAATATAGTCGCAATTTTAACGAACGAAGGAAAATTGTGCAGATACCAATACGCACAAAAAAGACCACACCAACGGAATAATTGTAATGATTATTTCTTTACTTCCTTTTATTTTGGACAAAAGATCTTTTTCTACCCAACTTTTGGGGTCTTCTCAAAATGACGACAGAATAAGCGCTTTATGGATATGTTTAAATTTGTTTCTGCCCATTTTGTGTTCTGTTTGGAACGTGAACATTATGGCGCAAAGCGAAGTTGTTTGGAATTTATCTGAAATCTTTCCAACTCCCGCGGATCCTTCAGTGCAGAAAGCCATGGAAGAAGCAACTGTAATGGCTGAAAGGTTTACCGAAAAATATCGTGGAAAAATTGACGCTTTGACAGTTAAAGAGTTAGCCGCTTGCCTCCAAGAGTATGAGGCTTGTTTGGCAAAGCTGAGAGACATAACCTTGTTCGCTGAGCTTTCCTTCGCCGCAAACATGACCTTACCCGAAACGCAAGCGCTTCACGATAAGGTTATAAAGTTAGACGCAAAACTTGGCAAACTATTAGCTTTCTTTGAACTTGAAGTTGGTAGTTTAATTTATAGAAAACCAGAGCTTATCACTGACCCAGCTTTGGCGACTTACAAGCATTTTCTAGAAAGACTGCAAAGAAAAGTTCCGCATCAGCTTTCCGAAACCGAGGAGAAATTGATAATCGAAAAGGACCAGTTTGGAATCTGCGCATGGGAAGAACTTCAAGCCAAGTGGCTTAACACCCGAATGTTTGAAGTAAATGTCGAAGGCAAAAAACAACTTTTGCCCTACGGCGCAACCTACGGGTTGTTCTCGCATCCTGAAAGAGCCACCCGCGAATCCGCTTACAAGGCTGTTTTCAGCATAGTTGGCAAGGACGGCGAAATATTCGCCTCTGCTTTCCGCAATATTTGCAATGACTGGTTAAGCATATGCGAATGGAGAAGATATCGCTCGCCAATGGAAGCAAGCATAATAGAAAATGACATAGACCAGCAGACAATAGACAATCTCTTAAAGGCTGTTGAAGAAAACGTAAGCATATACCAACATTACTTGAAGCTGAAGGCAAAACTAATGGGACTGCCAAAACTTGGCTGCCACGACATTATTGCACCTCTACCCGACACGCCGGACATAAGGTTCACATTTGAACAAGCAAAAGACCTTGTTATCCGCGCCTACAGAAGCTTCGACGACGAATACGCCTTCGCGGTGAAAGACATGTTCGCAAGAAACCACATTGATGCTACGCCGAGATATGGCAAACAGCACGGAGCTTTTTGCGCCAACTGGTATAATGGCAAGTCAGCCTACGTACTGCAGAGCTTTAACGGAAGACTAAGCGATCTTTACACTTTAGCTCATGAACTTGGGCATGCAACTCACGACTATTATAGCCAAAGAAATCAAACAATATTAAACGTGAGAATTCCCATGGTTGTAGCTGAAACAGCTTCAATATTCGGTGAACTACTGCTTACAGACTTGCTGCTTAAAGAAGCTAAAACAAACGTGGAGAAAAAGGTTATACTGTGCAGGGTTCTTGACGGCGCTGGACGCGTGATTTTCAGCGTTACTTCCCGCGCATGGTTTGAACAGTCAATTTACGACGCGATAAAACATGGAGAATACTTAAACCATGAAACAATATGCAGGTATTGGGTTGCCGCAAGAGACAAAGCCTACGGCGACACCGTGGAATGGTTCAACGAGATGCTTTCAGAGTGGAGCATTACCCCACACTATTATATGGCAAACTTTAGGTTCTACAATTACCCATACGTCTACGCGCAGCTCTTCGTTTACGCATTATACCAGAAATACATGGAAGAAGGGAAAGCATTTGTCCCAAAAATGAAACAAATACTATCCGCGGGAAGCAGCATATCCCCGGTGGAAATCGGGAAAATAGCAGGCTTCGATGTCGCCAAAAAAGAGTTCTGGCAGATAGGAATAAAGCAGTACGAACACTTCCTAGATGAACTAGAAAAAATAACGTAAGATCTCTTAATCTTTGCGAAAGTTAAGATTACAATCAGAAATGGGCATTTACATGGCTTTAGCTCTGATTCTTGGCAAGATTTCCCTCTGCATCTGGACAATGCCAAAAGCCGTAATCCTGTATTTATCTTCAGCAGTTTTCGCAACCATTTGACCCTTAACAAGCTCTCCTAGACGTGTGCTCGTAATTTTTGCACTTTTACATAACTTAACCTGCAGATCCTCCTTAGAGACAGCATCACTTGAAACGAGACCAAGCTGAAAGCCAACATGGTATGCTAATAGCCACAACAGCAAGGTCTCGTTATCCGTTAATCGTTCCTTCGTGACAAGTAGATTCGCTCCTTCTGTTGAAAAAGCAATTAATCCCTCACAATCCTTAACAAGCGCTTGCAAATTGACATTCAACCTAAGCTTTTCGGATATTTCGAAGGATGGAATGAACTCACTAAAAAATCGGTTTATGCTAAGCCAAACCTCTTCCAGGCCGCCGACAAAAGTTTTCTCCAAATCTCCATATTTAACATGTACAGTTATCGTCTTATCGCCTTCGCCACTCAACTCATCTTACCCCGAAGCCTAGCTAAAACTTCATCCTCAACCCATCTCTCGCCTTGAACAGTCAACTTGAACTCTGGCTTATTCGGGTCTGGCTTATACACGTGACCGCGCTTGGTCATCTCATTAAGCCTTGCTGGAACCATACATTTGATTCCGCTTGAATCCAAAAGCTTCTTTATCTGCGCAGCCGTACTCTTCCTATCCTCAGAATTGTAAAGTATAAGAGCAATAGCCTCGTAGTGGGTTAAATTCTCGCGTGCAATAATTACTGGGCCTTCCGTTGTGAATTCGACAATGCCCTTCAGTTGAGCCTTTGATGGAACAATTTTGCTTGAGACTATGCTTGAAACTTTTTCCATGAAGTTTTCTGGAAGAGCTTCAAGCATCTCAAGGATTTCCTGCGGGTTTTCGCTTTCAACAACGATTTCCCCAAACTGGGTCTTTATATGTGCCTCAATTTTCCTCATTCAATTTTCGCCTCTGCCTTATGAGCTAACGCTTCTTTTTCGGCTAGAATGTAAACATAGCCTGCATCAGTTTTCCAGCGCCTAACAATTCCCTTTCTAACGAGCCCAAAAAGTGCTCCACTTAAGATTCTGCCGGAAAAGTTTAGTCCATTGGCAACTAAAGCGTCGCGTAACTCGTTTATTGTGCGTGGGCGCCACTTTCCCCAGTCAGATTCAAGAATTCTCAAAACAGCTTCGTCGCATTTTTCAGTTCGAGTAATTTTTGGAAACTTTTGTAATGTGGACTCCTCTTTCGCTGGTTCAGTCTTGACGGTGATTTTGGCAATAGTCTTTGGCTTTAGCTCTTCGAAGGCTTTTTGAACGTTTACGGCTAGACTTGGCAGATCTTCAATGGTTTTTAGTACTTCTTCTTTTGTGCCGCTTACTTCTACCTCGTATTCGCCCATTTTGAAGCGTAGGGCAAAAAGGTCTTGCCTATCCCCTCCTTTGTTATGCACTTTTATCCCCACGCCTTAATAGTGATGTTTGTAATTGCATTTAGATTTTACGTATTTTGATATATGGTGAAAACGGAAATATCATATTAAATATTAAGATACGCTAATCTTTATGTGCACGACAAAGAGGAATATGCTTGGCTAAAAAAGCAATACTCGTCTGGATTTTCAGTTCACTAACATTCATCGCCTCGGCGCACCTAATCGAAGCAATATACGTTCTACTTCTCAACGAACAGATTAGACTTCTAAGCATATACCCATTCATAGGGGAGAAACTGCAGGAAATAACCCCAACAACATACTTCTGGATAAGCCTCGCCTCAACACTAATCCTTTGGGGAATAACATGCACCATAGCCTTCGAAAACCCCGTTGAAGCCTTCCTGAACAAGATTCTTTCGGACGCAAAAAAACAGAGCGCCATCGAAACACAAATAGTAGAAGACAAAAGCGAGGTCATAGACTTAATGAATGAAACCATCGAGGCGAATAATGAAACACTTCTACAGATTAGGGACGTAATCTACAACATAAGAACAGAAGTAAAAGAAATTGAGTCTCTGAAAGACTTGGTTGAAAAAGTTAAAGCGGAAATAGGAGCTTTAAAGAGAGAAACTAAAAGGATTGAGGAGAAGGTCAAGTTTCCAATACTTTGCCCAGCATGTGGAAAGCCACTTCTCCCAGAATTTAAAATGTGCCCATACTGCGGAGAGCAAATAAAGGCGCAGTATCCAGCAGTCATAGAAATAGAGGATGCTAAGTGAAAAGCACTTATTCCAGTTTTTCCTCAAGTTTTTCTTTTAGAATTTTACCTAGTTTAGCTGCGTCAACTTTACCTCTTAGACTTTGCATTAATATTCCCATTAAAGCACCGAAGCTTGTCTCTCCTCTTTCCTGAATAAGTTTTTCATTTTCTTTAATTACTTTTTCAACCAAGTTTTTCAACTCTTCCTGTGATAATGGTTTGAAGCCAAGTGTGTTTATAGCTTCTTCAACGCTTTTTTCTTCGTTTTTTGAAAGCTGGATGAAAATGTCGCTTAGGGCTTCTTTTGTTAGTTTTCCTGAACCTATTTGTTTGAATATTTCTTGTATTTTGTTTTCCGGAACCTTTTCGATTTCGACGCCATCGCGTTTTAATGCTTTTAGGGTTTCTGTTAGGAATACGGCAACTGTTGTCGGTGAGACGCCGCTTTCTTTTGTTATTGTTTCGAATAGTTCGCTGTACTCTGAATTCATTATTTGCTTTGCCAGTTTTTGGTTTAGCTTGTACTGTTTGATTAGGCGTTCGAGTTTTTGTTCCGGAAGTTCCGGTAGGGCAGCGTTGGTTTTTTCTATAAGCGTTTTTGTTATTTGTGTTGGCGGTATGTCTGTTTCTGGGTACATTCTTGCTGCTCCTGGTTTTGGGCGCATGTAATGTGTTGTTCCGTCTGGGTTTGCTGCTCTTGTTTCTTCTGGCACGCCTTTTAGGGTTTCTTTTGCTCTTTCCAAGACTGCTTTTAGGGCGTCTCTTGCGTTTTCGGCGGTGTCTGCGACGAAGACTACTACGTCTTCCGCGTTGGCTGCAACTGCTTTTCTCAGGTTTTCTATTTCTTCACGTGTTATTCCGTATGCTGGCATTTCGTCTGTGTGGAATATTCCGCCTACTCTTCCCCAGAATCGCGCTCTGTCAGCCATTTCCGTTCCTAGGCGAAAGTTTGGTAAAAGTTCCCGTTTAAGGAGTCCGTTAAATTTTGGGAGTTTCGCTGCTAGAACTTTGTGGTTTTTTTCTAGGGCTTTGCGGATAACCCTGCATTTTGTTTTTTCGAAAAATTTCGTTACATCGAAGAATTCTTCTTTCATGTCCTCTTCTTTTGCGCCTCTGCTTCGCAGTTCTTTGGCTATTTCTATTAGATTTAGCTGGCGTTGCACCTCGTACTCTACAACCAACGGCAACAGTTCAAGCTCTTGTACGCCTTTTATTTCTGTTAGTGTGCCTTCAGCTGTTGAGATATTTAGGTCTTGCCTTATTGTGCCTAGTCCGCGTTTCACTTTTCCTGTAGCCCTTAGTATTCTTCCTATTGCTAGTGCGACTTCTCCCGCTTCCTTTGGCGTGTTTATCACTGGGGCTGTTGCGATTTCTACTAGTGGTATGCCAAGCCTATCTATGCGGTAGCGTATTGTGTTGTCTTCTTCTTCGCCAATCTTTCTTGCCGCGTCTTCTTCTAGGCTTACGTGTTGTATTGGGATTGTTTTTTCTCCTATTTTTATTTGTCCGTTTAGGGCTATGACGCATGTGCGTTGGAACCCCGTTGTATTTGAGCCGTCTATGACTGTTTTGCGCATCACGTGTATTTCATCAACTGGTTTTGCGTTTAGCATCAGCGCCACTGTTAGGGCTGTTTCCACGGCTTCCATGTTCAGTGGATGTGGCGGCTCTTCATCCATCTCAACGAGGCATGATGTTTCATGGTTTGCTTCGTAGAGAATCTTTACGCCTTTTTGGAATTCGAAGTAGGCTGCTGGGTCTATTTGTCCGAGTTCGCTTTGCGTCGGTCTTAAACGCCTTAGAAATGTGATTTCTGGTTCGCCTTTGAAGAGCTCTGTTTTGCATCTGCAGAACAATTTCGCCTTCGTGTCGAGTTGTTGGTGGATTTCCAAGCCGACTTTTAAGCCGAGTTTTTCGTAGTTTACTTCCATTTTGGGCACCTTCATTTCCTACTCAAGTAGCGTTCTTTGGGAGAATTCGCCAGCAATATTTGTTTTCAGCAGTGTTTTTGCTTCTTCTGAGTTTTGGGTTTGTCCGAAAATCCACATCAGTTTTACTAGGGCTGTTTCTGGCAACATGTCGTCAAGCGGTATCACGCCTATTGATTGTAGGTCTCTGCCAGTGTCGTATACGTTCATGTTTACGCGTCCCCATATGCACTGTGAAGTCATGGCTACGATTACACCTTTTTCTATTGCATTTTTGATAGCTTCAAAGCAGTATTTGCCAACGTGTCCCAGTCCTGTTCCTTCTAGGATTATACCCAAATAGCCGTTTTCCACGTGCCAATCTATAATTTTTGGGTTCATGCTCGGGTAGAATTTTATTAGGGCTGCTTTTTCACTGAATCTGAGCTTTAGCTGGAGCGTTTTTGTTTCGTCTCGTCTTTTGTAATCGTCTGTTAGCATTGTTACTTGTTGGTTTTGCACTCGCGCTATTGGCGTTGTATTTATTGATTTGAACGTGTCTCTTCTGCTTGTGTGACATTTTCTGACTTTTGTTCCTCTGTGAATTGCTATCGTTGTGTCTGATGGCGTCTCATGCATGGCTATAGCTACTTCCGCGAAGGGTGCGTGGGCTGCTGTGGTTACTGCTGCCATGAGGTTTGTGGCTGCGTCTGAGCTTGGACGGTCTGCTGAACGCTGCGAACCCACAATGATTACTGGTACTGGTAGGTTTTGCAGTGCGAAGCTCAGGGCTGCTGCTGTATAACCCATTGTGTCTGTTCCGTGGGCTACTACGATGCCGTCCACCCCTTCGTTTATTTTTTCTGCGATGGCCTCAGCCATTTGTGTCCAGTGGAACGGCGTTATGTTTTCGCTGAATATGCTGAATAGTATTTGTGCATCAATGCGGGCGATTGTGGCTAGTTCTGGAACTACGCTGTATAGGTCGTTTGCCGTTAATGCTGGGCGGACTGCGCCAGTGCGGTAGTCTACGCGGCTGGCTATTGTCCCGCCAGTGCTTATTATGGCGACTTTTGGCAGTTTTGGATTTTGTTCTGGAAGCGGAGGCGGTGCAAAGGCTGGTTTTGCGCCTATGCCTATTTTTTCTATTTTTGTGTTTGGCGTTAGACGTATGCCAATGTTGTAGCCAGTTTTGATTTTGATGACTATGTGTTTTTCGTCGCCATATTCAGAACGTGGAATGAGGATTCCCTCATAAACTTCTCCATTTTTTGTTATGCGTATTAGGTCGCCTATTTGGGCTTCAGCCCTTTTAATGGCTTCTAATGCTTCGCCCCTATAACCAGAAAACTTCTGGTCTTCATCCATTTTTAATTCTCCAAACCTTAATTAAAAAGACGTTTTCAGTCTTTAACCTTATCGCATATATTAGCTTGGTGTCGTATTGAGTCAATTCAATATGATTTAATAAGCAGTACAGAATAATGAAAGAAAATTAAATGTATGTGCACATAGATGAGATGGTGATTTAGGATTTTGTTGATAAAACGCTTAGTCGCCTAAGTAAAGATGCACTCAACAAGTATGCAATTAGCAAAGCGTCATGGCTTATGACAGTGCAATGGTGACAAACAGAGCAGGTGAGATTAAGCAACATAGAGGTTCGCCATGAAAACTCTCAGGGAGAACCTTGCTTACAAGCTGTAAATTTTCTTGCAGGTGCTTGCTTTCACAAGTATGAACACAACGACTGCTACTATAGAATAATTAAAAACAAGTTGAGATATCTCAACTATCTCGGAGTGAAAGATGCGAACCCCGCCCTAACGCTTCCATTCCTCCGAGCCCACGGGCATCACAGCCTTGGGCGGAATTTACTCGTAACAATGATTGCAATTTACATTAACATTTTTGACATGTATGGTCCATCATAGCTGTATCCAAACCGTTTATAATACTGCTTCGTTCCTAATGCGCTTATAACTAAAATTTTCTCCAAACCATAATCTTCTTTTGCTATGCGTTCCGCTTCTTCCAGCAAAATTCCACCATAGCCTTTATGCTGCCAAGCCTTAGCCAAATGTTTCCCAACTGGCACAAGTGGTCCATAAACATGCAATTCTCTCACTATAGCGCATGATTTCGCTTTAATTTCTGGTCTATGCGCCTTCGCTGAAGGAATTCGCAAGCGCAAATATCCTATTAAAACATCATTCTTCACGTCTTCTGCTGAAATGAAAATTTCTTCACCATCAGAAGCCCCATATTTCACGGTTAAAACCCTTATTTTATCCGGGTCCGGCTTAACGCCATCAACTACCATTCTATGTCCAACCTCTCTACAGCGGATACACCTACACCTTAAGCCTTGCTCCTTCAACTTCTGCTGCACTAATTGCCGCAAATTGCTACGGTTAACACCAGCAACAATTAAAGGCGCTGGAATATCACGCTGCACACGCATTATGCGAACCCAAGGCGGAACAATCTTTTTAACCTCAACAATAAGCTCAGCAGCCTCCTCATTCGTGTAAGGCTTATAATCACCCCGCAAATACCACTCATAAGCTTTGGTTCCCTTCAAAACAAGGCACGGATAAATCTTAATCATATCAGGCTTATAGACAGGGTTCGAAAAAATTTCCTTGAAAGCTTCCAAATCCCCCTTAAAATTTGAGCCGGGCAAGCCAGGCATCATGTGATAAACAATTTTCAAACCAGCATCCTTCATTATCCGCGTAGCCTCAACCACATCCTTAACGCTATGCTTTCTGCCAACCAAACCATAAATCTCATCACTTGGATTTTGCACGCCTAACTCAACCCGCGTCACACCCAAATCAAGCATAACATCCACATGCCTTTCCTTAGCCCAATCTGGGCGAGTCTCCACAGTAATCCCCACATTACGAATCAGGCTAGTCTCAGCATTCCTCTTCGCCTCTTCAAACGTCGCCGACTCCATCCCCGTTATGGCATCTAAACACCCCTTAACAAACCAACGTTGATAATCCAAAGGCGTAGCGGGAAAAGTCCCACCCATAACAATAAGCTCAACCTTATCCACACCATGCCCAATCGCACGCAGCTGCTCAATACGACTCCTAACCTGCCCAAAAGGGTCAAAATCATGCTGCAAACCCCGCATGGCGGCAGGCTCAAAACCAGTATAGCTCTGAGGCACGCCATAGGGCGGTCCGCCTGGGCAGTAAGCGCAGGGCTGCGGCTGTGGACAAGGATAAGGCGAGGTCATAACTGCAATTATGGTAACTCCGGAAATTGTTCGCGTAGCCTTCCTACGTAAAACTGGCAAGAGCTTGCTTCTTTCCGCTGTGCCAAGAGCTTTTATAATTTCGGCGTTTGACGGAATCTGCCTCAACTGGTATTTGGCTGCAACTAGCATCTTAACGCGGTTAACATGCTCTTGGCTAGGCGAAGGGACACGCATCAAATGATCGATTATTTCTCTTATAGCGTTTTCACTCAAACTGATGGCAACCGAAATAGTTAAGGGACAAAACGGATAAATAAGCTGCTCTAAGCGTTAAGGTTCACGTCTGCCTTTCATAAACAATCTTGCCGCCGATAATAGTCATTTCAACACCTGCGTCCCTTATCTTCTCAGGCGGAATCTTATCTAAATTCTCGGATAAAACAGTTAGATCAGCCAGCTTCCCAGCCTCAATGCTTCCCTTCAAGTTTTCCTCAAAAGACGCATAAGCAGCATTCAAAGTGTACGTCCTAATTGCCTCATCTAAAGTAAGCCTCTCCTCCGCAAAATTAGCTTTCACAACAGCAGCCCAAATCCCCAACAGCGGATTTATGGGTTCAACAGGCGAATCGGAACCAGAAGCAACAACTATGCCCTCATGCATGAGTGTCTTAAACGGGTAAACCCAACGCCCACGCTTTTCGCCGACCCGCTGGAAAACCCAAAAGTCAGAGACAACAAAATGAGGCTGAACAGACGCGATTAACCCAAAACGCCTCATACGCCTAATCGACTGCGGATTCAAAACAGAACAGTGCTCAATTCTATGTCTATGGCCTTCACGAGGAAAAACCAGAAGAGCCTTTGAGAAAGCCTTCAAAACAGCTTCTACGGCGCGGTCGCCAATGGCGTGAACAGCCAACTGTAAACCAGCCTTATGTGCCTTTGAAACAAGATTGTTGAGCTTACGCTGCGTATAAAGCAGCATACCACACGTTTTAGGGTCGTCAGAATAAGGCTCTTTTAACGCGGCTGTTCGCGCTCCAAGCGAACCATCAGCAAAAACCTTAACAAAACCAAGCTTAACCATGCTATTGCCGAAACCGGTAAGCAAACCCAAACTGATAAGCGAGTCTAATAGCCTCGCTGGAACGCCGAGATAAACCCTTAATGGAAGCTTTCCATCAAAACAAAGCTTCTGAACAACGCGAATTTCGTCAGTTGAGTCAACAATCCAATGGACGCCAGTAAGACCCACCTTTAAGGCTTCTCTGCAAGCAAGAATACAATTTTCTTCCATAGTTTTCAAGTCTGGCTTAGGCAAAACCCTCCAAATAAGGTTCAAGGAGTTCTCGCGCAGAACCCCATTAGGCTCGCCACTAGACGCATCCAAATCAACTTTTCCGCCATCGACAAATGTTTCCCTTGTTATGCGAGCCAACTCCAACGCCTTACTGTTAGCAACACCAATGTGACCACAAACCCTAACAAGAAAGACAGGCTTATCCCCAACAGCAGCATCCAAATCCCAACGGTTCGGAAGACGCTTCTCAACAAACCTTTCATGATCCCACCTACCACCCAAAACCCAAGGCTTGCCTGGATTTTCCGCAACGTACTCGCGGAGCTTCTGCTGAACTTCAGCGATGGATTTTGCACCTCTCAGATCAACTGTTTGAAGGAAACTTCCAAAACCCGCCATATGCGCGTGGCAATCAACAAACCCCGGGACAACAGTTCCCCCATTCGCATCGACGACCCTCGTTTTATCCGATATGTACCTGCGGATTTCACTATTGGCTCCAACAGCAACTATCCTATCGCCGTTGACTGCAACAGCCTCTGCACGAGGGCGTTTACTATCTAAAGTAATAACGTTCCCACTCAAAATCGCAAGGCTTGCTTCTAACATAAATACAAGATACTAAGCAGACAAGATAAAAGCTTTAAACCCAGTTCTGTCCCGGCTTTCGCTGCAAAAGCAAACGCTTCTCGTAATTACGCCTGTTCCTAAACCTAGGCGAGGGGCTCTTCCTCCCAATAGGCTGAACCTTAGGAGTCTGAGACCTAACCTTACCAGCCTTCGAAAGCGAACCATGAGTAGGCATACAAATACACCAACGAAAAATAGCAACACAGTAACTCTTAAACCTTTTCACCACAACTTCAAATAACAGCGGGGGTCGCCGAGCCTGGTCAAAGGCGCAGGCTTCAGGAGCCTGTCCCATAGGGGTTCGTGGGTTCAAATCCCACCCCCCGCATCAAAAATAAAGCTTGATAGCTACATGTCTTTGCGAAATAAACCAGATTTAAGGCTTTATGAGCGGGGGCTGAAATTTCAGCACAAAATTACTAGTAAACGCTTTTACGTTAAGATTTTAAACTCCAAAATCTTGTATTCCATTGATAAACGCTAACAGAAATCAAAAGTCTAAGGAATTAGTGTTTAGCGTTGGAAAGTGATGTTTTAGTTAGAAGGCGTATTTAATTTCGCTTTAAGCAGGGTTTTCTAAAATTAGTTTTAGTTTTTCGGCTATGTCCTTAGGTATTGGAAGTATAGCGTTTTGGGAGGCTTTCCATATTTCTATGCCCACAAGGTTTCCATCTTTGTCTAGGTCTATGTAGGCGTCTTCACTTAATATTTTGGTATCCGTTATTTTCGACTCCTTGAACTTCATGTATAATATGTCGGATTCCCTGTCATATTCCACTTTCACTTAATCTTCCACCCATATTCTGCTTTCCAGTTTTCTGCCAATTATTTCTTGGGCGTTTGATGTTATAAACGTTGTTACAA
>Ga0078972_1008859_pt1 | contig 20494 bp, 23 predicted proteins | sample YelNatPaOPGAMG01_FD_67568 | JGI IMG/M metagenome (GOLD analysis project Ga0078972, IMG submission 67568) | Hot spring thermophilic microbial communities from Obsidian Pool, Yellowstone National Park, USA - OP-RAMG-01 (SPADES assembly) (version 2) | ecosystem: Environmental > Aquatic > Thermal...
TATTCCTTAAAAGCCCACTCAAGTAGTCTCCAATCATCTGTATCTTCTGGTCCATGGCACAAGTCTCCTTCCAGGGCATAGACAACACCTCCTGCCTATACCTGTAACCCATGTCCCCGGTCTATTTTGTTACCAGTCTACCAGGTTTGTACCCACTTTTTTCCTCTCCCTTGACGGGAGAGTTCCCTCTTCTCCTCTCCCTCGACGGGAGAGGACTAAGGTGAGGGTGAGTTCCCCCTCACTCTAACTCTCTCCCGCCAGGGGAGAGAGGACTGCCCCCTCACTCTAACTCTCTCCCGCCAGGGGAGAGAGGACTGCCCCCTCACTCTAGCTCTCTCCCGCCAGGGGAGAGAGGATATAAGAAGGTAGCTCTCTCCCGCACAGGGGAGAGAGGACAAGACCCCTCATCTGACTCTCTCCCGCAAGGGGAGAGAGAAAGTAGCCTGCCCGTTCCTGCCCCACTCTATCCGGTCTGTGTCACCTATCTATCTGAACGAAATCGTCACAAAGTGCGACCACCCGCTTTTGTGCTTGACACAGCCTACCCCCTGGCTTATAATATGCAAAGATGCAAAAGGACGCATAAAGCATATGCGACACTTAATCAAGGTCTTCAAGGCTTTATCGGACGAGACCAGGCTGAGGATACTGAACCTGCTGCTGGAGAGGGAGTGCTGTGTCTGTGAGGTGACGCAGGTGCTGGGGATATCGCAGTCCCGTGCCTCGCGGAACCTCAATGCCCTGTACGATGCCGGGCTACTGAATTTGAGGCGCGTGGGCGTGTGGGCGCTGTACTCCATCGATAAGGAGGGGCTCGCGGAGCACTACCGGGACATCGTGGAGGCGGTGAGGAAAGGACTGGAGCATAATCCCATAGCCGCGCGCGACAGGGAGCGGCTGAAAAGTACAGAACGGGTCGTGCCCGACTGCACCGCCAGGCTGAAGCAGTGCTCCTGAAGTCACCCCGGTTCCACCCTCAGAGATAACCACCAGAGGCAAGGAGAATAGACGAATATGGACATGGTGATAAATGCCCTGATGGGCGGGCTACTGGCGCTGAAGGACTACATCGCGCTGCACGTGCTCACCTGCCTCATCCCCGCCTTCCTTCTCGCCGGCGGCATAGTGAACTTTATGGCGCGGGAGAGCATCATCAGCTATCTGGGGTCGGCGGCGAGGAAAGTGACCGCCTTTGGTATTGCCGCCGGCGGTAGCTTCTTCGTCGCCGCCTGTTCCTGCACCGTTATCCCCGTGTCCAGCGGCATCTATTACGGCGGCGCTGGCATCGGTCCCGCCTTCATCATCCTCTGGGTGGCACCGGCAGCCAATATCCTTTCGCTGGTGTACACCGGCTCGATACTGGGGGCGAAAATGGTCATCGCCAGACTGGTGAGCGCACTGGTGATGTCCTTTATCGTTGGCCTGGTAATGGCTTACGCCTTTTACCGCGAGGAGAAGGAGCGCGTGCCGGCATTCCAGACGAACGGTGGCAGGACGGCGCTGATAGACCGCAGGTCACTTGTCCTGCTTATCTTGCTGGTGCTGTGGCTGCTGGCACCGAACTATATCGTGACCAAAGGTCCCTACTGGCAGAAGGTGATGGTGTGGGCGGTGGGGCTGATAGTAGTCGCCGTATATACCTGGAAGACAATCGAGCTGGACAAGATAAAGTCGTGGCTCAGGGAGACATGGTGGTTTGTACGCACCATCTTCCCGTTGCTATTGCTGGGCGTTTTCATCGTGGGCATCGTCGGCGCCCTATTGCCGCAGCAGTGGATTGAGACCTGGCTGGGAGGTGCTGGCTTGCGGCAGTCCTTCCTCGCCACCATGATCGGCGCCATCTCCTACTTCGCCACCATGACCGAGGCGCCGTTCGTGGACACGCTGATGAACCTGGGCATGGGAAAGGGTCCGGCACTGGCGCTGTTGCTCACCGGACCGGGCATCAGCCTGCCCAACTGGCTGGCAATCGCCAGAGTGTTCGGGGTGAAGAAGGCGCTGGTCTATATCCCCACCATCATCGTGCTGGGCACACTGGTGGGCTGGATAGCCGGCTTTATTTTATAATGTCGAAATGTTGTAAGTCCCGAGAAGGAGGTGAAAGTTATGAACATCAAGGTGCTGGGACCGGGCTGTGCCAAGTGCCAGCAACTGGAAAAGACGGTGAAGGAGGTGGTGAAGGAGCTGGGCATCGATGCCACAGTCGAGGAGGTGAAGGACTTCAGGGAATTTGTGAAGTATAATGTGCTGATGACGCCGGGGCTGGTGATAAATGAGCAGGCGGTGAGCAGCGGCAAGGTGCTCTCCAAAGCCGAGGTCACCCAGCTCATCATCAATGCCCTGGCAAAAGAGGAGTCGAAGAAGGCTTGAGTCTCCTGAGGCATCAAAGAACGCTTCTCACGGTGAGGAAATGACCATGTATGACAGGACTGCTAGAGCGCTTGCGGTGACGCTGGTGTTGTGCGCCGCGATGCTCATGTATGCTTCCTGCGCCAGGACATCGCCGCCGGAAAACGGCGTTAGTCCCCCTCCAACCCAGAGCAGTATGACTTTGGAAGTAGGGGACCCCGCCCCCAACTTCACCCTGCAGACGATGCAGGGCGAGACCGTCACCTTAAGCCAGTATCGTGGCAAGCCGGTGCTGCTCATCTTCTGGGTGGTGCACTGCGAGGGCTGCATCCAAGAGATACCGTATATTCAGGAGTTCTACGACAAGCACGCCGATGAAGTGGTGCTGCTAGCGGTACACGTGGGCGATGCCAGAGACCAGATACAGAAGCTGCTCAGCACCCGCCGCATCACCTACCCCATCCTCATAGACGCCGATGAGCAGGTGTGCATCAGCTACAGGCACGGCGCCCCTGCCACCTTCGCCATCGATAAGGAGGGGACGATCAAGGCGATAAAGGAGGAGGCATTTTTGAACGTAAATGAGATAGAGGCGATGTTGCAGAAGATAAAATAGGAGAAACGCATGAATACAATGCCGAAGTATGTTTATCCCGTACTGCTGGTGCTGCTTTTAGCCGTCCTGCTGCCCGCTTGCGCCGCCAGGGTGCCGGCGCAGACTGTAGAGGAAGAGCCCAAGGGCGCACCCGACAGGCTGGAGATAGTCTATTTCCACCGCGCCAACCCCTGCCACTGTATGGCTGTGGTCGAGGACTATATAAGGGCAGTGCTCTACCTTGACTTCAACAGGGAGCTCGATAACGGCAAGCTGGCTTATAAGTCGATAGTCTCAGATGACCCCAAAAACCAGGAGATAGTGGCGAAGTACCGTGCCTACCTGTTCCAGCTCTTCTTTACCGAATACCGTGGCAAGCAGGAGAGGACATATCCTGTGGACGGGATCTGGGCTCTACGGGATGACCCGGAAAAGCTCAAGGCGTTCCTGCGCGAAGCCATACGCAAAAGTCTGAACGGGGAGATGTAGATGGGGCTCTCCGGACTTACCGGCAGCAACATCCCTCTTATCTCAGCGCTGTTCCTCGGTCTTTTAGCTGCTATCGGTCCCTGCACCCTTGCCACCAATATCGCCGCCATGGCTTACATCTGCCGCAGGGTGACCGATGTCAAATATGCCGCTCTTACCGGCACGCTGTACACATTGGGGCGGATGTTCACCTACAGCCTGCTGGGCATTCTTATCCTTGCCATCGGGCTGGAGACGCCGCTCATCGCCAATTCCCTTCAGCTCTTCGGCGAGAGGGCGCTGGGACCATTTCTGATAGTCGTAGGCATAATCTTGCTGGTCATTGATAGGTTCGCCTTCGGCAGCGGTGGCAACCAGATAGCGAGCCTGGGGACACGCATTGCCGATTGGGGCATTGTTGGCGGCTTTCCTTTGGGTGCCCTGTTCGCCCTCGCCTTCTGTCCGGTAAGCGCCACGCTATTCTTTATGGTGCTGATACCACTGGCACTGACGGCAAAGGGCGGTATGGCTCTCCCGGCGGTGTTCGCCATGGGGACAGGCTTGCCGGTGCTCGTCTTCGGCACGCTAATTTCCCTGGGGGTATCCCGGGCAGCCTCGTGGATGAATGCTGTCACCAAAGGAGAGAAGACCGCGCGCATCATTATGGCGGTTATCTTCATCGGCGTCGGCATCTATTATGTGGTGCTCTGGGTGCAGTCCTGAGCATTGTTCGGGTGTGACACATGTTGAAGGTAAGTCCGGCGGAAGGCTACCCACCAGAGGAAGGGCGCTATGTCAGGGGGAACGATTATTCCCCTGTGGCGGTGTGTGTCATCCTCGATACCTTCGATTTTGCCATTCCCAAAGAGCTCAATGAGCTGGTGATGGCCGGTGTGGACTCCGGTGCCGCCCTCTCGGGGATGCTACAGACGGAGAACATCGGCATCGAGAAGATAGTCTGCAACATCGTCGCCAACCCTAACATACGGTATCTGGTGCTGTGCGGCAGAGAGTCGGCGGGACATCTCCCCGGCGAAGCCCTTCTCATGTTGAAGCAGAATGGCATCGATGAAACCCGGCGCATCGTCGGCTCCACCGCCCTCACCCCATTCCTTTCCAATATACCTGCGGAACTGGTGCAGCGGTTCAATATCCAGATCGTCACCATAATCAATTTGCTGTGCAAGCCCGGTGAGACTGATACCACGACGCCGGGACTTGACCCCAGGATGGTGCAACAGGCGGTGCGCGCCTGCTATCAGGAAGAGCCAACACAATTTATGGGCTATACCGTCTATGACATTGGGGCTTATCCCGAGCCCCCCATCTATCATAGGATAGCCACCAAGCTGGAACAGCCACAGGCGCATCCTGAGGCCACGCAGCCGGGAAAGGCGAAGATGGGGCTGGGACTGATGTTGCATAAGTTTCTACCCCAGACCGACTGCCGGAGGTGCGGCAAGCGGACCTGCCTTGCCTTCGCCATTGACCTGGCGAAGGGGAAGGTAGGGCTCGATGACTGTCCTTATCTCAGCGAGCCTGAGTTTGCTGAGAACCGCCGTGCACTGAAGAAACTGCTGGACCTGGAATAGGAGGTAGACATGAGCGATGCACAGACTGAAGCGGCTGCCGCCAGACTCACCCTGCTCGACCGTTTCCTCACGCTGTGGATATTCCTGGCGATGGCTTTCGGGGTGGGCTTGGGCTACTTCGTGCCCCAGGTATCGCAGGTTATCACCTCCCTGCAGGTAGGCACCACCTCGATACCGATAGCCATCGGGCTCATCCTGATGATGTACCCACCGCTGACGCGGGTGAAGTATGAGGAGATGCACCGCGTATTCACCGATGTCAAGTTTCTCGGCTTCTCCCTGTTCCAGAACTGGGTGCTGGGACCCATTGTGATGTTCGCTCTCGCGGTGCTCCTGCTGCGCGGCTACCCGGAATATATGATGGGCGTGATACTGGTGGGGCTAGCCCGTTGCATCGCCATGGTCATCGTGTGGAACGAGCTGGCACAGGGCGACAGGGAGTTCGCCGTGGGACTGGTGGCATTCAATGCCATCTTTCAAGTCCTGCTCTACTCCGTGTACATCTTTATCTTCATCACTTTGCTTCTGGGCAAGCTGGGCATTGCCGAGGGGGTCAACGCCAATATCTCCATCGCCGAGGCGGCGAAGACGGTGTTCATCTATCTTGGCATACCGTTTATTGCGGGTGTTACTACCAGATTCAGCTTGTTGCGCTATAAAGGCAGAGAATGGTTTGAAAATGCCTTTATTCCCAGGTTCAGCTTGATAACACCGGCGGCGCTGCTATTCACCATCGTAGTGATGTTTTCTCTCAAAGGAGAATACATCGTGGAGCTGCCGCTGCATGTCGCCAGAATCGCCGCCCCCCTGGTCATCTACTTTTTCTTCATGTGGTTCATCACCTTCTTCATCGCCTACCGGCTGAAGGCGAACTATCCCAGGGCGACCGCCGTGGCCTTCACCGCCGCCTCCAATGACTTCGAGCTGGCGATAGCGGTAGCGGTCGCCATCTTCGGTATCAATTCAGGGCAGGCTTTTGCCACCGTCATCGGACCGCTGCTCGAGGTGCCAATACTCATCAGTCTGGTGAACGTTGCCCTGTATTTCAAACGAAAGCTGGCATGGACTGGCTGAGCCCGTTCGAATGGACGGGTGACACACAGCAGAAAGCTCCTCTCTCCCCTAAGGGGGAGAGCCACCTTTTTATCCCTCTCCCCTCTGCGGGAGAGGTTAGGTGAGGGGGCAATCCTCTCTCCCCTTTGCGGGAGAGAGTTAGAGTGAGGGGGCTCTCACCCTCACCTTTCTCCTCTCCCATCAAGGGAGAGGAGAGAAGGAAAAGTTCTCCCGTAGAGGGACGGGAGAGCATAAAATACTTCCCATGAAGCGAGAATAGAAAAAAATTCCCCTCCCACTGCCGGAGAGGTATAGGGGGTGTAGAACTGTGGTAAGGTTCCATCGAAGTCCTCTCTCCCCTCCGCGGGAGAGAGTTAGAGTGAGGGGGCTAATTAGCTGTTTTCCGCCCTGAAAACAATTAAGAATATTGTACCAGTCTGCTGGAGGAGTACAGTGACTCAGTTAGGCATAGTGCCTTTCTTTAAGGTAAAATAAACGGGCAAGGAGTAATCAGATGAAAAAAGACAGGGTCAAGAAAATCGTCAGGGAAGGTTATGGCAAAATAGCCAGGGAAAGGACTTCCTGCTGTGGTCCCGCGACCTCCTGCTGTAACACCAACACTGCGGCGCAGCGGGGCTACGGTGCAGGAGAGGTGGCTGACGTGCCAGAAGGGGCAGACCTGGGGCTGGGATGTGGCAACCCTATAGCCTTCACCTCATTACAGCCCGGTGACACAGTGCTCGACCTCGGCTCCGGTGCCGGCTTCGATTGCTTTATCGCGGCGACAAAAGTTGGTCCCGGGGGAAAAGTCATCGGCGTGGATATGACCCCTGAGATGATAGAGCGGGCAAGGGAAAACGCCCGCATCAGCCACTTCGACAATGTGGAGTTCAGGCTGGGCGAGATCGAAAACCTGCCCCTGCGCGATGGCGAGGTGGACGTGGTCATCTCCAACTGCGTCATCAACCTGTCCCCGGAGAAGGAAAAGGTCTTCAGCGAGGCTTTCCGCGTGCTCAAGCCCGGTGGCAGGCTCATCGTCTCTGACATCGTCACCGCCACGCCGTTACCAGAGTCGGTGAGGCGCTCAACACGCGCTTACATCGCCTGCGTGGCTGGTGCAGCCACCAGGGATGAGTATATCGATGCCATCAAAAAAGCCGGCTTTGAACGTGTGGAGATAGCCTCGGAGATGATCATCGCCGGCTGCTGTCCGACCAGCGACCCCATAGTGCAGGCGCTGTCCACCGACCCCGCCATACCACCTTATGACCTCCAGAAAGTAAGCGGCAACATCAGGAGCATAACCGTCCGCGCTATCAAGCCGAAGACATGAACAGCCCGCAGAGGACAGGCATCGCCAACCTCCCGTTGCATTACGGGAAGGTGCCGCCATGGCTGTTTGAGCGCATGACCAGGCTGGCACGCGAAGTGGTGCTGGTCATTGCCACCGAGTTCGGCACCAAGGAGGTATTACGCCGGCTCTCCGACCCCTTCTGGTTTCAGGCGTTCGGCTGTGTGCTGGGATATGACTGGCACTCCAGCGGCGTCACCACCACCGTCTGCGGGGCTTTGAAGGAAGGCGTGAGAGGACTGGAGCGGGAAATAGGGCTGTTCATCGCCGGGGGGAAGGGGCGGACTTCCCGGAAGACGCCTTCGGAGATAGAAGGCTTCGGCGACCTCTTGAGAATAGACCCGGCACGCCTTGTCTATGCCAGCCGCATGGCGGCGAAGGTGGACAACTCTGCTCTTCAGGACGGCTACCAGCTCTATCATCATACCTTCATCTTCGCTGCCGATGGCTCCTGGGCGGTGGTACAGCAGGGGATGAACGAGAAAAATCACTATGCCCGCCGCTACCACTGGCTGGGGGAGAAGGTCACGGATTTCGTCTGCGAGCCCCACTCCGCCATCTGCTCCCAGGCGAGGGGCACTGTCCTCAATCTAGTCGCTCTGGAAAGCGGTACAGCCCGCCACACCATTACGCAGGTGGTCAAGGAGGAAAGGCCGGAGAAGGTGGTTGCCGAGCTGAAAAAGCTGAAGACGCTGAACTTGCCCGCCCGTCATTACCTCACGCTGGAGGACATCAACCCCGATAGGCTGCAAAAGGCCATCATCAGTGCCCATGAGCAGCAACCGGCAAATTTCGAACAGCTGCTCAGCCTAGAGGGGATAGGACCCAAAACACTCCGCGCCTTAAGCCTCCTCTCCGAGCTTATCTATGGCGCACCGGTGAGCGTCCGCGACCCTGCCATCTACAGCTTTGCCCACGGCGGCAAGGACGGTCATCCCTACCCCGTGGACAGAAAGACCTATGACAGGAGCATAGAAATACTGCACCGAGCGGTGGAGAAAGCGCGGCTGGGCAACACCGAGAAGCTGGAGGCACTGAGACGGCTCAGAGCCTGGCTGTGAGCGAGCTATGGTCAAGAGCTTTAACGGTAAAACGCCCAAAATAGCACCCACGGCATTCGTTAGCGAATCCGCCTATGTGGTCGGCGATGTCGAGATCGCCGATGGCGCCAGCGTCTGGCCCGGGGCGGTGGTCAGGGGCGATTTTGGCAAGATAACCATCGGGCGCAACACCGCCATCGAGGATGGGGCTATAGTCCACGGCGCCACCGATTTATCCATCGGCGATGACTGCATCATCGGACACGGCGCCGTAATACATTGCCGGCGGGTGGGCAGCAACGTGCTCATCGGCAACAACGCCACCATACTCGATGGCGCCGAAGTGGGCAATTACTGCATCATCGCCGCCGGCTCACTGGTGCCACCCGGGATGAAGATACCGGACGAGTCGCTGGTGATGGGTAACCCGGCAAAGATAAAGGGCAAGGTGCCACCGGAAAGGCTAGCCATGCTCAAAGCCGGCGCCGGCGGCTATGCCAGAATGGCACAGCAATACAAAGAGCAAGGACTATAAGGTAGCTCAGGGGGCCTTGCCCGAAAGGGCCTTGAAGCCCTCGTTGGCAAACCTCAGGTACATGTCGCGTGGTATCAACTCGCGGCTGACGATGTTCTCGAGCTGGTTGGGTATTCTGCCCTTCCGGACTATCATTCTCCCCGCCTCCCTGGCAGCGTCGAAGATATCGTCAATGGCAATGCCCAGCCTCATCATCGGCCTCATCGCCTCGCCGTGCGGGCGCAGCAGCACCCCGGCTAACTCCCCGTTCATGTTCTTGCATATCGCCTTCATGTGGACGAGGAGCGGGTCGAAGTTGTCCAGCTCCCAGAAGCCGCAGTTGGCGATGAGCACCACCTTGCGAGGCTTCTTCATATCGCCGCGCAGGGGATGACGACAATGGTCATCGCGGATTTCGATCACCGGTCGTGCCCCGGGTATCAGTCTGTCCAGAAGCATCTTCAAATACCCCGGCATACCGTCCACATAGAGGGGCATGGCGAACACCCATACCTCCGCTTCGCCCAGCTTCGACATGACCAGGGCAACATCGTCCTTGTGCACGCAAACGCCCGGCGTCTTCAACCAGCAACTGAAACAGCCCCGGCAGGGCTTTATCTTCAGCTTCCTCAAGTAAATCAGCTCCACCTCGGCACCAGCCTCCCTGGCCCCTTCAAGGAACGGGTCAAGGATGAGCGAGGTATTGCTCTTCCTCATCCGCGGACTACAGTTAAACGCTAAAACTTTCATTTTTCGACTCCTATTTGTTCAATTATTTGTTCAATGCACTATTTTTCGGCTTCGGTGGCGTGCAGAAAAGTATTGCCACGATGGCAAGCACAGCGCCAGCCAGGGCGACCACAAGGACCGGAAAGTACGTACCTTTAATGTCGTGTACGAATCCAGCTATGGGTGGTAGTATAGCATGGGCGACCACTGAGATAGGTGAGATTAGCCCATTGATGGGAGCAAAGGCGGTCTGCCCCCAGTAGTTACTGATGATTGCCGGTGTGGACACCATGGACATCCCCATGCCGAAGCCACAGAGAAGTGGGTAGAGGTGGGCTGCCCACTCGAGCTGTGGAGAGGCGAACCAGAACAGTATGCCGCCACCGATGAGGCAAAGGGTACCAAAGGCCAGCAGGTAGCGGGGCTCGATGATATCACCCAGAGCCGCCACAGCAAACCTTCCCGCTATGCTGAGTCCGATAGCCAGGCTATACAAAAAAGCCACCGTCTCCGGGTCGAAACCCCTGTCCCGCAGGAAATAGGGGGCCTGGCTGTAGACCAGGTCCCAGACCCAGAAGCCGAACACACCGGCGATTACCAGCAACCACAGTGCCCTGGTCCTCATGGCGTCACGGAACTTCCATTCCACCGGGGTACGGTAAGTACGGGTGGGACGCCTTGAGACAGCGATACTGGCTTGCTGCGATACCGCACCATCGGGGAACTGGCCTATGTCCTCGGGACGATTGCGCACCGCAGTCAGCGAGACCAGAATACCGATAAGCGATGCCGCGCTGATGATGAACCAGCCCAAATGCCAGTTGCCCCCGCTGGCTTCCACCACCCTGTTCACCGCCTGCGGCGCCAGAAACCCGCCGATGGCACCACCACCGAGCACCAGTCCCAGGGCCAGTGCCCTGCGGGCATAGAACCAGGAGATGACCACCGTCTGCACCGGTATGGTGGATGCCAGGGCTATTCCCAGACCGTTGAAAAAAGAAAGCAGCACGAACAGCGGGTAGATATGCCCCACGAAGCCCATGGCAAGGCTGACAATGGTGACGATGCCGCCGCCGATAGCCAGCGTCACCCTGGCGCCCAGGCGCCCGATTGTCCATGCTACCAGCGGGCTGGAGATACCGAAGAGCATCATCACGCCGGTGGCGCCGACCATCACCTCTCCCCTCGCCCAACCCGTCTCCGCAGTCATGTAAGGGTAGAGCACGGTGCCGCTGTAAAAGGCAAAACCTATGGGTACGGTGTACACCACCCAGAGAAAGAACAGCATCCACCAGCCGTAGAAGCCCTTAGTCTGTGCCGCAGTAGTCACGATGGTCGCTCTTAACTGAGTGCAGGACAAAAAGCGCGACGTTTATTATACCCCAATCGCTGGTGTCAGGAAAAAACGGCGTACCTTTGCCATCGCGGAAAGTCTTCTGCTCTCCTCAAGAGATAGACTTCGACGAAGAGTGGCTAGCGGCGCCCGAGTAGCCTGTCGCGAAGCACCCGGAGGTTTACTACGTCCTCGCGGTTATATTCCAAAAGCAGCCTCAAGGCGTCCTCATTGCCCCCCTTGACATAGCTCCACCACAGACGCACTGCATCGTAGCCGTTCATCCCTGGCAACTGTCGGGGAATCCCCAGTTGCCTTTCCACCATCTTAAGTCCGCCGTAGAGGCGGCATGCCCAGCAGTCGTACATCAGGTCGTGGTGCTCATACTGGGTTGCCAGGTCAATGCCCAGAGAGACACCGATGAAGGGCAGGTCGAACCTGGTGCCATTGTAGGTGTAGATAGTCCTCACCCCGCCGAGTGCGGTGATGAGGTTGCCCCTGGTTATGGCATCTCCCACTAGCTGCACCAGCTCGCTGTCACTACCGTCACAGCGCAGGATGCCGATGACTGTTATATAGTCGTAGAACGGGGAAAGCCCTGTGGTCTCGATATCAAGGTAAGCATCAACCTGGCGTCTCATGGAACACGCCTTACCTGCACTTTTGCTTATAGCATACACCACAGGTTGTCTCATGTCACCACCTGCTTTATACCGTGCACCGCCAAGTGGTAGAATTTACCACGTTTTATGATTTCTGCACGGAGTAGAGCAAACCCGCAAAAAGAACCGAGCCGCGTGGCTACACTGCTAGCCACCACGCTGGCATCGTTCCTGACACCGCTCATGGGCTCCTCCATCAATGTGGCGCTCCCCTCTATCGGGAAGGAGCTGAGGATGGACGCTATCTTGCTGGGCTGGGTAGCTACATCGTACCTGCTGGCATCATCGATGACACTTGTCCCCATCGGCAGGCTCGCCGATATCTACGGCAGAAAACGGATTTTCACCTACGGGGTGGTAACCTTCGTGGTCAGCTCGGCACTCACCGCGCTGTCACAGTCTGCGGCGATGCTCATCGGCTTCCGCGTGCTGCAAGGCATAGGAGGGGCGATGCTGTTCGCCACAGCGGTAGCCATCCTCACCTCAGTGTTCCCACCAGAGCAGAGGGGCAGGGTGCTGGGGATAAACGCTGCCGCGGTCTATGCCGGGCTCTCGGTAGGCCCCTTCGTCGGTGGACTGCTCACCCAGCATCTTGGCTGGAGGAGCATCTTCTGGTTGAACGTACCCCTGGGACTGATAGTGCTGGCCTTTGCACTGTGGAAATTGCATGGGGAATGGGCCGAAGCCCGCGGTGAGAGGCTCGATATCGTGGGTTCGGCGGTCTACGGTCTATCTCTGGTGGCGGTTATGTATGGGTTCACCAGGCTGCCCGACATCTCGGGTGGTGGGCTTATCCTCCTCGGTGCCATCGGCGCCGTTGCCTTCGTCAGGTGGGAGATGAAGGTAAACAGCCCGGTGCTCAATATAGCGCTCTTCCGCAGCAACACCATATTCGCCATGTCCAGTCTGGCGGCGTTGATAAATTACAGCGCCACCTTCGCCGTCGGCTTCCTTATCAGCCTCTACCTTCAATACATAAAAGACTTCAGCCCGCAGACAGCAGGGATAGTGCTGGTGACTGCGCCGGTGGTGCAGGCGGTCTTTTCCCCACTTGCAGGCAGGCTTTCCGATAGAGTAGAGCCAAGGCTCATCGCCTCCATCGGTATGGCACTCTCTGCAGCGGGATTGGTGCCGTTCATCTTCTTAACCAAAGACAGCGGGCTTGTGTTCATCATAGCCAGCCTGGCAGTCATCGGCTTCGGCTTCGCCCTGTTTGCCTCGCCCAACACCAATGCCGTGATGAGCTCGGTCGAGAGGAGGTATTACGGAGTGGCTGCGGCGGTGCTGGCTACGGTGCGGCAGATAGGCATGACCTTCAGCCTGGGGATAGTGATGCTGGTCTTCGCCGTCTATCTCGGTAGGGTGCAGATAACGCCCGAATACCACGCCGTCTTCCTGACCAGCCTCAATATAGCCTTCATTATCTTCGCCGTGCTCTGCTTCCTCGGCATCTTTGCCTCGCTTGCCAGAGGCAAGGTGCGGGGCTAAAACAAGGCTTTCAGTGGCTAGTCCTTAATACCGGCGGCTATCTCTGCCCACTTCTTGTATTCCTGGACCTGGGAGTAAGTCTCGGCATATATGGTCATGCGTTGTGCCTGAAGTGAGCCCTCAGCGTGCACTGCTAGCACCTCTGTCTCGAAGCCTGCCAACCTGCGGATAAGCTGCAGCATCCTCAAGCGCTTCTCCGCGGACACGCCCGCCTTACCGCCAAGGTACTTCTCAATGTACCCCCTGGTCTCGGGGTTCTGAAAGTCCTTGTATGTGGGTGCGGTTATCAACAGACCACCGGCAATATCCTGTATCGCCTTTATGCAGGCATGCAGGTTTTCGGCGAAGTGGTACTTGGCGATATTGGTGATCACCGGATTGGGTATCGGAATGCCGCCGTGAGTGACGTAGTCTATGCAGGAAGCGCGCGCCAGCGATTTTAGCATGTCCACATAGATGACCAGATTGGTTATTTTCTCTCTGACGTGTGGCACCCTATCGATGCCATTATATTCGGCTATTGCCTGCGCTGCGCCGACCATCGCCTCGGACATAGGTATTCTGTAGCTGGCAGCAGTGTGCCGATGAAGGTAAGCAAAGTTGTACACCAGCGGCATGGCGTACTGCCATTCGCCACAGAGGAACACCCTTTCCCAGGGTACGAAGACGTCATCGAAGATGATGAGGGAATCGGTATGGTTCCTGATAGGCAAGTCCACCGGAAAGTCCAGCGGGCTCTGCCGCCAGGCTATGGGGTGGCATATCTGGACAACTCCCTCAGTATTAGCCGGGATTGCGAAAGCAACAGCATAGTCCTTGTCCTCCTCAGTCATATTGCGACAGGGAAGAACAAACAGCTCTTTGCAGTAGGCTGCTGCGGTAATGTGTGCCTTGGCGCCCCTGACCACGATGCCCTTGCTGTCCCTATCCACTACCCTGACATAATAGTCGGGATGGGCTTGCTGAGGCGAGGACGGTCTTAGCATCCTATCGCCCTTCACGTCGGTCATAGCACAGGCGACGCTAAGGTCATTCTTCTGCAAGTAGTACCGAAACTCCTCAGCACGTTCAATATACTCGCTCTTGCCCATCATGTTGGCGGTGATGTTGACTGCATTGAGAGCGTCGGCGCCGATATCGTGGATGAAGGGTATTACCCCTCTGCCCAACCGGGTAGCCGTGACCATTAACTCATGGCGTTTCAGTAAGTCCTCGGCATTCTGCGGGGTGTAATAATAACGGCTTATCGGCTCACCCGTCTTAGGATGATAAGCCACAGCCAGGTCACGGTATTCCGGCATCTCCGCCATCTCATAATCGAGCGCCGCAGACTCCACACAGACCTTCAAGGCCGGATGCGTGGTCACATCGGCAACCTTCTCCCCTTCGTAATAGACAACCCTGCCATCCTTAAGACTTTCTTTATACTGCTCAGGCGTGATTAATCCCATGCTCGCACCTCCGGTGGTTTGTTTGGGGCTATTCTACTCTAATCGGCGTAGAAAGAGAAACCGAGCAGCCCGGGGCCGGTGTGCACCCCCATCAACGGGGTGAACTCGGTGATATAGATTTCGGCGCAGTCGAATTCCGATCTCACCCTGTCTGCCAGCTTCTGGGCCTCCTCGAGGTCATCGGCGTGGTGGATATTGATGTGGAGCTTCAAGTTGCCCACCCCTGACCTCAGCAACTGCAGCAGGCACTCGATGCCTTTTTTCTTCGTCCTGGGGCGGGCTACCGGCATAGTCTCGTCGTGCTCGGGTGAGTGCTTAAGAATGGGCTTCATATCCAGCAGCGAGCCTGCCCAAGCGGCCGCCTTCCCGATGCGCCCCAGACGGGCGAGATAGTACAGGGTGTCGAGCATGGCATACAGCTTCACTTTGCCCATGAGCTTCTTCGCTGCCTCCTGCGCTGCGGCAAGCGTGCCACCTGCCTTAGCCACCTTAGCCGCCTCGGTAACCATGAAACCAAGCGCACCGCCCACGGCGCGGCTATCAAACACTTCAATTAACGTTTGGGGGAATTCTTCCTTGGCCATGCTTCTTGCCGCCATCGCCGCCTCAAACGTCTTGCTCAGTATGCTGGTTAAGGTGATGCAGAGTACGCTCTCCGCCTTTTTAGCCGCCTCGCGGAAGGCCTCGAGGAAATCGCCCACCGCTGCTGTGGCAGTGGTGGGCAGGTCCTCCTTACGACGCATAATTCGATACACTTCCTGCGCAGTCATGTCAACGCCGTCGCGGTAGCTCTTGCCCTGATAAAGTATGTACAGCGGCACCACATGGATGTCATACTCTTTGACGATCTCTGGCGGCAAACAACTAGTACTATCGGTAACTACAGCTACTTTCCGCATGGCGCCCCCTTCTATTATGCTGGATGCGACTACTTTGCCATACGAGGTATCCCCATGTCAAGGGGTTGAAGCAAGGATTGGTGCACAGAGTTTGCATCAGTTATAATGTTGCTTAATCAAGGCGGAGGTGGGTCATGGAGAGACCTTCAGAGAAGCCAACGACTAGAATCAGCCTGGTGCGCACGCAAGACCGCGCCCTCGGCGTGAAGAAGTCCATCGCGCTGCTTGAGCACAACCCCGTGAAGGGGAAAGCAGTGGTGCTCAAACCGAACTTCAATACCGACGACCCGGCGCCGGGCTCAACCCACAATGATACACTGCGCGCCTTCGTGCTGGAACTCAAACAGATGAGGGCCAGCAAGATAACCCTCGCCGAGCGCTGTGGACCTCTCCAGCCCACTAGCGAGGTGCTGAAGAACAAAGGTATCTTCGACATGGCCAGAGAGCTGGGCTTCGAGGTTTTGAACCTTGAAGAGATGGATAAAAGTGGCTGGGTGCATTTCCGTCCCAGGGAAAGTCACTGGAAGGACGGTTTCCTTTTCCCCAGAATCTATCTGGAGGCGGAGTGCATTGTGCAGACCTGCTGTCTGAAGACGCACGCCTACGGTGGGCACTTTACCATGTCTTTGAAAAATGCTGTGGGTATGGTGGCGGGGAAGGGGTATCCTTATATGGGGGAACTCCACAGCTCGCCGCACATCAGGAAGATGATTGCCGAAATAAACACCGCCTACACACCCGCCCTGGTGGTGCTGGACGGCGTGGACGCCTTCGTAGAAGGCGGCCCTGATAAGGGGAAAAGGGTCAAGGCCAATGTCATCGTCGCTGGCACCGACCGCCTGGCGATAGATGCTGTGGGCGTGGCCATCCTGCGGCTTCTGGGCACTACCCCGGAGGTGAGCCGGGGCAAGGTATTCGAGCAGGAGCAGATCGCTAGGGCAGTGGAGCTGGGACTGGGAGTAAGCTCGCCAGAGCAAATCGAGCTGATTGCCGATGACCCGGAAAGCAGGGAACTGGCGGAGAAGGTCAGAGAGGTACTCTTGAAATGAACGAAGTATCAGACGGCAGCAGGCTTCAAGAGCTGTTCGCCGACTTCCTCGGTAGCGCTGACAGCCTTCGCGTCTATCACGGTGACAGTCTGGTGTTCTGCTCGGAGAAAGACGGGCTGCTCCCCCTGCTGGAGTACGCCAGGACAGTCTCCCGGGATTACACTGGTGTGGTGGTCTTCGACAAGGTAGTGGGCAGGGCGGCAGCGCTTCTGTGCATCAAAGTAGGCTCCCGCGCCGTTTACAGTCCACTGGGGAGCGAGCTTGCTGCCAGAGTCCTCGACGAGTACGGGGTGAAATATCGCCTGGAGAGACTTGTCCCGTTCATCACCGCAGCCGATGGCAGTGATATGTGCCCTATGGAGAGGCTATCGCTGGACAAAGAGCCCGAGGAATTCTATCAGGTACTCGTCCGCGCCTTTCCGGGCCAGGGTGCTAACTAACGCTGTCAAAAGAGAACAGCAGCGAGGTGGTTATCTCCCTGTAGCTATTGAACAGCGCCTCTTTGTCGGCATACCTGGTCTCAAGCACCCGGGAAGAGAGCTTAGCGGCATTCGATTGCAGATAGCGACACTCCCGTACCAGCGGCTTCAGTATCAGGCGGTTGCCACCAAAATAGATATAGTCCAGGGTGAGGCCGCCAAACCTCTCGTCTATCCTGTTGGCGACCTTCCTGAGGAAGTCCTTCTTCTGCTCCTCAGTCCTGCGGGCAAACCTTCTCTCGCTCCTGCCTCCCTTGCGGTGCTTCTTGTGGATATACCCGGTACCGGTCTTCCATTCCACCGGCCTGCCGCCATCAAACACCCCCAGGGCATACGAGCCCCATGCCACCAGCACCACGCCCAGGAGGTATCTTTTTCCCAGCGTAGCCTTGAGCAGAGAGACATCGGGCATCCCTGTCGAGACCCACGTCTGCGGTAACGGGAACGGCGGTATGATTAGGTGCTTGGCGGCGCCCTCGCCCCAGAAGATGGCTGCACCCGTACCATATTTCTCGGCAGCGCGCAACACCCCCTCCTGCTGTACCACTGCCTTCACTTCATCGAGCAGCATGTGCCATTCAGGCCCCGCCTTCACATCAAGGACATATTGCGGAAAAAGCCCAGGCTCCACATAGATTGTCAGACAACGATTGCCCGCTTCGGCGAGGCCAGAGAGGAAACGCTCTAGGTCAGCCCTTGAGTAACGCTGAGACTTCATAAAGTATAGCTAGAAGATGACGAAGCGCCGGCGACGCCGCAGGATGAAGCCAGCGACAACCCCGGTGATGAGCCCGCCGAGGTGCCCCTGCCAGGCTATGCCAGGTGCGAAAGAAAGGATAAGGAAGCCACCAATGACTGCCACCCACAATGGCACGGGTACCGGTATGGGGATTATGTAAACGCGGGACATCGGCGCCAGCACCGCCAGCGTGCCGCCGAGGGCAAATATGGCACCGGAGGCACCGACTACTACAGCATACGGCGGTCCCAGCAGGATAAAAAGAATATTGCCCACAATACCGCCGACAAAGTAGATGAGCAGAAATGTTCCCGCGCCCACCAGCCGCTGCAGAAAGGTACCGAAGAAATAGAGGGTGAGCATGTTGGCCAGTAAATGCCAGATACCACCGTGCATGAAAAGACTGGTCACAATCGTCCACGGCTGACTCAGCAGGCTTGCCGGACGCATACCCAGATAGCCTATAAGGCTGTAACCAAAGAAGTTGGCGATGACAGTGGCCAGATAGAGAACAAAGCAGGCGACGATGATCGCCAGCACCGGCATCAGGCCGTCATCGCCGTAGCTACGGTACCTCATTACTTTGCCCCAGTCTCCGGGTATCGCTCATAGAAGACGAACTCGCTGATTTCCTTCCGCGGTCGCGGTGCCGGTGCCTCATCGGGATAGCCCAGCGGCATCAGTTCCACCAGCACCACGTCCTGCGGTAAACCAAGTATCCTGGCAGCTTCCTGGGCGTCCAGCAGACCGGTATGTACCGTGCCCAGCCCAAGGGCATGGGCGGCAAGGCACATATTCTGCATCGCCAGCGCGACATCGAACATGTACCAGTAGTCGCCCTTGTCAGTGGCGGGCAGGCTCTGCCCGCTTTCATCGCGATAAAACCCGGAAAGCCCCTTCTGAGCACATGCGGCTATCACCACCGGTGCATTGCGTACAGCATCGGTTGCCGGATTAGGTCTGCCCGCCCTGGTTCCCCTGAGCGTCTCCGCCAGCTTAGCCTTGGTCGCTGCGTCCTTGACTATCACGAACCGCCAGCACTGTGTGTTTGCCCACGAAGGCGCCCAGCGCCCCGCTTCCAGAATGGTCTGCAAAACATCATCAGGGACGGGGTCGGGGCGGTACTTCCTGATGCTCCTTCTGCCCTTAATCGCTTCCATCACGTCCATAGCATACCTCCTTGCTCACGCCAGAGAATAATATATTTTGCCGTTCCTGCTTTCCCTCTTTACCTTTCCCTCGCCTTCGAGGTAATTAAGGTGAGCCAGCGTCTCGCCGACAGCAAAGAACTTCTGCACCGTGGGGAAGTCAGCCCAGGAATCAGCCTCTATATCCCAGGTGATATATGGTGCCACCTCCCAGGCGGTCTTGGGACCGCTCTCCAGTGCCCGTATTGCCTCTGCCAGCCGGTTGCGATGGTGCTCCTGAAGCTCGCGGATACGCTTGCGATGGTCAGTCCACAGCCGGCGGTGCCCCGGCAACACCAGTGCCACATCCAGCTTATACACCTTCTCCAGGTTGTCCAAGTAACTCTTCAGAGAGTTTTCCAGCTCCAGCCAGGTGGTGATATTAGGGGTGATGTCGATAAGCAGGTGGTCACCAGCTACCAGCACCTTCTTCTCAGGCTCGTAGAGGCACATATGTCCCGGCGTATGACCGGCGGTGAGCACACCAACAAACCTGTAATCGCCTGCCTCTATGCTATCACCGTCCCTCAGTGGGGTGACCTTAATAAACTGTCTCGAGCTATACCGGCGACCGGGATGCCCCTGTAGCGCCATCTCCAGTTCCTCTCTGGGAAAACCATTGGCAAGGTAGTACTGCGCCATGTCACGCCAGTGCCCGTGAGCTTCGCCCTCGCCGATGCCGCCGCCGATAACCGCCGCCTCCACCTCGCTGAAATAAATCGTTGACGCCGGCGTCGCCAGCCTCCCCACCAGTCCCGAATGGTCGGCATGGAGATGGGTGATGAAAAAATCGGTCCTGTTCAGGTCCACACCGAGCTGGCGCAGTGCCGACACCGTGGGCTGCCAGCACTCTTCGCGGTTGAACGCCGTGTCGATGATAAGGAATCTGTCCTTGCCTTTAACTACATACGAGTTCAACGCCTTCAGCGGGCTCCGTGGCAAAGGAATTTCAATACGATACAAGCCGGGCAAAAGTTCTTCAATCATGGGCTAGTCTCACGCAATTTTTGGCTATTTTATCACCTTGGTAGTTTTTTGTCTTTTTCGCCCCGGGTTGCGAAGTCTATGGGCTACACACGGAAAACGACAGCCCGCGATATCGAGGACTCTTGTGCCTGATAGGTGGCCTTATGGCGGTCACTTGGGGACTTCCAGGTCTTCCATCCTGCCGCTGACGGTGAACACAACCCGCTCACAGATATTGGTCACCCTATCGGCGGCGCGCTCCAGGTTATGTGCCACCCAGATGAGCCTGGTGGCGCGGTTTATCGTCTTCGGGTCCACCATCATGAAGGTAAGCAGTTCGCGAAAGACCTGGTCGTAAAGTCCGTCGACCACATTGTCCATGGAGACCACATGCTTTGCCAGTCCCACGTCACGGTTGCGGAAAGCCTGAATACTCTTTTCAATCATTTCCACAGTAAGCTCCGCCATTCTGGGGATATCTATCAGTGGTTTCAGGGGTGGCTCGTCACCTATCATTACCACTATTTTGGCAATTCCCTGGGCGTAGTCG
>Ga0078972_1008860_pt1 | contig 20492 bp, 17 predicted proteins | sample YelNatPaOPGAMG01_FD_67568 | JGI IMG/M metagenome (GOLD analysis project Ga0078972, IMG submission 67568) | Hot spring thermophilic microbial communities from Obsidian Pool, Yellowstone National Park, USA - OP-RAMG-01 (SPADES assembly) (version 2) | ecosystem: Environmental > Aquatic > Thermal...
AACGGTGAAGTATCCCGGAAACCGTCCCTGTCCCATCGGGAAAGAGGACGATTACGGGATCGCCGTTCGCGTCGTAGCCGAAGCACCCGTCCGAAGGGTACTCGATGGCCGGTGAGGGCTCGGTGGCTCCGCTCGACCACGTATCGGTCAAAGGATCATAGATTTGGACGGCCCCCCCGCTTCCATGTCCACCCATGCTGTAAAGGAGCCCATCGTACTCGATAACCACGCCATCGGTCGCTGCAAAAGACATCTCCTTTCCCATCTCCCAGAATCCGCTCGTGAGGCCGTCGATCGTGGCACTATCCGAAAGGGAGGGGTTGCTCTGAGCAGTCACCGTGACTGTCAAGGAAAAAGGCGTCCCAGGAAGCGTCCCTGGCAACACCCTCAAAACAACATCGAACTCCTTGTATTCTCCAAAGGTCAGGGTTTGGGGCGAAGGGATGGAAACGACCTCCACAGGACCAGACGGGGTGGCTTCGATCAGAAAGGTATCGCTCGTTCCAGTGTTGTTGATCAGAGTGAAAGTAACGGTTTCGATCGAGGACGGACAAGTATCCACATAGAGCCACGCAGGAACGAGCGAGGGCGAGCCGGCGCCTTCGGGTATGGGCTCCGCCTTGAACCAACCATCGGGATCACGATGGCCATCCCGAAACCGTCTGCTATCGCTCCAGACGATGTAAACTTTGCCGGAATCCGAATCGCCGATATTATATTCTCCCATATAGCAATCCGGCACGCGCGTGTCGAAATTGGGCCTGAGAGTAGGAAGAGGCGACGCAGTGCTGCTCACCCTGAAATTTGGAGTCCATGTTTGCCCTCCGTCGTACGACGAGGTGCGATAGATCTCAAAGGCGACGTTCGAAAAATCGTTTCGCCGATCGTACCAGTAAGCGGTCAGGACCCCGGTGGGACTTGCGACGATGGTTGGAAAGAATTGGTCATTGATCGTCGTATCGTCGTTTAGGCGGACGGGGGTGCTCCAGCTCGATCCATTGTCTTGCGAAGAGGTATAGTAGACATCGGCCGCGTCACCCGAGCCCTGCGTATCGGGATCGCCGCTGAAGACGATGTGGAGCCACCCGTTAGGATCGATCGCCAGGCTGGGAAGGTCGAGGTACCGGATGTTGCCGTTAAGGGCGGGGTAGCTACAGAGGCCCGAAGCAACAGGATCGTAGGACACGTTGAAATCGACCACCCGCAGGGGAGGATCGAAAGTCACCCCTCCATCGGTCGACCGTACGATGTCGAGGCTCCGATTGAAGGGAAAATTTCCGTAGAAATTCATCCAGACGACATAGACGTCTCCGTTGGGGGCGACGTAGGGAAACGGAGCCTGCTGATTGCCAGAGGGACAAGAAGGACAAAGGTCCAAAGGCGTAGACCACGTGGCTCCGTGGTCTGTGGAATAGGAGATAAAGGGATGGCCCCCTGCCGCAGAGTCGATCCACGTGACATAGAGGGTGTCGACATAGGAACTTGAGGGGTTGGTGTCGATGGCCATGAGGGGCTTCTCGTCGCGCGTCCCTCCATGGACCGTCACAGGAGACGAAAAGCTTTGGCATCCATCGGTTGATTTCGCCACACCCACGCCGAAATTTCCTGAGCTATCGGAGATCAAGGCGGAATAAAAAAAAGTTCCCGAACGATCTACCTTTACGGAAGGAGCCCCACGGTTCTGGCCCGAGGGTGGAGGAGGTAGGGGCCCTTGGTCGTGCCACGTGAGCCCCCCGTCATCGGAATAGCCGAAGCTGTTATAGCTCTTTGCCGTCTCATCATAATGGGCCGAATCGTACCATCCTGCGCAAAGACGGCCGTCCGATGGCCTCACGGCAACAGAGAAATTGTACTGTGTGGAGTGAAGAGGAGGATCCGACCATGTGTGATTGATCAAGGTATCTCCGCCAGCCCCCCTCGCTCCTCTCTGACCTGGAATGGCAATGGTTAGAAGGATCGCAAAAATCAGAAGTTCTTTCCTCATTTTCGCTCCTCCTCTCTGAAGCATTTCAGGGATAACCTTTTATAACATCCCGCTCCCTGGTAATCCAACACCTCCGGGACAGTGCGATCGGAGAAATTCGTCAATCCCTTTTCCCCTTGAAGGAGAAATGGATCCATGGATACGTTCAAGGGGTTGACAAATTTTTTTTATATGCTATTAGATTGCATCGTCCCCCTGCGCAAGGTTCATAAGGTCTGCGCTGCAGGATGTGGAAAGTAACTCTGCAGAGGAGGAAACCATGAGAGACAAGTTCAGAGGCAAAGATTTTTTGACCTTGATGGATTTCACCCGAGAGGAGATCAACGATATCCTCAATGTCTCCTACGAGCTCAAGGCAAAGTGGGCCAGGCGAGAACCCCATGAATATCTCAAGGGCAAGACGGTCGCCGTCGTCTTTGAAAAGCCATCGACCCGGACCAGGACATCCTTTCAGGCTGCGATCGCTCACCTGGGGGCCCAGAGTTTCTATATGCGGCCCGATGAGATGCAGCTCTCCCGGGGCGAACCCATCAAAGACACGGCAAGGGTGATCGATCGGTATTGTGATGCCTTGGTGATGAGAACGTTTGGTCAGGATCGGCTCGAGGAGTTTGCCCGTTACATGAAGAACCCGGTGATCAACGCCCTTTCCGACCTGACCCATCCCTGTCAGGGGCTCGCCGACCTGCTCACCATCCGAGAGAAGAAAGGCTGTCTCAAAGGACTCAAGCTGGCCTACGCTGGAGACCCTTGGAACGTATGCCACTCCCTGATGATTGCGGGCGGTCTCATGGGGATCGATACATTCGTCGCTCTTCCTCCCGGTTATCCGCCAAATCCCAAAGTCCTACGATTTGCGACCGAGGCGGCCGCCAAGAGCGGGACGAAAATGGTCGTGACCCACGACCTGAAAGAGGCACTGAAGGACGCCGACGTGGTCTATGCTAACACCTGGCACAGCATGGGAGCTGCCGAGAAGGAGAAGGAGAAACGGGTCCGCGACTTCAGCCCCTATCAGATCAACGATACGGTCTGTGAGGCGGCCAAACCCGATTTCATCTTCATGCATTGTCTCCCCGGCTATAGAGGGGAAGAGATGACGGACGAGATCATCGAAGGGTCCCATTCTGCTGTTTTCGACCAGGCTGAAAACCGCATGCACACCGAAAAAGCGGTGCTGGCTCTTTTCGTACCCTGAAGGTTACCCTAAGATGAATGAGCGGAGCCCCTACGGGTTGCCGCTACCGGTCGGTCTCAACGATCGAAAGATTGGATGGCGAGGCCCCCAAAAACACGTTCGATCGAGAAAGGAGGACGAAGGATGAGAAAGAGACTTTTGGCAAGCATGGTTTTTTTCATGGTTTTAGGCGCCCTCATCACCCTCTCAGGAGGGACGGTCAGGGCTCAACAGCAAACGATCCCGATCGGGATCCTCGGACCCTTCACGGGCTCCCTGGCCTTTAATGCGGAAGAGATGAAAAAGGGCATGCTGCTCGCCGTCGACGAGGTGAACGCGAAGGGAGGCATTCTGGGAAGAAAGGTGGAGCTCATTTTTGGCGACACGGAGGCCAAACCCGACAAGGGGGTCGCCGCTGTCAAGAAACTGATCACCCGGGACAAAGTTCTGGTCGTGGGCGGCGGGTATGCAAGTTCGGTCAACATCGCGACCTCCGAGGTCTGCCAGAACGAGAAAACACCCATCGTCGTGGCCATTGCCATCAGCCCCACCATCACCAACCGGGGTTTCGACTATGTCTTTCGCACCTCCCCCAACTCTCCCCAATTCCTCGCAGGGATGAACGAATGGTTGGAAAAGGTGAAGAAGCCCAAGACCGTGGCCTTCCTGATGGAAAACACCGATTACGGAAGGGACGGAGAGAAGATCTGGTCCGCTCAGGCCAAGAAGATCGGTGCTAAGGAACTGGCCCATCTCTATTTCGAGATCGGCGATACGGACTTCACCACCCAGATCAGCAAGCTCAAGGAGTTGAAACCGGAGGTCACGTTTAACATCGCCTCAACGACCGAGGCCGCCCTCATTCAGAAACAGGCCAAGGAGCTCAACTTCGTCACCCAGTGGATCGGTGTGGGTGGCCAGTTCACAGAGGCCTACTTCAAGATGACGGGTCCCCTCTGCCAGTACGCCATGGGCTCTTCCCTCGAACCGACTCTGGCCATGAAAAACCCCATCGTCGCCGATTTCGTGAAACGTTATGAAGCCAAATACCAGAAGGCAAGGCCCGGCATCTTCTCGAGCCAGGGCTATGACAACATCATGGTGATCATGGATGCCATCCAGCGGGTTGGAAAGCTGACGGGCGATCTTCAGAAGGATCGCGACGCGATCCGTGACGCCCTGAGAAAGACCTCGATTGAGCTGACCCAGGGAAAGATCGAATTCGACAAGAACGGCCAGGTTTACACAGTAGTCCCCTCGCCGGTTCAGGTTCAGTTGGTGGCGGGAAAGCCTCAGCTCTTCATTATCTATCCGCCTGACCGAGCAGGATCCACCTATCAAGAGCCTCTCCCGTGGGAGAAGAGAAAGCTCTAAACCGAAAAACCGCGGTCCATGGTCCTTGGAACGTGTGGTAAAGGAGAGGGATGGAGTCCCTTTTTCTTCAACAGATCTTTAACGGCGTCATCGTTGGAAGCGTTTACTGTCTGATCGCCATCGGTCTCACCATGATCTTTGGCGTTATGCGCATCTCCAACTTCGCCCACGGCGACTTCTCCATGTTGGGAGCCTATTTTGCCCTCTATTTCATCTCCCTCCTTTCGGGATGGACCGGTTGGGTAGGCTCTCTCCTCGTGGCCGCCGTGGGCGTAGGCCTCATCGGACTCTTTGTCGAGCGGTTCATCTTTCGTCCCCTTCTGACCCGTTGGACCGATATCGACATCATCATGGTCTCGATCGGCCTCTTCATCCTTCTCGAAAACGGGGCGCGCCTGGCCTTTGGCACCGCCCCCAAGATGATCTCAGATCCCTTTGGAAGTCGAAGCATCAACCTGATCTTTTTTTCGACGAGCCTCATACGGATTCTCTGCCTGGCCTTCTCATCCGTGACCATTCTCCTTCTTCACCTCTTCTTGACGCGAACCAAGATAGGTGTGGCGATTCGTGCGACCTCTCAGAACCGCAAGGCAGCCGCTCTGATGGGAATCAATATCAACTTCATTTACTCGTTGACCTTCGTCGTGGGTTCGGCCCTGGCAGGGTTGGGTGGGGTTCTCTACGGTACGATCTTCGCGGTCTTTCCGATGATGGGGGCCATGCCCACGTTGAAGGCCTTTGCCATCACAATCCTCGGCGGTATGGGAAATATCCGGGGGGCCATCTTCGGAGGCTTCATCCTCGGGGTGGCCGAAACCCTGGGCGGGAACTATTTGTCCATGCAGTATAAGAACGCCATCGGGTTTGTCATCATCATTCTGGTGCTCCTGATCATCCCCCATGGCCTCTTCGGTGGAAAACAGAGGACTTAAGGTTTTCCATGAACCGTCAATCACGCAAGTTTCTTTTCGGTTTGATTGGGGCGATCATCCTTCTCAGCCTGCCCTTCATCGTTCGGGACCGCTACTTTCAGCACCTTCTGGTCCTCTCGGGCATCTTTGTCATGCTCTCGACGAGCTGGAATCTTCTTGCCGGCTATGCCGGTTTACTCAACCTCGGCCATGCCGCCTTCTTTGGGATCGGAGGATACACTTCGGCCCTCTTTGCTCTGAAACTGGGCATCTCACCCTGGATTGGGTTGCCCCTGGCCGGGATCGTCGCCTCCCTCTTTGGCGTTTGCCTCGGCGTTCCCTCCTTTCGGCTGAGCGGGCCCTATCTCGCCATCACGACGATTGGCTTCAGCGAGATCTTGAGGCTCGTGGCCATGAATTGGGTTGACCTCACAAGAGGTTCCCTCGGCCTCTACGGCATTCCTCCTTTCACCCCCATCAAGCTCCCTCTGGGATTATCCCTCTCCTTCGTTTCCGAAAAGAACTTCTATTACCTCGTTCTGATCTTTGGGGGCCTTAGCCTTTGGCTCATGCGAAAGCTTACCCGCTCCGAGTTTGGTATCACCCTCCAGTCGATGCGCGAGGACGAGCTCGGAGCCGAATCGATCGGCATTCACACCTCGCGCTATAAGCTCACGGTCTTCATGATCAGTGCATTTCTTGCAGGCTTCTCGGGGTCCCTCTATGCCCATTACATCCGTCTCATCAGCCCGGAGATGCTCGCCCTTTCGGAAACCTTCAGCGTCTTAACCATGGTGATGGTGGGAGGCCTTGGAACCCTCTTTGGTCCTGTCCTCGGCGCCGTGCTCCTTACCTTTCTTTCGGAGGGACTTCGTTTCTTCGAAGACATGGTCAAGATCGACATTCGTTTCATCATCTACGGCGCCCTTCTCATGCTGACGATCCTCTTCATGCGAAACGGGCTCGTGGGGCTCTTCCAAAAGAAGGAGTCGACGACGACTCAGGGTAGAGGAGATTGACGTGGCGGAAACGGTACTCCAGGGCGTAGGGCTCACGAAATGGTTCGGAGGTCTTTGCGCTGTCAAAGACGTCCACTTCGAAATGCGGCAGGGAGAGATTCTGGGCCTCATCGGGCCAAACGGTGCGGGAAAGACCACCTTGATCAATCTGATCACGGGTTACTACGCGCCCAACAGCGGTTCCATCCTGTATCAGGGACGGGACATCGCCGGTTCCAAACCCCATGCGATCAATAATATGGGTATCGCCAGGACCTTTCAGATCGTCCGAATCTTTCCGAAATTGACCGCTCTCGACAACGTTCGATCGGGCCTTGTGGATCGAAAACGAAGAAGCCCGACCCGGGTGGCCCTCGATTCGATCTGGCGGCCCCAGGATGCCCAGATGACCGGCCGCGCCGGCGAGGCTCGAGCCGAGGAGCTCCTCGATTTCGTCGGGCTCAAACCTTACCGCGACGAGTTGGCGGAGAACCTTCCCTACGCCTATTGTAAGCGGCTCGAAATGGCCCGGGCCCTTGCCACGGGGCCCCGGGTCCTTCTCCTCGATGAGCCCTCGGCAGGCCTCAATCCCAAGGAACAGAACGACCAGATCTCGATCATCCGAAAGATCAGCGCCCAAGGTATCACGATCCTCATCGTCGAGCACGTGATGAAGGTGATCATGGATATCTCCACCCGGATCATGGTTCTTCACTATGGCGAGAAGATTGCCGAGGGAACACCCGAGGAGATCTACAAGAACCCCAAAGTGGTGGAAGCCTATCTCGGAGGTGAGGCCCATGCTCAGGGTTGAGCGGATCTCCGTCTTCTACGGAAAGGCGATGGCCCTGAAAGACGTTTCCCTCTCTGTGGAAAAGGGAGAGTTCGTCACCCTTCTCGGAGCAAACGGTGCGGGGAAATCGACCCTTCTTAAGACCCTCTCCGGTATTCAACACCCGAGAGAAGGAACCATTCTCCTCGAAGGCGAAGAGATCCAGAAGCTGCCTCCCCATCAGATCGTCAAGCGGGGGGTGATCCACGTCCCCGAAGGAAGGGAGCTCTTTCCGGAGCTGACCGTTCAGGAAAACCTCTGGATGGGCGCCTATCTGAGGGAAGAGAGCTCCGAGGTCCAGAGGGACCTCGACTTTGTCTTCCAGCTTTTTCCCCGATTGAAGGAGAGAAAAGATCAGATGGCTGGAACCCTCAGCGGAGGGGAAAGCCAGATGCTTGCCATCGCGCGGGGCCTTCTTTCGGGACCCAAGATCTTGATGCTCGACGAGCCGAGCCTGGGGATCGCGCCCGTCTTGCGGGATGCCATTTTCAAGGTGGTTCAACAGATCTACCAGGAACGAGGCCTGACCCTTCTTCTCGTGGAACAGAATGCGAAGTGGGCCCTGGGGGTGTGCACCCGGGGCTACATCCTCGAAAACGGGCAGATCACCCTGCAGGGATCAGGCCACGAACTGGCCGAAAACGAATACGTGAAGCGGGCCTATCTGGGATATTGATAAAGCCGTTATCGTAAAGGGAAGATGATTCAAGACAGGCACGTCCAAAAAGAGATTCTTCGTGAGATCGATCGAACAGCCGATGAGCTCTTCGCAATGATCCAGGAGCTCGTCCGGATTCCAAGCGTGGTGGGAGAGGAAGGAAGGGCCCAGGAATGGGTCTTCAACCTCTACAAGACGTTGGGCCTTGAGGCTGTGAAGTTCGTCCCTCGCAAAGAAGACCTCCTTCAGCACCCGGCTTATTTCGAGATCGGTTTTCCATACAACGAATCGAGACCCAATGTCATTGGGATCTGTCGTGGAAAGGGCAACGGACGATCGCTCCTCCTTAACGGCCACATTGACGTCGTATCACCCGAACCCCTCGAGGCCTGGTATGAGGGAGGCCCCTGGAGCGGAAAAATCGAGGGTGGTCGCCTCTATGGACGGGGATCGGCTGACATGAAAAGCGGCCTTTTGGCCAATTTCTTTGCCCTTAGAACACTGCTGATCCTTGGGCTGAAGCCGAAAGGCACCGTCCTGCTCCAAAGCGTCATTGAAGAGGAGGCCGGCGGATGCGGTGGCACCCTTGCCTGCCTTCAGGCCGGCTATAAAGCCGACGCCATGATCATCCCGGAACCTTTCGATCTCCGAATCATCACCGCCCATCCGGGCATCCGTTACTTCAGGGTCAAAGTCATCGGTAAGACAGCCCACGCCGGCCAATCCCATCTGGGTGTGAATGCCATCGGCAAGCTCGCAAGGATCTACGATCGCCTCATGGAACTCGATCTGGAGAGGGCGAAACGACACCGAAACCCTTTTTTCGAAGCATCTTCCGGTCGCTCGTGCAACCTCAACATCGGAACCTTCAAGGCCGGGGATTGGGTCTCCACCGTTGCGGGCGCAGCGCAGCTCGAGGCGCGAATCTCTTATCTCCCCGAGGAAACGGAACAGAGCATGCGTCGGGAGGTCGAGGAAGCCGTCTCGGAAGTGGTAGCCAAGGACCCGTGGCTTAAGGAGCACCCACCAGTCATCGAATGGTTCGGTTGGGACGCAAAGCCGTGGACCGAGGACCCCGAAATCCCTCTCATCCGCCGATTCGAGAAAGTGGCCTCCGAAGTTCTCACCTTTACGCCGGAGATAGCCGCCAGCCATGCGGGCCTTGACACCCGTTTTGGCCCTTATTTCGCTATGCCCTCCTTCACCTTCGGCCCCCGGGGAGGTCTCCTTCACACGTCGAACGAATACGTCGATCTCGACTCCGTCCTCCAGACCACAAAGGTTCTTGCCGCCTTTATTGCCGATTGGTGCGAAATCTAAACCACAAGGTTCGTAGCAATACCCCGGAGAGGACGCCCTGTCGAGGCCTCGTCGGCGGGAGTTTTTTGCGCCATCAGGGTAAGAATCCCTCAAGCCAAACCTTTGGGCCTCCGTTTTCGCAGGATCTGAAGAACCAGCGCCAGAAGGCCCAAGCCCAGGCCCAAAAGATCCGTGTAAACGCCGGGCTTGATCAGAAGTAGGGCGCCTCCAATTCTGCAGACTTCTCCATAGCGAACCCTTACTTCATCTTCGTCCTCCCCGCACTGAATCTCACTGCTTTTATGACCTTCAACCTCTATGGAAATCCAGAATGCGCTGTGGTCACAAGTTTGTGAAGGGGCCTTCCCGCCTCCAGGGGCGCTTCGCCGCCATTTGACAAATGGCTATCCTTAAAGTAAGAATTTGTTGATTCGAATGTTGCAATGAGTCCTGCTGAAAGGGCCTCGGTGAGGGCGCCAGAGAGGGCTTGGAGGGGCAGCTTTAGGAGCTTGAATACCAAGTTCCGTTACCTCTCCTCGACTTCACCCCAGTGGAGTCTGCGATAACCGCTCACCTGTCAACAGAACCCCCTTGACAAGGCATCCAGGGCGTCCTCTCCAGGGCTCCGTTATGCAACGGACGGGTTGATTTTGAGGAAGGAGAATTATGAACGGGATCAGACAGTGGCATGATCATCTCAGGGCCGAAGAAGCGGCGAAGAATCTCGAAAAGCATGGATTCAGCGTTTTACAGGTTCCGACTCGGAAAGAGGCTTGCGAAGAGGTGCTCAAACGAATCCCTCCATCCAAGACCGTGGGTGTAGGCGGATCCCTGACCATCCGGGAGCTTGGAATCGTCGAAAAACTGAGGGAGCAGGGAAATATCCTTTTTGACCATTGGCAGGAGGGGCTCACTCAAGAAGAGTCCTTGAAGGTGAGAAGGGCCCAGCAGAGCTGCGATCTTTTTCTCACCAGTTCGAACGCGGTGACCCTGAAAGGGGAGCTCGTGAATGTGGACGGGTTCTGTAACCGAATCGCGGCCATGGCTTTTGGACCCCCTGAGGTGATCTTCTGCGTCGGTCGAAACAAGCTCGTTTCGGATCTGCCCGCGGCCATCGCAAGGATCAAAGAGATCGTGGCGCCCATGAATGCCAGGAGGTTCGGACTCAATCCGCCCTGTGTGAAGACAGGGCGCTGTGTGGATTGCGACTCACCCGAACGGGTTTGCAGGGGAACCCTGATCCTCGAACGGAAACCCATGGCAACGGACATGCTTGTTGTCCTGATCGGAGAAGATTTAGGTTTCTAAAACCTTGGCTTCTTTGAGCCAGGAGTGTGAAAGTATTGGAGTCCAATGAAGGAGGGTTTATGGGAAAGATCAGCCGGGCGATTTTGAGCGTATCTGACAAGTCGGGGATTGTCCCTTTCGCCAAGGGATTGGCTCAACTCGGGGTCGAGATCCTCTCAACGGGAGGTACGGCCAGGACGTTAAGGGATCAAGGCATAGCGGTTATCGACATCTCCCAGTACACGGGCTTTCCGGAGATGCTTGACGGTCGGGTTAAGACCCTTCACCCGAAGGTTCACGGCGGACTCCTGGGACAGCGGTCCAAACCTGAGCATGTGAAAAAGATGGAGGAACATGGGATTCTTCCTATCGATCTGGTGGCCGTCAACCTCTATCCTTTCGAGTCGACGGTCGCACGGGAGGGCTGTACCCTTGAGGAGGCCATTGAGAACATCGATATCGGCGGGCCGACGATGATTCGGGCCGCGGCCAAGAACTATCCCGATGTGACGGTCATTGTCGATCCGAACGACTACGAAGCGGTTTTGGCGGAACTGAAGGAGAAGGGGGAGGTCTCGGTCGAGACCAATTTCCGCCTTGCGAAAAAGGTCTACCAACATACGGCCCGCTATGACGGTGCCATCTCCAACTACCTTGGGCAGATCGAGGGAGAAAATAAAGTCGCCTCTTTCCCCGAGACCTTCACGTTCCAAGTGAAAAAGGTCCAGGATCTGCGTTATGGCGAAAACCCCCACCAGAAAGCGGCCTTCTATCGGGAATACCTTCAAACCGAACCTTCCGTCTCCAACTCGGTTCAGCTTCAGGGTAAAGAGCTTTCATTCAACAACCTTCTCGATGTGGACTCCGCTTTCGAAACGGTGAAGGAGTTTGGCGAGATCGCCGCAGTCATTATCAAACACAACAATCCCTGCGGTGTGGCCACTTCGACCCTGAGCCTCGCCGATGCTTACCGCAAAGCACGGGACTGCGATCCCGTATCGGCATTTGGAGGCGTGGTCGGATTTAACCGACCCGTCGATCAGGAAACAGCCGAGGAGATGGCAAAGATCTTTCTCGAGGTGATCATCGCTCCCGGCTACACCCCGGAAGCCCTCGATATCCTGAAGTCGAAAAAAGACCTCCGCATTTTGAAATCGCCACCTCTGAGCGGTTCGTTCCTTCGGGGAGGCTTCGATATGAAGAAGGTCGTCGGAGGTCTTCTCCTTCAGGATCGCGACCTGGGTATGGTTCCCATGAAGGATTGGAAAGTGGTGACGAAGCGGAAACCCACTGAGCAGGAACTTCAAGCCATGGCCTTTGGGTGGAGAGTGGCGAAACATGTCAAATCCAATGCCATCGTCCTCGTTCGGGAGGATCGCACCATTGGAATTGGAGCCGGACAGATGAGCCGGGTGGATTCGACCCGCTTGGCTGTCATGAAGGCCCAATCTTCGACGAAAGGAACGGTCCTGGCTTCCGATGCGATGTTCCCGTTTCGAGATGGCGTCGATGCGGCCGCCGAAGCGGGTGCCGTAGCTGTGATTCAGCCTGGCGGATCGATCCGGGACGATGAGGTCATTGCCGCTGCCAACGAGCACCATATGGCTATGGTCTTCACAGGCATGCGCCATTTTCGCCACTAAAGGTTGCAACGGTGCCTCTTTGGTGCCCTCAGGGAGGCTCCTTGTGAAGCGATTTTTGCAACATCAGGGATAACCAACCGGTCGGGGCGAACAGGCAAACAGAGGCAGAAGAGGCCTTCCCTTTGGGAAAGAGGATTGAAGTCAGGAAAAGTTTGGTTTCACGCTGAACGAGGTGACGGGATGAAGGTACTGGTTGTCGGGGGAGGAGGAAGGGAACACGCACTGGTTTGGAAAATCGGCCTGAGCCCCAGGGTCTCGAAGGTTTACTGCGCTCCGGGCAACGCGGGGATATCGAGACAAGCCGAGATTGTCGCCATTAAACCGAACGAGATCGACGCCCTCCTTCAGTTCGCTTTGAAGGAGAAGATCGACTTGACAGTGGTCGGGCCCGAGGATCCATTGACCCGAGGCATTGTCGATCGATTCGAGTCGGCGGGTCTCGCGATCTTTGGACCGAGCAGGCGGGCAGCCGAGATCGAGGGAAGCAAGGCCTTTGCCAAGGCTTTGATGGAGAAATACCAGATCCCTACCGGTGCCTATTCCGTCTTTGAAGACCCTGAAGAGGCCAGGGTCTATGTTCGTCAACGCGGCGCACCCATTGTGGTGAAGGCCGACGGCTTGGCAGCGGGCAAGGGCGTCGTGATCTGTAAGACCGTCGAAGAGGCCATCCATTGGATCGACAGAATGATGGTTGAACGGATCTTCGGGGATGCGGGCAAAAGGGTTGTGATCGAAGAACACCTGACAGGTGAAGAGGCCTCTTTCATCGCCCTGACAGATGGCCAGACCATTCTTCCCCTCGCCTCTTCCCAGGATCATAAGGCCGTCTTCGACGGAGACGAAGGGCCGAATACAGGGGGAATGGGAGCCTATTCGCCGGCGCCCGTTGTAACCGAAGAGGTCGATCGGAAGATCATGGAAACGATCCTTCAACCCTTGATCAAGGGAATGGAGAAAGAAGGCAGGCCCTATCGGGGCGTCGTTTACGCTGGTCTCATGATCAGCGAGGGCCAACCCAAGGTGCTGGAGTTCAATGCCCGTCTGGGCGATCCGGAGACCCAACCCATTTTCATGCGCCTCCAGAGTGATATCGTGCCTGTCTTCGAGGCTTGCATCCGAGGCGGTCTCTCGCGATTTCGTCTCGAGTGGGACCCTCGGCCGTCGTTCTGCGTGGTCATGGCTTCGAAGGGATACCCGGGGGATTACGAAAAGGGAAAGGTCATCAAAGGGCTGGACGAAGTGGCCCGCATGGAGGATCTCTTCGTCTTTCATGCAGGCACGGCCCTTCAGGATGGCGAAGTGGTCACGAATGGCGGAAGGGTCTTGGGCGTGACAGGCCTGGGCGAGAATATCCAGGAAGCGATCGAAAGAACCTACCAAGCTGTAAGAAAAATTTCATGGGAAGGGGTCCATTACCGGACTGACATCGCCCAAAAAGCCCTCAAAAAAAACCAACCGGGTTAAGGTTCAACGTTCACGGTTCATGGTTTATCGTTCAAAGTTCAAGGTTTACGGTTCACGGTTCATGGTTCATGGTTCATGGTTCATAGTTTATTGTTCACAGTTCACAGTTTACAGTTCATCGTTCACGGTTCATTGTTTATAGTTGACGGTTCATCGTTCACAATTCATAAAGGATTAGCAAAAGGAGGACTCGATGGCGTATCGGATTGCAGTGATTCCAGGAGATGGTACAGGACCGGAGGTGATTCGAGAGGGACTCAAGGTTTTGGAAGCAGCGGCCAATAAGTTTGGCTTTCGCTACGATCTTCACCACTATGACCTGGGAGGCGAGCGTTACCTGAAGACGGGCGAAACCCTACCCGATTCCGTCCTCGACGAGCTCAGAAAGATGGATGCCATCTATCTTGGCGCCATCGGTCACCCTGATGTGAAACCCGGGATCCTCGAAAAGGGAATCCTGCTGAGGATCCGCTTCGAACTCGATCTCTACGTGAACCTTCGACCCGTCAAGCTTTATCCTGGTGTTGAAACGCCTCTCAAAGACAAGGGGCCCGAGGATATCGACTATGTTGTCGTCAGGGAGAATACGGAGGGAGCTTACATCGGTGCCGGTGGGTTTCTGCGAAAGGGCACCCCAGATGAGGTGGCCATTCAGGAAGCGGTTCACACGCGAAAGGGAGCGGAACGTTGTATCCGTTACGCCTTCGATTGCTGCCAAAAGAGGAGTAAGAAGCGGAAGGTCACCCTTTGTGGAAAGACCAATGTCTTGACCTATGCTTTCGATATGTGGGAGAGAACGTTCTATGAGGTGGCCAAGGCGTTTCCTGAGATCGCTACAGAGTACGCCCATGTGGATGCCACCTGCATGTGGATGGTGAAGAACCCGGAATGGTTTGACGTGATCGTCACGGACAACATGTTTGGTGATATCATCACCGACCTTGCCGCCATCACCCAGGGAGGGCTGGGAATCGCTGCTGGAGGCAACATCAATCCTCACGGGGTCTCCATGTTTGAACCCATGGGCGGATCGACACCCAAGTACACGGGATTGGGCGTGGTAAGCCCCTTGGCTGCCATCGCTGCCCTCCAGATGATGCTCGAGTTTCTGGGCGAGGAGAAGGCGGCCAGAGGCGTGGAACAGGCCGTGATGAAAGTCTTGGCTCACGATGTAAAAAGTCTTGCTGCCGGCAAGATGGGCTATACCACCTCGGAAGTTGGAGACCGGGTGGTCAGCTACGTTCTTCAAGGGTAGCCGAACCTCGCCCGGAGGGAAGGAAATCATTTAACGAGGGACCAAGCGGGGTTCCGTGGAACGAATGAGGAGGGAGAAGAGATGAAGCGGATTGCCTTGATGTTGATGGGTTTGCTGCTGATCGGGTCGGCGACAGCTCATGGAGCCCTTAGAACCGAGAGCGTCGAATACAAACACGGGGACATAGTCCTTCAGGGATACCTTGCCTACGACGACGCTCTCCGAGGGAAACGGCCAGGCGTGCTCGTCGTCCACGAATGGTGGGGGGTCAACGATTTCGTCAAGAAACGGGCTGAGCAGTTAGCCGGCCTGGGTTATGTCGCCTTCGCAATCGATTTGTATGGGAAAGGGGTTCGGGCCAAAGATGCGAAGGAAGCCAGGGATCTGGCCACCCTTTATCGAAACGACCGAAAACTCATGCGAAGCCGTGCCATGGCGGGCCTCGACTTTTTCAAGAAACACCCCCGAGTCGACGCTACGATGATCGCTGCTGTGGGATATTGTTTCGGCGGCACAGTGGTCTTGGAGATGGCTCGGGCCGGAGCCGAGCTTCGAGGAGTCGTCAGTTTTCACGGAGGGTTGGATACGCCTCATCCCTCGGACGCCAAGAACATAAAAGGAAAGGTCCTTGTTCTTCATGGAGCTGACGACCCCTTCGTTCCCAAGGAACAGGTTCTCGCTTTCCAGGAAGAGATGCGCAAAGCGGCTGTGGATTGGCAGATGATCTTCTATGGCGGCGCGGTTCATTCCTTTACGAATCCCAATGCGGGTAACGACCCCTCGAAGGGGTCGGCCTATCATGAAAAGGCCGACTCCCGAAGCTGGGAGGCCATGAGTCTCTTCCTCGAGGAGGTCTTTGAAGACTAACCCACCGGATCCTACCGGCTTGGAGTTTTCTATTACGGGGGGGCGAAAAATGGGAAAAAGATCACTCCACCTCATGCTTTGTATGATCATCTTGACAAGTGTTACCGGATCGCTTTTTGCTTCAACCGCTTCGGCTCAGGATCAAGAATCGAGAAACTTAGGCCTTGAGATTCTTGACGCCCTCGTTGTGCGGCCGATCAGTGCAGGGGTGAGCTGCCTCGCTACCGCCCTCTATCTGGGGACTTTTCCTGTTACCTACATCGCGGGTGAGTCGAAAGAGGCTGAAAAGAACCTTGTCGAGAAACCCTGGAGGTTCACCCACGGAAGGGCATTGGGCGAGATCGACCGCTATCGAGACGAGGTTTCGGAAATCGGAGGGCCCTCCCTCTCGAAGCCTTCCACTTACTAAACGCTCCTTAAGGGTCCCTGATGGCTATCCCGGCAGTTCGAGTCGTTGACCTGTGGAAGTTCTACGACGGCGACCGTCCCGAAACAGCCGCTCTGCGAGGCACAAACCTTGAGGTCGCCAAGGGAGAACGGATAGCCCTATTCGGAAAAAGCGGTTCGGGCAAGAGCACGCTTTTCAACCTGGTAGCAGGCCTTGACCGACCATCGCGAGGACGGATCGAAGTAGAAGGCCAAGACCTCGATGCTCTTGGAGAAAAGGGCCGAACTCTCCTGAGAAGAACAAGGCTGGGATTCATCTTTCAGTTTTTTAATCTGCTGCCGACACTAACCGTCCTTGAAAATGTCTTCCTCTCCCTCGAACTCTCCAACCGACCCGACCCAGAGAGGGCCCTCTTCGCCCTGAGAGAAGTGGGATTGGAAGGAAAGGAGGACCGCTTTCCCAGTGAGCTCTCTGGCGGAGAGCAGCAGCGTGTGGCTATTGCCAGGGCCATGGTCAAGGAACCTACCCTCATCCTCGCCGACGAACCCACGGGAAACCTCGACACAACCACAGGCAACCAGATCCTTGAGCTCCTCAACAGGAGGTGTCTCGAAACCAGGACCACGTTGATCGTGGCAACCCACTCGCCCCTCACCTGCCGCTACGTAAACCGCATTCTCAGAATGGTCGACGGAACGATCGTCGAAACTTCCCTTGACGAGGAAATGACCCGTTGAAGGTCGTTACGAAATCCTTCCTCCGCTACCTACCCAGACGGTTGAGCCTGAGCTTGCTGCAATTGATGGGAGTTGCCTGCGGCGTCGCAGCCGTCGTAGGGATGACCCTCTCGGCCCAAACGGCCTTAAAGAGCTTTACCAAGGCCGTCGAGTTCCTCCGTGGAAAAGCAACCCATTCTATCCAGCGGCCTGTAGGGCCTATGGAAGAATCTCTCCTCATGGAACTTCTTCGAGATCCAGCCGTGGAATGGCTCGCTCCGGTTTTGGACAGGCGCCTGAGCCTCTCACGTGGCGATTCCATCCATCTCCTTGGCATCGACCCCTTTTTGGACCGAATCATTCGCCCAGAGATTGCAGAGGCCCAATGGCTTAACCAAAACAGCCAAGAACAAGGGGAGCTTCCAGCCTTTCTTTCCGACGAAGGGGCTGTCCTTGTAGATAAACAGTTCCTCAAGGAGCTCCCTGCCCTCAACGGAGGCACGATCGAAACTACCAAGGGACCCCTCAGGGTGGAAGGGACTTTCCCAAATCCGTCGGGTGAGCCCCTGATACTCATGGATATAGGCCATGCTCAGAAACTTTTCGGCCTCAAAGGCTACGTGGATCGGGTGGATCTCATCCTTTCTGACGAGGCCGGATTTGTGGCTCGTTGGAGCAAAGGCTTCTTGGTCCAGTCGGGGCGTCAGAAGAGGGAGACATTTTCGGCCATGCTCCAGGCCTTTCGTCTTAACCTCGAGGCCCTCTCGCTTCTGGCCCTTTTTGTGGGCGTCTTTCTGATCTACAACACAGCGATGTTCGCTGTCGTCAGCCGGCGCCGCGATACAGGGATTTTGAGAAGCCTCGGCGCAAACCGAAGCGAGATCCTGGCGGCTTTTCTCGCCGAGATGTTTATCCTCGGGATCCTGGGAGGAGCCCTTGGAGGGCTCGTCGGCTATTTTCTCACTCGCTTTCTCACAGGTCTCATTGGCGAAAGTATCAGCAACCTCTACTTCTTCCTTCGCCCTACGCCGGTCTCCTGGTCCATATGGATCCTGGTCGCTGGAATGGGCCTGGGATGGGCCGCTAGCCTTCTGGGCTCCTTAGTGCCTCTTCGTGAACTCATCCGAACCGATCCTGTAAAAGCGCTGAGCGGTCGCACCGGAGGTCGAGAAAGCGTGCCGAGGTCGAAAAGGGCTGCCTGGGCGGGACTTGCGCTCATCCTTCTCAGCTTCCTCTTGTTGGTTCTTCCAGGGGCTCACATCTATGTGGGGTTCGCAGGCGTCTTCCTTTTCGTTCTGGGAGCGAGCTTGCTCATGGGCGTAATCCTGATTTGTCTTCACCCCGTGGCGAGGTCGATCTTGAAGGGGTTGGGAGGGCTTCCGGGGAAACTCGCAGCAGGCAACATCCGAGAGAATCTGGGTCGAACCGCTGTGGCCTGCGCCGCGTTCATGATCTCCCTTTCCATGTCCATTGGCCTTGGGACCATGATCGGAAGCTTCCGGCAATCCCTCATCTGGTGGATGGAGACTCAAATCCGGGGTGATCTCTACATCGGAGAAATATCGGAAGCCGAGATCCCGGAGGATTTCTACGAAGAGCTGATGAAGATGGAAGGATTGGGAGGCGTTCATCCCTATCGAAACGTCCAAACCCTTTATCGAAACACATCCATCAATGTGAGCGCCGTGGGCGCCTCGGTCTTACAACGATACACCCGATTCGGCTGGCTCGAGGGAGGAAACGAAAACTGGGAACACGTCAAACACGGAGGAGTGATCATCTCCGAAAGCTTCTCACGCCGCTTCGGAGTCCGCCCGGGCGATACGATTACCCTCGAAGGAATGGAGGGCCCTGTTGAATTTAAGGTCGGAGCCGTCTTTTATGACTACACCACCGAACATGGCCTTGTGATGATGGACCGAAGCACCTTTATCAAGACCTTCGGAGATCGAACGATCAACGATGTGAGCGTGTTCATCGATCCTGAGAACCCGCGGCGCCAGGAGCTTCTCCAGGAGGTTCGGAGGAGAGCCGAGGCCCGGGGATTTCCCGTTCATACAAGAGAACAGTTTTACAAAACGATCCTCGACGTCTTCGATACCACATTTGCCATCACTCGTTCGATGCGGGCCATTGCCATCATCGTCGCCTTTTTTGGCATTGCTGGAGCGTTGTTGACCCTTTTCATCGAGCGAAGTAAAGAATTCGGCATCTACCGAGCCCTCGGCTTTTCGACAGTTGAGGTCGCCAAAATGACCTTGATGGAGGGCTTGGGAATGGGAATCGTGAGTTTCCTTATGAGCCTCGCCGTAGGAACATCCCTGGCCTTTCTCCTCATCAAGGTCATCAACCTTCGAAGCTTCAACTGGACCATCTTTTACTATCCGGAGTGGCAGCCCTATGTTTTGACGGGCGTAACGGCAATTCTCGCAAGCCTCGGTGCTGCGGCCTATCCCATCTGCAAGGTCTTTAGAACCTATCCTCAGATCCAAATACGAGAGGAGTAAATGAAAAAGATCAGAGCCAGTCGGAGATGGATCGGGATCAGTGCCCTTGTGCTTGGAGCGGTTTTCGAACTGACCGGCGTCGGGTCTGCCCAGGAGTGGAAGCAAGCCATCGGGCCCTGGAACTGGTCCTTTCCCCGGGATCACGGATCTCATGCTCCGTTTCGAACCGAGTGGTGGTATTTTACGGGCAATCTCAGAAACCCCGAAGGAAACCGTTTGGGCTATCAGCTCACTTTCTTTCGACAGGGAATTCGGTTCAAACGGAAGGATCAGGGCGGACCTTGGTCGATTCGCGACCTCTACTTCGGCCACTTTGCGCTGACCGACGCCCTCGCCGGTCAGTTCTGGTATGCGGAACGTCTTTCCCGCGAGGGCCCAGGCCTTGCCGGAGCGGGCGAAAAAGCCATGGACGTGTGGCTTCTCAACTGGAAGGCCAAACAGGCAGGGGCGAAAGTGAATCTCGAGGCACGCCATGAGGCCATGGCCCTTTCCCTTGAGGTCGAGTCTCAAAAACCCATCATCTTTCATGGAAAGAACGGCCTGAGCCAGAAAGGGCCCCGTGAAGGCCAGGCTTCATATTATTATTCATACACGGACATGAAGGTTCGAGGATCGGTGAAAACCCCTCTTTCTCCCTCTGCTATTCCCGTCGAGGGAAAAGGCTGGTTCGATCACGAATTCGGCTCCAATCAGCTTTCTCCGGAGCAGGTCGGTTGGGATTGGTTCAGCCTTCACCTTTCGGATGGGCAGGATCTGATGATTTATCTCCTTCGGCGAAAGGATGGAACTTTTGAGCCTTCCTCCTCCGGAACCCTGGTTTCACCAAAAGGCCGAAGCCTTCATCTTCGGCTCTCTGATTTTCAGATAGAGATTCTCGATCGATGGAAAAGCCCGAAAAGCGGCGCAACGTATCCCAGCCATTGGCGTGTGAAGGTGCCACTGGCCCAGATCACCGTGGAGCTGAAGCCTCTGATCCCGTCCCAGGAGCTTCTCACGGGTGGTTCGACGGGCGTGACCTATTGGGAGGGCGCTGTGGCAGGCCGCGGAACCTCCGGAGGAAAAACCATCACCTGCGAAGGATACGTGGAGCTAACGGGTTACGCCTCATTCCTTCGCGGGCTTTTTTAGAGAG
>Ga0078972_1008863_pt1 | contig 20482 bp, 18 predicted proteins | sample YelNatPaOPGAMG01_FD_67568 | JGI IMG/M metagenome (GOLD analysis project Ga0078972, IMG submission 67568) | Hot spring thermophilic microbial communities from Obsidian Pool, Yellowstone National Park, USA - OP-RAMG-01 (SPADES assembly) (version 2) | ecosystem: Environmental > Aquatic > Thermal...
GGGCGCTGGGGCCGAGCCGGATGGCTCGGCCCCAGCGCCCGCCCGCACCATCTCCACCACAGCCGCTTTCACGTCCGCGATACCCTCGCCCCGTACGGCGACTGTGCGAACTACGGGTACGCCGAGTGCCTCCTGGAGGGCCATCCGGTCGATCCGCACGTCGCGCCGCCGCGCCTCATCCATGAAGTTGAGCGCCACGACCACGCGAAAGCCCAAGTCAAGGAGCTGTAAGACGAGGTAGAGATTGCGCGCTAAGTTGGTCGCGTCAGCCACGGCTATGACAACGTCGGGACGCCGCTCAAGCAGCGCTTGGCGCGCCACCCGTTCGTCCGTGCGCCCCTCACCCTCGCCAATGGAGAGCGCGTACGCACCCGGGAGATCGACGATCTCCAGGGGCTGCCCCTCCCAGGTCACCTGAATCGCCGTCGTCTCGACCGTCATGCCGGCGTAGTTGGCTGTCTCCACAGCAGCACCGGTCAGCGCGTTGAAGAGCGTGGATTTGCCCACGTTGGGATTGCCTGCCAGGCAGACCGTCGCCCGTCGAACAGCGCGTTCCGGAGCGCGGGTTTGCACGGTGCTAGGCAAGGCCATGACGCGGCCCTCGCATACGCCGGCGACCTTTGCCGCGGCCACGTGCAAGCGACGGCCGACCGTGCACATCATGCACGAAGATGCGCGCCGCGACCTCGCGCCCTAGCGCGTAGCGCGCACCACCCACGGAAATGAGAAACGGCCCACCAAACGGCGCCACGCCCTCGACCTTCACCCGCGTGCCAAGCAGCAACCCGAGAGACGAGAGGTAGCGAAGCATCTCAGGGCGCTCGTCCGAGATGTGGTCGATCGTGCACTCCTCGCCAGCCACCAGCTCTGACAGAGCGACAGCCGCTTCTTGGGGCAGCCGCCCCTCGACGTCGGGAATGGGATTGCCGTGCGGGCAGGTGCGCGGGTGACCGAGCCGTTCGTCGAGGCGCTCGGTCACTTCATCGTTGAGCGCGTGCTCGAGCTCGCACGCGGTATCGTGGACCTGGTCCCAGGGCAGGTTGAGGTAATCGGTGAGGAAGCGCTCGCTGAGCCGGTGCCGGCGCACGAGCCGTGCCCCTTCGGTCTGCCCCCGTTCAGTGAGAGCGATGCTCCCGTTCGAACCGCGCGAGACAAGGCCGGCGTCCTGCAGCCGCACAAGCATCTGCGAGACCGAGGGCGGCGAGATGTGCAGCTCATTGGCAAGCTTAGACACAGTAACCCCGTCGCCCAACGCGAGCTTGTAGATAGCCTCGAGGTACTCCTCGATGCTCTGACTGCGTTTCGTGGTGCTCTGGGGCTCCACGCTTCACGCTCCCTTGAGGCCGAAAGCTTTGCCTAGCCGACGCTCTTAGGTTAGCCTAATTTGAGCGCTTTGGTCAACTTTCTTCTGGGGGCCGTGGCGCCCGATATGCGTAGGGCACAGCGCGAAGAGCAGCAGGATTGTGGAGCGGATGACGGGACTCGAACCCGCGATCTTCAGCTTGGGAAGCTGACGTGTTACCAACTACACTACATCCGCCCGTGATTCTTAAGTTTACCGACCGTGCACTCGACCTGGCAAGGACACAGGAGATGAGGGAACCGCCTCTTGCAGGGACGATGCCGTGCCGTGGGGCCGTCGGCGAGCCGACGCGCGCGCCTAAGCCTTAGCTTGCGCAGCTAAGTCGAGACAGGCCAAGAAGCTGCGGTACACGTCCAAGTACGTCTTGCCGGTAATCTCAACCGCGCGCGCATCCACGCGCCGCACACTGGGGCACAGAGCCGCCTGATCACAGTACTTCGTCGCTTGGAAGGTCAGGCGCAGGGGCCGCCCCGTGAAGTCGAGCGGACGCGGTTTCTCCGCGCGACGCAAGGCTCGCTCCACACCGGCGCGGATCCGCTGGTGCGCGACTTCGGGCGGCAAGAGGCGGGCACACGTGCGCTGCACGCCCTCCTTCACGATAGCCGACTCGACTCCGGGAATGAGCTCCGTCGCTTCGGCAGCGAGCTTGTCGTCGCCGGAGACGAAGACGACGGGCACGCCAAAAGCGCCGGCCACCCCAGCGTTGATGCCCACTTCGCCGACCTCAAGAGCGTCGTCGATGCGGACCTTAAAGACGAAGCCCGTGTACGTGTGGTCGATGACGGCTCCCGTCGTGCCGGCCATCGCGTGGTAGCCAACGAACAGCGCCGCGTCGAACGTCTCGTCGATCCCCTGCATCATGCTGAGCGGCTCGGGCGAACCGCTCACCAAGGTCACCCCCGCCGGCAAGCCGCGGGACGAGAGGTTGCCGCCTTGGTCGTGGGCGTCGCACACCACGATCTCCTGCGCACCGGCTGCCACACACCCCTCGATCGCCGCCTCGAGATCGCCGCGCATGAACTCGACATCGCGTTGGTACTCGGCCGCTCCGGGCTCGGTTTGCGCTTCACAGTAGATACCGCTGATGCCTTCGAGATCGATGCTGATGAAGACTTTCATCGCCCTTCAGAGTCCTCTCTCAACGAAGTAACCCGGCGTGTAGACCTCGCCCACGCGGCGTGCCAGGGCGGCGACGAGGTGTGCCGCGGCCTCCAAGTCATCGCCCTGACACACCTCGAAAGGCGAGTGCATGTAGCGCATGGGGATGCCGATATTGAGGTTGGCCACTTTCGTGGTCCCTTGCAATTCGTCGCTGTCGGTCGACGTAGCGCCCGGATAGGCCTTGACCTGATAGGCGATACCCTCGGCCTCGGCAACTTCGCGGGCCAGGGCAAACAACCTCTTGTTGGAGCATTGCCCGCGGGCGATGACCGGCCCCTTACCCAGCTCAACGAGCCCGCCGGTCTTCTTCGCGTCGACCTCTGGCTGATCGGAAGCAAAGTCGCCGTCGACGACCACAGTCACGTCGGCAGCGAGTGACAAGTTCTGCGCTCGTGACCCGAGAAATGTCGTCTCTTCGCCCACGGCTGAGAGACCAGTGAGGCGCGTGGCGCCGCCCTCTTGAGCGTACATTTCTAGAGCACGCACGAGGACGTAGAGAGCCACCCGATTATCCAGTGCCTGTCCGGCGAAGACCCCTGGCGAAAGCTCGATGAAGCTGGGCGCGAACGTGATCGGGTCGCCGATGGCGAGGCGCGACAAGGCCTCATCGCGTGACCGCGCTCCGATGTCGATCCACTGGTCACGTAGCTCAGGAACCTTGCCCCGTTCGTCCTGCGGAATGAGGTGCGTCGGCCGCTTGCCACCTATCGCCCGAATGGGTCCCTGGGCCGTGTGAATGACGAACTCCCTACCCACGCACACAACGGGATCCACACCGCCAATCTTGTCGAAGTACACGAAACCCTTCTCGTCCACGTGAGTCACGACGAGCCCGATCTGGTCAGCGTGGCCCTCGACCACCATACGCGGGGCTCCGGCGGCGTTCACGACAGCCGTGAGGTCGCCGAGCACGTCGGTCTCGATCACCGCCACCCCCTTGAGGCGCTCACGCACCACCGCCTGGACTGGCTCCTCGTAACCGCTTGGTCCGGGAGCGGTAGACAAGTCGTGCAGCAGCTTCGTATCGATCGGCATAGGGAGCCCTCCTCGTGATATCGCCGCCAAAGTGTATCAGAGCACCCCGCCGTGTCATGTGGCGCCACGAAGGCGGACCGGCGCGGTGAGGGCGGCTCGGCAGCGGCGGCGAGCCCGCCGCCGCTGCCGAGCCGCCCTCACGCTGTCTCTCGACCGCCATCGGCGGCGCTAACCACGCCGCATGTTAAGTCTTTCGCACGTCGGTACCCATTGATTGCCTACAACTTGCCGATTTGCAGGACATTCCTGCGAAGCTCTGCAGGTGCATTGGTTTTGCGCAAGGGATATTGGGCTATAGTACGGTCCGGAGTACAAAGCCCGCCCTTCGCACTTTGGCCGGTCACGCACCGGCCACGACACAGGAGAAAAGGTGACCTCGCCATGCAACAAGTAAAACCGAAGTGGTTACGCAGCACGAAAGGAACGCCATTTACCGGCATCGGCTCGCTCGAGGCCGACATCCTGGCCATCGTGTGGGAAAAGGAACGGGCCACGGTCCGCGACGTCTACGAGACGCTCCGTGAACAACGGCCGATCGCCTATACCACCGTCATGACCGTGATGAACAACCTCGTCAAGAAGAGCTTGCTCGCGCAAGATAGGGCCAACATTGCCTATGTCTACACGCCGGCTATCCCTGGAGCCGAGGTGGCCCAGACGATCCTCGACAGCGTGGTCCAGCGCCTCCTGCGCGGACAGCCGAACGTCGCCATCTCACACCTTCTGGGCCTGCGTAAGACGCTCACGCCCGAGCAGACAGATGAGCTCAAGCGCTACGCCGAGGAACACTTCGCCAGCTAAGGAGTCTCCGACAGCCAGGGAGTTTCCGACAGCGTTCACGGCAGTCGAGTTGGGGGCCGCCGGCCGCAAGATGCGGGGCCGGCGGCCCCCACTCACATACTCTCTGGCGCTGTCACACCGAGCAACCCGAGTCCAGTGGCTAACGTTTGCCGCGTGGCCAGACAGAGACCCAAGCGGTAGGCAGCCGTCTGCGGCTCGTCCACCAAAACGCGCGACTCGCGGTAGAAAGCATGGAAGGCAGCTGCCAGTTCGCCAAGATAGGCGGTGAGGCGCTGCGGGGCACGGCGATCGGCCGCCTCCCTAATCACGAGTGGAAAGCGCGCCAGCGTGCTCACCAGGCCGCGCTCGTGCGTGTTGAGCTCGAGGGCGACCAAGGCAGCGGCGGTCAGCGTGCTCGCCTGGCGCGCACCGTCAACCGAGTGCGCGCCTAAATTCTTCAGGATGCTGCAGATGCGCGCGTGCGCGTACTGCACGTAGTAGACGGGGTTCTTGTTCGACTGCTCGACCGCCAGGTCGAGGTCGAGGTCGAGGGTCGAGTCGTGGCTGCGCCCGACGAGCAAGAAGCGGGCCGCGTCGACGCCGATGGCATCGAGGAGGTCGTCGATCGTCACGATCTCGCCCCGACGCTTACTCATGCGCTTACTCGCCCCACTCTCCATCAGGTTCACAAGCTGGCCGATGATCAGCTCTAGCGTGTCGGGATCGTGCGGGGGGAGTGCCGTGAAGGCCGCCTTCATGCGCGGCACATAGCCGTGGTGATCGGCGCCCCAGATGTCGATGAGGTGCTCGAATCCCCGGTCGAGCTTGTCGCGATGGTAGGCGATGTCGGAGAGAAAGTAGGTAGGCTCGCCCGTTTGCCGCACCAGGACACGGTCCTTGTCGTCGCCGTACGCAGTCGTGCGCAACCACAGCGCGCCCTCGCGCTCGTACAGCAGGCCGCTCTCATCCATCTCCTTGAGCGCCTTTCCTACCTCGCCCGCGAAGCCCCGATAGCGTTCGCCGCCCTCGTACAAGCTGGCCTCGCTGGTCCACACATCGAACGGGACACGCAAGCGCTCCAACGTAGCCCGAAATTGGGCCAGGATCCGCTCACAACCCCAGTGGCGGAGGTCTTCCACAACCTCGGCGGCCACGTCTTCGATGCGCGGTGCGACGGCCGCAATGGCGGCACGGTACCGCTCGCCGACCTCCGCGAGGAGCTGGCGGGCCAACGCCACGAGATACTCACCCTGATAGCCGTCGGCCGGCAGCTCGACGGCGATACCCAGCTCCTGACCGTAACGCGCCGCCAGTGACTGGGCGAAGCGGACCATCTGCGTTCCATAGTCGTTGACGTAGAACTCGCGCGTCACCTCGTGGCCAGCGAAGGCAAAGATGCGACAGACGGCATCGCCGTAGGCCGCGTAACGCGCGTGGCCGACGTGCAGCGGACCAGTCGGGTTGACGCTCACGAACTCGACGTTCACCTTGCGCCGCTGCGCGGGCGGGATAACTCCGGCGCCGTAGCGCTCGCCGGCGTCGAGCATCTTGCCCAGGGCACCGCGATACCACTGCGCATTGAGGAAGATGTTCAGGAAGCCAGGCCCCGCCACCTCGTACCGGGCGCAAATTGGCGCGCCCTCGCTCGCTACCCAGCGACGGCCAATTTCGTTGGCGAGGTCGCGCGGCGCCATCCCTCCCTTGCCACCTTCGACAAGGGCGACGTTCGTCGTCACATCGCCGAATTGGCGCCGCGCCGGTACGCTCAGCTCAATGCGGTGGCGATGCCCACCGGGCTCACCCGGCGCCTGGGCGAGCTTGCCTTCGGCGCGCACCTGCTCCACGACACGCTCTAGCGAACGTGCGAGACCCTCCAAATCGTAGAGTTCGTCGGCCTGTGTCTCAGTCTCCGTCATCACTCCTCGAACCTCATCGTCAGCCGTCACGCCACCCGCCGCCACATGCTGCGATGGACGCCCGTAGCCGGCCCTGTTCCGCCCTTTGCACAGCGATGAGCGACGCCCCGCCCCCTAACGGTGATACGTCTCCCCGCGCGCGATCTTCACGGCCCGGAAGATCTGCTCGACGAGCACGAGGCGCGCCAGCTGGTGCGGCAGGGTCAGCGCCGAGAGCGATAGACGTTCCTGTGCCCGCGCCTTCACCTCGTCGCTCAGCCCCAGCGTCCCACCGATGACGAACGTCAGTGAACCCTGCTCGAGCCACTGCTGAACCGCCGCAGCAAACGCTGGCGAGCTCAACACCTGACCGTCCTGATCAAGGGCGACGACGACGCCCGTCCGCGGCCACGCGGCAAGCAAGCGTCGACCTTCCTCGCGCAGCACCTCGGCCTCGCTGCGCCCCTTCAGTGAAACCTCACGCACCGAGCGCACCGAAAGGTGGACGACGGAACTCAGGAGCCGCCGATAGTGCTCGAACGCGTGCCGCAAATCGTCACTGAGGGAACCGACCGCGAGGATGTCGATGTGGGGCGGCATGCGCACCGTTTACGGTATCACGGACTCTCCCGGCAGCAAACTGCCGTTCCCTTCGCCGCAGCCATCACTGAATCGTCGGCGGCTCTCGCGCCCGCCCGGAAGACGGCAGCCCGCACAGAAGACCGTAGAACCGCCCTCCGCCTCAGCTGCCTCATAACCGAGGGCTGGCTGCCTAAGTTGCCTCGGGGGGCGAGTAGAAGATGACGCCGGCGGGACCTTGCCCTTTGGCGACGTACATGGACGTCGTCGCCTTGCCGACGAGCTCCTCGACGGTCGTGCCATCGTCGGGATAGCTGGCCACACCGGCTGATGCGCTTAGGGCAAAAGTCTGGCCGTCCCCAGCCAAGGTGCTCTCGCTCATGGCGCGCAGGAGACGCTCGAGGGCAACGTCGGCTTGACGATCGGCGGTCTCGGGCAGGCAGAGCAAGAACTCGTCCGAGCCGTAACGGCAGACCAGATCGCCCGTACGCACGTGACTCGCCAGTTCGTGTGCCCACTCTCGCAAGACCCGATCCGCGGCATCGCGGCCGACGGCGTTATTCACGGCGGCGAAGTCGTCGATGTCGAGCATCACGAACGCGACGTGACGGTTGTAGCGCTCAGCCCGAGCTAACTCGAGGGCGGCATGCTCGCGCCAGTGACGGAAGTTGTAGAGGCCGGTGAGCGGATCGCGCGTCTCGAGCGCTCGTTGCTCGCGCACGAGGCGCAAGTTCTCCAGCGCAACTTCCGATTGATCGGCAAGGGTCGCGAGCAGACGGCGCTGGGCCTCGGGATGGAAGCCGTTTTCGGCGTAGATGTAGCCGCCCTCGTCGGTCACGTAGCCCTCAAACTGGCACACGGTGTCGCCCAGGCCCCAGCAGAGCGTCTCCTTGGTCACTACCTCGCGCCCTGTGATCACTTCCAGCACACCGTCGATGAGTCCACGCTCAAAGTCGCACAGCGGCGCACCGACGGCCGGCAGACGGTAGCTCAGCGAGCAGTGCGCGACTTTGACCAGCAGCTTCTCCTCGTCGAGCTCGACCTCGACCTCGCCCAGGCTCATGGCGCGGAACCAGTCCTTGAGCGACTGGAGAGAGCGCAAGCCCAGATCGCGGCTAAAGCGTTTCGCCGCCAGGTACAGCAGCGGGCCCGTGCTCTCGCCGAGAACCTCCGGCAAGATAGTCAACAGCGTCAGCCGAAAGAGCTGCGGCGCGACGGCCACCTCATCGACGGGCGCACTGAGCACTTGCTCGACCGTCGGCCGCGGACGAGGCGCTTGAGGGCGTGTCAGGTCGAGCAGGTTGCGCAGGGTGCGCGAGAACAACCCGGCTAACGTCAGCTCCTCTTGAAAACGTGAAGTCGCCAAGGCCCCTTTCCCCCTCCCCTCAGAGGGGTACCGACGCGAGAGTCCCGCAAAGGTCTCCTTTGGCCCGTACCTTTTAGCCCCTGCCCGTAGAGCTCCTATACTATAGATCAGATAAGGGGGCATCGAAACGACGCGGCGCCCCAGGAAGGCGGGAAGCGTTGTCTGAGAAGCTGACACCAGAAGAGACGCAGCCACAGCTGCAGGAGGAGAAGGCGGCGCTGCGCCGGGCCGTGCTGGCGCAGCGCGATCTCCTCTCAGCGCCGGAACGGGAACGGCGCAGCGCCGCTCTCACACGGCACTTCCTGGCGCTGCCCGAGTTGCGCCGCGCCAGCGTGGTCATGTGCTTCGTCGCCTTTCGCAGCGAGGTCCTGACTGAGCCGATCATCGCCCAGTGCCTCGCCCAAGGGAAAACCGTCGTCGCGCCCAGGATCATGGGGCGACACCACATGGAGGCGTTCCCCGTGACCGACTTGGCGCGCGACTTGGAACCGAGCGTGTACGGCTTGCGCGAGCCACGCCCTGATGGCCAGCCCGTGCCGCCGACAGTGATCGACCTCGTCGTCGTGCCCGGCAGTGTCTTCGATCGCACCGGGCACCGCATCGGCTATGGGGGCGGCTACTACGACGCCTACTCGGAGCGTCTGAGAGCGGGAGCGGCACGCGTCGGACTCGCTTTCGACCTACAGCTCGTCGACACCGTGCCCAGTGAGCCGCACGACCTCCGCCTCGACGCCTTGGTCACAGAGAGTGGCGTCCTGCGCTTCGCCACACGCAGCGAGCTGCCGTCGCCGGTCAGCCACTAACCGTCGCCGACCGGATTAGGCGGAGACAGTCGCTCGCCGGGCGCCCAGCTCAGCCATCATGGCGGCGGCCATCTTCTTGACCGCCGCGAGCAACTCCGTGTCGCGCGCGGCGTCGCCCAACTTGGCCGCCTTGCCGGTGACCACGAACGGCTGCAGACGGCCGTTCGTCGAGAAGGCCACGTAGCGCCGCAGCGTGGCGATCGTCTCGTCGAGACCGCTACTCTCCGCCACGGCAATGAGCCCCACGGACTTCGCTTTGAGCCAGATCTCATGCGAGTAGTTGTGACAGTTGCGGTCGATGAAAACCTTCATCTGGCCGCTCACGTCCTCGTAGTACACGGGCGTGGCGAACACGACCAGGTCTGCCGAGTAAACCTTGTCCAGTAAGAACGGTGCGTCGTCGTCCAGGGGGCAGGCGCTCAGCTCGGCACAATTGTCGTGCCCCTCACAGGGCATGATGTGGTAGTCGGCAAGCATGACCTTCTCGCACGAGGCGCCATGACGGACAAACTCGGCGATAGCCGCATCGACGAGCGTGGCCGTGTTACCAGCGGCTCGCGGACTACCGACAACACACACGACAGACGGCTTCTGAAGGCGCGCGTCAAAGTCTCGCTCAAGGCTCATATGGCTCCCCTCCTGGCCTCACCATCGTCGTGCCTGCGCACGCCGATCGATTGTACGCCGTGGCGCCGCACCGGCCAACAGAGCTGCGGCGGCGGCGCAACCCGTCTCGAGCTCTCGGCTGGCAAGCGGGAAGCCCCCTCTCCTTCGCACTTGACAAGCAGACAGTGCCCCGGACCTCGCGTGAGCGTCGCTCGCCAGCGACGCTACCCCGCTCTGGCACACCCAGCGCTGGCAGAACCCCCGCCCCTCAAGGCACGATGAAGCGGGCCGTGCTGCCGCTGCGTGTCCGAGTCACTTCTAGGCGAGCGTCGATCTGATCGCGCAAGTCGGCCACGTGCGAAATGATGCCCACCAGGCGCCCTCCCGTTTGCAGCCCCATGAGGGTGTCCAGAGCGGCCGCCAGGTTATCGGGGTCGAGGGAACCAAAGCCCTCGTCAACGAAGACTGTCTCGAGTTTCACCCCGCCCTCATAGGCCTGCACCACATCGGCCAGTCCCAGAGCGAGCGCCAGCGAAGCCTGGAACGTCTCCCCGCCCGAGAGGGTCGAGACGTGGCGCGCTTTGCCGGTGTAGGCGTCGGCAACTTCAAGGTCCAAACCGAGAGCGCCGCGTTTATCACCACCCGATACACGCTGCAATGTGTAGCGGCCATCGGTCATGCGTTGCAGCCGCTGCGAGGCAACCACCAAGACGTCGTCGAGATACGCGCCCAACATGTAGCGTTGGAAGGACAGCTTGAGCGGATTCTCCGGGCTCTGCCCGTTGGCTACCGCGCTCAACCGCCCGATGACCGCATACTGCTCTTCGCGCGCGCCGATGACCTCTTGCAGCTTCGCGAGGTCGTCAACAGCCTGCGCAACTGCCGCGCGTTCGGCCACCAGGGAGGCGCGCTCGTCACGGAGAGCCTCGGTCAGGCTCTGCGCCGCAGCGTGGGCTTGTTCGAGGGCCGTGACGTCGGGAGCAACGAGACCCTGTGCGGCGGCATCGTACTGCGCCACTGCCCGTTGCAGCTCGCCGACCGCTTCGACCGAGCGCCGCGCCGCACGATAGTCGTCCAGGTCGACAAACGCTTCCTGCTCTAACTTACGCTGCACTTCGGCTCGTGCCTCATCGAGCAGATGCTGCGCCTCTTGGCAACCAGAACGCTCTCTCTCTGCTGTCGCCTCAGCTGCAACGAGCACGTCGCTGGCCCGCCGCTCGGCTTCGGCGGACCTCTCAGCTGCCGCGCGAGCTACGTCCAGCGCCGCCTCGATCGCACTGCGCTCAGCCTCTAGCGCCCCATCGCCGCGCAAAGCCTCCGGCACCTGCCGGACAACCTCATCGCGCCGCGCCGCCGCCTCTTCAGCTCGCGCCGCCGCCTCGGCGACGGCGCGCTCGACCTCTGCCAGGGTCGCCTGACACTCGGCGACCTCGTCGCGGGCCTGATCGTAGGCGTCGCGTAAGCGCTCAACAGCAGCCCGCCGGCTCGCCAGGTCGCTCTCAGACGGCACTTCACCCTGTGCGACGGCCGGCTGCGGGTGATCGCGGGCGCCGCACACCGGGCACGGCTCGCCAGGCCGCAACCTCGCCGCCAACACAGCTGCCTGTCCGGCCAAGAAGGCTTCGTCGAGAGCGGCAAGTTCGGTTTCTGCCGCTTGCCAGGCAGCTCTCGCCTGAGCTTCGTCCGCTTGGGCTTGGTCGTAAGCTGCGCGGACTGCCGTGCGCTCCTTGGAGGAGGCGGCGAGCGCCGCCGCGGCGGCGCTCGCCGCCTCCTCCAAGGAGCGCAACACGGCAATCTTCTCGGCCATACCATCAAGCTCACGCAGGCGCCCTTCGAGCGCCTGACGCTCGGGTTCACGCGTCACCTCTCGTTCGTGCGCTTGCCACGCGGCCTGATACTCCTGCCGTGCCTGCGCGAGGGCGGCCTCGCATTGCCGCAGCGACTCTTCCCGCTGCGCGAGGGCCTGTTCACGTTCGCGCACGAGCGCTTCGCTCTCGGCAACGTGCGCCGCCCGCTGAGCGCGCTCGAGCTCTTCGCGTTGCCGATCCACCTCATCTGCTCGCGCACGCAGCGCCGCATCTTCCTGCTCGGCTGCCGCCAGCTCGGCCAGCTTCTCATTAACGGCTGCGGCGACAACCAGCTCGGCGTGAGTCCGCTGCTCCTCGCCCGCGGCAGTCGCGATGCGCTCGTCGAGCGCCTCCACCGCGGCAGTATGGGCAGCGATGCGCTGGCTCAAATCGGCCGGCGAATTTGCAGCGAAGCGCGCCAGAGTCCGCTCGCGTTCCGCCAGGGCGTCGCGCAGCTCGCCTTCGGCCGCTTGCGCCGTACGCTTCAGCGCCTCCTGCAGCTCACGGTAACGGTCAGTGCGGAACAGACGCTGAAGGATCTCCTCGCGGTCGCTGCCTTTGGCCTGCAAGAGCTCCTGGAACTTGCCCTGCGGCAGCATCACCACTTGGCGGAACTGCACGCTGCGAAAGCCGAGGATCTCTTCGATACGCTTGGTCACCTCGCCCCAGCGCGAGGCGATCAGGCGCTCACCGTCGGCACACTGCCCGCCGGGCAACTCCCAGAGCTCGGCGCGCGGTTGCACCGTCGTAGTGCCCTCCCCGCGCTGCTTAGGACGCTCCTGCAGGGGCGCCCGCACGACCCGGTAGCGAGCCTGGCCAACGGCGAAGTCGAAGCGCACCTCGGTCGGCACGGATGGGTCGGCGTGATCCGAGCGCATCGCCCTCGCCTCACGCTCGGCCCCGCTCGTGTCGCCGTAAAGGGCAAAGGCCATAGCGTCGAGGATCGTCGTCTTGCCCGCCCCGGTTGGCCCATGGATGAGGAAGAAGCCGTTTCCCCGGAGATCGCCGAAATCGAGCACGTGCCGTCCGGCGTAGGGACCGAACGCCTGCATGACCAGTACCTCGGGTTTCACGTCTCGCCCTCCCCCCGGGCAAGCTCGTCAGCAACGGCGAGAAAGGCCGCTCGCTCGGCCGCGCTGAGCGGCTCGCCAGCGACGTACTCGAAGAAGGCCGCGAAGTGTTCGACTTCCGACAGGGCGCCCGGGTCGACAAGCGCTGGAGACTGGCTCGGATCGGGCATGAGCTTGGGAAACTCGATGCTCAAAGCGTTCGGGTAGACCTCCTGCAAACGACCCATAGCATTGAGGAGCGAGCCCTTGTCGAGTAGCCGCGCGCAGATGTAATCGTCGCGCCGCGAATCGCCGTCAGCGGCCGCCATCACCTCACTCAGGGTACCCTCGACGACCCGCACGTCGTGCCGCGCCGACAACGTCACGAGCTCAACGTGAGGCCGTTCCCCGGGATGGGCGCCGAGCTCCACCACCGCCACTGACTTGCTCTGGTCATGCTCCTGGAACGAGTACTTCAGCAGGGAGCCGGCGTAGCGCAGACGCTCGTCGTGGACGCTCTGCGGACGATGTAAGTGACCCAGGGCAACGTAATCGAAGCCGTTCAGGACATCAGCCGCCACCGTGCCCGCACCGCCAACACTGAGCGGTCGCTCCGATTCGCTCGTCAGCGAGCCGGCCACGAAGGCGTGGGTGACGAGCACCTGGCGAGTACCAGGTGGCACGTCAGCACGGGCGCGCCCGACGAAGGCTCGCAGGGCCGCCTCGTGGTCATGGATCGACTCATCGCCAAGCGTCGCCCGGGCAGTGACGGGCTCGGCGTAAGGGATGGCAACCACGCGTACCGGCCCGTGTTCGTCGCGCACATCGAGCTTCACGACGTCGCTCTGGAGCGGCCCTGCGATGTGCAGCCCCTGCGGACCGAGGAGCCGCGCCGCGAAGCCTAGGCGGCGCGGGCTATCGTGGTTACCGGCCACCATCACGACCGGCACGCCAAGACCACGCACGATGCGCTCCAACACGTCGTTGAGCAAATCGACCGCGTCGTCCGGAGGCACCGCCCGATCGTAGATGTCACCCGCGATCAGCACAGCATCGGGGCGTACTTCGGCGACGAGCTGAACGAACTGCTCCAGGACGTGGGCTTGGTCGGCAACCAGGCGGACACCGTGGAAGAGGCGCCCGAGGTGCCAGTCCGCTGTGTGAATGAGCCTCATCGACCTCGCTCGTGGCGCTTGCAGGGGTGACGACGATGGCAGGAGGATAGCACAGGCACACTCCCGAGTGAGGCAGGCGGAGAGCATGAGCGCCCGCAAGAGTGAGGCAGGCGTCGCGAGCCCCACGGCGTGCGCTACACTACCTACCGAACGAGATGATGCGGTCCAGCGACGCAAGTGAGAGAGTTTTCACCCAGCCCGAGCCAGTGACGGTCGCGGTCCTCCTAGCCGGCGGCGAGAGCCGCCGCATGGGGAGCGACAAGCGCTTCCTTCGCCTCGAGGGCCGCACGCTGCTGGCGCGCAATCTCGACTTCCTGCAGAGTTTGTTCGACACCGTCGTGGTCTCCGTGCGGGCCGGTCAGGCACTGCCGCCCGACCTTACGCCGGCGGCTAAGCTCATCACCGACCGCTCTACCGGCTCGCCGCTCGCTGGCATTGCCACGGCGCTGCAACGTTTCGCCCAACCGGTCTTCGTCTTGGCCGCCGACATGGCCGCGCCACAGGAGAGTGCGGTGCGCCAGGTCCTCGAGGCCTTTGTCGATGTCGACGTGGCCCTGCCGATCGTCGACGAGAAGTACGAACCCTTGCACGCCGTCTATGGGCCTCGCTGCTTGGCCCCCATGAGCAGACTCCTCGAACGCGGCCAGCACCGTATTCTCGACTTCTTTCCCGAGGTTCGCGTCGTCACTGTGCCCTTCGCCACGGCGATCCCGTTCCTCAACGTGAATACACCGTCCGACTTCGAACGCGCCCGCGCCATCGTCGAGGGAACGGGGCGGCGAAGAGGTGCAGGCGAGGTGACGGATGCTGAGCTAGGCCGGGGTCAGGTGCCGGAAACCACGCCCGAGTCCCGGGAAACGCGGGCTGGCGAACCGCAACAGCCGCCACCCGCTTCTCCGTCAAACACGAGCCCGCCGCACCAGCCAGCGCTGGTGGCGATCGTTGGCAAGAGCGACAGCGGCAAGACGACCCTGATCGAGGCGCTCCTCCCCGAACTCAAGCGACTTGGCCTGCGCGTCGGCACGGTCAAGCACGACGTACACGGATTCGAGATGGACACGCCCGGCAAGGACTCTTGGCGGCACGGTCAGGCTGGGGCCGACGCCTACGTGGTTGCCTCGCCGCACAAACTAGCCTATATCGCCAAGCTCACCGGCGAGCTGCCCCTTGTGGAGATCGCCCGTCGGTTCTTCGCCGACTTCGACCTCGTTCTGGCCGAGGGCTACAAGGCACAAGCGCCGCACCGCATCGAGATCTTCCGCCTGGCAGCCGGCTATGCAGAGCCCCTCTGCCGTCCAGACGAGTCGCTTGCCCTGATCACCGACGCGCCGGTAGAGCACGAGCGCCGCTTCGCGCTGGGCGATGAAGCGGGCCTCGCCCGCTTCATCGCCCAGCGCCTGGATCAACTGCGCCGCTACTAGGCGCAGGGCGCCAGGTCGCGCCGCAACAGAGCTGGCGGACGCTGCGCATAGGCCACACACCTACGCCACACACTGTCACTCCACTTGCGCCGCTGCGCTACCGCTCCACATCCACCGCCCTTGCGCCGCTGCGCTACCGCTCCACATCCACCGCACTTGCGCCGCCCCGCTACTGGCCAGCACGGCAGCGCAAGTACCGAGAGAGAATACCGCCGTCGGCGGACTCCGCTCAGACAGCCCGACCGTCGGCCTTGATTGTTGGCTACCGAGTGCCTACAGTTGAGATGCACGTTTGGCGCGCGGCAACGAGAGGTTGCGCGTGATCGCGGAAGAGCCGTCACACGGTTCCTGCTGTACCCAGGCCTTGAGTGTGTGCGGGATTGCCGTGATCGTCGTCGCCGGGAGCGAACGCCAGCTCTTTGACCGCGCGCTTGCGTGTCTGAGAAATCCGACAACGGAGAGAGCATGGCTAGCATCGGTTGGCAAGAGATCGCCCTGATCCTGATCATCCTCGTCCTCATCTTCGGCACGAGCAGACTGCCGCGCTTGGGCAAGTCGCTTGGCCAGAGCATCAGGGGATTCAAGGCGGGTATCAAAGGCGAGGACGACGAGACAGACAAGCTCGCCCAGCCGCCGCAGCAGATCGATCAAGCCTCAGCCGCCGAAACGACGGAGACGAAGAAGCAGTCGTGACAGGCCGGCTGCCTGTTTTGCGGCGCGCTGATCCTCAGTCGGCGTGAGCCTCACCGGCCACGAGCAAGCACGTAGCTGTCGCTGCGACACCCTCGCCGCGACCCTCAAACCCCATCCCCTCAGTGGTCGTCGCCTTGACCGACACCCGGTCGCCGGCGACGCCGAGAGCGTCGGCTAGTCGAGCCTCCATGCGCTCGCGGTAAGGAGCGAGCCGCGGTGCCTGCAGCACCACAACGACATCGGCATTCACGACCTGCCAGCCGGCGTCGGCCAATCGACGGGCGACGGCGCTGAGCAACCCGAGACTGTCAGCCCCCGCGTAGGTCGGATCGTCGTCGGGGAACAGCGCACCGATGTCCCCCAGGTGGGCAGCCCCGAGGAGAGCATCGATCAGAGCGTGCACGACGACGTCGGCGTCCGAGTGCCCGGCCAGCCCTTGTGGCCAGTCGATCGTGACCCCACCGAGCACGAGCCGTCGTCCGGAAGCAAAACGATGCGCGTCGTAGCCCACCCCGACGCGCAACGACACCTCGTTCGGGCTAGACGTCGGCCTCGACCTCCCAGGACAGAACGGCCCCGGCGAGCGGCAGGTCGGCTGGCGTCGTGATCTTCACGTTCCCTGGCGTGGACGGCACAACGACCACTCGGTAACCCGCGCGCTCGAGAAGGGATGCATCGTCTGTAACACGGCTTACGTCGGGATGTGCGTAGGCCGCCCGCAGCGCCGCGGCGCGGAACACCTGCGGCGTCTGCACCGCCCACAGACCTGACCGATCCACAGTTTCGCGCACCACGCCATCCTCACTGGCGCGCTTAAGTGTGTCGTTCACGGGATACGCCGGAATCGCACCATCGGCGTGCTCGAGCGCGGCGACGCATTCCGCGAAGACGCGCTTGCTGAAGAGGGGCCGCGCTCCGTCGTGTACGGCAATGATGGCGGCAGACGGCGGCACGTCCATAAGGCCAGCGCGGATAGAGTCGCTTCGCTCGCGCCCGCCCTCAGCAATGACGATCGGCTTGCCTTCCTCAAGGCAGAGCACTTCGTTGGCGAAACGCACCGTGTGCGACGGGTGCAGGACGACGACGACGCCCGCCACCCGCTCGATGGCGAGCAGGCGACGTACGGAGTGGCATAAGATTGGCTCACCCGCCAGGCGCAGGAACTGCTTCGATTCGCCCTCCGGCAGCCCCATGCGCCGACTCTCGCCGGCCGCCGCTACGACGGCCCAAATGGGCCCGCTACCTAGCTCGTCCATCACCACCTCGCCCGTGTCGCCCTCATTTGGCCACGCTCGCCGGCCTGACCAGCTTGGTGAAGATCATCTTGCCGGAGGGGCTCTGCAGGACGCTCGTCACCTCAGCCCTGATCGTGCTGCCGATGAGAGATCGACCGCCCTCAACGACGATCATAGTGCCATCGTCAAGGTAGCCGACACCCTGGTCGGCCTCGCGCCCCTCGCGCAGAATCTTGACCTCGATCTCCTCGCCAGGCAGGACAACGGTCTTCACCGCGTTGGCGAGCTCGTTGACGTTGAGCACGCGCACACCCTGTATCTCGGCCACTTTGTTGAGGTTGTAGTCCGTCGTGAGGACGTCGGCATGTAGGTCAATAGCGAGCTTTACTAACTTGGCATCGACCGCCGGCAAGTCTTCGTAGTCGTCGTCGATCACGTGCACGTTGCGCGAGAGGCTCTTGAGCTCCTTGACGACATCGAGGCCGCGACGCCCACGGACACGCTTGTCGGGATCGGCTGAGTCGGCCACGCGCTGGAGTTCGTGGACAACGAAACGCGGGATGATCAGCTCGCCCTCCAGGAAATGCGTGCGCAAGATGTCGGCCACACGACCGTCGATGAGAGCGCTCGAGTCGAGCACCTTGCGTGGCAGCGAACCCGGCTGTCCGGCGCTCGGCGTGGCGCTGATGCCCACCAGCCGTAAGATCTCCACGTGTTTCTTTGCCGCCAAGTAGGCGGCGATGTAACCCATGATGAGGAAGAACGGCACCAAGACGTAGGCGCCCACATAGGGCAACGACTTGAGCGCTAGACTAAAGAGCGCCGCGACACCGAGACCGACGATGAGCCCGGCCGTGCCGACCACGACTTCGGAGCCCGAGACCTTATCGAGCGACTCATCGAAATGGCGGAGAAGGCGCTGTGCGCCGCGACCCAGGAAACCGCCGCTCACGTAGCCGATGAGGGCGCCAACGAAGACGATCATGACGACCACGGCCACGTTGTAGCGCTCACCCACGAAGGAGATGACGGCGCCCTGCTTGTGCAGCGTGGTCAGTTGGTAGGCGACGACCGCACCCAGCACCGTAAAGACGAAGCGTACGGCTGCGACGAACAAGGGCGGTCCTTTACCGACTTACGCGTGGTTGGCTTGCGTATAAGCTACGGATGCCACCTCGTGCGAGGTGGGCACACTCGGCGGCACGTGTCCCCCGTTCATCTCGCCAAGGATCTCGTCGAGGAAACGGCTCGCATCTTCTTCGGACAAATTGCGCGCGTACATGAGCTCGCTGGCCAAGATCTTCTTGGCCTTAGAGTACATTTGTTTCTCGCCAGTGGATAGGCCCTTATCGGCGTACCGCACGGAGAGGTTGCGCACTACCTCGGCGACCTCAAAGATATCGCCCGTCTTGAGCTTGTCGCGATTATGCTTGTAGCGCCGGCTCCAGTTCTTGGGCATCTTGGTGGGGTCGCCGCGCAACACAGAGATTACCTGATCAACCACATCCGGATCGATGACCTTACGGATACCGGCGCGATCGGCGTTTTCGACCGGCACCATAACCGTCATGTCGTTGTGGAGGATCTGGATGGTGAGGTACTCGCGCAGCTGACCCAACACCTCTTTGCGCTCGATCTTCATGATCTTGCCCGCGCCGTGATGGGGATACACAACCTTGTCGCCGACCTCGTACAACGTAGCAACCCTCCTTCGCGTCACCCTTCGGTGTTTTGGCGCGCTTCCTGCCGTCGCGGGGCTGGGTGGCGCTGCACACTTCGCAGAGCCCCGCGTATGTCGGCCACGCCTACCACGGCCGCCGTGCCCGTACGTGCTCGTCGCGCGTCAGCCTGCGACATCACCACGGTATCGAATCCCAGCCGCACCGCCTCGCTCAGGCGTCGATGGGGTTGGCTCGAGGAACGGAGCTCACCCGTGAGGCTGATCTCGCCAAACGCCGCGGTGGCGCTGCCCAAAGGTACACCCCGCTCGGCAGAAGCGATTGCTAGGGCAACAGCCAGGTCGGCCGCTGGTTCCTCAAGACGCATGCCTCCTGCAATATTAACAAAGATGTCGGCAGAAGCCAAAGCCATATGGGCGTGCCGACTCAATACGGCAACGATCATAGCGAGTCGATTGCGGTCGAAACCGGTCGCCACCCGACGGGGCAGAGCTAGTTCACTGGCACTTACGAGCGCCTGGACCTCGACCAAGAAGCAGCGCGACCCCTCGACAGCGACGAAGGCACACGAACCAGGCTGCGCCTCTCCCTCGGCAAGGAACAAGCGCGAAGGGTCGGACACGCCTTTGAGGCCCTGCTCCGTCATTTCGAAGACGCCCACTTCGTTCGTCGATCCGAAGCGGTTCTTCACCGCCCGCAGTACGCGAAAGAAGCGATTGCGATCGCCCTCGAACTGCAGCACCGTGTCGACCATGTGCTCCAGCACGCGCGGACCGGCAATGGCACCGTCTTTCGTGACGTGCCCGACGAGCACGACCGCCGTACCCGTCTCCTTCGCCAGGCGCAGGAAGCGACCGGCGGCCTCGCGCACTTGGCTCACGCTCCCGGGGGCCGATGTCAGGTCGTCGGTGTAGAGCGTCTGCACAGAGTCGATGACCACGACGGCCGGGCGCTCAGCCGCAACGACGCCGAGCACGCACGACAGTTCCGTTTCGGCCAGCACACGCAGCGCCGCAAGGCCGCTAGCACACACTCGCTCGGCCCGCATGCGCACTTGAGCGGCCGACTCCTCGCCGCAAACGATCAACGTCGGACGGTCGCGGGAGATCCGATCCAGCGCCTGCAAGAGCAACGTGCTCTTGCCGATCCCAGGCTCGCCGCCGACGAGGACCAAGGATCCGGGCACGATACCGCCACCCAGCACTAGGTCGAGCTCGGCGATGCCGGACGAGAAGCGTTCGACCGCCGAAGAGGCCACGGCAGCCAAAGAGATGGGCTGCGCGACTGTATGATCGGACTTCGCGCCACGCCGGCGAGCGACGCTCGTCGGCCTGACAACCTCTTCGGCGAACGAGTTCCAAGCGCCGCAATCGGGGCAGTGACCAGTCCACTTCGGCTCAGTGTGCCCGCACTGACTACAGACGTAGACCGTCTTACTCGTCACTGGCAGCCGCACCATGACGACGCCGGTGGACCAGCGACGAACGGCCCGGAGGCGGCACAGTCTGCCGCGCAACCACCCAAGGGCACTCCAGGAGCGGCCCGAGACACCCCAGGGCCGGTAGCGAACCCAGCCGGAGCGACAGCGAACCTCGCCGGAGCGCTTGGAACTGCCGGCGCGGCGCCAGCGAACTCCGCCGAAGCGCTCGGAAACGCCGCCAGCGCAGCGGCAAGCCTCGCCGGAGCAGCCAGAGATGTCGCGGGAGCGAGGGGGGACACGCGGTCAGGCGTGCGAGTGCGACGGGCGCCGGGGGGCCGGAAGGCCGCCCAGCGCCCGGCGCCCCAAACCGCGCCC
>Ga0078972_1008866_pt1 | contig 20476 bp, 9 predicted proteins | sample YelNatPaOPGAMG01_FD_67568 | JGI IMG/M metagenome (GOLD analysis project Ga0078972, IMG submission 67568) | Hot spring thermophilic microbial communities from Obsidian Pool, Yellowstone National Park, USA - OP-RAMG-01 (SPADES assembly) (version 2) | ecosystem: Environmental > Aquatic > Thermal...
GAAGAGCCCTTTCTTTTCTATCATCTTGATGGCGTATATGATTCTTAAGAGAGATGAGATTACGAATGGTTTGGTGTTTATATCCATTCTTGCAATGCCGGTCTTTGTGTTGAATTCTCCCGAAAAGTAGTACCATTTAATATGATAGATATTGGATTTTACGAGGCGGGCTGGCGCGGGCTCCTTGTAGTCATTGTATCTCAGGTCCTCGATGCACTTTGTGTATATTCTTACATTTGGTTTCTCTCTTGTGATAAAGCCATTGAAGAGCTCCGGTACTTCACTATGCTCCATACCATCACTCATAAAAATCTCAGATACAACTCTCCCTATCTTTATTCTGAACGACTTCATTTTTTCATCTGTCTCTCTTTATTATTGAGTTCAAGAGTGGAAGGAATCTCTCTTTGTTGAAGCCACTCACACTCGAGAGATGGCTATCGATGAGAATTCTCCTCTCCTCGATTATCCCATTTATGGTCTCTGACAAGCCGCTGTTCTTGTCGATTATCGATGTGAGTCTGTCGAGCGATTCCTTATTGTTTCCCTTGGATGCAAAATATTCCTCTATCAGGGATTTGAATTCCCGGTCTCTTTCTATCAAGAGTATTGCAGGGAGTGTAATATCACCCTCCGATATGTCCTTGAGTCTGCTCTTTCCTGTTTTTGTCCCAACGAAGTCGAGCAGGTCATCGGTGATCTGGAATATCTCACCAAAGAGCATCCCGGCCTCTCTCAAGTGTAGCTGCATCGTGTCATCCATTCCCAGAATTATTCCGACCGATTCGAATGAAGCGGAGAACAGAGCCCCCGTCTTACCTCTGATAATATCGAAGTATTCACCCTGTGAGAGGTTTATATTCCATCTCATCGTTGCCTGCTTGAGTTCCATAAGCGTCATATATGAGACTGAATGAGCAAAGATCCTTGCTACTTCCACCGGATAATTCTCGAGTACCAGATGCGAGGCAGTCGAATAGAAGTAATCGCCCGCAAGGATACTAATCAGATTTCCGTATCTTGTATTGAGTGTTGGCCTGCCCCTTCTAATCATACCGTTATCTATGACATCGTCGTGAAAGAGACTCGCCAGATGTACAATCTCTGTAGATGCCGCGAGTGGTACGAATCTGTTGGAGTCAGTGGCGCCGTAGGCATTAGAGATGGCAAAGATTGCCCTTGGCCTTATCATCTTGCCACCTGTAACCTCGGAGACTATATCCTCGAATATACCCTTTCGGTTCAAAATTCTTATCGATGTATTTCGTACGCTCTCAAGAAATTCGCTCTCGTTCATATCCTGCTACTTCTTCTTCTCCTTTTCTGCCTTTGGTTCTATCGGCTTTATGAGTCCGTATGCCTCTTTTATCCTGTTCTCGATCTCCATGAGCAGTTCCTTCTGCTCCTTCAAAAGGAGTCGGGCGTTATCCCTCCCCTGTCCCAGTCTCTCCCCTTTATAGGCATACCAGGTGCCGGATTTTTCGATGATGCCCATATTTGCAGCTGTATCGAGGATATCTCCCTCTCTGGACATCCCCTCGTTGAATAGTATATCGAACTCTACCTCTCTATGAGGTGGTGCGAGTTTGTTCTTTACAACCTTTACCCGTGTCCTTGCACCAACTATGTCCTCGCCGCTCTTGATCGTCCCGACCTTCCTTATATCGAGTCTCACTGAGGAATAGAATTTGAGTGCCTTACCGCCGGTTGTAGTCTCGGGATTCCCGTAGGTTACTCCAAGTTGCATTCTGATCTGATTGATGAACACAACGAGTGTATTCGAGCGGGAGATGGCTGCTGTGAGCTTTCTCAGTGCCTGAGACATAAGTCGTGCCTGCAATCCCATATGCGAATCTCCCATCTCTCCATCTATCTCTGCCTTCGGGACGAGGGCGGCAACCGAATCCACTACGATCAAATCAACGGCACCTGACCTCACAAGTGTCTCGACTATCTCCAGTGCCTCTTCTCCATAATTGGGCTGTGATAAAAGGAGGTCATCTACCCTGACACCGAGCTTTGCTGCGTATTTCAGATCGAGGGCGTGCTCTGCATCTACGAAGACCGCTACACCTTGGGCCTTCTGACACTCCGCTATCAGATGGAGTGTGAGAGTGGTCTTGCCCGATGATTCAGGACCGTATACCTCTACTATCCTACCTCTTGGAAGTCCACCTATTCCAAGTGCCACATCGAGGGATAACAGGCCGGTTGATATCACAGGGACGCTGCGGTTGATAGCCTCTGTCTCTTTGAGTCTCATTATCGAACCCTTGCCAAACTGCTTTTCTATCGTACTTATGGCAAGGTCTATTACCTTCTCTCTATCAGGTCTCTTTACATCAGCAGTCATATTGCCCTCCTGAAACTATGAATTCGACATTAAATTTCAATATTTGGAAATAATCAATAAAAAAATACAGAGCGATTAGGTTAGAAAATAATCTTTCGAGGACTACGGAAAGAGATAATGGGCGTATAAGTAATTCTCAATCTGTCATTATAATTCTCTACTCCCTTTTTGCCCCTATTTTTGTAATCCCATTTGTAGTTTCAAAATCGGTTACAATCCAGTAACTTCCATCAATAATAAGTTTGTCTCCAATTTCGTTCTTTATGTATTTCCCAGAAGAGAGACTCATTATAAATGGTTCTAGTATAGATACATCAACAGTCTGAGCAGTTGGATTAATATTTGTAACTCTTAACCCATATTTGCCATATAAAATATAGTAGGCCCCTTCACTCATTGTCTTTTCATATCCATCTACACTTAGAACAACACTACCGGGATTTACCTCATTAACTCTAATGAGAATTCCTCTTATTTCATAAACATTATCATTTTTCAGTGTTTGTGTCTCAATTACACTTACCATCTCAATCCGTGATGGGCTTAATGGATCATAATATGTAACCTGAACATTCTTATCAAGCCAAGGTATTGTGAGAGTTTTATCTATTTCCCCTTGTTGAATTGGCGGTGATGCAGTAAAAACATCATAGACCAACTTCTTAGATACAACAACTTCACTATCATCTACACATTCTATATCCTGCTTATAGGTTCGAGTGGAATTAATTTTATGTCCCATTGCGTAAGCTTGTGAGGTTTCAATGGTCTCTATGCTATGGTTTGTACATCCAACATCACCGACAACAGTGTCCTCCCCCGCATCTAAAACATCCTGTCCCGGGTTAACATCACCTTCCGCATCGTTAACATCAACCCCAACTTCTCCACTCTCTTCAATATCCCCAGACTCATTATCTGCTACATCGCCCGCATCTAAAACATCTTTAGGCCCGTTATCAGCTATATCCTCTCTAACATCATCAACCTTTTCTCCAGTATCTAAAGCGTCCTCAACATCTCTTTGTATTCCCTCATCCCTTATTTCGGCATCTTCCTTATCTGTGTGCCCACTATCATAGCTTCTTATGTTTACTTTTTTATTTACATTAACCTTTGCAGCATCCGTAGGTTCTACAGAATCAATAAGATCTCCCTCACCACATCTTATTCCATTAATAGCAATAGTCCAGATAGCCAAGGATGTTAGCAAGAACTTTTTGAACTTCCCTGCCCTTTTCTTTTTATCCTCTTTTTCATTCTTTTCTTGGGGAATAGTCTTTTCTTCAGGCATACATTACATTATTGCATTCTTTATTTATATATATTTCCATTTAATTATAAACGCAATGCACACAGGACGTTTAGCAGGATTCGTATTTCTCTTTGATATTGTAATACTCCTAATGTTAATTAGCATTCTCTCTATTTTTCCCGGGGATGTGTATAACACTTATGTGGAAAATGTAAACAATTCATCCGTCAACAGTACTGCACCTTCCACGCAGGATGAAACCCTCATTAATTGGTATGCAGATACCTCACCGCAATCGGCCTCTCCAAATTCACCAACTTACCAAGGGGAGGCCCCTGCACCCGTTTATGTAAGTATAGAAGATGCTGCAAATGAAAATGCGGGCCCAAGCATCTCACCCGGAGAGATTAGCAATCAAACTACATCTCAAAATGAAACCCAAAACTCTCAAGGAACTCAAACACAAACAAATGGCTCTGAAAATGAAAACCCGCAATCACCTCCAGCATCACAACCAAGCCAGTCTCCAAATGAAACCCAAACCTCCCAAACGCAACCAAATGTTTCTGAAAATGAAAACCCGCAACCACTTCCAGGAGTGCAATCAAACCAAAACCAATCTTCAAATCAAAATCAAACAATCCAAGGAACTCAAACACAACCAAATGTTTCTGAAAATGGAAACACGCAACCACTTCCAGGAGTGCAATCAAACCAAAACCAATCTTCAAATCAAAATCAAACAATCCAAGGAACTCAAACACAAACAAATGGCTCTGAAAATGAAAACCCGCAATCACTTTCAGGATCACAACCAAGCCAATCTTCAAATGAAACCCAGACCCCCCAAACACAACCAAATAGTTCTGGAAATAGTAACCCGCAATCACCTCCAGGAATTCAACCAAGTCAATCTTCAAATGAAACCCAAAATGGACTATCTTCATTACCAAATGCAACCTATGCAAACATTGAAGACCTTGTGAATGAATCCGAACCCCCACAACAACAGCAGAATCAATCTCTCTACATGGATATTGAGGATGCAATCAACCAAAACGTAACAATCATCCCTCAACCAGCAAATGAAACAGAGATTATATGGAATTCCAATGTTACCCCAGAGATTCCAGCGGTTAATGAGAGCATCAACGAGAATATTACTGCAATGGAAAATAATTCAATTCCACCAGCAGATCCTCTGCTAATGGATGCAGTTTTCAATGAAGAAATTCACGATGGTGTTAAGGAAGTATCAACTAAGAGCGTTCGCATTTCTTCACCATCTGTCGTCTATTGTCTTGCAGAAAATCCTTGTGATATTCCGATTGATGTTTACTATGACGGACAAGCAAGTGATTTTGACTTTTTGGTAGGGCAATTAGATTTCTCAAAAGAGAATGTAATTTCCAAGCCGCCAGATTTCTATTTAGGAGATGTAGGCGAGAACAAGGCATCGTATCACTTGAAAGAAAGATTAGCAAAAAAGGAAATTCCCTCACTCAGCAAGACCAATCCTTTCATTAAATTGCAGAAAGGAGAGAAGAGAACGATATTCCTCAGAGTTGTTGTGAGCGATGCAGTTAATTGGACAGGCCGTTTTTACACACCTGAAGGATGGGTTACATTGGATCCAACAATTAATGTAAACAGTTGTACAAATCTAACTACCGCGGGTACAACATATGTTCTAATTGCTAACCTCACGGGTAATCAGTCGAATGGTATTTGTCTTAACATTACTGCAAGTAATATTATTTTGAATTGCAATGGTTCCTATTTAGATGCCGGTCAAAACCAGCCGTCTAATACATACGGTATATATGCAGCCAGTGTCTCAAACATAACAATAGCCAATTGTTCAATTTACAGATATGAAACAGGTCTATACTCAATTTATACAAGGAATCTTACAATAACCAACACAACTTTTTTGGGAAACAAATATCAAGTAGATGTAGAAGATTCTAACAATACAAATATTTTGAATGATGAACTAGGCTACTATTTCATACCCCCTCCTTATCCTAGTTTTATTCTTGGTGACAGAGGTATATCGCTTTATCGTACTATTAATACAACGATAAATAATTGCGATATTTATGGTCACACACGTTATGGTATAAACGCATTATTTTCATCTACCAATCCGATAACTAATCTGATTATTAATAATTCTCGTTTTGGTTCATCTGACATGGGTAACAATGTAAATATCCATCTTTCCTCTGCTAAAAATGTTATCATAGAACGAAATAATTTTTCTTTCCCAGATGGTTCTCCTGATGATACTGGAATATATGCTGAAGGTGACGTTGATCAACTTCTCATAAATTCTAATATAATAAATAATACCAATGTATCAATCGTATATATGGCTAGTGGGAATGTGACGATTAGTAATAATCGTTTAATGCCTGTTAACGATAGCGGCTTGATACCATCAATACCTCCTCTTAATCCTGCAGCAGTAATGATCATTAGTCCTAGTGGAACATTAGACCGCGCTGTTATATACAATAATACCATCTATCCATATTGTACCGGTGGTAATCTTGTTTGCGAAACTCCTTATCAAAATGGTATTGAAATACTAGCTTTATTTTGTAATCTTAGCAATTTAAACATTTCAAACAACACTATTTCTAATTTTAATAACAGTGATAATAATAGCGTCTATGCTATCACGATTTTTGGTGTGAATGTCACTAATTCTACAATAGAAAATAATTTATTATCTAATAATTTATATGGTATAGGATTATTAGCTGTTATTGTAGTAAACAATTTTAGTGTTAAAGATAATCAGTTGTTAAATAATTCTTATGGTTTTTATTTATCCTATGCTTATAATACACTTATAAGCAATAATTCTGTAGGATATGGATATGGCGATGGTGCCGGTTTTTATCTTGAAAATAGTTTTAACAACACTTTATCAAATAATTCGGTTTATAATCAACCTACTGCTTTTAATCTTACAACAAGCTCGAACAACTACCTAATCAATAATTTAGCGTATAATAACATCTTTGGTTTTTATTTATTAGATGTTAATAATACGGTTATAAGCAATAATTCTGTAGGATATGGCGGTGCCGGTTTTTATCTTGAAAATAGTTTTAACAACACTTTATCAAATAATTCGGTTTACAATCAATCTATTGCTGGTTTTTCTCTTACAACAAGCTCGAACAACTACCTAATCAATAATTTAGCGTATAATAACATCTTTGGTTTTTATTTATTCTATGCCAATAATACGGTTATAAGCAATAATTCTGTAGGATATGGCGGTGCCGGTTTTTATCTTAAAAATAGTTTTAACAACACTTTATCAAATAATTCGGTTTATAATCAATCTACTGCTGGTTTTTCTCTTACAACAAGCTCGAACAACTACCTAATCAATAATTTAGCGTATAATAACACATATTATGGTTTTTATCTTGAATATAGTTCAAATAATACCCTCTCTAATAACAATGCATCCTATAACAAACAGCACGGTTTTTATGTCGGTCCTATGAGTTTTTATAATAATTTGAGTAACAATGTTGCTCATAATAATTATCAAAGTCCAGAGGCTTTCTCTACTGGATTTTATTTATGGGGGGCTTTTAACACAACTTTATTTAATAATACAGCTTATTCAAATAGAGATAATGTATATGTTGAAAACTCAGCTAATAATACTTTTAATAATACTCATCTGTACAATGCCAAGAGATACGATGTCTATATAATAGGCTCTTCTGGTTATGGAGTTCGAGAAATTTATTTTAATAATCTTACGATAGATAATCCTAATGGAAATTTTACTAATTATACGCGATTAGATATAAATGATGTTGTAGAAGAAAATACGTCTTATTACATAAAATGGACTTCTAAACCAACAATACCAGATGGTTTGAGATCTTTTGAAAATAAATTCGTTGAAATTGGTGTTGGTAATGGCACGCCGTTAATCGATAGTATCAGTTGGAGATGGTTAGATAGCGAAGTTACAAGTGGCAGTTATTTTGAAGAAAAACTTGAGTTATGGAAATACAACTACAGCGGTTGGACAATGCTCAATAATACGCCAGATACAGGAAACCATCGCTTATCTTTAACAAATATGAATCCGGCGAGTACATATGGTATTTTAGAAAATGTTAATTGTCCTGTTATAAATGCATCAGGTGAATATAATCAAACTGCAAATTTTGTTGGTGCACCTAATGATGCTTCTCCTCTCAGTGGATATGCTTGTGTAAAAATCGCTGCCTCAAACGTTGTTTTTGATTGCAACGGATATAATATAACAAATAATGGCACAGCACCAGGAACGTATGGTATACTACTAAATGGTTCTCTAACGAATGTCACTCTAAGAAATTGCCGCATTTCAAGTTATGAATATGGCATTTATGTCTACCAATCTAATAATACAAACTTAACCAACAACATTGCTTTTAACAACTATTGGGGCTTCTACTCCGACCACAGCTTTTACAACAATTTAACCAGCAATATCGCTTATAACAGTTCTCATGAAGGTTTTTATTTCTCATCTAATTCTGAAAATAATCTAATCAACAATACAGCTTATAATAACACTTTTGGCTTCTATTTTTCTTCTAGCTCTAACAATACTATCAGCAATAATAAGGCGTATAACAATTCTTATACCAACTTCGTACTCGATTCTAGTTCTGATAATATTTTAACAAATAATATTCTTTATAGTAGCATTGAGGGTGCAGGTGTCTTCCTTTACTTAAATTCTACTCGTAACACTCTTGTTAATAATACCGCATACAACAATTCCGATGGATTTTATATCTACTCTAGTTCCAATAACACCTTAACCAATAATACAGCTTATAATAACACTAACTTTGGTTTTTACATTTATTCCAGTACTAATAATCAACTAAACAACAACTTTGCGAACAACAATCTACAAAGTGGTTTCATGCTTGACTCAAACTCAAATAATAATCTTACAAATAACTTTGCTAACAATAATCGAGTTGGTATATGGATCAATGTTTCTAATAACACGCTTTTAGAAAATAATATTATCTCCAATAGTAGTTCTGACGGTATTTATGTTTACCAGAGTTCATACAATATCATTAACAACAATACAGTAAGCAATAGCAGTAGTGGGTCGGGCATTTATCTTAACACATCTTCCTCTCAATATAATCTTGTTTCTAACAATACGGTTAATTTGAGTGGAGCTTATGGGATATTATTAGATAATGCAGGGAACAATAATATTACGGGCAACACAGTTTACTTAAATGCAAAGAATGGAATCGCATTAACAAGTTCAAACAACATTGTAAGGGACAATATTGTACATTCAAATAGCATTTATGGCATTTCGCTTACGAGTTCAAACTATAACGTAATATACAATAATACGGTTTACAATCACACGAATACAGGTTCGGGTTATTTGATTTACCTAACGAGCAGCAGCAATAATAATGTGACCTCAAATAAAGTCTATATTGGCAATTATGGTATTGTGGTGGTGACAGGTTCTACAAATAACAATATTTCATATAACACTGTAAACAGCACGATTAAGGATTGTTATGCGGTAGGGTCTGGTTCCTATAATAATATTTTATCCTTCAACAATGCAACAAATTGCAGTTCAAGATATGCATATGAAATCTATGAAAGTGCATATAATAACACCTTGATAAATAATACAGCTTACTCAAGTTATGCAGGTATAGTAATAGATACAAACGCAACAAATACAACCTTGATTAACAACACGATATACAATAATACTTTCTATAGTTTATGGATAAACAATGCAACTAATGTTTATGTTGAAAATGATCATTATTACAAGAATACGAACGAGATAAGAATAGTTGGGCCTGCAACGCTTAACTTAACAAAGATAATTATAGATAACCCAGCAGGCAATTATGAGAATTATACAATGCTTTCAGTGAATGATTCCGCGGCTACAGGTGAGCAATATTATATTAAGTGGTCAACTAACTCAACTCCGCTGGTAGGTGGAAGATTTTCATTTGCGCAAAAATTCATAGATATCGCGAACGTGAGCGGTTCTGTCTCTATAGATTCTATTACATGGCATTGGTTGGAGTCTGAACTACTACCACCTACTTATAACGAAAGCAAATTCGAACTTTGGAAATATAACTCAAGCGGTTGGACAATGCTTAATAATACGCCAGACACGAGCGCAAACACTTTAAGTTTAACAAATATGAATCCGGCGAGTACGTATGGTATATTACAAAATAATGCTTCTGATTGTATAGAGATAACTTCTAGTGGTTATCATGCCCTTGCGAATGATGTAACCGGAGCACCATACGATGCAGCGCCTTTGTCGGGCAAAGTATGTATAAAAATAAGTGCGAGCGATGTTGTGTTTAACTGTAATGGTTATTCTATCACAAATAACGGAACAGGCGGTAATACTTACGGTATTCTTATCAATGGTTCATTACACAACATAACAATCGCTAATTGTAGCGGAGTTTCTTCTTATACCTACGGTATCCATGTTTATCAATCCGAAAATATAACTATCTATAATTCAACTGTATCTTCTGATGGATGGGGTATAGAACTATTAAACTCATCGTTTGTTAATCTATTCGATAATATTGCGTATGATAACTTTTACAGCATAAGTGTTGAAAATGGTTCTAATAATACTATAGCAAATAACAACATCTCTAATAGCAATTTATATAATCTTTATCTTGATGGTTCAAACTTCAATAATATAACAAATAACATCCTTTCTGATAGTCGTTATGTAGGTCTTTTATTATTCAATTGTTCTAATAATACCATAATGCATAACGTAATACTCAACAATGAGTTTGGCTTGTCTATTTCTACAGATTCTAATAATAATTTTGTGTTTAACAACACTGCTAGTAATAGCAGTGATTCAGCCATTCGATTGTATTTTAATTCAAATAATACTTTACTCAATAATACTGCATATAATTCATCGTATGGTTTTGCTGTGCTGGCTGCAAATTCAAATAACTTTACGAATAACTTCGCTTACAATAACTCATATAATGGCTTCTATCTGCTCTCAAGTTTGAACAATACATTAACTAATAACTTTGCTTATGATAATTCCTTATATGGCTTCTATGTTTACAGCTCATCTTATAACACTTTAGTTAATAATTCTGCTTATTACAATTCTCGTGGTATGGGTATCCTATCCGGATCATCAAGAAACAACCTAACAAACAACAGGATTTATAATAATACACTTGTAGGCGTCTATATATCAGATTATTCTAACAGCAACATACTCAAATACAACACAATTGAAAACCACACATTGAATTATGAGAATGGAATATTAGTTGAATCTTCAAGCAATACAATAATAGCGCAGAACAACATAACAAGCAATTACTTGAGCATTAAAGTAAGCGGTTCAAATTACAATCTAATAACAGATAACAACGTTATATCTGCTTCAGAACATCTTGTTTATCTAACTCAAAGCAATTACTCTAACATAACAAACAATAACATTTCATCTGCATCTGCAGGCGTCGGTATTCTACTTGAACAGTCTAACAACAATATTGTAAGAAACAATACAGTTAATGACTCAGGAGCAGGTATTATTACATATACTTCGGCTACAAACAATCTTATAGATAATAATACAGTTTATAATTGCGGAGGCGGTGTTTACTCAGGATTAGGTTCATTTGATTCTAACAATAACAATTTCACGAACAATATTGTTTACAACAATAACCCACACGGCATATGGATAAACAATTCTAATTACGCTCTTCTAGAGAATAATACGATCTATAATAGCACAAAGTATGGTGTTTATATTTATTATTCAAATAACTCGATCTTGAAAAACAACACCGCATATGAAAATACAGAGTACGGATACTTGATCTCGTCATCCTCAAATAACACATTAATTAACAGCGTGGCGCGCAACCAAAAGAGTTATACCGGGATCCTCATTTTAGGTGCCGATTCACAGCAGAACAATGTCTCTAATAATATCGTATATAGCAATCCGCAGCACGGCATTATGATTGATAGTGCAAAATATAACACACTTTCGAATAACACAATATATGACAACAACTATTCCGGGATCCACCTTCTTGCAGCTGAAAGCACCATAGTTTCTTATAATAACATAACCTGCCCATCCGCCGCAAATGGAGGGATTTATCTAGTCGTTTCGTATAATAACAGTATTCACGATAATAACGTTACCAATTCAAAGAATGGCATATACTTCTTCAACAGCCATAACAACACTCTAATCAACAACTCTGTTTACAACAACTCGCAATACGGAATTTTCCTGTCATCGAGTTCGTCAAACAATCTTACCTCGAATAACATAACAAACAACATAGTAAGCGGTATTAACATTACCGATACGAGCGGCAATAATATATTGAATGATAACTTTGTATGCTTCAACGATCATATGGATGTGTATAACGCAAACCAAACAAATACTGGCGATGAAGACAGATGCGATTATTGGAATTATTGGAACGAGAACAACCATCTTGGTTGCGAATATTCATGTTCTGGCTTGTGGCACAGGTTATTTGGCAACACTTCTGGCACGATATATCTCACAGACAACGATAGCGGTACTAATGTCTATATGTATAAATGGGAAGGGGCAACTGCGCTGAATGTTTATTTTGCTGATAGCGATGCTTTCATACACTGGAATAAATTGCAGGCAATAGGGAAAACGACTTCGAACACTAGCAGCAGTAATGACTTCGTAGAATTGGACAACGCATTGGGAAGCAGCGCTTATCAGGATAACATAACAGTGACTTACTCGACTGATGGTTCAACGCCGAAAGAAACGTACAACTACACTATTTACGGCACGCCAGTCAACTACGTTCCTGTTGCCAATTCCTCAACGTCCCCAACGATTTTCAAGACCGGTATAATGTGGGATACTGCTGACGGTGGCACAGAATACAATGGTACTCAAACAACTGTTTGGGTGGTAAAGGCCGAACCATCTGCGCAATCAGACAAATACGGCACATATGAGTATCTAGCACAGATCCCGTACCCGCTCGCTTCTTCAGAAGGTTCAACAAACACGATAACAATCTATGTCGAATTGCAATGATAACGACTTTTTTGCAAGAATATATATGTAGATACTGGCCGCCACGTCCTGTCTCAGCCTTTTACGACGCCGAGCGGTCTTAATCGAGCAACAATATCTGAGATGCCTGCATCTTGCACGCTTTGCACGACATCATCTATGTTCTTGTAAGCATCTGGCGCTTCCTCTGCGATGACTTTCGGTTCTGTTGCGCGCACGTATATCTTGTTCTTATCCCATAGATCTTTTGCTACCATATCTCCTCTGTGCGTTCTTATCGCCTCTCCCCGGCTCATCGTTCTACCCGCTCCATGACAGGTAGTCCCAAAAGCAGCATCCAGTCCTTTCGGGTTACCAACTAAAACGTAGCTTGCAGTGCCCATACTGCCAGGTATCAACACCGGTTGCCCTATTTCCCTGTAAGCTCTCGGTAGTTCCGGTCTTCCTTTTGGGAATGCACGAGTTGCGCCTTTTCGATGGACGATTAAATTCTGTTTTTTTCCATCGACAACGTGTTCCTCGAACTTTGCGATATTGTGTGCGACATCGTAGATCAGTTTCATCTCGTCGCTTGTTCCTTTTCCGAATACCTTGTCAAAACTCTCCCGTGTCCAATGAGCGATTATGTGCCTGTTCGTGAACGCATAATTAACCGCGCAACGCATCGCAGCCAAGTAATCCTGCGCTTCCTTGCTTTCCAATGGTGCATATGCTAATTCAGGATCAGGTAGCCAAAGACTTTTCTTTCGTGCGAGGTTTAATATCGGCGGAATGCTGTCGCTGCATATCTGGTGCCCGTAACCGCGCGACCCGCAATGTACCATTACGGTTACCTTTCCTTCTTCGAGACCGAACGCTTTCGCGACATCAGGCTTGAATACTTTTTCAACGACTTGTATTTCGAGAAAATGATTTCCAGCGCCCAATGTTCCAAACTGACTCTTTCCTCTTTTTTTCGCAGTAGGCGTTACTTTATTCGGATCTGCGCCTTCCATTCTTCCGTACTCCTCGCAGTGTTCCTTGTCCTCTTTTGTTCCATATCCTTTTTCAATCGCCCAATCAACTCCCATAACTGCCGCTTCGTCAAGCTCTTCGTGGCTTAACTTTATTCTTCCCTCGCTTCCTACGCCACTCGGCACGTCCTTGAATATCGTGTCGCAAAGTTGCCTTATCTTTGGTCGAACATCTTTTTCCGTGAGCGGAGTCGTTAGGAGTCGCACTCCGCAATTCGATACTACAAAATTGTTGGCGATAAAATTATGGTTCTCGTCATTTATCGTTATATCATACACCCAATCGTTAAATGGCACTTTTTTTATCTCATCTATTTCGTCCCAAGCCAATCCTGCACTGCCTATCGCATATTTTTCCTTATACTCTGAAAAAGACAGGAAACACTGTTCGGAGGCGTGTTTAGTGGAAAGCATAGCGCAGATTTCTCTAGGAGAATTTCCATTTGCATATGATTCATTTACATCTGCATATGGTTCAACTGTCTTGTTTTTTGCTTTATTTAATATCTTGCTTTTCTGTTTCAAGCGAATGTAATTGACTGCAAGGCACGCATCCCTGAATTTTTTGATGTTGTACTCAAAAGAAACTTTTCTAAAAAACCTCACTAGATTTTTCGGGCGCGTGAGTACTTGGACTCTATAGTTGCACGTTGTATTCTGTTCTTCATTTATTCTGCAGTTCTCGACTTTCATTATTGGCGTGGTCTCTATTCCAAATTCCCCCAGTAACTCCTTTATCTGAGTCAAAAACTCAACCGCATTTACTTCGAGCCCCTCTAATTTGTTTATCCCAAAAGTTGGCGGATAAAAATTGTATCTATCTGATGTGGCAGGTGGAGACATTTCTGCTCCAAAAAATGCTGCAAGGAACAATCTCTTTATCCAAAGCGGCGCTTTCATTAGCCATTTTGGAACAAGATATGCCTGAGTTGTTTTCAGGCCAACCGGCGCTCCCAATGCTATGAGTAAAGACGCAAATGATGAAGAAGAGACCTTGAAACTATATTCGATCTCTATGTGTGCAAACTTATAATCTTCATGATGAGTTGAAATTTTGTGTTCTTTTAGCCGCTTGTAGATTCTTGATGGCGTAAAACCGATTTTTTTGATGTCTTCGCGTATTCTTTCTAAGTCCTCTTCATTTCCATAAAACCATACTACGCCTTCCTTATTTTCTTTTTTATTTTTTATTGTATCGGAAATTTGATAATTTCCGAACAGGCCAAAATCTTGCGATTTTGTCCTTAATGAGATCGAACCGTTGCCAAAAACATAACCCAAAATCTTAGCCAGATAAGGAGTCTGCGGGCTTGAATATCTAAGTGGCAGCAATCCCCTTTTCTTTAAATTATTCAATATCTGCCGCACAGAACGTTGCGCAGAATTTCCTTTCAACGATTGTTTTTTTGATTTTAGTGCTTCTAATACTTCTTCAATATTTTCCGTATCTAGAATTATTTCCTCAGGAGGTTTGACATATTGCACGCCGCTAAAACTATATATGGCTACTACATCATCCAGACTTATCATCTCTGCCTTTTTCATCCCATTTTTTGTGTAAATCGGATGGTCGCCTGTAACCCTCAGACGCAACCCGCTTTTTGTTTTTATCTCGTATATATGCGACCTCTCTTCTCTTTTCATGAAATACAAAATGTCCACGTTTTTTACTGAATGCTCGTTAAAATCAACAAATTTGGTTTTCTGTTCATTGACCATTTCTTCGAGTTCTTTTATTTTTAAGTAAACGCCATGTTGTAATAACACCTTAGTTTCTCCGTCTGTGCAGTTGATGTCATACCCGACTCCACCAGGTGACACCACGCCGTCTTTTGCGTCGAAGGCAGCAACGCCGCCGATCGGAAATCCATAACCTTCATGGCCATCTGGCATAAGCAATGCGTGTTTTACTATGCCTGGCAGGCCGGCTACGTTTTGCAATTGCTGCAGTGTTTTATCCTTTTTCACGCCTTCGATTATCCTTTCGTTTGCAAATATGTGCGCAGGCACTCTCATTTGCCCTTCTTTTTCCATTTCCCATATTGCCTTGTCGATTTTTTTAATCTGCATAACTATCACCCGAACATTTGTTTTATCTTTTTAAGCGATTGAACAAGCGCCTCGATGTCTTTTTGCGAATTATAAATATAAAAGCTTGCCCTGCTCGTGCCTTGCGGGAGACCTAATCGCGTGTGCAATGGCATCGCGCAATGATGCCCGCTTCTTATCGCTATTCCCTCTCTATCAAGCAGCAGGCTTACATCGTGTGGATGAATGTTGTCCAATACAAAAGACACAAGGCCGGTTCTTTTTTTTGCATCTAAAGGCCCAACTATCTTGACACCGCAATCGCTTAAACTATCCAAAGCGAAAGACGTCAGTTCTATCTCGTGTTGCCTGATCTTGTGCATCCCGATATCGTTTAGGTAATCTATTGCCGCGCCCAAGCCAACTATGGCATCAACCGCCGGTGTTCCGGCTTCAAATTTTTGAGGAATATCATTCCACTCGCTTTCTTCCACGCTTACTTTTTTTATCATCTCGCTTCCGTATAACGCAGGATCCATTTCTTCCAATCTCTCCCTTTTTCCGTAAAGCACACCAACACCAAAAGGAGCGAGCATTTTGTGACCGGAAAAAGCGAGAAAGTCGCATCCCAATTCTTTTACGTCTATCTTCATGTGTGGTGCTGCCTGCGCGGCATCAACGACAACCATCGTGCCGGTTTCCTTCGCGATCTTGCACACTCTCTTTATGTCGTTTATCGTTCCGAGAACATTAGACGCCATCGTTATCGCGACGATGCGCGCTCGGTCTATCTTGTCAAACTCGCTTTCGTTTAACGTGCCATCGTCATTTATATCTATCACCAAAAATTCAGAAGATCTCTTTTTTGCTAACCACTGCCAAGGAACAAAGTTGCTGTGGTGCTCCATTATTGTCGTCGTTATGTTATCGCGAGAACCAAGTTTATTTTCATAACCGCGCATCACAAAATTTATTGCTTCAGTAGTGTTTCGAGTAAAGATTATCTCGTTCTCGCTGCAACCTATGAATCGCGCTACTTTTTTTCTCACTTCCTCGTAGGCGGTAGTCGCTTCCTCAGCAAGCGTGTGCAGGCTTCTCGCGACGTTCGCGTTTTTGTTTTCCCAAAAATCCCTAACTGCATCGATGACCTGCTTCGGCCTTTGCGTTGTTGCTGCCGAATCTAAATAGATCAATTCCTTGTCATTTATTCTTTTTTGGAATATCGGAAAATCCTCCTTTCTGATAGCCTCTATCATATCCCGCGCAACCTCTCTTCAAAAATTTTTCTTCTTGCCTCTGACAGATAACGATAGACAGAAGAGTGCATTGCACCGTGCAACAATTTTTCTACCGCAGTTCGCGCGTATTCCATAGCATCTGGCTTTGCCAATATCGCTATAGTATTCCCGTATACACTTATCCTGCTTTCAGTTGCGTCCTCTATCTCCTTTTTAGTCTTCCCTTTTTTCCCTATTACCCTTCCTTTGACTCTCTTGATGCTATTCTCGCTTTTGAACTCTTCTTTCAGGTGATAGATATACAGTTCGTAATCCTTGTCTATTACCAAAAGAGCGTCTTTTGGTTCAAACCCGCGACCTATGGCAAGGATAACATTCTTTGCAAAGTAAATATCTTGAGGTTCGCCCTCCAAACGCACTCCTTCTTCCTCTTCAAATGCTATCTTGATGTTGCATTTTTTTTCTATCATTTTTTTGTTTTTTTCATCTTTTAATATGCGTATCCGCTCTGCGGGTATCTTAATTATTTCTTCCATTTACTTATCACCTTTCGAAGCGTTTTTCTTACTTCATCGTCGCTTTCGCTTTCAATTTTTTCCTTTATCTTCTTTATTATATCATCGTTAATATTCATTTTCCTCAAACTTTCTGCTGCCTTTCTTCTTATTTCAACATCCCAATTTGAGAGAAGGGAAGCGATAATCCCAGCGCATTCTTCGTTGTCTATCGTCGACAGAGCCTCTATCGCCTTTATCTGATTTTCAAGCGCATCTCCTTGGGCAAACATCTTAAGCTCGTCTTTTACCGTAATCGCAATGTTTTCGTCGTCCATCTTTGACAGATAATCCAACGCAAGTGGATAGACATTTGGATTTCTCATAAGCTGTTTGAAAATAGTTTTCATTTTTTCCCTGTATTGCTCCTTTTTGTTCATTTGCTTTATGGCACTCAGGAGTATCCCGAAAGTCAATTTTTTTTCAGCAAATTTCGCTAGCATTTCTGCTACCGCATCACCCCAGCCCATATCTATAAAAAATTCCAAGAGATACCGCGCAAGCGTTTGGTGGCTCAAGCCGTATCCTGCACTCTGTCTTTTCTCAATAATTCCTATGGCTATATTTATCAACGTGAACCTGCTTTCCCTTGCAATCTCTGCCGTTTCTTTGCTAAGCTCTTTTTTCTCAGCCTTTGAGTTTATTATCTCCCAAAACAGATCTCTTATGTTCTTGTCTGGCCCTAGTCCGAACTTGTCCAATCTAACCTTTTTTTCGCTCTCGCTTGTCTGGTCGGTATCGTCTCCGCCATATGTTTCTTTTGGCATAATTATCCTTCATTATTTTTATGAGAAAAGATTATTAATAATCAAGTTCCACAATCTAATCCACTAACGGTTTCGCATTTAAAATAAAAAATCAACGAAATAAAAAATCACAATAAAAATAAAAAACAAAATAAAAAACAACTATCTTCTCCTTTTCTTTTGCTGCCAGTAATAATAAGCTATTGCAATTAGTATTATCAATACCAATATCGCGGGTATTACGCAGAGCATGTAATCAAATTTTTCGTATTCAAGTGGCAACTTAAACGTGCTCTTGTTTGGCAGATAGCCTACCCTTCCGCCATATTGTACGTAAACAGTTACTTGCTGCTCGTTTGCTTTCAGGTCATCCTCGCTTAGATCCGCAGGGATCTGCACTGGCACGACCGAGTTGGGCGGCAATTCTATGTTTTTCGGTCCCACCAACCTTGTTTTTTCACCGCCCATATAAAGCTCTACATCTGTCGTCGCGTAAGCAGTTATATCTTTGTTGTTTTTCAAGAATATCACGAGTGTCTTATTATTTCTGTCGTATCTTATTTTTGTTGCACTCACGTTTGTTTTGTCAACATAAGCTATGAACGCCAATGGACCGGTATAACTCGTATAATCTTCTAATACTTTTTTGCTGCTCCCGTATTTTACTATCACGACCGCGCTCACGTTTCCTTCCTCAATGCTGCTTAAATCAAGCGAATATGTAAGTCCTTTTTTGTCTTCTCTTTCTATAAGTTGCGGGGAATCGCTGCCAAAGACCTTGTAATCTTTTCCGTCAACCTTTACATAGATGTCTGCCAAGAAATACGCAGGTCCGTCTCCGATGTTGTCCACTCTTACCATGAGGTTCTTGTCTTCCTTGTTGTAAACAACTTCGCCTATTGCCAATTTTGGCATATACGCTGGCAAGGGGAATATGTCCAACGCTGTTTGTTGGCCGCTTGTCCCTGTCGTTGGTATAACCTGCGCATATCTTATCCAAATCCCGAAGCTTTTATTCATTCCTTCTTGCGCCAATTCGTTCTTTATCCTCTCTCGCATATCTCTTATGGCCGGCGCGATTGTCGTTCCGCCGATAAGATAGGAAGTAGTCAGCTTGTCGTTTTTTACCATCTCCTTGACAAAATTGTATGTAACGTCAGGAACGAGCCTTCCGGACAGCACAAAAGGAATCTTGCTGTCTATCATTCCTTCTTCTATGAAAGTTCCTTCAACGAAATACACATATGTTATGTTATACTTTTCCATCAACATTTTCGATATCGCCACATTGTCCTCATATCTGTCTTCGCCTTTTCCGATGTAATTTACCTTAACGTTTTGCAGTTTTTCGATTTTTTCTTTTACCGCCTTGTCAACATAACCGTAAATCGTTATGCTTTGGGCGTTCTTTACTACATCGACCACCTGATCTATGTTGTTCTTATCAGCCAAAATGACATATGCTCCTTCAAGCGCGGCATAGGACATTACTGATAGCGCACCGTCAGCATATGCCGAATCGACTATTATGAATTTTTTTGCGCCAGAGCGAACTGCCAAATCGAGATTGGTTTTGCCGCCGTCAGTCGATTCGTAAATCTCTATGTTATTCCCGCGGTTCTTCAAGACCTCTTTCAAACTAGCGCTTACTGGCTTGTCTTTTGATTGAATGAGAAGAATATCCTTTCCTTTTCCGACTTTAAGTGCAAGAAATTCTGAATCGCCGTTTGGATAAGCCATGAATTTTACTGGCTCGTTTTTGACATTCGCGTAAAATATGCCAGAAATCACGTCTCTCCCGTCTATGGAATTTACGACGACATAATTCTCCGCGTGCGCGACGCAGAATATAAACAACAACAACAAAGCTAATTTTTTCATACCCCTCCCTCATTTAAGATTCAAAAATAATATTTATAAATGTAATTTATTTTTGGTAAGAGTTTTTTAAAAATTCCACGGTTAACGTCAGCGAAAGGCTCATAATTCTTTCGTACAAATTATTATTGACCTCCCATGATAGAACAAGAATTGAGAACTGAAATAGTTCAACTAAAAGCGCAGTTAGCTGAAAGAGACAAAATAATCCTAGATCTCAAAGAAAAAGTCGAATACTTGCAAAGAGAAAA
>Ga0078972_1008868_pt1 | contig 20473 bp, 14 predicted proteins | sample YelNatPaOPGAMG01_FD_67568 | JGI IMG/M metagenome (GOLD analysis project Ga0078972, IMG submission 67568) | Hot spring thermophilic microbial communities from Obsidian Pool, Yellowstone National Park, USA - OP-RAMG-01 (SPADES assembly) (version 2) | ecosystem: Environmental > Aquatic > Thermal...
CGACGGCGCTTTGCTCCTCCGCAAGGGAGAGGGACCGAACATAGGAGAGAAGGATCGGGTAGGCCGTCTCGGCCTCCATGCCCTCCGGCACCCCGGCGGGTCCCCGGAGCATGCGGACCACGGGGTAGAAGGGGCTCTCTATGGACTGGGGGAAGCATTCGACCTTGCGGAGAAAGGCCTCCCGGACCACGGGCTGGGAGAGGAAGGCGCGGACCAGGGCACTTTTTCCGATGCCCGCCTCGCCCTCCACCACGAGGACGCCTCCGCTGTTTTTTTCCCAGAGATCCTGGAGAATCGCGAGATCTCGCTCCCGGCCGAAGAGGGGCGTGCCGTCGGAGTCTTCCTTGGCCACGATGTCTTCTCTGGATTCTCCCTGAAGGAGGAATCCCTTCGACCGTTGCCCCAGGATCCGGATCTCTCCGGCCTCCCCGAGGAGGAACTGCCCCTTGAGAAGGCGGGCTGTGGAGTGCGACACGAGGATCGTCCCGGACTCCGCCTGCATCGAGAGGGCCATGGCCGAGCGGGAGACCGTTCCGGTCGGGTCGGGGGAGGCCCCGGGGGATCCCCCGAGGATCCTCCCGGCATGGATCCCGATGACGAAAGGGATCCTCCTCCCTCGCTCCGTCCGCCGCTCCTCCTGGAGGCTTTTGATCGCGAGAGCCGCCCGGGAGGCCCGCCTGGCCGCCCCTTCCGTTTGGCCGGAGATCCCGAACCAGAAGAGGGCGGAGCGCGCCTCCCGGCGTCCGGGGGTTCCCCCCGCCTCCTCCGCCTTTTTTGTTGCGAGATTGAGTGCAGAGGCGAGCTCGGGGGGGACCTCCGAAAAGGTCTCCTCCCCCCCTTCTGTCGGAATCTCAACGTAGAGGGCGGTGGCGGGGTGCCATTCGGGGGAGAAGGCCAGGTCCGGAAAGAGCGGTTCTCGCAGGGCGGGACGGGAGGGAAGGATGTTTTGGGAGTGCGTTCTGATCTTTTCGTAAATGGCTCGGGTCTCGGCGTCAGGCCCCATGCCGAGAGCGTCCCGGAGAGCCTTCCGGCAGATCTCGTACTGTTCGAGTGCGGCCAATGTGTTCCCGGTCTCGGCCAGAAGGAGCATCTTGCGGCCGTGGCAGGCCTCGTCTGTGGGGTCCATCGCCAGGGCCCCGGAAAGGACGGCCAGGGCTTCGTGGGGAGTGCCGCGTTTTTCGTAGAGCCGGACCAGCCGGTTCACGCTCCATCGGACGCGGACCTGGAGCTCCTCCCGTCTCCCGGCAATCCAGACCTCGAACTCCTCGCAGCCAGGCAGGGAGAAGCCGTCCATAGAAGGGGCCTCCGATCTCCCGGATCCCCCGCATAAGACGGACCTCGCAGGAGGGGCAGTCTTCCGGATCGTGAAAGATCGCGCAGGACGGAGGCGGCTGGAGAAGACGGGAGGCGTCGGTTTCGAGCGGGTAGTCCGGATTTAGTCTCACATTGGGTCTGTGTTCCGGAAAAGTGGGCGAAAAAAGGGGAGGTTCACCGGGCAATTCGAAAACGGTTCGAAGAGAGTTGAGGGCCTGACGCAGGCTGTTGCTGGAGCGGGCGGGAGGGGATTTCGGCCAGAAAGTGCTGGCAAGAAAAGGCCGATCGAGGCTCTTTGCCGGCTCCATCCTGAGAAAGGCCAAAAGAGCCAGATGCTTCCTGTGAAGCCGGACGGGTTGGCCCTCCGACAGAACCCCGGGAGGGCCGAAGAGCCTGAGGTCGAACACGGGAGAGGCTCCTTCGATTGTATCCGCTAAGGTCTCGTTTTCGAATACGGTGTTTCGGTTTTGGGATAGGGGTCCGTTCACATTAATTCCTTGTCGCTCATCATAGATCGAAGTTGGGATAACAGGCAAGTGACGCGCAGACAACGCAAGGGAGGCTTCCGGTCCTGAAGGGTCAAAAACGAAAAGAGTCGCCGGATGTTTGGTCAGGTCTGGGGGGGAGTCCTTTCGGGATTCCATTGACCGTGGGGATCCTTCCGGGAGAGAATTGCGGGATGAAAAAGGAGATTTGATGACGACAGACGAAGAGAATCAGGAGAGCACTCCCGGGAGCCTCCCAAGACAGAAGAGCCTCCCCTGGCAGACGGGTGCCCCCGGCCCCTGGCGCCTTCAGGTCTACGGAGGGCCGCCGCGCGGTCCTCTCCTCTGGATCACGCGGGGGATGCTCGTCCTGGCACTTCTCTCGCTGGGTCTCTTTACTGTGACACGGCTTCTCCTGATCCACTGGGTCTTCCTCGTGCCGGCCTCCCTGGGATCCCTTTTTTTGCTGGGAGCCCTCTACGTTCTCCTTGAGATGCGCCGTCCTCCTGTGGCCGTTCTCGAGCTTTGCCCGGGGGAGCTCTCTTACCGCGAGGGCCCTGCGGTCAGGGGGGACCGAGAGCCCGGGGAGGGGATACTCCTTTCCCTTTCAGAGGTGGGACTCGGAGAGTCGGATGCCTCACGCTTTGATCTCGTGCGCCTCGATACCGGAGAGAGCTTTGCCCGGGTCCTCCGGGAGTCTGTCCGTGACGTCTCACAGTTCGAGACGATCCGCCGGTACCTTTCGATCCCCCCCTCCCTCCGTCCCCCGATCCCCCCCGCCGGGCCCCCGAAAAAACGCCTCTACCGGTGGTTTCTCCTGTCATGGGGACTGATCGTCCTCCTGATGATCCTCTGGGCCCTCTACGAAAACTATGCCGCCCCCCGCTCCTACGAGCCCTTCAGCAATCCCTGAGCGGGGCCCTTATACCCCGCCGGGAATCGTTCTCGGGGAAGGAGGATTTCAGAGATTGGGCTTGAAATCTTTTATGTAATGACGCAACCTTGTGTCTGATTTAAAGGGAGAGGATGGTTGATTCCATCGTTCGATGACACGCAGCGCATTAGGGATTAAGGAATCTCCCCATGGCAAGTTCCCCTTCCCGGAAGACCCGCATCCCCTTCTGTGTTCTTCGTGCCATCGCTTTTTTCTTCCAGCGCGTCGGCCACCGGGCCGCCCTTCGTGCCGGGGCGGCCCTCGGGGATCTCTGCCGGCTCCTCCTGGCCTCGAAGCGCCGAAGGGTCTGCTCAAATCTCGAATTGGCCTTTCCCCAACAGGCGGGGACGGATTTCCTCAAATGGACGGAGGTCGAGGTCTTTCGGCACTTCGGACGCATGGGGGCGGAGTTTCTCAGGTTCCCTGTCATGGACGACCGCTGGCTCAGGGAGCATGTCTTTCTCGAGAACCTCGACCTCGTTCGGCAGTGCCTCTCCGAAGGGCGCGGGGTTCTTGCCTTCATCGCCCACTTCGGCAACTGGGAGCTCATCAGCAAGCGGCTTGCCCTCGAGATCGATGTTCCCTGCCATGTCGTCACCCGAAAGATCCGGGACCCGAACATCGACTCTTTCATCCGGGAGCATCGGGCCCTTTACGGAGGGGCCCTCTCCCTCTCTTCCGAGGACGCCGGGATTCGCTCCATCCTTAAGGCGCTTGCCAGAAACGAGATCGTCGTCCTGGCCGTCGACCAGAGCGCGGGGCCTCCTGAAGGCATCCCCGTCCCCTTCTTCTGCAGGCTTGCCGGAACCCATGTCGGGGCGGCGCGCATCGCCCTTCGCCACAAGCTTCCCCTCCTTCCCGCCTTTTCCTGCCGCCTTCCCTGCGGGTCGCACCGGGTTCGCTTCGGTCCCCTCCTGGACGTCCCCTCCGACTCCTCCCTTTCGGAGCAGGAAAGGGTCGTCCGATTGACCTCCCGTCTGACGGGTCTCGTCGAAGAGCGTATCCGGGAGCATCCCGAGCAGTGGATCTGGATGCACAACCGATGGAAGGGGATGCCCTCCTGAGCTTGCGGCCCCTTCCCGGGAGAGATTCTTCCCTTCCGCCTTCCCTTCGTTCTTTCCTCCCGCATCCGGATTTGCTAGAATGGGGACCACAGTCGACCACCAAGCGGTCCCTCCGGGATCGCCCTTTTTTCTCTCCGGAGATGGCTCCCTGTCCGTAGCGCCACCCTGGGCACTGGCGGCTATCCCTACCGCGGTCCGTTCCGACAACGAACACGTGTCAGGGAGGAGGCCGTCTGGGAATTCTTTCGTCAATTTTCCTCATCCGGGCATCTCCCGGACAGAACACTACGACCGGCCTCTTCCGTCAGTGAGGATCCGGCAGAAAGGAAGCCGATGCGATATATCCGATTCTTCAACGAGATCAAGCTGACCGATGTGCCGCTCGTGGGCGGAAAGAACGCCTCGCTTGGCGAACTCTACCAGGAGCTTGTTCCCCAGGGGGTGAAGGTTCCCAACGGATTCGCCATCACGGCGGACGCCTACTGGGCCCTCCTTGAGAAGGGCGGGATCATGAAGCCCCTCCAGGAATCCCTCGAAGGGCTCGACCGCAACAATATCGCCGACCTCGAGCGCCGGGGAAAGATCGCCCGGGACCTCATCCTTGGCGTCACCATTCCCCCCGAGATGTGGTCGGAGATCGAGGAGGCCTACGCCCTTCTCGCCAAGGAATACGGGGAATCTCCCGATGTGGCGGTCCGGAGTTCGGCCACCGCAGAGGATCTTCCTACGGCCTCCTTCGCAGGCCAGCAGGATACCTACCTCAACATCCGCGGCCTCCAGCAGCTCAAGGAGGCCTGCCTCAAGTGCTTTGCCTCCCTTTACACCGACCGGGCGATCTCCTACCGGATGGATCACGGCTTCGACCACTTCTCGATCGCACTCTCCATCTGCGTGATGAAGATGGTCCGCTCCGACAAGGGCTCCTCCGGGGTTCTCTTCACCCTCGACACCGAGAGCGGGTTCCGGGATGTCGTCTTCATTACCGGCGCTTACGGCCTCGGCGAGAACGTCGTTCAGGGTAACGTCGATCCCGACGAGTTCTACGTCTACAAGAAGACCTTCAAGGAGGGGCACCGGGCGATCATCCGCAAGAACCTGGGCAAGAAACAGTTCCGCATGGTCTACGCCACGGGGAACGCCAAGGTGACGGTCGCCAACGAGCGGGTCTCCGAGGCGGAGGCCCAGACCTTCTGCCTGACGGACGACGAGATCCTGCTGCTTTCCGACTATGCCGTCAAGGTCGAGGAGCACTACACCCAAAAGGCGGGAGTTGACCGGCCCATGGACATGGAGTGGGCCAAGGACGGTATCTCCGGGGAGATATTCCTCGTTCAGGCCCGTCCGGAGACGGTCGAGAGCCAGAAGAACAAGACGGACTTCCTCGAAGCCTATACTCTCGACGAAAAGAGCCGGGTGCTCCTCCGGGGCAAGGCGGTGGGACAGCGCATCGCCTCCGGCCGGGTCCACGTTATCAGCGATCTTCGCCACATCAGGGACTTCAAGCCCGGAGAGATCCTTGTCGCCGAGACGACGACCCCGGACTGGGAGCCGGTGATGAAGACGGCCGCGGCGATCATCACAAGCCGCGGAGGACGGACCTGCCATGCCGCCATCGTGAGCCGGGAGCTGGGGATTCCGGCTGTTGTCGGTGCCGAGGGGGCGATAGATGCCCTTTCAAACGGTCAGGAGGCGACGGTGAGCTGTGCTCAGGGGGACACCGGGATGGTCTACGAGGGACTTCTCAAGTTCCATGTCGACCGGACCGCCCTCGACGCCTTCGCCCGACCGAAGACTGCCATCATGATGAACCTGGGCGATCCCGACCAGGCCTTCGGCCTTTCCTTCATTCCCAACGACGGGGTGGGGCTGGCCCGGATGGAGTTCATCATCAACGGCTTTATCAAGATCCATCCCATGGCCCTGGTCCATCCCGAGAAGATCTCCGACCCGAAGATCCTGACCCAGATCGAGACGATGACGGCGGGATATGCCGACATGAAGGAGTACTTCGTCGAGAAGCTGGCCTTCGGTATCGGCACGATCGCGGCGGCCTTCTATCCCAAGCCCGTCACCGTCCGCATGAGCGACTTCAAGAGCAACGAATATGCGAGCCTGATCGGGGGGGCCGACTTCGAGCCCCACGAGGAGAACCCGATGCTGGGCTTCCGGGGAGCCTCGCGCTACATCAGTCCCCGCTACGAGGAGGGGTTTGCGCTCGAGTGTCAGGCGATCCGGCGCGTCCGGGAGGGAATGGGGCTCACCAATGTCCGCATCATGATCCCGTTCTGCCGTACGATCAAGGAGGCCCGGGGCGTGATCGACGTCCTGGCCAAGAATGGTCTCAGGAGAGGGGACAAGGGGCTCGAGGTCTTCGTGATGTGCGAGATCCCCAACAATGTGATCCTGATCGACGAGTTCGCCAAGTACTTCGACGGCTTCTCCATCGGATCGAACGATCTGACCCAGCTGACACTGGGGGTGGACCGCGACTCCGAAATCCTGGCGGAGAGCTTCGACGAGCGGGATCCGGGGGTCCAGACCTTTATTCGTATGGCGGTGGAGGGTACCAAGAGGAACCGCGTCCACTCCGGCATCTGCGGTCAGGCGCCGAGCGACTTCCCTGAGGTTGCCAAGGCCCTCGTCGAAATGGGGATCGAGTCGATCTCATTGAACCCCGACACCGTTATCAAGACGACCCTCCAGATCCTTGAGGTGGAGAAGAATCTTAAAAAATAATCCCCCCGACAGGGGATGAGCTTATGTTTTCCGGGCCCGGCTCCCTTATGGGGAGGCCGGGCTTTTTTTGCCTGTATTCATGATTGACAGCTCTCTGGGCTCAGGCTTGGAGGGGAGGGACAGGGGCTTCCTGGCGGGGGATCAAGTAATCGCAAGGATCGCAGGTTTTTTGCCGGAGAGACAACGTAGGGCGGTCAGGATTGGGGAGGCTCACGTTGGGGCAATTCCTCGCCAGATTTTGTTTTCGGCTAGCGAAACCCGATGGGCCCCTGAGGGGAGAGTCCTGGAACAAATTCTGCCTGGGTGAGGAGGCAGTAACCAATCCCGAGGGCAACGAGGGCGATCAGCAGAAGGAGAAGTCCGGAACACAAGGCTTTCCTGGTGTGGTCTTTCGGAAGTCCCCTTTTTCTCGTAATTGTCAGCATTACTGGCCTCATGACGATCGGGTCCCCGTGAGGGGATTTTGTGGCGAGCGTCCGGGACTCCTCCCGGGGAGATCAGGCCGCTTTCCGATCGGCGCCGACTTTCCCCAATCGGTCCGAAACCGGCCGATGGTTCATTTAGTATACACCCTCGATCGGTGAGAGGAGATCGCTCGGACCTCTCCCCTTTATCATCTCTTCGGACGATTCGATTATTTTGAGAAGGTAATCTTTTTCATTTTTCAGCCTATACTTAATTTGGCTTTCCTCATGGGGTCCGCGTCATTGTTGGGAGAGTCTTCGTCACGGTTGCCCTCAGAAGGAGGCAGAAGCTCCCTTCGGGCCTCTCCATGACCTTCCCTAATAGACCAAGACCTCTCTTTAAACAAACCGACGGTGAAGAATGGATAGCCCAAGTCGTCGTTCCCAACTTAATGATTGGCTGGAAACAATTGTAGGACCTCAAGAGAGAAATAAAGGAGGCCTTCCGCAAATCGATTTTGGATTTTTTTAATTTTTTTATTATTGTTTTAGACGGCTTACAAGTGTTGAGAGAGATAGGATGTTAGCGTTGGGGAGGTAAGTATTCTATCTATTGTTAATAGCCAGTGGATTGGATGCGATCATCGGCTTTTTTTCCCGATCCTCCGGAGAAAGAACCCCACCTGCCGGAGACCCACCCGACGATCGGGGACGCTCAAATCCTGGGGGCCAGAGAGACCTCTCCCCTCGCTTCCGCGTGGGTCAGATGTGGCGGGAGAGCTCCTGGGGCGTTGCCTCAGGAAAGACTCACTCGCCTTCTTTTTTACCCCGGGGCCTGAGGAAGAAGGGAACTCCGGTGAAGGGGTGGAGTTCGCGGATCTTGCGCGTAAGGAACTGGAGGTAGGTGGGGGAGAGGCCATCGGGATGGTTCGAGAAAAGATGGATGACGGTGGGCGCAATCTGAACTTGGGTGGCATAGAGAATGCGAACGGCCCCTGTCTTGAGGCGGGGGGGCGGGGTGTGTTCGACCACGGGAAGGATCGCCCGGTTTAGCGCGGCCGTTCCGACGCGGCGGTAGTACCAGCTCCGGACCGTATCGATATGGCGGAAGAGGGCGGGGATGTTTTTGCCCGTTTGGCCGGAAAGGGCGATGACCGGGGCGAAGGCGAGAAAGGGGTAGCGCTCTCCGAGCTTGGTAAGGTCCGGGGTGTCCCCGGGCTCTGCCGCATCCCACTTGTTGAAGGCCAGAACGAGTCCCCGGCGGGCGTCGACCACCTGGCGGATGATCCGGAGATCGCCATCGGTGAGTCCGTCGGGGGTCGAGACGAGAACCACCGCGATCTCCGCCTGGGTGAGAGCTCGTTCGGTGCGGATAATGCCGTATAGCTCGGAGGCTTCGGCGATCTTGCCGCGCTTTCGGATGCCGGCGGTGTCGACGAACCGGTAGGAGCGGTTCTTCCATGAGACGAGGGTGTCGATGGCATCGCGGGTCGTCCCGGGAAGGGGGCTTGTGACGAGCCGCTCCTCTCCGAGAAGGTGATTGATGAGGGTCGACTTGCCGACGTTGGGACGCCCGATGACGGCGATGCGGGCCGGTTCTTCGAGACGGCGGAGAATGCGTTCCCGGATCTCCTCCTCGGAGAGGTTGGAGAGAACCAGCCGGTTGGCGTCGGTGTCCTCGTCCGTTGCGGGCGGAAGCCACTGGGCAAGGGGGGCGAGGAGTTCGTCCATCCCCAGTCCGTGGAGAGCGGAGACGGGGACGAGAGGGTTGGCTCCATACTTGTAGAACTCGGCCATGAGAAGGGATTCGCGGGTGGGGGCATCGCTCTTGTTGACGGCGAAGACGGCGGGCTTGCCCGAGGAGCGGATCTTCTCCACCACCTCCCGGTCCATGGGGTTGTATCCGTCTTTGGCATCGAAGAGGTAGATGAGAAGGTCGGCCTCCTCGAGGGCGAAGAGGGCCTGCTTGCGGATCGCCTCCCCCAGAGGGTGGTCGTCCCCGAAAAGAATGCCGCCCGTGTCGACAAGGCGGTAGGCGTAGCGGCCCTGGGTAACGGTGGCGTAGTGGCGGTCGCGGGTCACGCCTGGCATGTCCATCGTGATCGCCCGGTTCTCGCCGAGAAGGCGGTTGAAGAGGGTCGACTTCCCGACATTGGGACGGCCGAGGATGGCCACCAGCGGAAGCGCGGGGGCGATGTCTTTGGGGGATGTCATCAATTCTCCGGAGTGAAAACGACGGATAGCGGCAGGAAGCGTCCTAGTCCCGGTCGAGGAACTTTGGCCGTTCAGTGTAGTCGGGCGGAGGGGTCCGCCGAATGAACCGGTTGTAGATCCACTGGCCGAAAAGAGTGGCCAGTCCTCCGGCAAAAAGGAAGAGGAATCCCAGCATCAATACCTTCCCCATGTGGTTCACCATGGGGTATTGCGGGTGTCCCTGGTTCATAAAACCCTCCTTTAATTCCCGGTCACTATACACCTTTTGTCCCCGTTACTGCAATTGTTTCGAGTTCCCGGGGGGGAAGCGACAAATCGGGACTTGTCTCCCGTTCTTGGTTTTTCGAGACAGGGGGCAAGAATGAGGAGCAGGGTTGGGGGAGCCGTCACTCGTGGAGGAGGAAGGTACGCAGGGTCAGGACGCTTAAAGGAAAGTCAGATCGCTTCATCAGTGGCACAGAATGACAAACATCGCCAGTCAGGAGAACCTGCACCCCCCGGCAGAAATGGCAGCATCGGGGACCGGCCGCTCCTTCTCCTTCAAAGTCATTGCGCTTCTGGTCGCTTTCTCTCGATATTGCGCCGGGCCTCCATCATGCAGTAGGCACTGCTGTACAGGAGAACCTTTTTCTGCTGTGCCAAACGCCACAGTATTGCGAAAGGATCCCCGCCAATGGCAGATGAGAACAGGATATTGGCATCGAGGAAAACGGTCAGGGGCTTTCTTCCTCTTCCCAATAGCGCCGCGCTTTTTCCAGATCTTCCCGAAAGGAGACATCCCGTGTTGCGCCCGGAGCTCGCCAGAATTGCCTCAAATGTGAAAAGGCTTTTGCAGAAGCTTCGACCACGCGATAGAATTAAAAGAGGGTGCGGTTCTTCCCCTTCCGGGGATAAGGATGCAGGAATTAACGAGAGGGGACATCTTCATGGCAAGAGAGGATGACAACGGCACGGAGCCTTATCGGGTGCTGGTTCTCGGGGCAGGGTTCGGGGGCCTCTATACGGCCGTTCTCCTCTCCCGGCGTCTGGGCAAACGGGCTCCCCATGTCTGGATCACCGTCGTTGACCGCCAGAACTACTTCCTCTTTACCCCCATGCTCCATAGCGTCGCCACCGGGGCGCTTGAGCCCCGGTACGTGGCCCACTCGATCCGGAAGATCTTCCGGAAGACCCGGGTTCACGCCCATGTGGGGCAGATCGAGAGGATCGATCTCGAGAACCGCCAGGTGATCACCGCCCATCGCGCCCTGCCCTACGACGAGCTGGTCATCTCCCTGGGGTCCGAGACGAACTTCTTCGGGAATCGGGATCTCGAGCGCCGGGCCTTCACCCTGAAGAGCCTCGATGATGCCGCGCGGATCAATAACCATCTGATCCGCCAGTTCGAAAGGGCCTACTGGGAGGAGGACCCGGAGATCAAGCGGGCCCTCCTGACCTTTGTCGTTGTGGGGGGCGGACCCACAGGGGTCGAGCTTGCGGGGGAGATCTACGAATATGCCGTGAGAGAGCTGCTCCGGGACTTCGGGCGCCGGATCGAGCGCTCCTTCATTCGGGTCGTGCTTCTCGAGGCGACCGGCCGGATCCTTCCCTCGCTTGCGGAGCCACTTTCGACGGAGGCGATCCGGAGGCTTGCCGAGATCGGCATCGAGGTTCGCCTCGAGACCCGTCTCGAGAGCTGGGACGGAGAGACGGTGCGCCTCTCGTCCGGGGAGAGCCTTGCCGCAAAGACTCTGATTTGGGCGGCAGGGGTCAAGACCAACCCCCTCGTTCGCGAGCTGCCCCTCGACAAGGATCCCCAGGGACGAATCGTTGTGCGTTCGACGCTCGAGTCCAAGTCGATGGACCACGTCTGGGTGCTGGGGGACAATGCCCACGCCGTCGATCCCTACGAGCAGAAACCCTATCCCCCCACCGCCCAGACCGCCGTTCGCCAGGCCCGGGTGGTCGCCCACAACATCGCCGCCCGGATCCTCAAGCGGCCCGAGCGGACCTTTGCCCACCACCATGTCGGGGGCTTTGTCTCGATCGGGGACAACTATGCCCTCCTGTCGGCCAAGCAGTTTACCCTGACGGGGATCCTGGGCTGGTTCCTCTGGAACCTCGTCTATATCCACAAGCTCCCCATCGTTCGCTACCGCCTCTTCTCGACCTTCGGTCTCTTTCTGAAGGTGCTCTTCGAGCGGGCGACCACCGAGATCGATCTCTGTCCGAAGGAGCCCCATCGCGACGGGGGGGGCGAGTCAATCCGGGAGCGGGAGCGCCGGCAGGCGGGGTAGGAGGAGTCTTCCCGCAAGGTCTCAACTTTTTGCCTCTCCCCCTTCCCGGCGTCTTTTTCCCCGCCGGGGAGCCTTCCCCTTATCCCCCTAGCTTGTCACCCCCACCGTGTAGTTGAGAACTGTTTGATTGTTAACATTGTCAAATCCATTGATGGTAAAGGCGTAGGTTTTGGTGTGGCAGCCGTTGGCCGGGACGAGAAATTGGAAGGAGAAGTTCCCGGTGGTCGCGTTCACCGGGGTGTAGGTGGCGCCGATACCTGTGTTTGTGGGGGAGGTCTCCTGGATCTGGACGCCTGAAGGCCCCGAAAGTGTATCGCTCAGGGTGCCGGTCACGGTGACGGTGATGGGGCTCCCGGTACAGCCGGGGGCGTAGATTCCGCCGTTGGCCGGGGAGAGGTTGGTCAGGGTGGGCGGGATGTTGTCGATGGTGAAGAGGGTGGTCGTGCTCCGGGTGTTGCCGGCGTAGTCGGTGGCGGTCGCGGTGAGGGATGACGGGCCCGAAGGGCTCAGGGTCGTGTCGATACTGGCGACAACGGGGTTGCCGTTAAGAGAGCCCCCCGGAAGGACGATGTTATGCCCCTCCACGACGAGGGTGGCAATCCCCAGACTGTCGGTGGCCGAGGCGCTGACGATGATGGTCTTGTTCACGAAGATCCCGGAGAGGGGGTTCGAGAGGGTGACCTGGGGAGTCCCTGGGTCGGGCAGGGTCGGGGAGGGAGACGGGGGAAAGAGGGGGCCGGTGTTCATTGCGATGCCGTTTAAGATCCCGTCGGTGGTCGTAGGGGTGAGTCCCGACTGGTTCTGTCCCCCCCAGAGGAAGACGAGGGCCTCGGCGGTGACCTCCTGGCGCAGGGTCTCGGGCGAGAGGGTGTAGCCGTAGTAGGTGAGGGGGGTGGGGTTGCCCGGGGCGAGGCCGTTGAAGACCCCGTCGCCCATGTCCTGTTCGAGGAGGGGGAGAAGCCCCAGTGGGTTGGCCGTCCCGGGAGCGAGGCTCTGGGTCTGTCCTATGTGAAAGGTAAACTCGGAGAGCCCGGCCAGGAGAAGCCCATAGATCCCGGAGGCATTGGCCGAGGCGGGCCCCTCTGTCAGATTCGACGGGGGAACCTCGGCGGGATCAAAGCCCAGAAATCCGTTCCAGTCGGTCCGGGCCTTAAAGAGCGCCGCATCCATCGACTGCCCCTGGGAGGCAAGCGTTTGGGCCTCTGTCGCCTCAAGCGACGAAAAAGGCGTGAGGACGATCGTTGCATGGGTCAGGTCGCTCGCGGGGATCAGGGCCGTAAGCGACGTCCCGGTGGGGGTGGAGACCGTCGCCCCGCTGGCGGTGTCGATATTGCTTCCCCCGGTCAGAGTAAAGCTGATCGGACCTCCGGAGAGATCGAAGAGGGAGGTGATCTGGAAGTTTCCGCTGCGGCCGGTCGTGGTGGTTCCCAGGGGAAGAAGAGATCCGTCGGCCTGATACTGTCCCACCGCCACCGTTCCGCCCACGATCGGACCGTCGACTGCCACCCCGGAGGCGGTCAATATCGAGGGGCCGGTGGTGGCCGAAAGCCCCGGATCCACGGATCCCGGAAAGGAGAGGGTGCCTCCCTTGCAGCCTCCGAGCGAGGCGAAGAGAAGGAGCGCGCAGAGCGGGAACAGGGCGGAGAAGGCACTCAGAGAGGGTCTTTTGTGGCGGAACATCGGCGACTCCAGGGTGTTGTTGGCAGGGTCGGACTTTCCCTGCGGGTGAGAGGTTTTTTTGTTAAAGGGATCGCCTAAAAGCCAACGCTGACCCCCAGAAAGATCCGGTCGAGGGTGATTGCCCCGGGGCTGGCGTCGGGGATCGCTCCCGAGACGGGAAGAAACCACCGGTCCTCAAGGGAGATGCCGACAGAGGCGGAAAGAGCGAAGATGATCCCGGCTCCGCAGTCGACCTCGCCCAAGGTTGCCCGGGCGCTTCGGGGTGATGAGAGATCGAGGAGGGCTGCGCCTCCTCCGGCTGCGGCATAGAGGGCGAGACGGTCGATCGGGTGGATCTCGTAGACGAGGTTGCCGGTCAGCGTGGTGGCGGAGAGGCGGCAGTTCTGGCAGAGAGAATCGCCGTAGGCTCCGTCGATCTCTCCGGCGAGGTTCGGCAGAAAAAAATACCGGAGGTTCGCCCCGAAGGCGATGCCGCCGTTTTCCATGCCGATTGCCGGGGTGAGGACGATCGGCTCCCCCTCCTCCGCGCGGGCCGGCGCAAGAGAGAGAAGCGGAAGAAGTAGGGCGATGAGAAGGGGAAGAAGACATCGTCCGGAGACTTTTCGGGCGATGGAGAGAGCGGCCATGACGGGAAGGCTCCTTCAGAAATAATGGTGAATTTTATGGGCGTCAGACGGGCGCAGGATAAGCAGGATTCGTGCCAGGGAGGAGTTTTTTTGAAGTTATTGAGGATAAAGGATTGACAGAAAAAGTGGGGGGTGGATCCGGGCTTGGGGATCCGGGCGTTCCGGTCGAAAATGACGCAACGAAAACGAGAATCATTCTATGCGATTGGGGGATTCCTTGAGCTGGGGGATCCCGGGATCCCGGAGGGCGATGGCGGAGATTGAGGCAGCCCTTTTGGGGCTTTCGCCTCTTTTTCGGGCGGGAGTTCCCGTCTGGCTTGTGGGGGGAGCGGTGAGGGATTTACTCGCCAATCGTCTTCCCCGGGATCTTGACCTTGTGGTGGGGGCGGACCGCGGGAGAATTTGCGCCCTGCTCCCCGAGGTCGTCTCCGTCGGAAAGATCGCTCCCGCCCTCATCCTCTCCCGGGGCCGGGGAAAGGCTCCCCTTCAGATCCTCCCGCTTGAGAGCGCCCTTGAACCCGAACTTGCAAGACGGGATTTTACCGTCAATGCCATGGCCCTCCCGGTCAGTTCTGGGGGGATCTCTGGGGGGCTTGTCGACCCATTTGGGGGGCAGGAAGATCTCTCGGAACGGATCCTCAGGCGCCCGGACCGGTCGCGCGATCCCTTCCGGGAGGATCCGCTCCGGCTTTTAAGGCTTCTGCGCTTTGTGTCGACACTGGGGTTTTCGGTGGAAGGGGAGAGCCTCGCGCTGGCGGCCGGGGCCGTTTCCCAACTTCCCCTGATCTCAGGCGAACGGCGCCTTGCCGAGCTACTCCTGTTCTGGGAGGGGGCGTTTCTCGGGGGGGTGGGAGAGGTTCTTTCGCCAGATTGGTGCGGGGAGATCCTTTGGGGGGCGACCTTTGGCAAAAATGCCGCGACGATGGGGGGGAGCCCGGGACCGGGTCAGGCCTTTGCCCGGGCGGCGGCACTTGCCGACGTGGCCGGGCTCTTCCGGATGTGGGTCTTTGCCCAAGAGCTGCGGAAGGGGGGAGAGGAGGGAGTGGGGGGAGTGGAAGAGGCGCTAGGGTGGAAGGCGAGAAGTGGCGGAAGCGATCTCCCCTTTTCCCGTCGGGACCTGCGGTCTCTTGGGGCTCTGGATCGCCTGTGGGCCTTTTACCGGAGGTGGCCCGAAGCCTTCCCGCCGGCCCTTTCGGACCGGGCGCTTCTTCGGCCGGATCTCTCGGACGGCGTACTCTTCCGATATGTGATGAGGTCACTGTCAGATTCAGAAGGGGAGCGCTTTATGGCCTGGTGCCTGTCGATGTGGGGCATGGCCAAAAGACCCTGGCGACCCGAGGAGGCCCCGAGGGGGTTATGAGCCCGCGATCGCGCAGGAGGTGATCTTGAGGGTGCTTCCGAAGATCTGGGGGGAGAGGACGGTGGTGGGAGAGCCCATTCCTCCGCCGTTTTGCGTTGAGACGGAGTAGACGTAGCCGTTCGCTGTGGGGATATAGGCGATTCCGCCGATGGAATCGACGCAGGGCAGGTCGAGATTGGGGGTGGAGAAGCTCGTGGTCTGTGAAGACTGGGTGCCCTGGGGGGGGATCGACTGAAGGGTGGGGGAGCCCCCGTTAAAGGCTGCATAAAAATAAAGGGTGTTGGCGTTGAATGCGACCCCTGTCGGACAGATGGATGTGGCGCAGGACGAAATGGGGGCGACCGCGGGGGAGAGGGCGGCGACTGCTCCCGTCGACTCGGTGAAGGTGTCCTCCTCGGGGGCGACCGGGGTGGTGCCGTTGGTCGTGGCGGACGAGGAGAGGGTCAAGAAGAGAATGCAGTAGGGGGCGTTGGCGACGGAGCAGTCGAGTGCGGGCTGGACGGGGTAGACCGAACTCGTCAGGGTGGTTTTTTCGACGCAGCTTCCCCCCGAGAGGGCCATGCTTCCGATGTTGTTCGTTGTCCCCCCCCCGTTCACCACCAATACATAGCTGTTGTCGGAGGTGACCGCCACTCCGGTGGCGTTCATGTTGGAGCATCCCGAGAGCGACAGCGTTGAAGGCGAGCCGAGTCCCCCGCCGCTTGCGCTCCAGGTTGTCAGGCTCGTCCCCCCGTTGGCTCCAATGAGGATCGGCGATGTTCCCGATGTGGCGGCGATCTGGTTGTAGGAGCCGTTGACAAGCGGCGAGGTGGAGATTGCCGAGAGGGTTCCGTCGCTCATGATGGAAAATCCGTAGATCCCCCCCGTGGTGGAGAGGTAGAGGGTTCGCCCGGTGGAGGAGGCCACGGTGGGACCTCCTCCGCAGGATGAGAGGAGGCTTCCGGAGGCGAGAAGGAGAAGGATTCCCAGAAGAAGGGCGGCCCGCCTTTTCTGCGGTCCCGGTCTCTCCGGGCCACTTGCGAAAATCCTGCCAATAAGTGGGATCAACGGAAGGGATCTCCCTTTCGAAGGGGGTGGATTTTTTAGGGGTGCGGGTAGATCGTCTCCGACATTCTAGCGAAAAAGAGCCGGGGGTTCAAATCCCTGAGGGAGCGAATGTTTTTTTCTTCTCGATGGCAGGGGCGAGGGAGAATGGGAGAGGAGGCGCTTTTTTTTCTGGTGAAAATGCCGAAAAGAAAGGTAGGATAGATCCCGGTTCGTATGATCCGTACGAGAGGAGCGTGGACGGAATGGCAAGAAAGATTTCGCTTGAAAGATGTCTCACGGGAGCGGTCGTCGCGGCGCTTCTTTGGGGGGGAGCTCCCCCGAGGAGCTGGGCCGGGGACGTCTCTTCGATGGGATTCCCGGTGGGACCGGCCCTCAATGCCGCCGAGCAGGGGACGGGGACGGGGGAGAGTGCCCACCGGCCTCCCGGAAATCCTGTGATCCCGGACTGGGGTCCGGGATTTTGGCTCCAGGAGGGGGGAGGTCCCGAGAGAAATCCCTTCTATTCCTGGCCGCCCCTCAAAAAAGAGACCATGAAGAAGGATGGGACATCTCTCCCTGCCCCCTCTCCGGGGGAGACGGTCAAGCCCTTGAAAAAGGAGGGGACAAAACAGTTCCCCTTTATCGACCGCATGCATCCCCCCCATGTGGAGTGGAGCCGGGACTTCGGGCGCAGCTCTCTTGAACGGCCCGAGTTCCGCTTTGCCCACCAGCCGGTTGTCGTGAACGGACGGCTTCTCCTGGTTTCAACGCGGGGAGAGGTGGTCTGTCTCGATGCCGTGACCGGGGTGACGCTCTGGCGTCTCCGCCTTCCGGAGCCCGTCCGGGCTCCGGGGGTCTCGGATGGGGAGATCCTTTACGTCGCGACAGGTTCTCCCTTCATCACGGCTCCTCATATGATGAGCTATGCCCAGACGCGAACGATCCGGCGCGGGACGGAGCCGGCCCATCTCTATGCCCTCTCCCTTGCCACAGGGAAGGTCGTCTGGCGCGCCCCGCTTCCTGGGCCGGCACTGGGAAGCCCCGTCCTTGCCGGAAAGACTCTCTGGGTCGCCACGGGAAAAGGAGTCCTGGCAGGATTCTCGACGGAGAAGGAGGCACCGCTGGGGACAGTCCGCCTCCTGGCGTCTCCCGGGTGGTCGGCCCCTCTCTATCTCCGCCACTGGCTCTGGGTCTCTCTCGAAGGCCCCCAGAGGCTCGCCGCCGTCTGGCCGGAAAAAGGTCGGACGGTCTGGGCCCTCTCCTCTCCCCGGGGGGAACGTCTCGTCCTCTTTTCCCCCTCGCCCTCCTTCGGATCCCTGCGCCTCGTGACCCTCCTTCTTTCCGTCAAGAATGGCCTTCCCACAGAGAGGATGGCGATCCTTTCGGCGGTGACGGGGCATCTCTTCCATGAGATCCCCTTTAAAAGCGGGGACGCTCCTGCGACAATGGAAGAATCCGGGGCCTCGCCTCCGGTCTCCCGGGTCTATGAGGGGGAGTCCACGGTGACGATTGCCGGACAGACGGCGGTTGCCGCCTCCACTATCGTGGGTCGGGTGATGGCGGTCGATATTCCCTCGGGCCATCTTTTCTGGGAGGAGTCCCTCCCGGGGAGGGCGACGGGGGGAGTGACCGTGGCAGGGCTTCTTTGCGCCCTGCCGGAGAATGATCGGGTCCTTCTTCTCGACCTCGCCACAGGGCAGAGGATCGCTCTTCTCAACACAGTCGGGATGCCGGCCCCCGGCCCACCCCCGATCGTGGGCAATACCCTCTATCTGGCGGGCGAGGATGGTCAGGTTCGGGCCCTTCCCCTCGACCGGTACCGATCAAAAATCTTTCCTGCGGTCCCGGCCGGTCCGGGAGGCGGACAGGCAAAGGAGAGTCCTTCATGAGTGACGGTCTTCCCCTGGACGATGACGAGAGTCTTGCCCATGAGCTGACCTTTTCCAACTACCGCCACGAAACCTTCCTCCTGCCTCTGCCTCTTTTCCGGGAGGCGATGGAGGGGCTGAGTTCGATTTCGGACCGTCTGGAGGCGGCAAAAGGCCAAGTGGAGGAGGGGGAGGCGGTCTCGATGGTGCGGGAGATCTACCGTATCGTCGACCGGGTGGGAAAGAGCGTCGAGAGCCACATGTCCTGCCGGGCCTCCTGCGCCGCCTGTTGCCGGATGATGGTGGGGGTGACCCGGGGGGAGGGGGAGATCCTGCGCGAACGGTTCGCCCGCGAGCCGTCGGGATCGGTCAAAAATGGCTGGTCGGAGGGGCTCGCGGAGCGGACCCGCGCTCTTTTTTCCCTGTCCGGCTCGGCCGATCCGGACAACCCCCTGTCGACGCTCGATGACATGCTCGCCACCTGCGAAGACTACGAGAAGCTCTCGGTCTATTGTCCCTTTCTGGGAGCCGACCGCCTCTGCCAGATCTACGAGGACCGGCCTCTCATGTGCCGGATCTGCTGGACGCTGACCGATCCCCGGGACTGCGACCCCGGGGAGGGGCCCCCGGTGAAGTTCCGGAACGCAGTCTTCTTTCGGGCCTTCGAACTGGTGATCGCCCTTGGGAAGGCCGGCTTCGGGGATCCGAGGCACCGTCCCATCCCGCTGTGGCTGACCGGGGAGTGATTGCGGGCTTCCTTCCGGGAAGACGGCTCCTCGCCGGGGGGGCCTTCCTGGGCTTTTTGGGGATCGCCCTCCTTCTCCTCCTGCATCGGACCGCGCCCTTCGACTATTTTGTGTCGGGGCTTTTCTCCGGCCTTCCCCGGCCAGTCTATCTCTTCTTCTCGCTCCTTTGCCGCACCGGCAACGCCGAGGTCGAGCTTCCGCTTCTCCTGTTTTTTGGCCTGAGGCTTGCGAAGAGGTCTCCCGAATTGCGCCCCCGGCTTCTCCTGTGGGCCGGGGTCCTTGTTTTCGGGACCCTTCTCGAGCACCTTTTAAAGAGCCATCTTCCCGCTTTTTCTCCCGGCCGGGCCTTCCGCCACGACCCGCTAACGGGGTGGGCAGTCTTCTTTCCCATCCATTTCCACGTCCATGCCTCCTTCCCCTCGGGCCATACCTTCCGGGCGCTCATGATCCTCCTTCTTGTGCGGGCCTTCTCCCCCCGGCTTGTTGTTCCGACCGCCCTCTGGGCGGCCGGAATCATGGTCGGCGTGGTGGTCCTGGGGTGGCATTTCGCAACCGATGTCGCAGGGTCCGCCCTTCTCGTGCTGGCCTTCTCCCCCCTGTACTTCTCGTTTAAGGCTCGCGATCCCATCAGTTTAAGCTGAAACAGTAAGTGTTTTTTTAACAACCCGAACGACAACTCGGGCAATCGGGGTCCGGCCCTGTCCTCGATGAACACGGGGGATATGGAGCCGAATTTTATCTTTTGACAGGCTTGCGCGGCATGGTTTGGTGCGAAGGGGGATTTCAGCGAATCCAGTTTTCCAGCTTGAGATGGGGGATTCGCTGAAATTCTCGGACGTTGTCGGTGACGAGCGGGAGCTTCAGTGCGAGGGCGTGGGCGGCGATCAGAAGGTCATTCGCTCCGATCGGCGTACCGTTTTCTCTGAGGTGCTCTCGAATGCTGCCGTAGATCGGTCCCGCTTCCTGAGGCCAATCGTGCACGATGGCGTACTGGAAAAAATCGTCCAATGCCGCTTCATTTTTTTTCTTGTCCCTCGATGCGGCAACTCCAAACCAGAGTTCCGCCAGAACGATGCTGGAGATGACGATTCCCCCCACTGGCACGTCGGAAAGCTTTCGGGCGACTTGGAGGGGTTTGTTCTTGATGAGATGGATGCAGGTGTTGGTATCGAGCATCCATCTTTTTAACACAGGGGGAGCCGTTCTTCGGGGATTCTGTCTTCGATGTCTTCAGGAAAATCTGTCGAAAATGTCCTTCCGGTTTCAAAATAGGTTTTCCATGAGCGCGGTTTCGGGGTGAGCACAAGAGAATTCCCCTTCTTTTCAATGAAAACCTCATCAGAGGAAAAACGAAATTTTTTTGGAATTCTCACGGCCTGGCTTCGACCTGTCGAAAAAACCTTTGCGATATCGTCTTTCAATGATTTCCCCTTTTAAAAGTAGATATCAATAGTATTCATTTTTTATTGATTCTGGAGGAGGTCGCGTCATGTTGTCAAGCCTCCCATTTATCGGAAAGCGCCCTCAAGCTCCGGCCTAAGGCCGATATAGAAGGAGTGCCGACGTCTATTCGCAAATACGGGTTTCCGTACAATTTTCGCCGAGGATGCGCGAAGGCGTTTGGGCCTTTGCGTCTTATGATCCTCTCCGGAGGCTTTGACTTCGGACAGTTCCTGCCCTAGTTGTTTCTCTTTTCCGATCCCGCACCGCCGGACCCGTTTCTTCTGAATATCCCCCTCC
>Ga0078972_1008869_pt1 | contig 20472 bp, 16 predicted proteins | sample YelNatPaOPGAMG01_FD_67568 | JGI IMG/M metagenome (GOLD analysis project Ga0078972, IMG submission 67568) | Hot spring thermophilic microbial communities from Obsidian Pool, Yellowstone National Park, USA - OP-RAMG-01 (SPADES assembly) (version 2) | ecosystem: Environmental > Aquatic > Thermal...
AAAAGCCGGACCGGCGGGGTCCTGCGCGACCCAAGAGGGGCCGGGGCAGAAAGCTGCCGGCTCGCTACCGCATGGGTGTCAGGCCGCGGCACGGTGGCCACAAGAGCCGTGCTTTGGGTCATCGTCGCTCGGGGGCGCCCAACCCAAGCTGCTCTCGCCCGGTTTGGACCGCCCGCAGCAAGACCGGGCTCCGCGAGCGGCGGGCCACGGCGAGGGCCAAATCGGCCAGCTTTCGGGCTTCCTCGGAGCGCTGGGCCTCCATCGCCTCGGCCGCGGTCTTCATGGCCGTCTCGGCGAATTCCTTTTGGCTTTGAATTCCCAGGCTCGTTCGGGCCAGGCGCTCCAGGACCGCCACTTTCAGGGCCAGGGGGTCCACCCGAAATGCTCGATCGAGTTCTTCGATCGCCTGGAAGGCTTGGCCGGCCTTGCCGGCTGCCACTGCCAGATCGCATGCTTCGGCCAGCAGGGCGTAGCGCAGTTCGGGAGGCGAGGTGGCATCGCCCGCCGCCTCGATGAGTTTCTGCGCCAAAGCGGTCTTGGCCGGGGCCCGCGTGGCCGCGCGAAACTCGGCCTGAAACCGCTCTCGAACTTGCTGCCGGGCCTGTTGGAGCCGGGCGTCGTCCGGTGGGGGGAGCTTCTCGGACGGGCCGCCGGGCCCCGGGTGATCGAGTTCGGCCAAAAGGGCCTGGACATCTTCGCCGGCCTGAGCGGCCTCTTCGAGCAATCGTCGTGCCCGCCGACGATCGCCCTGGCCATCGGCAGCCAGAAAGGCGGCGATAAGCACCTTTTGCGACGGGGCTTTGGTGAATCCCGCCTCGGCCAGGGCCACTACCAACGCGCCTGGCATGTCCTGAAGCGTAACCGTTCGATTGGCCCCCTCGCTGCGATAAGTCAGCGAGCGGGCATCCGCGCTGACCACGATGATGGGCGTCGCGCCGACGGTGAGTTCCTGAGCCGGTTGAAGGGTCGCCAGCACCTGCCCCATGCCTTTCCAGAACTCCTCCAGATTGGCCAGGAGGTTTTCGAGCCCGGCCACGCGGGCCTCGTCTTCCGGGCCTTGGACCTGCTGGGCGGCGGCCTGATACTGCTTGCCTGCCTTGTTAGCCATGAATGACCTCGCTGGTTCCAACGGCCGCGGCGCTAGGCGCCTCGGGCGGCCTCCCATGGAGGGATCCCGTTGTTGGGGGCGAAACACCTAGTTTAGCAGACGCGCGGAGGCGCCGTCCAGCGCACCTCAGAGCTTCGATCAGGGGCCGGCTGCAAATCGCGCGGCCTGGAGTTGCCCCCGGGTCAAATCGAGCGTCAACTCAGCGATGGCGACAGACCGCTGCGCCTGCGAGAGCAGCGACTGGCTGGTCAGCAACGCCGACTCGGCCTCCAAAACAAAGTTGATGACACTGCGCCCCGCCTCGAACTTGAGACGCTCGTCGTGCAGCACGCGCTCGCTCTCAGCCACCGAGTCCATCAATGCCCGGACGCGGCTCTGCGCGCTCTCCAGGTCGGCCAAGGCTACGCGGACTTCCCGGGCGATCCGCAGCGCCAACTGGCGCCGCGCAAGGCGAAGCTGCTCCAGTTTCGCTGCCGCCTCCTGTTCCTGGCCCTTCCTCCGGCCCCCGTCGAAGACGCGAAATGACACATGCGCGCCCAGGATCCAATCAGTTGCCGCATTGCCGGCCAATGGCGTGTGAATGGGGATCGAGGGCAGCATCCCTGCGATGAGTTGAGGGAAACCCACCGGTGTATTGGACCCGTATTGAATTGCCGCCGCCCGCAGATCGATTCGCGGCCAGGCCGATCTGCGCACTGCCGACAGACCAAGCTCCGCAGCCTGAATCTCGTGATCAAGCGAGCGAATCTCCGGGCGGGAGGAGACCGCGCTGGCCAGCAGCGTGGCCTCGCCTGGCTTGGGCTCGGATGGCGGAGGAGCTGCGGGGCTGTAACGCAAGGCGGGAAGATCGCCCTCGTAGCCCATGACGGCGGCCAAGGCGCTCAGGGACGAGCGCTGCGCCGATTTGAGCGTAGCCAAATCGCTTTCCATCTGAGCCAGCCGGGTGCGGACCTTCAGTGCGTCCACCGGCACGGCACGCCCGGCGGCTACCAGTTGGTTCGTCCGGTCGAGCAGCGCTTGCAGGCTTTGGATGCGCGCCTCCGTTGCCCGGATCAGGTCCGTATATGTCAGGCAGAGCAAGAACAGGCGGGCGGTCTCGAAAATGACTTCCTGCTGCTTGCGCTCGGCCGCAGAGCTGGCGGCCAGAACACGCTCGCGCGCGGCGGCAATCTCCATCTCCGTCTTGTGGAAGTCCCAGGCGAGGAACTTGAGTTCGGCGGCAGCGGAGTACGTCGTCTGGTCGAATCGCAGCAGCGCCGGCGGAGTCCCCGCCGGATAGCCGTGCTCGAAGCGCGACCGCGCCGCGTCCGCGGCCAGGTCCAACTGGGGCCTGCGCGATGAGCGAGCCGCGGTGAGAAGACCTTCCCGGCGGGTCACCTCCACGCGGTCGGATTTCAACTCGGGGGAATGTTCTAGAGCGTACTTCACAGCCTCCTGGAGCGTCAGCTCGCCGCTGGCTGGCGCCTCGGACGCGGCGCCCACGAAAGCGCAAACCGCGAGCGGTGCCACGAATCTCGATAATGCGCTCATGCCTAAGCCTCCTGAGGGTGGGTGGCCGCCAGCTTCTTCCGAATTTGTTCGGGCAACCCGTGGTCTGGCTTGCTGGCGTACATCAGCTTATAAGTGACCGGAATCACGAACAAGGAGAAACCGGTGGAGACGACCAGGCCGAAAATCAGCGACCATGCCATGCCTCCGAACACGGTGTCCTGTGTGACGGGCAGCGCCCCGAGCACCGCGGCGCCGGAAGTCAACAGGATCGGGCGGAGCCGGACGGAAACGCTTTGGAGAATCGCCCGGTTCAGCGGCAAACCACGCATCAGAGCCAGGTGGATGAAATCCACGATAATGATCGAGTTTCGCGTCACAATGCCCGCCAGCGCGATCATGCCGATGAAGGCAGGACCCGAGAAAAAGACCGGGTTCATGAGCCCGGCCACGCTGCGCTCGCCGAACTGATTCAACAGCCAGAAGCCCGGGAGCACCCCAATCACCATCAGCGGGATGGAAAGCATGATCACCAGCGGCAACTGGTACGAGCCCGTCTGGTTCATCAGGATCACGTAGATGCCCGCTAACGCAATCAACATGGCAAAGGCAAGGTCGCGGAACAGGTTCACGGTGATGTACATCTCGCCTTCGTCCCACCACCTCACGCGGATGCCTTCGGGCACCTCCCAGGCAACTCCTCCGCCTTTGCGAAACATAGTGCGGCTTGCGAGCGGCCGCGGTTTGGCCTCTCTGTCCACGAAGAGCCGATTCCCGCTTGAGACCTGGTCCGCTCTCAGATCGAGTATGGTTTCCACGGGAGGCCTTCCCGCCATTTCCCCGAACACATAGACCACACGCTCCGTCTGACGGTGATAGATGGTCTTGTCCTCCAGTTGTGCGCGCCAGCGCCCGAGCTCGGAAATGGGAACCAGGCGTGCTCCGAGCCCCTTGACATAAATGCGGGACAAGTCCGGCGCGCTGGAGCGCTCGGCCCGCGGAAACCAAAGCCCGATACGCACGGGCAGGCGTTCATAAGGCATCTGCGCGATGCCGGCGCTTTGGCTGCCCAGGGCCAGGGCGATGGTGCGGGAGATCTCATCGGCCGAAACGCCGTTCAACGCCGCCTTCTCTTTATCCACCTCGAAGACGAGCCTGGTCTGATCTTCATCAATCGAGTCGTCCAAATCCACGATGCCGGGCTCCCTGCTCATGCGCTCTTTGACAATGGCCGCCGCCCTCATCAGGTCCTCGTAGGAGTTGCGTGGCTCTCCGTATACGGCCGCCACAATCGTGGACATCGCGGGCGGACCGGCGGGCAGTTCGACAATTTTCAGCTTGACTCCATTGCGTTTGGCAAGCGCCGTCAGGTCGGCCCGCAGCCGCAGCGCCACGGAATGGCTCGAGTGGACTCGCTGCGTCTTGTGGATCAGGTTGACGCGGATGTCGGCGCGGTTCGGCGCCCGGCGCAAGAAGTACTGCCGCATCATGCCGTTGAAATCCACCGGCGAGGCCGTTCCCACATAGGCCTCATAGTCGGTAACCTCCGGCACCGAGGCCAGATAGTGCTCGAATTCGCGCGCCACCGCATCGGTTCGCTCCAGCGGCGTGCCCACCGGCATGTCGAGAACCAGCAACAGCTCGTCTTTGTTGTCATAGGGGAGTTGCTTCACCCTTACCTTGCGGGTCAATACCAACAGCACGCTGCCAACGAACAATGCCACCACGAAAAGGAGGAAGATGCGGCCCAGCCACCGGCGTTCCACCAGGGGCATCAAGGTACGCCGGAAAAACCGCTCGGTCAGAGACGGCCTTCCCGCGGCAGGGGCGGACATCGCAGTCCCGCCGTGGCGTTTCAGGAAATGATAGGCCAGCCACGGAGTGATGGTGAAGGAGACGGCCAGTGACATCAGCATCGTCACCGGGACGTTCACCGCCATGGGGCGCAGGTACTGACCCATCATGTCGGTGACCGAAAGCAGCGGAAGGAAAGAGAGCATCACGGCGAAGGTTGCGGCAATGAGCGGAGGACGGACCTCGTTGATGGCTTCCAGCACGATCGCCTTGGTCGCCTTGCCCCGCATCTGGAAGTGACGGTGGATGTTCTCCACGTCCACGATCGGGTCATCCACCAGCAACCCGAGAGCGATGGTGAGGGCGAACAGCGTGATGCGGTTGATCGAAAATCCGAGAAAGTAGTTCACGATCAAGGTCAAGCCGAAGACGCAGGGCACGACGATCGCCACGACCAGCGCCTGACGATAGCCCAAGCCCATCGTCAGAAGAGCCATCACCACGGCAATGGCCACGAACAAGGCCTCTTCCAACTCCTCGACCTTCGCGTTGGCTGTGATCCCGTAATTGCGGGTGATCACCACCTCCACGTCGGAAGGCAGGACGGTTTTCTTGAGCTCTTCCATGCGCTGGATCAGATCGCGCGCGACCCACACGTTGTTGGATCCGTGCTTCTTGGCCACGGCGATGGTCACCGCGGGCTGCGGCTCCCCGACGCCAGGCGAAGAAGAGGCGGGGCCTCCCACCAGGCTCCCGGTCGCGCCCTCCTCTTTGGGATGGCTCCACGCCTGCCCGCGGTGGAATCGGACGTAATCGAGGAACTCTCCGGGACCGTCGGTCACCTCGGCCACGTCCCGAAGATAGACGGGGCGCCCGTTCCATACGCCCACAACCAGTTCCCGCAGATCCCTCGCGTCCGCGATGAAGTCGCCGGCTTGAACCCGGACGCTGCGGTCGTCGCGGTCGAACGTCCCCGCCAGGACGCTGCTGTTGGAGGCCTGGATGGCGCGGCTGATGTCAAGCGCGGAAATACCGTAGGCTGCCATGCGCGTGGCCGAAGGCCGGATCAAAAGCTCGCGCGGACGCCCGCCCACCACGTACGCGGTCCCTGCATTGGGTACGGACTGAAGCCGCGGAACGATCTCCTCGGCCATCCGCCGAAGCGAGTAATCGTCGTGCGACCGGCTCGTCAGGGTGAAGGTGACCACAGGTACATCGTCTACATCCACTGGCTTCACCACCCAGCCGGCAACCCCAGGCGTGATCCGGTCCATGTTTTCGTTCAGCTTTCGAATGAGCTTGACGTAGCTTGGCTCTAGCGGCTCGCCCACGTAAAAGCGGACCGTAACGATGCTCTGGCCGGGCATGGAACGCGAGTACACGTACTGCACGCCCGGGATCTGGAGAAGCATTTTCTCCAGCGGGGTCGAGACCAGTTGTTCGACCTCCGCGGCCGTGCGCCCGGGAAACGAGACCATTACGTTGGCCGCGGCGACCACGATCTGTGGCTCTTCTTCCCGGGGCGTGATGAGCAGGGCGATTGCGCCCGCGGCCAGCGAGACCAGGATGAACACCAGCGACAGGTTCGACTCCAGGAACCTGCGGACAATGCGGAGGGTGAGCGTTTCATGCGAAGGATTCATTTCGCCTGCCCCGTGGTGGTTGCTTCGGCGGTCTCGGCCACGATCACCTCGCCCGGCGCCAGCCCGCTCAGCACTTCGATTTTGTCGCCCACGGCGCGCCCCAACTGGACCGTCCGGCGTTCCACGCGCCCATCCTGAACAACGTCCACCGTGGTGAGCTGCCCCGCGCGCCTTACTGCCGGGGCGGGTATCAGCAAGACCCGTTGCGGCGCTTCGGGTATCAGCAGCCGGCCAAACATCCCAGGCACCAGATCACGGGGATTTTCCAGTCGCACCCGGACCAGAACGGTCCGCGTCGCGGGATCCGAAGAGGGCACGATCTCGGCCACCCGCCCATGCAGCGTGCGCTTCAGGGCGTCAATGCGAACCGGATATGCCCGGCCGATGCTGATCCGGCCAAGCTGTTCTTCGGGAACACTGGCTTCCAGCCACAGCCGGTCTTGTTGGTACATGGTCAGCAAAGGCTTGCCCGGAGCGGCCAGTTCGCCCGTTTCCGACAATTTGTCAATCACCACTCCATCGAAAGGGCTGCGGATTACCGCATAAGACAAGTTCGCTTCCGCTTCGTGCTGCGCCTGTCGCAGCCGTTCCAGGTTCGCTTGCGCGGTCTTGAGCGCCGTTTCCGTGTTCTCGAAGTCGTAGGCGCTGATCACTCGCTGGTCGAACAGCGGCTTGTCACGCTTGTAGTTGGAAAGAGCTTGCGCGAAAGTCGCCTCGGCCGCGCGGACCGCCTCCCGCGCCTGCTCGACGCGCGCACGGAGGTCACGGTCATCGAGTTCGACCAATATCTCTCCCTTGGCGACTCGCTGGCCGGCTGAGACGCCAATGCGGACAATGGTCGCCACCACGCGTGAGGTTACGGTGGCGACATATTCAGGCCGCACCGTCCCCACGGCCTCGGCGGTAACGGGGATGGTTGTGAAGGTGACGGGTAGAGTCGGGAGGCCCTCTGCCTTCCTCTCCGGAACCGCCGCCCTGCCGGGCTGGATCCGGTTCTTTCGGAAGAAGCCGAAGACCCATAGCATCAGCAACAGGATGACCGCGATCGAAAGGCCGATACGGAGCGCCGTCGCCAGGCGATGCCGCTTGCCCGGAGTCGCGCGGGGGGCTTCTCCGCCAAGAGCGAGTTGCCCGGTACTTGCAGTTTCGTCATTACTCATACCGTTTCTCCCTTAGCTGCGTGACACTCTGCGTCCAGGTTGCGAAGGTCGGCCTGGCCGGTGGCTTCGTGGCTCAAGATCTGCTCCAGCAGGGGCCGGATCTGAGCCAGAAGGGAGTGCTGCTCGTTGATCTCATAGTTGATCCGGAATCCTTCCCGCCACCCTTTCACCAACCCATGGCTCCGCAGGTAGGCCAGATGACGGGAGACCAAGGGTTGCGGAAGACCGAGAATTGCCGCCATCCGGCAAACGCACAACCGGGAGCGGAATAACAAGTTGAGGATCCGCAACCTCGTGGGATCTGCCAGCGCTTTGAAGAAATTGGATATGTGGGTCATGTCCTTTTCCGGCCAGGCAAGCGGGCTCTCGGACCGCTATTCTCTCATCAATGGCATCCTGTCTATACGGATGCCAGCATAGATCCCGGGGTGACGTCAGCCACCCGGGAAAGCTGCGAGATTGGCGTTCCCGGCAGCGCCGGGCCGCCGCATCACGCCGATTCTCGCCGCACCTCCAGCTCTTCCAGCCAGGCGCGCAATTCCGCGGGCAAGGGCGACTCGATCACGAGCCATTCGCCGGTGGCCGGATGCGCGAAGCCGATGCGGTGCGCGTGCAGGAAATAACGTTCCAGCGGCGGCATGCCCTCGACGCGGCGGGGCGCGCCATACGCCGGATCGCCGACCACCGGGTGCCCGATGCTCGCCAGGTGGGTGCGAATCTGGTGGGTGCGCCCGGTGCGCGGGCGGACTTCCAGGTACGTGAAGCCCGGAAAGCGACGCAGCACGCGATACTCGGTGGTCGCCGCGCGACCCTGCCGGACGCGCGCGGTCATTCTCGTGCGGCGGACAGGATCCCGACCGATGGGCGCTTCGATCACGCCGTGATCTTCCTTCAGCTCCCGGTGGACCAGCGCCAGGTAAACCTTCTCGATTTGCCGCGCGGCAAACTGCGCCGCCAGCCGCTGGTGCGCCATATCGTTTCGCGCCACCAGAATCACGCCGCTGGTCAACCGATCCAGCCGGTGCACGATGCCCGGTCGCAGTTCGCCGCCCGCCCCGGAAAGCGAGCCATAGCGCGCCAGCAAAGCGTTCACCAGCGTGCCCGAGCGCCGTCCCGCGCCGACGTGAACCACCATGCCTGCCGGCTTGTCCACTGCGATTACGTGCTCGTCCTCGTAGAGCACGTTAAGCGGAATGGGTTCCGGCTCGGCGCGCAAAGGGGGCGGAGCCGCGGGCTCGACCTCGATGATCTCGCCGCCTTTCAGACGGTAAGAGGGTTCGCTGACACGCCCATTGACCCGCACGCGGCCGGCCCGAATCCACTCCTGGATGCGGGCGCGGCTGGTTTCCGGCAGCTCTTCGTGCAGGAATTTGTCCAGGCGCACGCCCGCGCGCGAGGCGGGCGCCGAAAGCGTGATTCTGGAGTCCTCAGGCTGCACGTTTTACAATAAGCGCGATCGGTCCCGCTCGCGACGCAGCGCCGCCGAGCGGGTCCCACGACCATCGAGGATAACCAAAATGAAGCGCATTATCGTCAGGTTCCTGACTGTTGTCGGCGCCTTGACCGTGCTCGTGTTCGTCCTCGGCCTGGTGGCGGGGATTGCCGCGCGAATCGCCCGCGGCGGCGTACCGTCGCCGGCCGTGCTCGAAGCGAATTTCGAGACCCCGCTGGCCGAGTACGTTCCCGACGATCCCGTGGCCCGCGCTCTGTTCGGGGAACGGCCCAGCCTCCGCGATGTGCTCGATGCCCTGACGCGCGCCTCCGAGGATCGCCGCGTGAAGGGTCTGATCGCACGCGTGGGCGCGGCGCCGCTCGGCATGGCGCAGGTGCAGGAGCTGCGCGACGCCATCCGCCGCTTCCGCGAGCATAAGAAATTCGCGGTAGCCTTTGCGGAAACCTTCGGCGAATTCGGCCCCGGCGGCAATGCCTACTATCTGGCCACGGCCTTCGACGAAATCTGGTTGCAGCCCTCGGGCGACGTCGGCTTGACCGGCGTGCTGGCCGAAGCCTTCTTTCTGCGCGGCACGCTGGACAAGCTCGGCATCACGCCCCGGCTGGACCATCGCTACGAGTACAAGAACGCGATGAATATCTTCACCGAGCGCAAGTTCACGCCTGCGCACCGCGAGGCCACCGAGCGCGTGGTGAAAAGTTTTGCATCCCAGATGCTTCGCGGGATCGCCGAGGGACGCCGCATGAGCGAGGAACAGGTGCGCGCGCTGGTGGACCGCGGCCCGTTGCTGGGGCCGGAAGCGCTGAACGCCAAACTCGTGGACGGCCTGGCGTACCGCGAGCAGGTGTACGACAAAGTGAAGGAACGCGCCGGCAAAGGCGCCAAGGTGATTCCACTGATGGAATACTTGCAGCGAGCCGGACGGCCCCACACTCGCGGCAGGACCATCGCGCTCATTTACGGCGTGGGCGGCGTCCAGCGCGGCAAGAGCGGCTTCGATCCTGTGTTCGGCGAGCTGGTCATGGGCTCGGACACCGTGGCTTCCGCTTTTCGCCAGGCCATCGAGGACAAGGAAGTCAGGGCGATTCTGTTCCGAATTGACAGCCCCGGCGGCTCCTATGTGGCTTCCGACACGATCTGGCAGGAGACCGTGCGCGCGCGCAAGGCAGGCAAGCCGGTCATTGCTTCCATGGGCAACGTGGCGGGCTCGGGCGGTTACTTTGTGGCCATGGCTGCGGACAAGATCGTAGCCCAGCCCGGCACCATCACGGGTTCGATCGGTGTGCTCGGCGGCAAGATGCTCACCACGGGCTTCTGGCAAAAGCTGGGCATCACCTGGGACGAAGTGCACGAGGGCGCCAACGCCACCTTCTGGACGGGAACTTCGGACTACACGCCGGCGCAATGGGCGCGGTTCCAGGCGTGGCTGGATCGCATCTACGACGACTTCACCAGCAAGGTCGCCGAAGGTCGCCGCTTGCCCAAACAGCGCGTTCTGGAAATCGCCAAGGGGCGCATCTGGACAGGCGAGGACGCCAAGGCTCTGGGCCTGGTGGATGAACTGGGTGGATTCGATGTTGCGCTGCGCCTCGCCAAGCAGGCAGCCGGAATTCCCGAAAAGGAAGAGGTGCGCCTGAAGCTGTTCCCGCCCCGCAAGAGCTTGCTGGAAGTTATCATGGAACGGCTCACCGGCCGTGAGCCTCAGGAAGAAGAAGCCGGCATGGTCGCGCTGCGGCGGGCGCTGGAGCTGGTCCAGCCTTTCGCGCGCCGCGTGCGCATGCTCGATGCGGCGCGCGCGCCGCTTGCCATGCCCTGGCCGTGAGGACGTAGCTTATGCAGAAATTCATCCGTTCCGCCATCGTTCCCGTTGCCGGTTTGGGGACGCGCTTGCTGCCCGCGACCAAGTCGCAACCCAAAGAGATGCTGCCGGTGGCCCGCAAGCCCGTCGTGCAGTACGTGGCCGAGGAGCTGGTCGCCAACGGGATCGAGCAGATCCTTTTCGTAACCGGACGCGGGAAGACCTCGATCGAAAACCACTTCGATCACGATCCCGAGCTGGCGCGTCTGCTGGCCGCTTCCAACAAGCACGAGTTGCTCGAGCAGTTGAGCGCCGTTGAGCTCAACGCCAAGTTCTTCTACACGCGGCAGCGACTGCAACGGGGCCTGGGCGACGCCGTACTTTGCGGCGAGCACTTCGCGGGCGAGGAGCCGTTCGTGGTCGCCCTGGGCGATTCCATCATCGGCCTGAACGCCGCTTCTCAGGCCGTCTCGCGGATGGCAGAACTGTTCCAGGCGCGGCACGCAAGCTGCGTGCTGGCAGTGGAGGAAGTGCCGCCGGAAGAAACTGTCCACTACGGCATCATCGAAGCGGCGGAGAGCGAGGGCGACGTGTTCCGCGTGGCGAATCTGGTGGAGAAGCCGGCCCCGGGCCAGGCGCCGAGCAATCTGGCCATCGCCGGACGTTATGTGTTTTCCCCTCTCATCTTCGACATGATTCGCAGAGTCCAGCCGGATTCGCGCGGGGAAATCCAGCTTACCGACGCCATTCAATTGATGTGCGAGGAAGGCCGGCGCGTGCTGGCGCTCAAGCTGCGGCCCGGGGAGAAGCGCTACGACATCGGGAACTTCGGCAGTTACTTTGCGACGTTTGTGGAGTTTGCTCTGGCCGATCCCGAGTACGGTCCCGGCCTGCGCGAAACGCTGGAACGTCTGCTGGCGCAGACGGCGAACCGGGCATGAACCGGCTGGCGCGCTGGGCGATCCTCTGGCTCGCCATCGCGCTTTTCCGCCTTTGTCACAGCGGCATCCTGTGGCCTGAGGAAACGCTGCCGATGGCGGCCGCCGTCCAGATGCTGCACGGGCGCCAGTTGTATCGCGACGTCTGGTTCGACAAGCCGCCCCTGGCGCCTGCCATCTGCCTGTTGTGGGGCGCGGAGCCGGGCTGGCCGCTGCGCCTGGCGGGAAGCCTTTACGTGCTGGCCGCCTGTATCCTTGCAGGACGGCTCGCGCGGAGCCTGTGGGGAGAACGGGAAGAAAAAATCGCTGCTGCTTTGCTCGCCTTCTACCTGACCTTCTGGCTGCCCGCGGCTGTGATTCCCCTGGCATCCGATCTTCTCATGCTGGCCCCGCACGCCGCCGCCATCTGGTTGGCCATCGAGCGACGCGCCTTCGCCGCCGGCATCGCGGCCGGCCTCGCCTTCCAGTGCAACCCCAAAGGACTCTTCGTTCTGGCGGCTTGCACGATCTTCCATCCGCGCGGCGTGCCGCTCCTGCTGGCCGGCTTCAGCGTTCCTTCCGCGCTCGTTGCGCTTTGGCTGGCGGCTCAGGGCGCGCTGGGAGATTATTACCGCGAGGTCTGGCAACTCGGCGCCACATACGCCAGCGATACGTTCCTGAAAGCGCCGCTGCGCGTGGGTTTGGCGCGTACCGCAAGTTGGGCAGGATTCCATGCAGCGCTCATCGTGGGAGCGCTGGCCTTCTGGAGGCGGGAACCGGGCAGGCTGGCCCTGCGCCTTGCCCTCTGGGCCGCGCTCGGACTCGCGGGCGTCGCTTTGGGACTGCGCTTCTTTCCGCGGTATTACTTCCTGCTGTTGCTTCCGGTGGTGGTAGCGGCGGCCCGCGGCCTGACGCTGATCCCGCGTCGGTACCTTGCGCTTGTGGCTGCCGCCCTGCTTGTACCCACAGTGCGCTTCGGTCCTCGATACGTCCTGCTCGCTGCGGACCTGGTGGCGGGCCGCCCGCATCTCTGGCGCGATGTCGCGTTGGATGCCGACAGCCGGGAAGCGGCTCGCCGGATTCGGGCGTCGGCGAAGGCCGGAGAGACGCTGTTTGTCTGGGGATACCGCCCGGAGCTTTACGTCTACACGCGCATGCCCGCCGCCAGCCGCTTTCTGGAATCGCAGCCGCTGACAGGCGTGTTCGCCGACCGCCATCTTTTCGACACGCACGTCTCCGATGCAGCGCTGGCCGAGCGCAGCCGCCGTGAGGTCATCCAGAGCCGTCCGGACTGGATCGTGGACGGCCTCAGCGCCATTCAACCGGCGCTGCGCATGGACGCTTATCCTGAGCTGCGGCGCTGGCTTGAACCGTACCGCCCGGAGGCCGCCACGCGGCTTGCGCGCATCTACCGTCGCGCGGAAGGCCCGCGACCGTGACGGGCGCGCGCTTCACGCCGCTGCGGCCTGGCCGCCATCGCTGTTGACGAACGAGCTCTCGAGCACGCGGCCATCGCGCATGTGCGCCCTCAATCGTACGATGCCGCTCAAACGCGCCTGGCCACGCAGTCCCACATTCAGGCCGCGCGTGGCTTCGACAAGAATCAGCGACCCGAGGCCGGTGAAGTCCTCGTTGCCATAAAGCCGCCGCAGGCGACGCTGGAAGTTCTTGACGAGTTCCTCGCCCGACTTCACCAGTTCGCGCATCGCGCGCTGCGGCTCGTGCTCCAGCGCCCGGCGCAGGCCGCCGGCCTGCACGCCGAAGCGGATCAGGTGGTCAATGAAGACCGCATCCGCCACGAGCAGCGAGTGGAACAGGCGCGGCGCGCGCTCCACTCCGGCAAGAATCGTTTCGCGCCGCGACGAACGGTACAGCCGGGCCTGCTCCGCTTTGCCCGCGGCCACGAGCAGTTGCTCGATGCGCGCCAGCTCGGCGGCCAGAGCCATGCCGGTCGAGCGACGCGCTATGGCCACGCTCTCCGAGCTCATGATGTCGTAGGCGAATTCGTTTCTGGCTTTGCTGCGGAAGGGGAGCGTACAGCGATAAACGATGAGCGGGCAGGCGGTGGCCGGCGTGTCGTAACGGGCCAGATCGCGGAAATACAGGAACGGGATCCACAGGCGCAAAGCCTGTTGCACGGCCACCGAGAGTTCCGCATAGGCCTCCTTGTAGTTCAGGCTGCGCTCGACGGGCGCCTCCAGCCAGGCCGCGGCGTCGGCGCCGGGGAGCGAAAGAGACATTTCTGCCTCGATTTGTTCTGCCTCGCCGACGATCTCCTTCAGCCACGACAGCGCCGCGTCGAAGCGATAGGCCGCCAGCAGCGACGCCAGATCCGATCGCGCTACGTGACTGTTCAGCCGCCAGGAGCCCGACCACGACAGACGGAACCGCGTGTCCCGTTCCGCCGGCCGCGTGATGAAAGCGCCGCACAGGTGCATCGCATCGCGCGCCAGATCCTGCTCGCCACGGCTCACGCGGGCGCCGCGCCCCACGACGACCAGGCGCCCGTCCAGTGTCGTTTCGATGCTGGCCTGGGCCACTGCCGACAGCCGCTCGGCCCACGAGTTGCGCGCCAGAAAAGGCAGATGGACTTCGAGAAACAGCTGCCGCTCGATTCCGTGTGTGAGCACGCCGGGGTACCATCGGGGCGCGTTCGCCGTCACTGTCCAGTCCGCACGCACGCGGCCGCGCAGCCATTCGCGCCATTGCTCGGGAAGCGAGCAAACGTCTACGGAGACGTCCAGCCACGGAATTTGCGGTGAGCCGGTCAGCGCCCGTGCAGTCAGCGCCGCGATGAGGCGATTGCGGAGCGCGCCAGGAGCGCTCGATTCCAGGCTCGCCATCAGCTCACGCACTTCCGGCGCCGGCGCATTCTCTTTCGCACCGGCAACCTGCTCGTCAGCCTGTCGAGCGAGGCCCTCGAGAAACTCCAGAACCGCCGGTTCATCCAGCAGGCGAGCGGTGGTGCGGGCCGCCTGTCGAAGTTGTTCGAATCGGGACGGTTCCACGGCGCCATCGAGCAGCGTGCCGGCGCAGGCTTCGATCCAGGCTTCCGCCGGCCCGCCCGGGCGCAAGTGCGCCCATGCCAGATCCTCGGCGAACTCGGCAGCAGAGCCGGCCTCTGCGATGCGGGCGAGCCACTCGCGCAGCTCTGCCATGCGCTCGGTGTCCGGCAGCGCGCGCCAGATAGTCGTCGTTGCGGCGTGGTGGGACTGCCGCCAGAAATCGAAGGCCCGCATGACGTGTTCGCCCGCGCGACCGCGGCCGGATTTTTCCAGCAGAGCTTCGAAGGCGGTGAAGGGGTGCGCGTCCAGCAAGGCGCTCAGCAGCTCGTCGTGCGCGCGATCGCTGGAATAGCAGGCCTCTACCGACAGTTCGCGCACAAAGTTGGGCTCGCGTTGCCGAAGCGGTTTTACGATCAAGCGGGCGCGTTCCTCATCCTCTCGCCAGAGCGCGCAGAAGAACGGGCCTGCAAGCGCAAGGCGAACCGTCGCCCTCCAGAGCGGCTCCAGAGGAAGTGCGAGCCGGCCCTCGAGTTTGCCGGAGACCGGCTGCGCGAGCCAGCTCAGGGCGAAGCCGAAACAGATCGGCAGCTCGACTTCGAGTTGTCCCGTGTGAAGGTAACCCAGGACGCGGCCCTCTCCGAGTTGCACGGGACGCTCGAGCGCTTCCCGGGCGTCGGTTCCGGGAGCGCCGCAACAGCCGGTGGCCAGATCGAGCAGAACGGGGCCATCCTCGGGTCGCCGGAGCACCTCGGCTTCGAGCGACGCCAGCGACGATGACAGTGCTGTGTCTCGGATCTCGATCATCGGGAATGCAGCTCCGAAGAGGAAGTGCGGCGACGAAGAGCGCCGGGCGGGATGCCATTTGATTATACTGGCAGCGTGCCCAAAACCGAATGGCAACACGGGAGATCCCCGTGGCGCCCGGCTGCGGCAACCTGTTGAGACATGGCGGGTTGCCAGACCTGGCCGTTTTTCGGCTCCGCTTGTGAATGGCCGGGCGTCAGAGTGGCAGTGAGGTGGGCAAGATGATGACGCGGAGGTGCGCAATGGCTTTGACGGCAGGGCTGCCATCGCTGGCTCAACCGGCGGCCCGCAAAGGACGCCTCAAGCAGGCAGTGGCGCGTTGGTGCTTCAACAAATGGAGTCTGGAAGAGCTGGCGCGCAATGCTGCCGCCCTCGGCATCGAGGGAATTGATTTGATCGGGCCTGACGAATGGCCGGTGGTTCAAAAGTATGGCCTGGTGCCCTCGCTGGCTCCGGGCGGCGGTACGATTGCCGACGGGCTGAACCGAAAGGAAAACCACGACAAGATCGAGCGGCAACTGCGCGAAAACATCGAACGCGCCGCCGCGGCCGGCGTTCCCAATGTCATCACCTTCTCCGGGAACCGCCGCGGCCTGTCCGACGAGGAGGGCCTGGAGAATTGCGTGGCCGGCCTGAACCGGATCAAGGCCTTTGCCGAGGACAAAGGGGTTACGGTCTGTCTGGAGCTGCTCAACAGCAAGGTGGATCACAAGGACTACCAGGCGGACCACACCGCTTGGGGAGTCGAGGTGGTCCGGCGTGTGAACTCGCCCCGCGTCAAACTGGTCTACGACATTTACCACATGCAAATCATGGAGGGCGACATCATCCGCACGCTGCGGGCCAACATCCAGTGGATCGCCCACATCCACACGGCGGGCAATCCCGGTCGCCACGAAATTGACGACACCCAGGAGCTGAACTACCGCGCCATCGCACGCGCGATTGCCGACCTCGGGTTCCAGGGCTTTGTCGCCCACGAGTTCGTGCCGCGCCGCGACCCGCTGGAATCGCTCAAGCAGGCGGTCGAGATCTTCACGGTTTAACCGCAGGCGCGGGTTTGGGTGGCGGCGGGGAAGGGCGGGGCAGGGCGGAGGGATCCAAATTGAAGTCGGGCGGTTTGGATCCGGGCGCTCCCTCTCCAAACTTGTGGCCCTGTGCTTCGCCAATGGCGCGGTATCGCTCGAGGAGGCGGTCGGCGTCGGTGACGGGACCGCGCGGCGCATTTGTCGCTGCCGCGGCGTCGGGCGGAGGTGGCAACAGGTACATGCGCGTGTCGGGAGTTCTGTGCTCGGGCAGTTCCATGTGCACTCCCTCCAGCACGATGAGCACTTCTTCCAGTCCGCCTTGCAGGCCGCTCGGCGCCACGAAGATTTCCTTGAACGGATTGCCGTCACGCACCGCGGTCACGACGCCCACGGGCAATCCACGCGGAAAGACGCGGTCGTCTCCGGACGTGTAAAACCACTCGCCCACCTCGACCTTTTCCTCAGCTTGCACGTAGTCCACGCGGCAGGCACCGTGACCCTGTCCTTTCAGCGCGCCGCGGACGCGGTGCTTCTCCGAGATGACGCCCGCGGCGAAGGTGGGATCGGTGATCAGTTGCACCTGGGAGGCGGTGGGAAAGACAGCGACGACTTTACCGACAATGCCGTCCGGGGTGATCACGGCCATCCCGCGCATGACGCCGCTGGTGGAACCGCGATCCACGAAGACCACTCGCGATGTGGCGCCCACGCCCGCTCCGATGACTCGGGCGGCCACCGTCTTCGAAGGGTTGCGCGCCTGGAACACGGCCAGCGCCCGGGCGCGTTCCGCCGTTGCCAGCTCGTTCTTCAGGTACTGGTTTTCCAGCTTGAGCCTCCCGATCTCGGCGCGCAGTCGCCGGTTCTCTTCCACCGCGTTATGGAGCAACAAGTACGACTCGACGAAGCTGGTCACCGTGCTGCGGGCGCCTTCCAGCAGGCGCGCGACGGGCGTCACGGCCGTCACTGCCCATACCCGGATCAGGCGAACGTCCTGAGCGGTCTTGACCTGGTAAGCCAGCAGCAGCAACTGCGCAAAGATGAGCAGCAGCAGGACGCTGAGATTGCGGTACCGGCTCAGGAACTCCATGGATGGCTCGCGGCGCGCGAGAAGCGCAAGAGTGAGTTGTCAGGCGGGCTCATTCAATGGCGATCTTGCGCAGAAGCCGGAAGTCCTCCAGCATCTTGCCGGTGCCGAGCACGACCGAGGCCAGCGGGTCCTCGGCAATGGAAACCGGCAGGCCGGTTTCTTCGCGAATCCTCCGGTCCAGGTTCTTCAACAGGGCGCCGCCGCCGGTCAGCACGATGCCCCGGTCACTGATGTCCGCCGAAAGCTCAGGCGGCGTGCGTTCCAGGGCAACCCGGATGGCGTTCACGATCGTGGCCACGCATTCGGAGAGGGCTTCGCGGATCTCGCTGTCATCCACAGTGATGGTTTTGGGGACGCCCTCGATGAGATTGCGCCCCTTGATTTCCATGGTCAGTGGCTTGTCCAGGGGGTAGGCCGAACCGATCTGGATCTTGATCTGCTCGGCGGTGCGTTCACCGATGAGCAGGTTGTACTTGCGCTTGAGGTACTGCATGATGGCGTCGTCCATCTCGTTGCCCGCCACCCGCACCGAACGGGAGTAGACGATTCCGGACAGCGAGATGACGGCCACGTCCGTGGTGCCGCCGCCGATATCCACGATCATGTTGCCGCAGGCCTGCGTGATGGGCAGGCCAGCGCCAATGGCGGCCACCATGGCCTGTTCCACCAGGTAGACCTCGCTGGCTTTGGCGCGGTAAGCCGAATCTATTACCGCTCGCTTCTCGACTTGGGTGATCTCGCAGGGTACGCCGATCACGATGCGCGGGTGGACCAGCATTCGCCGCCCGTGCGCCTTCTGGATGAAATAAGTCAGCATCTTCTCGGTGGTCTTGAAATCGGCGATCACCCCGTCCTTCATGGGCCGGATGGCGACGATGTTGCCGGGCGTGCGACCCAGCATCTCCTTGGCTTCCCGGCCCACCGCTTCGACTTCGCCAGTGAGCTTGTTGACGGCCACGATGGAGGGTTCGTTGACGACGATGCCCTTGCCGCGGGCGTAAACCAGCGTATTCGCCGTGCCCAGGTCTATGGCGAGGTCGGAGGAGAACAGGCTGAACAGCGAGCGGAAATTCATTCCCATCAAAAGGTTAGCACAACCAACCCAGGCGCTTCAATTTACGCCGGGTTATGCCGGGCCTCGGGGCTTCGCCCGAGCAGCCCGCGGGCGCTCCCCGATCTTGGCGCATGTTTTGGCTTGGGGGGCGGACTCCGCTGCACCCAGACCGCGGGCGCCGGAGGCCTCCGTGTCAAGTCATCTCCTCCGGTAACCGACCAGCCGCCCCTTGGGTCACGAAAGAAGTAACCGAACGGGGGGTGAGTTTGCGGGCCGAATCCGGCCCGGTTTCGCTCCGGCGGATGGTCCTGAGCAACTCATTCTGACGTTGCTCGATCTGCTGGCGAAGCTGGATCGGGTTCAGGCTCGCGTAACGCTGTTCCAGGCTCTCCCGCGCCGCCTGGCTGAGCTGGCCCGAAGCCAGCAGGCGCTGATCCGGCGTGGCCGGCACATCCTAGCGGCGATGCACTTGGCTCCCCCTCCGGGTCTTCGACGCCAGCCGCAGCACCGGCTCGCCCTCCCACCAGTTCGAGGCGATGTCCACCGCGGACAGCGTCCACAGGAAACGGCCCCCGGTGGACTGGCCGCAGTGGGCCACGAAGTCCACCTGTAGGTTGCCCACTTGGCCGCGGTCCCATTCCTCCGCCTCCTTCAGCGGGATCTACTCCAACAGCAGACGGCGCATCGAACTGCCGCGGCGCCGGTCCAGGCGCAGCCGACAACGCTCGGGCGCCAGGCCAATGCGCTTGACCGCTTCATCCAGCAGTTGGCTCTTGAGGGCTTTCCGCGCCAGGCCGTACTCCTCGCGCAGCTCCCGCAAGTATTGGTTGCGAGCTTCGGCATCCATGACCTCAGTGTGAGGCCCCTGGCCTGGCTCGAGCCCAGCCTGCCCTTTTCGGCTATCAGCGGGAGGGTCCTCGGCGGCGCGGCCAGGACCTGTCAAGGGCGAGCGCGGCGAGCCGGAGGGCACCGTTGAGGGGTGGCCGCGCTGCCCAAACTCGCCCTCGGCGAAAAGGGCAGGCGAGCGTCCGCTACGGTTACTTTTTTGCTGACCCAACGATCCCGCCTTCGGTGACATTTTCGATGACCCAATTCGACCCCTTTACGAAAAAAAGATAAGAGCTTACAATTAACCTTTGCTGATCGCATACCTGCATTGACGGCGGTCGAAAGGAATCCCACATGAAACCGCGTACTCCGCTGCGTTTGACAATCTCGTTCAGCCTGGCATTGTGCCCCGCCATCGCGGGCGTCATTTACAGCAACGGGCCGCTGGTGACTCACCCTGGCCAAGGGGCCGGCGGCGCCGACGCCAGTGCCCTGCAAGCCTCCCTGGGCATGAGTGCCCTAGGATTCGGCGCGGCACAGAGCCTTGGGTACCGAGTGGCTGATGATTTCACGGTTCCCGCGACCGGCTGGACCATCAGCTCGGTAACGCTTTACGGTTATCAGACTGGAGCTCCGACATCACCTTCCACCTTCACTGGCGTGACGTTGCGGATCTGGGACGGACCGCCCGGGGTGGCCGGCAGCGTTGTAGTCTGGGGGGACACGGTTACCAACCGGCTGGTATCCTCGAGTTGGTCTGGCATCTACCGGGTAGTGGATTACGATCTCACCGCTACCAAACGCCCCATCATGGCGAACGTCGCTGCTGTAGGAATCACGTTGGGCCCTGGTACGTACTGGCTGGATTGGGACTTTTCGGGCAGCGGCTCCTATCCAGGACCGTGGGTACCGCCTATCACGATCCTCGGTCAGACCACCACCGGGAACGCTCGGCAGTTCGACGGCCAGAACTGGTACTACATCTTCGATTCGGGGACTAACACGCAGCAGGGACTGCCGTTTGAGATCAACGGGTCCGTGGGCGTGGTCCCGGAACCCTCGACCTTGGCGCTCGTCGGATTGGGCGTTGCCGCTATCGGTTTGGCCAGGCGCGGGCGAACCCGTTAACGGCCCGCGGGGCCTTACTGCTGGCCACGGCTCTTCATGTCTGGCCGCCCTCGGTGAGCAAGTGACCCCGCGCTGGGACAGACCCCTTACCTGCCCAGCCACTCCTGAAAGGCTTCCAGAACGGTCTGACCACGATAAACCCGTGGCGGCACTTCCTTGACCTCGCCCGTCTCCGTT
>Ga0078972_1008870_pt1 | contig 20471 bp, 15 predicted proteins | sample YelNatPaOPGAMG01_FD_67568 | JGI IMG/M metagenome (GOLD analysis project Ga0078972, IMG submission 67568) | Hot spring thermophilic microbial communities from Obsidian Pool, Yellowstone National Park, USA - OP-RAMG-01 (SPADES assembly) (version 2) | ecosystem: Environmental > Aquatic > Thermal...
GCCCCTCGCCGAAGCTGACCAAGGTGAAGCTGCCTCCCCGTTTGCCCGGCTCGATATCTGTCACGGGGTAGGCGTCCGGAAAAGGGAGCGAAAAGCCAGGAGGAGTGGGGTCGGCGCGGTGCTCGAGCGAGAAAGTCGTTTGGCGAGCGGCGGGTGTCACGGTGACGATGTTGGAAGGAAGGGCGGCTGGCGGCGGCGTGGGGCTTGGCGTGGCAGCCGTTGCAGTGGTCGAGGTGGTGGAGGCTGCCGACGACGATGGGCTGGGCGACGGTATCGCCGTTCCAGCTGCCGCGGGGCTCTCCTTCGCTTCGGACTGAATCGAGTCTTTGGGGGCGCAGCCGGTGGCGAGTGCCAAGCAGCCAGCCAGGACGACGCTCCAGAGGGTGGCGGTGCGCCAGCGCCGGCTCCCGCGAGCGCTCATGATGAGTGCGTTATGTGTCATAGCGGTTCCTTCCCGAGAAAAACCATCTGTCTTTGCTCTTTTGCATCGACGACGAGAGATAAAACTTTCGAAGCGTCTTCGGCAAGCCGAATCGCACTGGTTTGGGGAAGCGCGGCGGGGCGTGGACGCGACGGTGCGCGATGCGGTCGAGGCGGCGCTGTGGGTGGCTGTGCGCCGATGGGGTACGTGTGCGATGGGGCGGCGGAGTGAGCGCGCCTCGCGCAGGGACGCGCCCGCGCGGGGCGGCGTTCGGCGCGCGTTCCTCGCTCAAGCGCGCTTTCGCGCCTTCTGCTCTTTCCAGAGGATGATGTAGTTGCGTATGAGGCCGCGCGCGATCCGCCACGGCGAAAAGCTAATGGGCATGAGGAGGGGAAGGTGGAATTCGGCGAGCCGCAGCTCGTGAGGAGGAGGACCGACGATGTCGATTTCGTCGAGGCGCGTGCATCCTACGCCCATTTCTGCGGCGGCTGCGAGGGTGGTGAGTTCGCGCCAGGGAATGCCGAGAATTTCCACTGCCACGCGATCCATTGCCACGCAGTCGGTTCCCGCCATGAGAAAGCCCAGCGGGCGCGGCGTGCCGTTGGACGGGCCATTGCCTTCCATTGCCACGATGGCGTCCATGATTGTGAGTTGCGGCTGCACGGCTTGGTAGTTCTCGACGAGCATGCGCGCGAACCAATGTCGGTCGTCGCGGGAGAGCATATGGAGGGCGGCTTTGCGGCGTCCGGGCACGCAGCCAAAGACGTTTTTCACCGCAAGCGAGAGAAGCATTTGTTGGTGCGCTTTGAATTTGGGTAGATTGATGACGACGTCGGCTTGCTGAATGGTGGCGCTCGTGCGCAGGAAACGCACAGTGTGGGGCGTGGAGGGGCGGACCGGGTCTTTGAGCGACACGATGGGGATGCCGGCTTGGCGGGCAAGCGGCGCGAAGCCACTTACTTCCGCCACGTTCTCAGCGGAGCCCCAGCCGGGGGAATCGGCAACGATGGGCTCGCCGCCACATTCGCGGACGAGTTCGGCGACAGCGAGGATGACGACGGGATGGGTGTTGGCGCAGCGGTCGGCCGGGCGAGCGACAACGTAATTGGGTTTGAGAACGACGCGAGCGCCGGCGGAGACGAAAGCTTTCATGCCGCCGAAGGGCTCGAGGAGCTCGCGCAGAGCCTGCCTCACGCGGGCGAGGTCGTAGTCGGGGCAGCGCACGAGCGAGATGCGCGAGTGGGGTTTGCTCGGCGCTGAGCCGGTGTCGCGGGGTTGATTCATGCAATCTGGTGTGGCGGCGTGAGGTGTCATAGTCGATCTCTCATTCTATGGGTGCCTGGTGAGGTACAGGCGCGGTGGCATGTGATTCTGAAATAGGTGGCATGGTGTGGCGAGTGGGCAGAGTGCTACGGATGGGGATAGCTGGTGCCCCAGGGCGATGCAGGTGGGTGGTATGCGTGGGGAGGTGTGGAAATGAAGGGAAAGAAAGAATGAATGGAAAAACAACAAGACACCCCTGACGCTGGGATGTTGGGAACTTTGGCGTCGGGGACTGACCTGGGTTGATGCAGGCGAGGGCGCCTGGGGTCCCAGGGAAAAACGGTGCGTGGGGCGGTGCAGGCGGGGACGCCTGCGGTCCCAGGGGGAAAGCGCCGCGGGCACGGGCTGGGTGATTAAGCACTGCTGCCGTTGGATTCCAGCAAGGGAAAGCCGCCCCGGGCACGGGGGCTGGGTTCAGAATCTCCCTCCGGCGAATATCATTTCCTGTGAAAGCCGCCCCAGGCACGGGGTCGGTGCTTGAGCGGAAACGAGGTCCTGCCCGTGATGTAAAAACAGCCCAAGCATGAGATCAGTGGCGAAGGTGGCTAGTGACTGCTTTTCCTGGGAGCGCAGGCGTCCTCGCCTGCATGTTTTTTTATTTTGCCGTTTACACCCTTCGACTCGAACAGAGCCGACCGATCTGCACAGCGCCCCACCGCTCGCTGTCCGTGACCGCGTCAACCTCCACCGTTTGCATTGGTAAGCCTGTCTACCGCTCCTCTTTTCCTTTAAAAGGGGTGCATAGCGAGCCGTACTCCGCCGCGCGCACCGCTCCCGTGCGACTGTGCCGGCTTGATGGCGCTTTATCGGCGCTTGCGCAACGCGTCGCGCAGAGTGGCCGGCGAAAAATGCACTCCGTCTGCGAAAACTATTTGCAGAGCGAGTGGGTTCACGGTCACCATGCCTCTCCAGTAAACCGACATCATAATGGAGATTCGACTCTATGACACACGAAGTCACATCCTTGCGCCGCGACGATGTTCGTTCGGTTATTATTATCGGTTCGGGTCCAGCCGGCCTCACCGCTGCTCTTTACACAGGGCGCGCTACCCTCAAGCCGCTCGTCTTCGAAGGCGACGGATTTTTCGATACCATGCCGGGCGGTCAGCTTACCATCACGACGGAAGTGGAGAACTTCCCAGGACTGGTTCGCTGGGAGGACGGAAAGCTGCGCGGGATGACGGGTCCGGAAATTGTCGACCTCATACGGCGTCAGGCGATGTATTTCGGTGCCGAGTGCGTGGGCAAGCGCGTGACGAGTGTTGATTTTAGTCGGCGTCCCTTGCGCGTCGAGTGCGATGGGGAAGTCTTCCACGCGGAGGCGGTCATTGTGGCTACCGGCGCCAGTGCGCGATGGCTCGGTTTGCCTTCCGAAGAAGAGTACAAGAATTTTGGTGTGTCGGCGTGTGCCACGTGCGACGGCGCCCTCTACCGCGATAAGGACGTGGTTGTTGTGGGCGGCGGCGACACGGCGGTCGAAGAAGCTCTTTTCCTCACGCGCCACTGCAGATCGGTCACCATCGTTCACCGGCGCGATCAGCTACGTGCATCGAAAATCATGGCGGAACGCGCCATGAAAAACCCGAAGATTCGCTTCGAGTGGAACGCGCAAGTGGTGGAGATTCTCGGCATGACAGAAGGAATGCGAAAATTCGTCACGGGCGTTCGGCTCCGCGACACTAAAACAGGCGAGGAGCGCGTGCTGGCGTGCGACGGTGTATTCATTGCGATTGGCCACACGCCCAACACGAGCATTTTCCGAGGGCAGCTCGAGATGGATGAGCAAGGCTACATTGTGACGCAAGGGCGCTCGACCTATACGAGTGCACGCGGAGTTTTCGCCGCGGGCGATTGCGCGGACCACGTGTACCGCCAGGCAATCACAGCAGCGGGGACGGGGTGCATGGCGGCGATCGATGCGGAGCGGTTCATCCAGGCCAACCCCATTGAGTTTGCCGGCTAGCGATTGGAGCGGTTCTTTTCGGAAGTTGGTGCGCGCTCCTGTGGAAGAAGGCATCTGCCTGTGTGCGGAAGCGGCGCGAGCGGCGCAGGCAAGGCGCGGTGGGTGGAGTTGAGCAAGGGGGGCTTTTGTCCCTCCCCTCACTGGCAAAGAGAAATCACAAACGCCATGCAGTCTCGTGACTGCTTTTCCTGGGAGCGCAGGCGTCCTCGCCTGCATGCTTTTGCTTTTAGGTCGGTGGAGGAGTGGGGAACGGTGGGAGTGGGGGAATGGACGGTGTGAGCTTCTGGGCGCGGGGAGGTGAGGAAGCGCTGTGGCGGATCGCCTCGCAACGAATGGAATAGAAAGAATAAAGACACCACGGGGTTGGTGGGACGGATGTTTGGCGTCGGGGACTGACCTGGGTTGATGCAGGCGGGGACGCCTGCGGTCCCAGGGAAAAACGCCGTGGGCACGGTGTGGGGGCTTCATCGGAAGCGAACTTGTGTCCGTGATGTAAAAACAGCCCAGGCATGAGATCAGTGGTGGAGGTTGGGTAGTGACAGCTTTTCCTGGGAGCGCAGGCGTCCTCGCCTGCATGTTTTTGCTTTTCGGTCGGTGGAGGAGTGGAGTACTGTGTGGGGGAAACTAGTTGTGACCCAGCGGGTTCGATGAGACGAGAGAGGGCGGTGACGCGTGGGAATAAAGCGAACAAGGTAGCCAGCTTGACGTTGGTGGGAGGGACCTTTGGCGTCTGGCGCTGACCTGGGTGGATGCAGGCGGGGACGCCTGCGGTCCCAGGAGGAAAACCGCCGCGGGCTCGGGACGGGCAGCTTTACGGACATTGACCTTATCACTGCGACCGTAATAGGGGACTCATCGAGGTTAAGGATAATAAATATTTCCGCGCTGGTCGTAGGCAACGGTGAGTGCAGGCGGGGACGCCTGCGGTCCCAGGGAAAAACGCCGCGGGCTCGGGACGGGTGGCTTCCGTGTGGGCGCTCCATCGTGGCCAGGCGCGCCGCCTCCGCACAGCGCTCTGCGCCCGGAACGCGCCCCCTTTTCCGTGTCGCCTCGTGAATCCTCTGTCACTTCTGCGCCTGCTCGCGCAGAGAGGTTTCCGTGCGGCTCGCGCCCCGATCAGCTATCGTGCGACCGGCAAGCACGCGCACAGAAAAGCCTTCCCACTCGTGCAAATTGACACTTGCTCTCGGCTGCTGGCGCGCGGTATCACGAATAGCGTAAACAGCAACGAAGGATCACCCATGAAGACATTATCGGATTTTGTGTCTGCATACAGCCGAGTGTTGGCGCGCCGCGAGGAGGAAGAAGCTCGCCGCCAGGTGTGTCAGCCTCCCATTGTCGTTTCTCGTCAGGTCGGAAGCGGCGGGCATCTCGTTGCGGAGAAGCTCGCGCAGCGACTGGGCTTTGCGTTGTGCGACAAGCAGATTCTCGACGAGCTAGCGACGCGTGCGAAGGTCCCGCGCGATTTCCTCGAAATGCTCGACGAACGACCAGCGAAAGCTCTCGAATTGCTTGGAGCGAGCCTTCTGCGCGGAGTGGGGCTTACGCCCGAGGACTACGAGCGGCTCCTGAAGAGTGGCCTCAAAGCTCTTCTCAAACTCGGGAGCGTTGTGATCGTGGGGCGTGGCGCAATTTTCCTCGCCGAACCGCGAAAAGCGCTCCGTGTGCGCATTGTGGCTCCTCGCGAGCTCCGCATCCGAAATCTCGCTCAAAGGTTGAACGTCAGCGCCGAAGAGGCCGCACACCGCCTCCAGCAGATAGAAAAAGAACGCGCAGAATTTCTCCGCCGTTATTTCAATGCGGAAGAGGCCAGTGCCGAGTGCTTCGACATCGCCCTCAATACGGAATGTCTCACGATCGACGACTGCGTTGAGCTCGTTTTGCGGACCTACGAAAAGCTTTTTGGGTGTCCGTCCGTGAAAGAGATTCTCGAGGGACCACAGGAACCGAAGCACGTCTGATCGGGAGAAAATGGAAAAAATCCCGGCGCTGTAAAATAAGAGTTGATTTGTGCTATTTTTCACAGTGTATGGATTTCCCGTCACGTGCGTAACGATTAAGAAGATGAAAAAAATGTTGGTGCTGTTGGAGAAGCGCGTGACGAATGCCCGGAAAGATAAAGCGAAGAGTGGGGCGCAGGAGAAACCCGAGCCCGAACTTCGCCGCGTCTCGCTGGGCGTGACGATTCCAACAACGTTCGCGGCTGCCGTCGTGGTTGGTGTCGTCATCGGGTACGCACTCGACCGCTGGCTTGGGTCGGGTCCGTGGCTGACGCTTCTTTTTTTGATTCTCGGAATTGCTGCGGGTGTACGTGAAATGATTCATGTTCTCAAGAAGATGGACGAGTGAGCAATAGATGATTCCTCGTGCGATACGGAAAACCATTTTAGCGAGCGCTGGGTTTGGGATAGTGGGAGGTGCCCTGTGGGGTGCCTACGATTGGCGTAGTGGTCTCGCTTTCGCGATCGCTGTGGGATGGGCAATTCTCAACATTGTCGTCTGGACGCGGCTCATCCAGAACATCCTCACCACCGGCAAGCGTAATCCAATGCGCGTGCTAACGTGGGTCGCAGCCAAGGTTGGGCTTCTCGCCGCCGGAGTAGCTGCGTTGTGGCTCTCGCGCCCTCTCACGGTGGGGCAAGCCGTTGCCGTTCCACTTGGCGTTTTCTCTGTCCTCGGAGCTGCGACACTCCTGGCTCTCATGGGCGCTTTTCTCGCCCCCGAGGAGGAGTCAGCTGCACGCCACAAGAAGGACGGCTCCGCGCAAGCGTCCAGCTCGCTTTCTTCCTTGTGCATTGTTTTCGTAGCTCTTCTCGTCTCGAGCTCGCCGTTTTGCGTCAACGCTTCGCAGGAGCACGTGAGAGCCGGCGTTGCCCTCGCCGCGCAAACGTCGGCCTCGCTGGCAGGATACTCTCACTCCCCGTCGACCGCTACGAATGCGCCCCTCGCCGATTCGCATGAGGCTGACACGCCAGCAGGGGAAGAAAAATCGACGTTGTCCCACGATGGGGAAGCAGCGCACGGCGCCCACGAAAGTGCCGCCGCACACCATGGCGAAGAAGCTGCAAAGCCGGAACTGCCGAACCTCATCAGCATCATTCTCCAGATGAAAATCGGTGGCGTTCCCGTGGCGGAGACCCCCCTTGGTCACTTCCTCCACACGTACGAATATCAAATTTTTCTTGTTATCATTACGTTATTTTTATGCGGCATCATACTGCTCACGCGCGGGTTGCGTGCGCTTGTGCCGGGACCCACTCAGGCGCTTCTGGAAATTGTCGTGGAAGGGTTTTACAATTTCTTTACTGGCATTTTGGGCAGCCGCGAACGGGCGCGACGCCACATGCCGTTCTTCGGAAGCCTCTTCCTCTTCATCTGGTTCAATAACATGTTTGGAATCGTACCGCTCTTTACAGGGGCGACTTCTACCTTTCAGCTTACAGCCTCGCTCGCCGTGCTCGTCTTCTTCTATGTGCACGTGAATGCCATCCGCGAGGCGGGCTTCAAGCACTGGTTCATGCACCTGCTCCAGGATCCGAAAGATCTCATGGGCTGGATTCTTGCACCGGTGTTTTTTGTTCTCCACGTCATCGGCGAACTGGCAAAACCCTTGTCGTTGTCGCTGCGTCTCTTCGGAAATATCACGGGCGAGCACATCCTGAGCGGAGTCTTTCTCATCCTTGGGCTTATGCTCATGAGTGCTGTGTGGCCGCACCCGTGGGTCGGCGTGCCGCTCCATCTGCCTTTCCTCTTCCTCTCGCTCCTCGTTGGCACAATTCAGGCGACCGTTTTCACGTTGCTTGCCACGATTTATCTTGCGTTGTTCCTCCCGCACGACGAGCACCACAGCGAGGCAGCCCAGGGTGAGGCGGCGGAGGGCCATGCTCACTGAGAGTGTGGCTGGCGGAGCGCGGCAGCGAGCGCGCGCCTTGGCGCTCTGCATTGTGAACGAGAAAAGTTTGGGGCGTTTCGGCGCCCACATGAGAACATCGTAGGAGGCATTGCAATAATGGATAAAATTACAGCGATGGCGCTGGCATACAGCATCGGGTTGGGAATTGCAGCGCTGGGTTCTGGCTTGGGACTCGGCAAAGCCGTCGGGAGCGCGATGGAAGCTATTGGCCGCCAACCGGAAGCTTCCGGAAAGATCCAGACTGCCATGATCATCGGATCCGCGTTCATCGAGGCTCTGACTATTTACGCGTTGATCAGCCCGTTTATCGCCTCGCTCACCTTCTTGAAGTAAGCGGTGTGATTTCATTGGGTAAGGCGGCGGTGGCGTCCGCTACGAGGGCTTGTGCGCCCGGTATTGTGCAAACACCCCGCCTTGCTCAGCTATTGAAAGGCTGACGACCATGCAGACTGTTGTGGCACAAGTACTGACCAGCATTCTGGCTTTCGCGATATTCTTCATCGTCGCGAAGAAGCTGTTCTGGGCGAGTATTCTCAACGCAATCGAGGAGCGGCAGAACCGCATCCGTACCGAGCTTGAGCGGATCGAAGAGCTCAAAGCGATGGTTCAGAAGCTCGAGACGGAGTACAAAACGCATCTGGCTCAGATCGAGCGCGAAGCCAACCAACTCAAGCAGCAGGAAATAGCGGAAGGCAAGCGGATCGCGGAGGAGATCAAGGAGCAGGCGCGTAACGAAGCCAAAACCGAGATCGCGCGCATGCACCAGATCCTCGCTCTCGAGGTCGAGAAAGTTCGCGCGGAACTGAAAGAGGAAGTCGTGCGCCTGACGCTGGCAGCTACCGAGCGCATCATCCGCGAGAAGCTCGACGATGCTCGCCATCGCCGGCTCATCGCTGAATTTGTCGAGGAGCTTGCACGCAAATGAAGTACGCGGACCCTGTCATCACGGAACGCTATGCGCGCGCACTCTTTCGAGCTGCGGAGAAAATGGAGCTCGTCGATCGCGTTTTTGCCGACATTGAGATGCTGCGGCCGTTGCTTGGCATCCAGAGCAAGCTGCAGCTTTTTCTCGATAGTCCGCAACTGACGACAGAGGTAAAGCGCGATCTCATCGATCGGGTGCTTCGTCCACGGGTGGCGCCCATCACTGCCCAGTTATTCCATATCCTTCTTACGAAGGGGCGGACCGAGTACGCGATTCCCATTTTCCTGCGGTTCAAGAAGCTTGCCCGCGAGGCGCGCGGAATTCGCGAGGCTACGCTTGTGACGGCGGTTGCCCTGGGCGATGGCGAACGCGCACGGCTCCAGGCAGCGCTCGAGTCCTACCTCGCAGCGCACCTCGAGGTGTCCTTTGTTGTCGACCCGCGTGTCATCGGTGGCGTGCGTTTCCAATGTGGGGATCTCTTGCTCGACGGCTCAGTTCAGGGAAAGCTCAGCCGTCTGCGCGAACGACTGGAGGCAGTGGTTAACCGATGAGCCACAAAACGCATTTTCTCACAAAATTCTGCACAGAGGCCATGCGCACGCAGCGGTTGGCGCGCGTGTTTGCGGACGCCGATCTCACGCTGCGTCCGGGCGAGGGCAGCATGAGCACAGCAGAGCTGCTTGCCCATATCGTGTCCAGCCGAAACTTCCTGCGCGGAGTGTTTAGCGAATCGCAGCCAACTACCGAGCTTTTTCACGTGCCAGTGGACACGGCGACGGTGAGCCACTGTCTGCGCGAGTTGGCGCAAAGCTACCGCGCAGTGAAAGCGGCTCTCGAAGCATGCGACGAGACAATTCTCAGCCAGCGCATCGCACCCTTTGGGCCAGCGTGGGAGATGACGAGACTCGAGCTTGCCCAGCTCATGCTCGAGCACGAAATTCATCATGGCGGGCAACTAAGCGTTTATGCTCGCGTGGCTGGCAAAGTGCCACCAGACATGTACGCACCTGTCACAGAAGAGATTTTTGACGATTCATCGAGAGGATAAGAAGCAATGGCAATTCGGCCGGAAGAAATCACCGACATCATAGAACGGGAACTCGAAGGGTACCAGGCTGCACTTGATGTGCAGAAGGTCGGAACCGTTCTCCGCATTGGCGACTCCATCGCCACAATTTATGGCCTCACCGAGGCTATGGCTGGCGAGCTGCTAGAGTTCCCGGGCGGAATCATGGGAATGGTTCTGAACCTTGAAGAATCCACAGTGGGTGCGGCAATCTTTGGGAGCGACCAGTTCATCAAAGAGGGCGACACGGTACGCTGCACAGGGCGCATCGCGAGCGTGCCTGTCGGCGAAGCTCTCATTGGCCGCGTGGTCAACGCCCTAGGCCAGCCCATCGATGGCAAAGGTCCAATCGTCACGAAAGAGTATCGCCCCATTGAGTTTCCTGCGCCCAACGTTATCTCGCGCCAATCGGTGAAGCAGCCCCTCATGACGGGCATCAAAGCCATTGACGCCATGATCCCCATCGGCCGGGGGCAGCGCGAACTCATAATTGGCGACCGCCAGACCGGTAAGACTGCCATTGCTATCGATACCATCATCAATCAGAAGGGGCAGGACGTCGTTTGCATTTATGTGGCAATTGGGCAGAAAGCTTCCACAGTGGCTGGATTGGTCCAGACCCTCCAGGAGCATGGAGCGATGGACTACACCATTGTGGTCTCAGCCACGGCAGAGGAAGCCCCCTCGTTGCTCTACATTGCGCCGTATGCGGGGTGTGCCATGGGCGAGTACTTTATGTACCAAGGTGGCCACGCCCTGTGTATTTACGACGATCTGTCAAAGCACGCTGTTGCGTATCGCCAGCTGTCGCTGCTTTTGCGTCGTCCGCCTGGGCGCGAGGCATATCCGGGCGACGTGTTCTATCTCCACTCGCGGTTGCTGGAGCGCGCCGCAAAACTGAGCGAAGATCCTGAAGTCATTCGGCAGTCGTGTCCCGAGGCGAAAAAGCCCGGCGGGAGTCTCACTGCTTTGCCCTTCATCGAGACTCAAGCGGGCGACGTCTCCGCCTACATTCCCACCAACGTCATTTCGATCACCGACGGCCAGATCTACCTCGAGCCAGACCTCTTTTATTCTGGTGTGAAGCCGGCGGTCAATGTGGGACTCTCCGTGAGCCGCGTGGGTGGCAATGCTCAGTACAAAGCCATGAAGAAGGTGGGCGGCAAGCTGCGTCTCGAACTGGCGCAATACCGCGAGCTCGCCGCGTTCGCGCAGTTCGGCTCGGACCTCGATGCTGCCACGCGCGCCCAGCTGACGCGCGGCGAACGGCTCGTCGAAGTCCTCAAGCAGGATCAGTTCACTCCCTATCCTCTGTGGCAGCAGGTTGCGATCATCTTTGCTGCAACTCAAGGCTTCCTTGATGATATGCCGATCGAGCAGGTGAAACCATTCGAGGCGGAACTTTTCCCGTATTTCGACAAGAACCACGCCGATATTGTGCACGAGATCGAGACCACAAAAGACCTCAGTGATGCAGTCGCCGAGAGGCTGCGCAAAGCTGTGGCAGATTTCAAGGCACAGTTTGTGGCAAGGTCGAGCCGCGGCGAGGGAATAAAAAAATAAAAAGACAACGGCCGCAGCCCCAGCGTTGCAAGAAAACGCTCATCCGCGGGAGGGTCGCGAGGCGAGGGTGACTCGGCTGGGGTAAGGAGCTCGAAGAATGGCCCGCTTCCGTGGATGCCATGCTTTCCACGGCAATGTGCCGCTCGCCCGGTGCGCTATTTTCCCGTTCCTCTGAAAAGCTATTGCATACGCCACCGCTCTTGTTCTAGAGCGGTCATTAAAGCATGCCTTGCTAAAGCACAAAAATGTTACAGCGTGAGGTGTGAAAGTGCACGACGGTGTGCAGGGTGTTTGCATCTCGCCGCACGCTCACACTGTGGATGTTTCGCAACAAGAGGCATGCAAGTGATTCCCGTTCGAAAAGGAGTATTGCCGTGTCGCGTGTGTGTCTGACGAAAAGAGGGGTGAAGGTCGAGCCGGCTTCGACGACGCGTTGCTCGTTGCGTGTGTTACTCGTTCTCGTATGCCTGTGCGCAGTGTCGAGTTTCCTCTCCGCCGCTTCTGCAACCAAAGCTAAACGCGATGTTACAACTTCGCCGCTTCTCCAGCGGATTGAAAAAATTATCGCGTCTCATCCACTCGAGGGGAACGCCACTGTTGCGGTCTACGTGATGGACGCTGCTTCGGGCAAGGTTCTCGTCAATCGCTATGGAGAAAAGCCGCTCAAGCCCGCTTCGAACAACAAGCTTCTCACCACCGCAGCTGGCCTTACGCTTCTGGGCCCCGCCTTCACTTTCCGCACGTACGTTTACGCGGACGGTCCGCTCACCACGCCCACCCTCCGCGCCAACCTCTACGTCCTCGGCGGGGGCGATCCCACCATCTCAGGTCGCTTTGAGCCGGACAAACGCGACGTGACTGCACCTTTGCGACGTCTCGCCGACGCGCTCACCTCTTTCGGCATTACCCGAATAGAGGGCGACATCCTTGTCGACGACTCGCTTTTCGACACGGAGTATTTCCACCCTACGTGGTATCCCGATGAACGCGGCGAATGGTACGAAGCGGAAGTGTCGGCGCTTGCCTTCAACGACAACTGCGTGGATCTCTTCTGGTCGGGAAAGAACGGGCTGCCGGGCGACCGCGCTGAGGTTGTCCTCAATCCGCCCACCCACTATGTGAACGTGCGCAACGAGGTGCACCTTGTCGCCACGGGCCGGCCTTCTGGAAGATGGTACATTCGGCAGCCTGGCTCGAACGATATTCTTGCCACGGGAACTCTCACCGTCGGCACCACCAAGGACGACAGTGCAAGCGTCGCGAATGGCGCGCTCTATTTTGGCACGGTATTTCACGATGTCCTCACGAGCCGAGGCATCACTGTTACGGGCAAGCCACGTCACGTGCGTTACGATCCGGTCGAGCAAAAGCGCCATCGCAAGACTCTCCTGGCCGAGCGGGTCTCGCCACCCCTCACCGAAGTCATCAAGGTCATCAACCTCGTCAGCCAGAACTTTTACGCCGAGTGTCTCGTGAAGATGCTGGGGCGGCAGTTTGCCGGCGAGGGGAGCTTCGAAGCGGGTACGAAAGTAGTGCGCGAATTCATCCGCAAGCAGGGCATTTACCACGAGGGATTCCAGATGGTCGATGGTTCGGGGCTCTCGGAGGGCAATCGAGTGACGCCGCGTCAGCTCGTCGAAACGATTCGGTTTATGGATCGCGGGCCACACCACGATGCGTGGCGCGCTAGCTTCCCCGTGGGCGGTGTGCGTGGCAGTCTCCGCGCGCGCTTCCAGCAAACCACCGCGAGCCGCGCCCTTGCCGCCAATATCATGGGCAAGACGGGGCTCATCGAGAGCGTGCGATCGCTGTCGGGAATCATCACGACGGTCGAAGGCGAGGAGCGCTACTATAGCATCATCGTCAACGGGTTCACCCGCGGCGGAGACGATGTGATTCGTCTCATCGATGAGCTTGCAGTAGCCATTGCCGACGAGAAAGGGCTCGTTACCGATTCCGGCATCACAACACCTTCGGTTGTTCTGCGTCGCGGCGAGGAGGCGAAACGTACCGGCCGCCAATGGAGCCGACGCGTCAGCGGCCGAGCAGCTTCTTCGCCATCGAACCGGCAGCCCTGAAGGGCGACGTAATCACATTCTCAGCCTTCTTGATGGCGCTTACTGGGCTAGGTGTCTTGCCGGCGCCGGGTGTGGCGGCTGCCGTGGCGTTGCGGCCGAAGTACCGGAAATGCCACGGCTCAATGACCCGCGAGCCTGAGACCACCGTGAGATACCAACCATAGCGCGGCGCATTTCGAGCGAGCCAGCGCCCCTCCGGTGTGTTGGCGAATGAAGGCCGAAGGAGGTAGCGCTCGGTTGAGGTGAAATCAACGGTTGTTCCGAGAAGATGCTCGCTCTTGCCCGGGCGCGCAACCGTTCGCCTGCCCCGCCCCCCACCATTCTGCGCATAAAGGCGTTGCTGATGCTGGGAGTCGCGGTAGGCACTCACCACCCGCAGCGTCAGTCCTTGGCGTTCTGCGTCGCGTATCATGCGCACGACCGATTCGGCGGCTTCGCGCCGGAGGTAAAGTGGCTGATTTGCGTAACAATACTCCGCGGGGATAAGGACGAGGTCCGTCGGCATGTAATTGGGCGGGATGCGGTCGCGGTATGCATCTTCGCCGCCGATGGGAAGATTGCGCCCGTTCCAGCCGCTGCCACGCAAGGTGAGCGGCACATCGCACTGTGTCGGCCGGATCCGATAATCGGTTGGGAAGCTGCGTGCTGTGGGGATAAGTCGCCGGAGAATCTGCGCGGTTCTCGTGTAGTCGAGGAGCGATGTGGCAGCCGCGGGTGGGGGTGGGGACTCTGGCGCCAGCGGCAACTTTGCCTCGGAACGCGCCGGCTCACCGGGAGGTGCCTCGGAGCTCTCGGGAGTTGCGCGCGTGGCTGAGCCGCTCGCAGGGGCGAAGTCGCCGTAAAACTGCGGAACGACTTTGCTAGCTGCGGCGCTTGGCTGCTCCGTCGCCGAAGATGGAGATGAAGTGATGGGGGACGGTGCCTCGTTGTCCTCCTGGCGGCGCGCTGGCGGAGATGCGGTGCGCGGTGGCTTTGCTGCGGGGCGAACGGGCAGCGCGAGAAGCCCGGGATCGGGCTGCGCGCTATCGCTGCTGCCACGCGTGGCGCTGCCGTGGCCCACCGCGGGCGCAGCCAGTGGCATCGCACCTTGCAGCGCGCATGCCACTGCCGCCGCGCTCCACAAACTATGCATCCACTTTGTCGAATTCATCGCGTTGTGCTATCGTGCTGCAAAATCACGGATCCGTGCAAGCCTGAAGCGCAAGCTCGGGCCGGGCTCAGCCATTGATTACCCGTTGCCAGACCCGCTCGATGAGTTCTTGTGCAGCGGCTTCCGTGGGCGCTTCGGCGAAAACCCGCACGACGGGTTCCGTGCCGGAGGGACGCAAATGCACCCAGCGGTCTGCGTACACAGCTTTCAGTCCGTCCTCGCTTACGAGTTCTTGTGCGTCAGCGAATTCTTTCCGCATGCGCGTGAGGATTTCCGCCACGTTGCGGTCGCCGCGAGCGAACTTCGTTTTCACGATCTTATAGTCGGGGATAAGGCTGTTGAGTTGCGACAGCGTCATGCCTTTGCGGGCAAGCGTGTCGAGGATGAGACCCACTCCGGTGGCTGCATCGCGCCCGCAATGGACAGGCGGATAGATCACCCCGCCATTGCCTTCGCCGCCGATCACGGCGTTGACCTCGCGGATCTTCGCCACCACGTTTGCCTCGCCGATGGGCGTTCGATAGAGGGGCACGCCGGCGGCGCGCGTTACGTCGTCCATGGCGCGCGTTGTGGAGAGATTGACGACCACGGGACCTTTCGTTTTCTCGAGGATCGACGCAGCCGCGAGCGTGATGGTGCGCTCCTCGCCGATGGGCCGCCCCGTCTCGTCCACGAGGGCGAGTCGGTCCGCATCAGGATCCACCGCAAAGCCAATATCCGCCTTGCGCCGCCGCACCTGTTCGCACAGCTCCGTGAGATTTTCCGGCAGCGGCTCGGGGGTGTGAGCAAATTCGCGATTCACGTCGTCGAAGAGCAGCGTGAACTCGCAGCCCAGCTTTTCAAGCAGCGGACGCAGGATCACACTTCCGACGCCGTTGACGCAGTCGGCGACAACCTTGAACCGGCGCTTCGCGATTGCCGCGACGTCGATCTGGGCCAGCACGCGCTCCACGTGGCGATCGATAGCTGTTGTGCATCGCGTGACCTTGCCGACTGTTTTGTACGATGCTCGGCGGAACTCGCCCGAGCTCACGATCTCGAGCAGGCGAAGATTCTGCTCTTTCGTGAGGAAGGAGCCTTGGGCGTCAAAGAACTTGTACGCATTCCATTCGGCGGGATTGTGGCTTGCAGTGATGGCGATGCCGCCGTAGGCGCCGAGCTCGCGCACCATGAGCCCCACGGTGGGGGTGGGTGCAAGGCCAATGTCATAAATTGTGCAGCCACACGACTCGAGCGCAGCGAAAGCCAGGTGACGCATCATGTCGCGCGTCAGGCGCGTATCGCTGCCCACCACGACGGGACCGCCGTCGATGAGCGTACCGAAAGCAAGAACGTAACGGATAAAAGATTCGGGGGTGAGGGAATCGCCTACAATTCCGCGAATTCCCGCAACACTGATCATTGGTTGACTAGTCATGACAGGAATTCGTGGGGGCTGGTGTGGGAGATTCAAGAGAAAAACCGGCCAGGAACACGGGGAACAAGAAAGACTCGACGAACACGTGCAGGCGTGCTCGCCTTCTACATTAACCCGGTTCAGCTTCCGGACGGTAACCCTCTCTACCATTCATCTCAGAGGCGGTCTTTTTTACGTCAAAGGGACAGCTTCGTTTTTGCTAAAGTACCTGCGCAGTGCCAAATCCCTGGGAGCGCAGGCGTCCTCGCCTGCATTCACCGAGGTTTGTCGCTGACGCCAAGGATGCTTATCCCCAAAGTTGAGAAAGTTAGCTTATCTTTTGACGCAGTACCCGGTGCGTGCACAAAAGCGAAAAGCAAAAGCATGCAGGCGGGGACGCCTGCGGTCCCAGGAGAAGCAGTCTCTATTTACGAGGCGTTGACCCTTTTGCGGCGTAGAGTTAGCTATTACTTGCTGGAAAAAAGAAAAAAGAGAAAAGTGAACACTCTAGTAGTCTGCGTCGCTATTGACTCGTTGCTTACCAACACGCGCCAGCACATCCATCGCTGACGTGCAGGCGGCGTTTTTCCCTGGGAGCGCAGGCGTCCCCGCCTGCATACACCCAGGTTTGTCGCCGACGCCAAGGATGCATATTCTCAACGTTGGAAAAGTTAGCTTATCTTTTGACGCAGTACCCGGTGCGTGCACAAAAGGAAAAGCAAAAGCATGCAGGCGGGGACGCCTGCGGTCCCAGGAGAGGTGGTCCCGGACGGGGTGGTGGGGGTGGAGAAAAATGTCATGCTGTGAAAAAGTTCTTGATGGTGCAGCTGGAAATGCTGATGGGTCAAATCGTTGTGGGTACCGCGAGATTATGCTGCGATGGTGTCGCGTGTGCACGTGTGCTGCCGGCATGTGAGTGCGAGCCCGGGCTGCCGTCCGCCTCTTCGTCCGCGCCACTCAACCCTCATTGGAAGGCATCTCCGAGGGGCGTCGACGACCACACCGCGCGTGCGGCAGCTCGATCGCAGCGCGGCTTGCCACGCCCACGTTATTCAGGAAAGGGGTAATCTGATGATGGGTCGTTACGTGTTTCACCAATGCTTCGGCAGTACTATTCGGCGTGCCGTAGGCAAAGCGATGGTTTGGGCATTATGCTCGGCGGCTGTGTGGGGAACGGCGGCTCCGCCTGAGCTCCTTCGCATTCTCGACCCGGAGAAATCGCCGACAACCGTAACCCGTGAGGCGGTTAACGTGATGGGAAAAACGCTCCCTGACGCCCGTGTGACGGTCGGAGGCGTGCCGGCAAAGGTCTTCGCCACAGGGATTTTCGTGCGCGACCAGGTGCCGCTCGAAGTGGGAACAAATGCCATTGTCGTGGAGGCGCGCCATGGAGCTCGCCGCGAGGCAACCACGGTCGTTGTCAATCGCGCTCTCCCATTGAAGAAGGAGCGCACGACCGAGCCACAGGCGCTTCGCATCGATGCAAAGTCGGTGGATCCGAGCGGGGAGGTCATTGCGACCGCCGGCGAGGAATTCATTGTTTCGTGCGAGGGAACTCCAGGCCAGATAGCTGAATTTCGCCTGGGGGAGGGGCCGTGGCGTCCGCTCGTGGAGCTCGAGGAAAGCGTTGACGGTCTGCCGTCGGGCAAGTATCGCGGCGTGTGCGTAGCACCGGCTACCCTGGCCGACGGCAAGCCGCGCACTCTTGGGCTGCGGCTCCGCGCGAAATCGGGGGCGGACGCAGTGGTGAAGGTTACGGGGCCGGAGCAAATCGAAATCCCCACGAAGACGCAGGTGACGGTGTGGGGGAGCGACGTGGTGCGGCTCGTGCGAACGCGTGGAGAAATGACGGGGCTTGTGCATGGGCTCCATGAGGTACGTCTCGGCGGCCCGTACGTTACGGTTTTACCGCCGGGGATCGTCTTGCGCGTAACAGGGAAGCAGAGCGGCAACTGGCATGTGCGGCTTTGTCCGACGCTCGACGCGTGGGTTTCGGAAAAGGATGTCGAGATGCTACCGGAGGGTTCGGCTCCTCCGCATCTTTTCTTTACGCTCGTTTCTGTGGGTGGAGATGAGCTCTCGGATATGGTGACGATTCCCTACCCGCGCGACGCGCGTGTGCCTTACGCTGTAAGCTCGGGTGTGGGGCCGGCGGGGCGACCGCAGATTTTTGTGGATTTCTTCGGAGCGCATCATGCGGCGACGTGGATCAGCCACCGGCCGACGGCGCAAGTCGTTCGCGAGGTGTGTGTGGAGCAGCCTGCCCAGGACTGGGTGCGTGTGCGGGTCGATCTCTCCGCGCCGCAACTGTGGGGGTATCTCGTCGATGTGACGACGAACAGTCTTGTGCTCCGGGTGCGGAGGCCGCCTGAGCTTGCGCAGCCGCCGAAGTCGCCGGTCGCGGGTCTTGTCATTGCTCTTGAGGCGGGCCATGGCGGCTCGAATACCGGTGCGCTGGGTGTGAGTGGAAGCCTGGAGAAGGACATCAATCGCATGGCGGTGGATGAGCTTGCGCGTCAGCTTGAAGCCAAGGGCGCGAAAGTCATCATGGCGCGCGAAGGTGATACGAATCCTAATCTCGCGGAGCGGGCACGGCATGCGACGGAATCTAGCGCCACTCTCTTTATCAGCGTCCACGCTAACTCTGCCGACCAGACGCGTGGCTACCTGCGCGTGTCGGGAACGAGTACGTATTATAAGCACTCCTTCTGTCGCGACCTGGCAGATGCTGTTCACAAGCGGCTCCTCGAAATGACAGGGCTGGGCGATTTCGGCAATGTGGGAAACTTCAATTATCTGCCGATTCGCGAGCTGACGTGGATGCCGTCGATGCTCGTGGAGCAGGCTTTCATGAGCAATCCGGAGGATGAAGCCAAGATGCTCGATCCGAAATTCCGCGCCACGATGATGAAGGCAGTGGTAAAGGGCATCGAAGACTGGCTTGAGACGCAGCGTCAGGCGCAGATGAAATCGCAAAGCGCAAGGAGCGTGCCCAAGAAGAAGGGCGAGTGAGCGTGGCGCGGGCAAAGTCGGCATGGGTACGGCGTGAGGCGCGCGCGTAAGCAAAAAGTGCGGGCGTGTCCAGCGCTGGCAGTCGTGGCATAAGTTGCACTGTAGGTATTTTTGCGTAGCACGAGTCAGATCCTCAGGCTATGCCCCAGGGGCGGCGGCTCGTCGCGCGAGCAGCGCCAGCAGCGAAAAACTGTTGTGACGAAGGGAAAGCGGTCATGTGCGGACGATTTGCGCTTGTAGCCACCGCGCAGCAGATTGCGGAAGAGTTTGGCGTTTCTCTCGCGGAGGGCAAGATCGGTCCAGGGGGGATAGAGCTGGCGCCGCGTTATAATATCGCTCCGTCGCAACCGGTTCTCGCGGTACGCGAGAATGCCGTGGGGGAACGTGAGCTCACGCATTTTGCGTGGGGGCTTGTGCCGTCGTGGGCGCCTGATCCGTCGTGGGGGGCGCGGATGATTAATGTGCGAGCCGAGACTTCGGCGGAAAAGCCGGCGTTTCGCAATGCCCTGCGCCGTCGCCGCTGTATTATTCCCGCCTCTGGATTTTACGAGTGGGAGAAGGCGAAAGGCGTTAAGCAACCGTGGTTTTTCCGAGGGCGCGATGGGAGGCTCTTGGGGCTAGCGGGGATTTGGGAAGTGTGGAACGGACCGCAAGGCGAGTATATCGAGACGTGTGCGATCCTTACCGTGCCAGCAGGGGCGCCTGTCGCACGGCTGCACGACCGGATGCCGGCTATTCTTTCGCGCGACGCTTATGGTCCCTGGCTTGATCGAGACTTGGAGAAACCAGAAAAGATAAAGGAGATCCTCGAGCAGACGGAAGCGAATGTCCTGGAATGCTACCGTGTTTCGCCGATTGTGAATAGTCCCACGCACGACGTGCCGGAGTGCATAGCGCCATTAGAGGGGTAGGTGATCACGCCACATTGATGGAGAGAAAGGCATCTGTGCTGGAGGTCGATGTTAACAAACGCGGAGAAAAGAGTTTGATTTATTTCGATTTTGTGATAATAGCGTTCAATGTTGAGGTCTGTTGGGCGCCGGTAGCGCGAAAAATACGCCAGGAGAGGAAAATATATCCCTTCCGCAGCAAAGGCGATATGGTCCCCGCGCGACGAGCGCAAGTAGACGAGTGAGAGGAGTATCAGTGTGTCCAAGGCATCCTCCCCGAGAGTCGAGCTCCGTCGCAGGATTACGCTGAGTTGTGACCACAACCGCGAGCATTCCCCGCAAACTTTCGGGGAAACCGCGCGTTGTTCGCGCCGGGAGCAGCGTGCACACTATTCGGGTGGGCAGCCGGTGGCGCGTTTGTTGCCGTGGCTTGTTGCTGCGTGGGTGTTCCTCCTCTCAGCGAGCCTCAGCGCAGCCGAGAAGGTTTCGATCCGCTACCTCAGTTGGGAGACATCGTTTGAGCAGATTGCGATGGTGAAGAAGCTGATCGCGGAGTTTGAGAAGCGCCATCCGGACATTCACATCGCGCTGGAATCGAGTGCGGATGCGACGCGGATTTTTCTCACGGACGCGGCAGCGGGCACACCGCCCGACGTCATGTACATCACGACGGAATTCATCGCTCCACTTGTTGAGAAACGCATCCTGGAGCCGCTGGACCCGCTCATCGAGCGCGACCGCATCGACATGAGCATTTTCATTCCATCCACC
>Ga0078972_1008871_pt1 | contig 20469 bp, 14 predicted proteins | sample YelNatPaOPGAMG01_FD_67568 | JGI IMG/M metagenome (GOLD analysis project Ga0078972, IMG submission 67568) | Hot spring thermophilic microbial communities from Obsidian Pool, Yellowstone National Park, USA - OP-RAMG-01 (SPADES assembly) (version 2) | ecosystem: Environmental > Aquatic > Thermal...
TTTATCATAATTTTTCTGGATTCCCGTTTTCACGGGAATGACAAATGTGGAGCATTTTCATTTTTATATGGCTTTCTAATCCTTATGATAATTGGATTTAACTGGTTTTCAGAATTCTCAGAAACATTGTCTAACAGGAAGGATACATAAGATGCAATCTGGAAAGATAAAAGTCCAGCACATAGATATATTAAACGCAAACGATGAAGAGCTACAAAAGATCAGCATAGAAGGTGTGCTATCACTGAATTTAGAAGAGATGCGAACAATTAAGGATTATTTTGTCCAGATCGGCAGAAATCCCACTGATGTTGAACTTGAAACCTTGGCTCAAACATGGTCAGAACATTGCGTCCATAAGACATTTAAGGGCATTATTGAATATACTGAAATAGAAAATGGCAAAGAAAAATCAGAGATCATAAACAGCCTTCTGCATACATACCTAATCCGTGCAACTCGTGAACTCAATAAAGAGTGGTGTCTGTCTGTTTTCTCGGATAACGCAGGCATTATAGCTTTTGATGAAAATTATGGCGTTGCATTCAAGGTAGAGACGCATAATCACCCATCGGCTATTGAACCTTACGGCGGATCGGAGACTGGCATCGGCGGAGTGATCAGGGACACACTTGGCGTCGGTCTTGGGGCAAAACCGATTATGAATACCGATGTTTTCTGCTTCGGTCCGCATGATCTACCTTATGATGAATTGCCAAAAGGCACGCTTCATCCAAGGCGGATATTTAAGGGCGTTGTCGCTGGCGTCAGGGATTATGGCAACAGAATGGGCATTCCTACTTGCAATGGTGCTATACTTTTTGACAGACGTTATATAGGAAATCCGCTTGTCTATTGTGGCAATGTCGGCTTAATCCCAAGGGATAAATGTTATAAGAAGGTCAGCCCCGGCGATTTAGTTGTAGTTGTCGGCGGAAGGACAGGTCGCGATGGCATACATGGTGCTACTTTCTCATCAATTGAATTGACTGACGATTCTGAGGTAACATCAAGCAGTGCAGTCCAAATTGGAAACGCAATCGTTGAAAAGAAAATGACAGATACGATACTCCAAGCTCGCGATAAGGGATTATATAATGCGATAACAGATTGCGGAGCAGGTGGGCTTTCTTCCGCAGTCGGCGAAATGGGAAAAGATACAGGTGCGACTGTCTATCTTGAAAAAGTCCCTCTCAAATATTCAGGGCTTGCTCCTTGGGAAATTTGGGTCTCCGAAGCACAAGAGAGAATGGTTTTGGCAGTTCCTCCAGAAAAAATTGATGAATTGCTTAAAGTGTTTGCTGATGAAGATGTTGAGGCAACCGTTATCGGAGAGTTCACAAATAACAAGAAATTACATCTCTTATATGACGGCGAGACGGTTGCGGATATTGATATGGAGTTTGTGCATGATGGCATTCCAAAGGCAAGAAAACAGGCGATATGGAAGTTGCCCGTTTATGAAGAACCGACTTTTGACGATCCATCTGATTTAACGCTATATTTATTAGATATATTATCAAGTCCAAATGTCGCGAGCAAGGAATGGGTGATCAGGCAATATGATCATGAAGTCCAAGGCGGAAGCATAATTAAGCCCCTTCAAGGCATAGACAATGATGGACCTGGTGATGCATGTATTATTCGTCCACTTCTGAACTCAAAACGTGGGGTTGTCGTCTCAAACGGCATCAATCCTAAATATAGCGATATAGATACATATTGGATGGCTGGTTCTGCAATAGATGAAGCATTGCGGAATATTGTATCTGTTGGAGGAAATCTAAAAGAAACTGCTATTCTTGATAACTTCTCTTGGGGCAATCCAGATAAACCTGATAGATTAGGAACACTTGTCCGTGCTATAAAGGCATGCTATGATTTCGCTATTGCTTACGGAACGCCTTTCATATCTGGCAAAGATAGCTTAAATAATGAATATAGGGATTCAACAACAGGTGAAACGTTATCAATTCCGCCAACGCTTCTAATTTCTGCGATAAGCGTTATTGATGATATAAGTAAGGCGATCACTATGGATGTAAAATCTCCAAGTGACTTAATATATGCAGTTGGAAGAACCTATGACGAATTAGGAGCTTCGCATTATTATAGTATCAGAGGTTTTATTGGAAACAACGTGCCGAAAGTCAGACCCATAGAAGGCAAAAGATCAATGGAAAAACTGAGCGAAGCTATTTCAAGAGGACTGGTCAAGGCTTGCCATGATTGTTCTGAAGGTGGAATCGGAGTAGCAATTGCGGAAATGGCATTTTCTGGTGGATATGGAATGGAAATCCATCTAAAAAATGTCCCTTGTTCCGATGACGTCATTCGTAATGACACAATATTATTCTCAGAGTCAAACAGTCGGTTCATTGTAGAGGTTTCAAAAGAAAATCAAGCGGAATTTGAAAGGGTAATGTCTGAAACTGATGTAGCAGTGATCGGCGAAGTAACTGATAATGATAAACTTATCATTTATGGTCTTAACGAAAACGTCGTCGTATCAGTCAATATCTATGATTTAAAAAACGCTTGGCAAAAAACTTTTAGATGGTAAGAAAGGATTATAGAATGCTAAAATCAATTTCCCCAATTAACCTTGATGATATTATTCCAGAGAAATTTTCTTGGGGAGAAATACAATGTATGTAAAATATAACTTTGAATATGAACAGCGGATAAGGGCAGGATTTATAGGATGTGGGGGACATTCCTATCGCAACATTTATCCAACGTTCCAATATGCACCGATAGAGCTTGTCGCAGTGTGCGATTTTGATAAAAAGCGTGCCGAGACATACAAATCTATGTTTGGGGCAAAATCCGCTTATGATGATCATATTGAAATGCTTGATAAAGAATCGCTTGACGCAGTCTTTGTCGTTACCAATTATGAGAACAATATTCCGCGATACCCTAAGCTTGCGATAGATATTATGAACGCAGGATGCCATGTTTGGATAGAGAAACCGCCAGCATCAAGCGTTAAGGAAGTCCAAGATATGATTGATGTCAGCGAAAAGACAGGAAAATTCGTCATGGTCGGCTTCAAGAAGGTATTTTTTACGGCAATATCAAAGGCAAAGGAGATCGTAAGCTCAAAAGAGTTTGGAAATCCTGCGTCAATATATGTTCGTTATCCTCAAAGCATACCAGATTTTAGAGATAGAGAAAATCCCGCCAAGATGCATGGATTTCTTGACCATATAGGTCATCCAGCGTCAATTCTACATTATTTGATGGGGAAGACAAAAAGCGTATATTTTCAGAGAGAGACTTTTAATGGTGGAACGATCGCAGTTTTGACATTTCTCAATGGGGCGATAGGTTGTCTGCATCTTTGTGCTGGACAATCTGGGACAAGCCCTCTTGAACGCGTAGAAGTGATCGGCTCTGGATGTAATTTAGTGGTTGAAAACGGCGTTAAACTGACATATTATCGTCGTGGAGAACGTGGTCCCGGCGGTTATGGTCGGTCAAGCAATTATATCGGAAAAGATGAATCCGCACCTATATATTGGGAGCCTGAATTTTCGTTAGGTCAGTTATATAATAAAGGGATTTTCATGCTTGGTTATGCACCAGAGATCATATATTTTTCTGAATGTGTCTTAGCTAATAGACCGCCAGAAAAATGTAACCTTGAAACCGCATTAGAGGTAACTAAACTTTATGAAGCTTATAAAAATCCCGATGGGACAGAAATAAAAATTAATTAGCGATAAAACAGATTTGTTTGCTTTTATAAAATATACTGATTCAAAGGAGTTCTTATATGTCAATAGATGGACGATTGATTACAAATGATAATACTAAAATGATTCCACAAACCGAGTATGAGGGGCGTGTTCTGAAATATGATTTCCCTGAATTATATGTCGGAATAGCGGAATATAAAGAGGGACCAACTGGTTGCACAGTTTTTTATTTTCCAAAGGACGTTATATCTGTCGCTGATGTCAGAGGCGGTTTTCCCGGGACGATAAGAGGTTCTTCTGCCGAAGATGGCAGGACATCAGCTATATGTTTCGCTGGCGGTTCTACTTATGGATTAGAAGCAGTGACTGGCGTTGCTGCGGAAATATTCGCTATGCGAAAATATTTAGGCATATATAGCGTTCGTGGGGCAGTGATATATGACTTTTTCAGAAATAATATGATTTATCCTGATAAAGAATTAGGGCGATCTGCGATGAGATCGGTTAAAACAGGCGTGTTTCCGCTTGGGTTTCATGGCGTAGGATGTTGGCCCGGTTGCGGCCCCGCTTTTGATTGCCTACAGCCTGATGGAACAGGTCAAGGCGGAGCTTTTAAGCAGATCGGCGAGACAAAATTAGCTGTTTTTACTGTTGTCAACGCACTTGGAGTTATTGTTGACCGACAAGGACATATTGTCAGAGGCAACTATGACAGAAAAACAGGCAAACGTTATCATTATAACGAGCTTCTTGAAAAAAGACTTGCTAATAACACTCCTCCTGAACCACATTATGCGAATACAACATTGACATTAGTTGTGACAAATCAAAAACTTGATATAGATTCACTCAGGCAATTGTCCAGACAAGTTCATAGTTCTATGGCTCGGGCAATTCAACCATTCCATACAAAAGATGATGGCGATGTGCTTTTTGCAGTCACAACTAATCAAGTTGAAAACGATATTTTGGACGTTACCGATTTAGGCGTTATAGCATCAGAACTCGCTTGGGATGCCATATTAAGCTGTTTTCAGGGATATGATTCCTCAGGCGAAAGAATATAGGACGATAATTATGGATGCACAAGAAGCAATAATCGTTGAGGTGGGGATTCCAGTCAGATCGGTCAATTGGGTGCGAGCTTATCCCGGACGCGATAAATCAGGCAAACCCTGCATATATGTCATTATGGGACAACAAGCTGATAATCTCTTTGTCCTGCAAATAGACCCAGAAACAGGGGCATTTCGTCAATTTGTCGCAGATAAACCTAACTCAAACTACCCAATATCAACATATATGGACAAGTCAGGTCGCTTATACATCGGTAGTGCATATTCAGGTCGCTTATTTTGCTTTGATCCTGATGCTGATTCTCTTGTTGATCTCGGCGAGATAAATCAAGGAAACGCAACCTTCCCATGCAGAATTGATGAAGATAAAGACGGTGTTTTGTGGATAGGAAGTTACGGCACTGCTGATCTGACAAGCTACGATCCTAAAAGCGGTCAATTCACACGCTATGGGCGAATGGACGATGTGGATATGTATAATTATCCGTTAGTCAATGCTGATGGCAGAATAGCAAATTTGATAAGAATGACAAAGCCACATGTCGTCGTTTTTGATCCAAAAAGCGGTGAAAGAAAGACCGTCGGTCCAATTATAACACAAGGACAAGGCACAATTGATATAATTAAAGGCGAAGATGGAATAGTATATATTGATTCCAGTGAAGGAAAATTTCGCATAGAGGGCATGGAAGCGGTCAAGGTTGACAGAATTCCTCCGCCAAAAGCTATAAGTATGGCTTTGCCTGATGGGTCAACTTTTAGGTTTATAGATGCAAGCGATCTGATCTATCGCAAGTTAGAAGTTCGCAAACCAAACGGAGAAGTTAAACGATTTGATCTTAATTATGAGGCAAGCGGAAGTGATATATTTTATAATCATTTAGGTCCTGATGGCTGTCTCTACGGTTCAAGCATATTGCCCTTGCATCTTTTCAGATATAATCCTAACAATAATGAATTAGTTGATCTTGGAAAGTGCTCAACAGCTGGTGGAGAAGCCTATTCTATGGCAAATCTTGACGGTAAGATGTATATATCATCGTATCCCGGTGCGACAATATCAATTTATGATCCGTCAAAACCATATCATTTTGGAACTAATCCCGATGATAACCCGAGAGATATTGGACGGATAGACAACATATCCTATCGCCCGCGTTCTACTATATCCGCTGGCGGACGGATATGGACTGCATCTTTGCCTGATTATGGTATGTGGGGAGGTCCTTTGTCATATTTTGATCCAAAAACAGAGGAAAAAAAGGCTTATTATAGGGTCTGCGGAGATGCAAGTTGCTATACTCTCGCATATCTCCCCGATCAAGAGCTGATAGCAGTTGGGACGAGTATATATGGTGGAAGTGGAACTCAACCAAAGGTCAATCAGGCTGTCATATTCCTTTGGGATTATAGAGCGGAAAAGAAGGTTTGGGAAGGAACTTTGGATCGCCCTGTCAACACTTTCAATGCCCTTTTAGCAGGTGAAGACGGGAAAATCTATGGAACAGCAGTTGGAGGCGGTATAAAGCCAGAATTATTTGTTTTTGATCCTGCATCATTGAAGTTTATAAATAAAATTCCTTTGCCTTCGGGACATCCCCTTGATCTCGGTCTTCAAAATGGTCCTGATGGAAAAATATATGGCTTTACTTCCTATTGTATATATCGTCTTGATCCTTCTACATTGGAAATCAAAGTGTTAGTAGATGGTGATTTTAGCATCGCAGGACCTATAATAGGCGAAAATATTTATTTTTCCAAAGGACATATACTTAAATACGTTAAAATATTTTAATCTTAACATTGGAAGGGGAAAATATGGGAACGACATTTAAAGATATTATATCATTTGCAATAGAATGGGAAAAAGAATCCGCTAAATTATACGAAGAAATGGGGAAATTGGCGAAAAAACCTAATGCTAAGCTTATGTTTGAGGCATTTGAAAAAGAGGAGATCAAGCATAGGGAAATCCTTGAAAATCTTTCGCCAGAAAAGATCGCTAAGATTAAACCTAAAAAAGCGATCGATCTGAAAATAAGCGATTACCTTATAGATATGACATTCAAACCTGATATAGAATATCAAGATGCACTAATAATAGCGATGAAGCGCGAGGAAAAAGCTGTGAAAATGTATACCGATCTACTAAACAAAATTGATGATCCAGAGGCTCAAAAACTGATACAATTCTTGATTCAAGAGGAATCTAACCATAAGTTAAGGCTTGAAACGGAATATGACGACAATATTTTATCTCAATGCTAATGCTTTTTCTCGCATACGATTATGAAAATAGGTCTGATCAAGAGAATCTGTAAGTTTATCATAACCACAACAGAATCACAAAGCAAGTTTTATAGCGGAATTGTCTTATCCTGTGGATTTATTTTGGCAATAGGTCTATGTCTCGCTTTTAGACCTAAGTTTGAATATCAATATGTCGGTGACATTGTTAGTTGGATTACAGTAAATAAGTATCCTAAACAACAAGAGATATATTACTACATATTATCGCTAATTGTCATTCCGATTATAACTATTGTCAATTGGCTTTTGTGGCTTTTATGGTCTTATATCTCTTCCATCATAGCAAAACTGCCAACATATCATACGCTCAAAAAATATGCCCTTACACATCTAATTTTTATATTGATATTGACGAATATATCAACACCAACATTTAAGAAGATGCTGATGATCCCGTTGATAATATTCGCATTAGCTAACCTTGCATTTTTAATCCACGATCTATCAAAGATAAGATTAAAAAAGCTAACAGGATTGATATTCTCCCATCCAGATCATCATTGGTGCGTTTTCGCGTCTGGCATTTGTGTTGGGCTTTTTATATTGATAAATTATGGCGAAAACCCTATAAAAATTCTTTCATGCTTAAAGTATATAATCTTGTCCGTATTATCTATTTGGACTTTTTGGCTGATCTATTCTTCAATATTAAAGTCAATTACCAAGCGAGACTTTGCTTGTCTCAAAGGGATAGACGCATATTCTTATGTGCCACTTGTCCTGCTATTATTAGTGTCGCTTTTATATGAACATGGCAAGACGTTAGTGATAATATCAGTCAGTTGTGTATTTTTTGTGAAGATATTGTCAATAATTAAGCCTGAATATGTCCATAAGATCAGCCTAAAAGTTTCTCAGAAGTGGTTTTTGGATTATATCCTTGTGCCGTCAATCATATATGTTATTTTTTATAGCGGAGGCAACATAAACGGCGGAATTGACATATTCCACGAGGGAGAACGGCTCGCTCCATTAAACGAGGCATTACGAGGCGGAATCCCATATAGAGATGTCTATATTCAACATGGCTTATTTTATAACTTTTACAGACCTTTGCTTGCATCAAAGCTATTCGGTGTAAGTTTAGCTTCGGATAGATTATTAGGGGGCATCATTGACCCGTTAGGACATGTCGGATTTTATCTCTTTGCATTACAGATATTCAAAAGCAAGTTATCCGCATTTCTATTGCTTTGGGTGATGTCGTCTGGTGTATCTGAGGAATTTGTCTATTGGAGTGCATCAAGGAGAATGGTTTATACGCCCGGAAGGCTTGCACCTGCTTATTTCTGCTTAGCGGTTATGGCATCCTATGTTAATAAACGTTATAACCTTTCAGAAAATATTAAATCATCATCCCTAAAATTGTCATTTCCGCGAAAGCAGGAATCCATTCCTTTTGTCGCAGGAATATTAGCCTGTATTGCGATATTTAATAGCCTTGAAATAGGTCTATATGTCACAGCTTCTTGCATATTATTTCTGATATTATTTACAACCTATCCACAAGTGGAATCATGCAAAGTAATCAAAAACATTATAAATAGAATTACTCCGTTGATCAGTTTTATTGTGGGAGTTTTGACAATTCTTATCCCAATTTCCATCTATTTTGCCATACATGGTGCTTTTGATGATATGATAATTAATTCATATATTCAAACACGGTATCAAGGCACAATATGGGGATTGCGTTTTCCGCCGCTATATCCAGAGATAGCAAAAATTAAGTCAATTGAAAGCGCAAAAGCATTTGTGATAAGTGGAACTTTTAAGTGGTATCTGCCAATATTGATCTATCTAATAACAGCGACATATCTTGCCTATCAAATAATAAGATTAAGGCTTTGGAAGGTTCAATCAAACATTAAGCTATTATTGCTTTTGATTCCTGGGATTATATTTTTTAGGACTATGCTTGGACGGTCTGATTCTACTCATTTATATGGAATGGCGTTTGCGTGGATGATCGGTATGTTTTTCGTTGAGTCTTTATTCATAAACATAATGAAAGAGCTAAAAACTGATTTCCGCCTTTCGGTCACTTGGCATAGTCATAATGCTATCTCAACGTTATCTCATCCAATATCAGTCATCACCTTGCGGGCTTTTGTAATCATTATTCTTTTTTGGTATGCTATCTCTGTATATAATCCTATTGATACAGCGAAGAATTTATCGGCGATAATAAGCGGATATGGTCAAGTCCCAAGATATGTTGATCCGCCATTGGAACGTATTGGAAGGATGGTAATTCCAGCAGAACAGGCTAATCAAATCAAGGCAGTTGTGGATTATATTCAGAAAAACACAAGACCTGATGAAACAATATTTGATTTTAGCAATCAAGCGGGATATTATTTCTTTGCGGATCGCCCATCAGCGACAAGATACCATCAAGTATGCTATGCTTCTACTGATCCGTTACAAATGGAAGTTATAGATAGCTTAGAGAGGCATAAAACGAAACTGATAATATTCAGCAATAGCTCTTGGATGGACTCAATAGATGGGGTGTCAAATTTAGATCGGCATAAGTTGATCGCTCAATATATTAAAGATAACTATATTGAATCAACAAAGATCGGAACAACAGTTCTTTATAAAAGAAAACAATGAAAAATATAGTTTTCAACTGAAATAACGATTTGTTTAGCCCTAGAGGATATAGGTGTTAAGTTAAGGGAAAAACGTTATTTTTGCGAGATAATGCAGAGCGAAATATTATAGGGGAAAAGGTTGAAGGTTAAAAGTTAAAGGTTAAAGGTTATATGTCGCTCCTGACGGAGCTAAAAGATTTTTCGTTTATGTGTTTTCTATAAATATATCACCCCTTCGGGGTTAAAAATCCTTAACTTAATGCGTATGCCCCAAAGGGGCGTTATATTTATAGAAAAAACTCTGGCAGACGTGGGAGGCCATCTACTTATACGACAATTTCAAATTCGCCATAAAGAGTTGATATTTTTTCCTTTGGGACTTTTCCAGATATTGCACCGTTTAGTTTTAGATTTATATCTCCCAAATCTTTATGACTAGCTTTTGGTATATCAACAGGGATATTACTCAATAGGTAAGGGCTTTTTTGAATCTGTATTATGTAAGACCCAGGAGTTATATCTTGGAATTGGAATCTGCCACTTGCATCAGCTATGACAGAAGTTGAGTATTCTCCTCTGAGTATTACTTCTGCATTTGTGACGTCCATTACCGGATCGGTTACTATCCTTCCTGTGAGTCTGCTGGAACCGACAGATGCAGGAACATAAGGGTCATCAAATCCACAACCAGTAATTTAAATAGATATAAAAACGATAATTATACATTTCAATTTTAGCACGAAAGATCACTTCCTGTTTACACACCAATTAAAAAGATTAAAAGATATTATAAGCAATTAAGTTTTAATATTCATCTTAATGTTATTTCCTTTTATTTTGAGAGCTATTGAACTTTTATTCTTCCCCAAGCAATAGCAAGTTTATCTTTTGATTGAATTGCCATTGTAACAGGCGGAGATTTAAAAAGTTGAGCAACTTCGTCAGCGGTCAAGGCACGATTATAAACAACAACTTCATCTATTATACCATCCCACCAACGGTTATCAAATCCGTAGTTATGACCGATGACAATCCCTTCTTTTCCTTTATCTAGGTCAATATTCCCTTTTGCTCCACCGCTGTTTGGTCCATCATTTTGCTGTCCATCTAAATACATAACATATCCTTTGGTAGCATCAAAAGTCCCAACAAGATGATGGAATGATTTATCAAGAGGATTTTTAGTTTGAGACCACGTCCATGCCCCTCCAATATACAACCCCATTTCTCCAAGAGGAGCAGTCGTGCTTGCCCCAGTCTGCAATAAAAAAGGTCCGTAAGTGCTTTTGCGGGCATTAATTATCCCCTTCCAATTTAACGGAAATGGAACATTAGCAGTTACCCATGCCCCAAGAGTTATAGCGTCTGTAATAGCGAAATCATCAGAATAAGGGACTTCAACATAACTATCTTTTCCATTAAATTTCAAAGCTTTTCCAAATTTACCGTCAGTCCAAGTTGCCCCTTTGATATTTCCATCGTGTTTTTTACCAGAAAGATCATGAGTTACTGTTCCTGACCCTTCTTCAAATGGCAAATATAGGACTAATCCTTTTTGCAAATCTGCTTGTGCCAAAGATGCTGAAAGAAGTAAAACGATTATTCCAATGGCTAAAAAATTTGTTAAATAGTTCATTTTTCTCCCATCCTTTCTTAGTGACCAAACGAATAAATTTTTACGTTTGTTTGTATATTATCATTTTGTATAATATAATAACAATCTTGCACGAGAATGACGAATGTAAAGCATTTTCATTGTGTTTTCTATAAATATATCACCACCCTTCGGGGTTAAGAAATCTTTATGACTATTAATTTATAATCCAAGTTTCTATCTTAAATTTCCTTTTCAGTTCTTTGATTTACTCCTTGCCTTCTGTATATCCACAACCTTCGGTAATACAAGCAAGATAATTGCCTTTCACTTTAGAGGTTTTTTCAACAAGAAATGTCGCTTTGCATTTTGGACATGGCTTATTTACAGGCTTATTCCATAGCGCTAAATCGCATTCTGGATATTTACTGCAACCATAAAAAATCTTGCCGTATTTGCTTCTCCTTTCTACTAAGTATCCGTCACAGTTTGGTCTTGGGCATTTGATACCTATGCTTAAAGGTTTCGTGAATTTGCATTTAGGATATTGACTGCAAGAAAGGAATTTTCCATATTTACTTGTCCTTATGACCATTGGACTACCGCACTTTTCGCAGATTTCGTCAGTTGCCTCTGGTTCGTTAGATACCGATTCTTTGTTATTCAATTGTTTAGTGCCTTTACATTCTGGAAAACCAGAACAAGCTAAAAACCTGCCATAGCGTCCCCATTTTATAACCATCTTTCTTCCACAAATATCGCAGATTTCATCAGTTGTCTCTTCCATATCTTTTTTCGCTGATTTTATATTATCGGGAGCTTTTTCAAGAGACTTGCTGAAAGGTTTATAGAATTCCTCTAACACTTTAACCCAATTTACCTTTCCTTCCTCTATATTATCAAGCTCTGATTCCATTTTAGCCGTGAATTCTACATCTATGATCTCTGGAAAACTCTTTAAGAGTGCGTTGTTGACGAGTCTGCCCATCTCGGTAGGGACAAATCTGCCTTGCTCTTTTGTCACATACTCCCTATCTTGAATTGTAGATATAATTGTTGCATAAGTGCTTGGTCTGCCAATGCCTTTCTCTTCAAGGGCTTTGACAAGAGTTGCCTCGTTATATCTTGGCGGAGGCTGTGTGAAATGCTGTTCGGGAATAAGGTTTAATAGCAGAAGTTTTTGTCCAACCGTCAGTTCAGGCAATATTGACTCTTTTTCTTCTTCTGTTTCTTCATCAACGCTTTCCATATATACTGACATAAATCCCTTAAACTTGATGATAGAACCGTTTGCCCTGAATGTATATTTTCCTGCTTTGATGTCAATAGTTGTCACATCGTAGATGGCGGGCTTCATTTGGCTTGCGACAAACCGTTTCCATATAAGATCATAAAGCTCATATTGATCTTGGGTCAAAAATTTTTTTATTTCAGAAGGGGTTTTGTTTACATCTGTTGGTCTTATAGCTTCGTGGGCATCTTGTGCACCTTTTTTGCTTTGGTAATGGACAGCTTTATCAGGCAGATAATCATCGCCAAAGTTTCGCCCAATAAAATCACGGACAGAATCAATAGCTTCTTTTGCTACACGAGTTGAATCCGTTCTCATATAAGTTATGAGACCGACAGAACCTTCATCGCCTAATTCAACGCCTTCATAAAGGTCTTGTGCAACTCTCATCGTCGTTTTGACGGGCATTCTCAGCTTTCGCACCGCCTCTTGCTGTAATTTACTGGTTGTAAACGGGGGAACAGGATTCTTTTTTCTCTCTTTCCGATCAATTTTATCTATTATATAATCTTCGCCGTCAAGGTCTTTTAAGATGGATTTTGCCTGTTCTTCATTGTCAATCTTTGCCTTCTTGCCATTAATTTCAAAGAGCCTTGCGGAAAATTGGTTTGTATTTTCTCCTTTTAAGATCGCATCTATAGTCCAATATTCCTCAGGGACAAATGCGAGTATCTCATCTTCTCTTTCGCAGATAAGCCTAACAGCGACTGATTGCACTCTCCCTGCGCTTAATCCCCATTTTATCGTCTTCCCTAATATAGGGCTAATTTGGTATCCGACTAACCTGTCTAATATCCGTCTTGCCTGTTGTGCATCAACGAGATTTTGATCTATCTGCCCTGGGTGCTTGATCGCATTTAGAACAGCATTTTTAGTTATTTCGTTGAATGTTATCCTTTTGATCGGTTTATCTGATTTTTTCAATTCGTGTGCAAGATGCCAACAGATAGCCTCTCCCTCTCTATCAGGGTCAGTTGCTATGAGTATGTCATCTACGTTATCAGCCGCTTTTTTTATCTCGTTTACTATCTTCTTTTTGCCCTCAATTATGGTGTAGTGAGGTTTAAAGCCATTTTCTATATCAACGGAAAGCCCTGTCTCGGGCAAATCTCTTATATGCCCCATAGATGCTTTCACGGTATAATCTTTTCCTAAAAATTTGCTAATAGTTTTAACCTTTGCAGGTGATTCAACTACCACCAATGATTTTGACATTTCAACAATCTCCAGTTAGTTTTAATTTATTATAAGTTAAAGTGAAAAACTCTAAATAGTTAAAGGTTAAAAGTCAAAGGTCAAAAGTTGACCGATCACTGATTACTGATCTCTAATCCCTATTTTATGAGATTTTATGAAAAAATACCCTTTCCAGCCCTTTGTCCCATGCGCATTAAGTTAAGGATTTTTAACCCCAAAGGGGTGATATATTTATAGAAAGCACAATAAATAAAAAATCTTTTAGCTCCGTCAGGAGCGACATATAACCTTTAACTTTTAGCACCTTCAACTTTTAACCTTTTTACCCATTATATTTCGCTCCGCTGGAGCTTTGTATTTTGACATTTATCGTTTCTATAAATATGGCGCCCCTTCGGGGCTAAAGACAACATTATCTCATGTTAAAAATAACGTTTTTCCCTTAACTTAATGGTTATACCCTACTCATATCTGAACCAATCATATTAACACTGATCACTGATCACCGATTGCGGTTGATGAGTTTTTATTGATTCAAAAGCTTTCAATGCAAGTTCCGTAGCTAACATTCCATCTCTGACTTTTGCAGCGTTGACAGGATCAATGTCTTTGCTAACCCAATCAATTAGCGCCTGAATTTGCTGGGTATATCCATGGGCAATATGACTATCATTGCAACCTGGTAGATCATCTATTGTTATTCTACTTGGTTCTTTTCCCCATAAACGAACTTCTGGCTCATTGTAATACTTGAAAAGCGTTGCAGTAACAGAACCAGCGAACACTTGATAAGCAGATTTGCCCATCAACGCTGGATTGCCAAAGTCTCCAACAGTTACATTAGCAACAGAACCGTTTTCAAAACGTAAAGTGCAAGCAACACTATCAATTATCGGCAGTGATGGATGATGAAAATTCCCGCCTTCAGCATAAATAGACACAGGTTTAGAGCCGCTTAAAAAGCATGTCACATCAAAGCAGTGACAGCCCTGACTAAGGACATTTCCGCCACCTTCAATTGGATCGTTAGCCCATATAGATTCTCCCCATTTCGGATCAATAAGCTGAGCGATAATAACCCATGGATGAGGGACAACTTCTTTAAGTTTTAGGACAAATGGTGAAAAACGGGCTTGAAATCCCATCATAAACTTTACGCCTGCTTTCTCAACTGCTTCTGTGATAGCTAAGCAGTCTTCCATAGTTAATGCCAAAGGCTTTTCACAGAATATATGCTTTCCTGCCTGTGCTGATGCGATACTCATAGGTGCATGTAAATGATGATGAGTGCATATTATCACTATATCAACTTCTTTATCGTCTAACGCTTTTCTATAATCTGATGAAGTTAGTTCAGCGTCCAACTCTTTTTTAAGTCTTATTGCGGATTCTTCATTGACGTCAACAAGATAACGTAAACGGACGTTATTCATTTTAGCTAATTTTCTCGCATGAGTTGACCCCATATTGCCACAACCAAAAATAGCTACACTGATCTGATCTTTCATATTTTTATTCTCCTATGATGTTCTGTTATGGTAGATTAAGTTCACGACGGATCTCCCAATCAGGTGGTAGAGGTTCTTGCCAAAGCCAAGACGGTTTAAACCAAAATCCCTTAATAATTTCTGAGTGATATTTTCCTTCTGCATCAAGTAAAACTTGGTGATAGCAATTATCATCGCCAAGTCTGTAAAATTCAGCTTGTTTGCGGGTCGGATCAATTAACCAATATTCTGCTATTCCTGCGGATTCATACTCCATAAACTTGTCGCCTCTATCCCTGCTTACACTATCTTTTGATATGATTTCCACAACCATATCTGCTGGACCATCTAAAAAAGTATCTTTTAGGCGGTCTAAATGGTCAGAATGGACAAAGATTATATCTGGCTCTCTACCTGAAAGTGGCAGTTTCATTTGAAAAGGTGCGCCAAGTATTTCGCCAATCCTGTAAAATTCTACATAAGAGTGTAAAATTGACTGAAGAAAAAAAGCGATCTCCTGATGTTTTCTTGATGCTGGTGAAGTCATAATAATCTCCCCATTTACCCATTCCGCCAAAGTATCTTCATCGCATAGTTCAAGAAATTCTTCATAACTTATCTTCTTCTTGGCTTTGGCTATTTCTTCTAAAGAATTAAATTTAACGGATGCGGTTTCCACAAAAATCACCATCCCTAATAAGAGATTTTTTAATTGAAATCTAAAAACTCATTTACACTATCGCAAGATTTTCTTCTTGACCATCCATGCTTTCAACCCTGATCATCATAGTTTCTTCTGTGATAACATCAAGTTTGTTGATCTCTTGTAAAGCAGATTTCATATTCTTTTCAATAGCTTCATGTGTCATCATAATCAATGGGACGCTTTCTCCGATTTTACGTTCTTTTTGTATGACTGATGCTATGCTGATGTTATGCTGTCCTAATATTCCAGATATTTTTGCCAAAACTCCGGGCTTATCAAGCACTTGAAGCCTTATATAATAACGAGTTTCGCATTCATCCATTGGTTTAAGCGTATAGGTCGTCTTTTCCAAAGTTGGTTGAGGTAACAGGTATGGGTTTGTGCCTGCGATTATTGACTTCGCCACATTTATTATATCCCCAACAACCGCGCTTGCAGCGGGCATTTGTCCAGCACCTCGTCCATAAAACATAGTTGCCCCAGCAGCATTTCCCAACACGTATATAGCGTTGAAAACTCCTTCTACGTTTGCCAACATAGTATCTTTTGGGATCATTGTTGGGTGGACTCTGACCTGTATTTTATTGCCATCAATTAGTTTCGCTATCGCAAGCAATTTTATCTGATAGCCGAATTCATGGGCATATTGAATATCATTTTGCGTAATTTTTGTTATGCCTTCTATATATATATCATTTAGCTTTATCTCAGTTTCATAAGCCAAAGAGGTTAGAATCACAATTTTATTTGCAGAATCAATGCCTTCAATGTCATAATCGGGTTTTGCCTCTGCATAGCCTTTCGCCTGAGCCTCTTTTAGTGCTGTGTCAAAATCTATACCGCGTTGAGCCATCTGTGTCAAGATATAGTTACATGTGCCGTTGACTATGCCATATATAGCAAGGATGTTGTTAGCCGACATACCATCAAGAAGCGAGCCTATTATTGGGATACATCCACCGACGCTAGCCTCAAATTTGATTATAACTTTGTTCTCTTTTGCTGTCTGAAAAAGAGATTTGCCGTGTTCTGCAAGAACTGCCTTATTTGCTGTGACAACATGTTTGCCCGCTTTGAGTGCAGAAAATATAAATTCGCTTGCTGGCTTTAATCCCCCGATTAATTCAACGACGATGTCAATATCAGGGTTGTCTATAATATCTTTGACGTTTGTAGTAAGAATGTCCTGTGGTATTTTGATACCTCTGTCTTTTGTTATGTCAATATCTGCTATTTTGCAGAGCTTTAACGACAATTTTTCATGTTCTCTTATAAAATTTTCTTGATTTAATAGAATTTTTGCTACACCTGTTCCAACGGTTCCTAAACCGATCAAACCTATGTTAATACCCTTTCTCACTTTTCACTCTCCTATTGATATTTCGTAGAAATTCAAAAGCCTCTTCGGCATTAAACGAACTTCGGACAAAAGGTCCTGATGCGACGTAAGAAAATCCTAACTCTCTTGCTTCATATTCTATATCTTTGAAAACCTCTGGACTTATATATTCGTGAATTCTAATGTGCGAATTTGATGGACTTAAATATTGCCCTATAGTGATTATATCACAGCCAACAGCTATCAAATCTTTAAGGACTTCTGATATTTCGGACCTTGTCTCTGATAGTCCGATCATTATACCAGATTTTGTATAAATTTGTGGATCAATTTTTTTTGCCTTTTCTAAGACGGATAAAGAACGGTCATAATCTGCCATAGGTCGCACTTTTGGATAAAGCCTCGGCACTGTCTCGACGTTATGGTTAAAAATATCGGGCTTGCTTTTCAGGACTATGGATAAGGCAGATTCATCGCCCTTAAAATCTGGCGTTAGAACCTCTATTGTAGCATAAGATAGGTTTTTATGCAACTCATTAATCGTTTTAGCAAAATGGCTTGCCCCACCGTCTGGCAGATCATCACGAGTCACTGACGTTATTACAACATGCTTCAAACCCATTTCTTTTACTGCAAGAGCTAATCTTCTCGGCTCATCATCGTCTATTGGCAAAGGTTTTCCGCTTTCTATTGCACAAAATCGGCAGTTACGAGTGCATATATTGCCAAGAATCATAAACGTCGCGGTCCCTTTGGCGAAGCATTCAGCTATATTTGGACATACTGCACTCTGGCAGACTGTGTTCAGATGTAATCCATCTAATAATTCATGCACGCGAATCTGTTGATCGTCTATTTTTATTCGTTTTTTCAGCCAATCTGGTCTTATTTTTTGCATTAATTACTTAATCAAACTCCTCATTCACCAACGGTCGTCTTGATGTAGAGTTCCTTTAACTGCTTATCACTGACAGCAGATGGAGCACCTGTGACAAGGCATGTCCCGCTTTGAGTCTTTGGGAAAGCGATCACATCTCTGATAGATTTACTGCCGACCATGATTGCGACAAGCCTATCTAAACCGGGCGCTATACCGCCATGTGGAGGAGCACCAAACTTCAACGCTTCAAGGAAAAACCCAAATCTATCTTCAATATCTTTTGGCGTCAATTGTAGTATATTAAAAATCTTCTCTTGCAACTCCATATTATGAATTCTTATGCTTCCACTTGCTATTTCGTTTCCATTTAATACTAGATCATAAGATCGTGAACGCACTTTAAGCGGATCGGTATCCAATAAGTGCATATCCTCAGGATGGACGCCAGTAAAAGGGTGATGCTCAGAATCAAGTCTTTTCTCTTCCTCGTTATAATGGAATAGCGGGAAGTCAATTATCCATAGAAATTCAAATCTTTTATCATCCATTAATCCTAATTCATTGCCGAGTTTAAGACGCAATCTATTCAGAGACTCTGCGACAACATCAGGTTTATCTGCTACAAACAACATCAGATCGCCAACTTTTGCTGATGTTCTTTCTATGAGCTTTTGGATATGGGCTTGTGAGAAGAACTTTTTGACGGGAGACTCAATATCATCGTCAAGCACCTTCATTGAGACCAACCCCTTTGCCCCAAACGTCTTAACGTAGTCTGTGAGATCGTCTATCTCTTTTCGTGAAGCCTTTGCAAGCCCTGGAGCAACTATCCCTTTGACTTGACCACCGCCTGCAACTGTGCTAACAAAAACCTTAAAATCAGAATCTTTGACAATATCACTGACGTCAATTAATTCCATTCCAAATCTGACATCAGGTTTATCACATCCGTATCGTCTCATAGATTCTTCATAAGTCATTCTGGGAAATGGAATTGGAATATCAATGCCGAGAGAATTTTTAAATATACTGTGCATTAACCCTTCCGTCAGCTTAAATATATCCTCTTCATCAATAAAAGACATCTCAATGTCAATCTGAGTGAATTCTAATTGTCTATCTGCCCTTAGGTCCTCATCACGATAGCATTTGACGATCTGAAAATATTTTCCGATCCCGGAGATCATAAGCAATTGTTTGAACAACTGAGGCGATTGAGGCATAGCAAAAAATGTCCCTGGGATAAGCCTGCTTGGCACAAGAAAATCCCTCGCCCCTTCGGGTGTGCTTTTAGTCAAGACAGGTGTCTCAACTTCTATGAAGCCCTGTTCATCAAGATATTTCCTCGTCGCCATATATACTTTATGCCTCAGTCTTAAATTATTTTGCATACGAGGTCTGCGAATATCAAGGTATCTATATTTAAGTCTTATTTCTTCGGCGACTTCGTCAGCGCTGTCATCTATGACAAATGGCGGAGTTTCTGATGTATTCAATATTTCTATCTCATCAGCAGGAATTTCAATTTCACCTGTTGGCAAGTTTGGATTCTCTGTGCCTTCTGGTCTTCTGCTGACTTTGCCTTTAACTGCAAGGACGTATTCGTTACGAACCTGATGGGCAATTTTATGTGCGTCTGGATTTATCTCTGGATTGAATACTATCTGGACTATGCCTGAGCTATCCCGAAGATCAATGAATATTAATCCTCCGTGATCTCGCCTTCGCTGAACCCATCCTGCAACTATAACTTCTGATCCTATATGTTCTGCTCTTAAATCATTACATTGAAATGTCGGTTTCATTGACTTTTCCTTTTCAAAATAGTTTGCATTTTGACTACTACTATTGTATAATCTGTTTTAGTTAAAAGTTAAATACCTGCTTAATGAATAATATTTTACTTGTTTTAGCTTATTTTATCAAGTGTGTTAATTTTGGTGTTCGGACATTTCTTAAATAAATGAAAATAAGGAGAATATTATGAATATTAGAGTTTCTGGCGCACAAATACCAGTAGTCGCCGATATAGACTCCAATGTAAAAGCTATTGAACGTGCTATCGAATATGCAGTTAGCGAAAAATCGGATATACTTCTCACGCCAGAAGGGTCTTTAAGCGGTTACACACATAAATTTGACGTTTCATCAGTTAAAAAGGCTTTAGAATACATTACAGAAAAAGCTAAAAGATCAAAATTAGGTCTTGCATTAGGGACTTGTTTCGTAGAATCAGACGAGAAATGTTATAATCAAATCAGATTTTATACGCCTGATGGTGAATA
>Ga0078972_1008872_pt1 | contig 20468 bp, 8 predicted proteins | sample YelNatPaOPGAMG01_FD_67568 | JGI IMG/M metagenome (GOLD analysis project Ga0078972, IMG submission 67568) | Hot spring thermophilic microbial communities from Obsidian Pool, Yellowstone National Park, USA - OP-RAMG-01 (SPADES assembly) (version 2) | ecosystem: Environmental > Aquatic > Thermal...
TCCCAAAAAAGCCCATAATCATGTCCTTTTCCCCAAAGCAGATCAGGGAGACCGTCTCCGTTGACATCAAATGTTAATATCGGAACACCTGTCCCGCCTAAATTAAATTCTGGATGCCAAATCCATGGATCATTGACAGGGTCGTTTGGTGCTTCATACCAGCCATTAGGTGTGATTATATCAATCTTCCCATCGCAATTTATATCGCCATAGCCAATACCATGTCCATTGCCCTCTTTTCCAAATTCAACTTTGATAAATTCAGGTTTATTCCCTGGGATAATTTTATACCAAGCCATTTTTTCAGGACCGAAGGCATTTGGCAATATATCTGGAATTCCATCGCCGTCAAGATCAACAAGCCATAAGGTTTCTACATTTCCAGGGACATCTATTATATGTTCAGTCCATAATTCACCGGGAACGCCAGGGTTTTCATACCAAGCGATCTGTTTTCGGAACCAACATCCTGATATGATGTCGGGTCGTCCATCAAGGTTTAGATCAATGGCAAAGTCTGCAAAATTGTCAAAATAATTGTTCTCAAAAGGTATGTCTCTCATGCGATATTTTGCCCAATTTGGCGCTTTATACCAATATGTCCCAGAGACTATATCCAAAAGTCCATCACCGTCAACATCTACAATTGCGCAGGTTTCGCTTGCCCCTGGGTCAATAATATGCTTTACGAAAGATATGTTTTTCGCCATTTGTTTGCTCCTTTTTCAATAGTTTCCAATTAGATAAATTTTACTTATAGATAATTTTTTAATCCAAATGTATATGCCATTATTATACAATTGACAGCTAATAAAGTCAAATGTAATCCTTCATAGCGAGCGAATCAGGGATTCTGAGTCTTGACGCTTTTATGAGCCTATGTTAAGATAATATATTAAGATTTGAAGTGATTTTTATGATAACTATATTTATTGGTTGAAAGGTGGTAAATACGATGGAAAAGAGAAAAATTGATCGGCGAGAATTTATAAAGGAAGCAAGTATTGCTGGTTTAGGGATCGCAGTGGGTGCTTCTTTGATCAGCAAAATTGGACGCAATGTCTCAGCAGAGGAAAAGAGCAAGATACTCATTGCCAGTCACCCAGAAGCCACAGCAGATATGAAGATTAATCCAGAGATCGTAAAAAAGGTTGTTGATACTGGCATAATGCGATATACTGGTAAGGACACTGTGGCGTCAGCATGGGCAAGCGTTTTGCCTTCGCTTTCTCCAAATGATATTGTAACTTTGAAGGTTAATTGTATAAACCGTTCTTTATCATCGCATCCAGAGTTAGTTGACGCAATTGTAGCGGGATTGATCTCAGCAGGCGTTAAAGAAAGCAATATCATAATTTGGGATAGAACTAACAACGAGCTTACAAGAGCAGGATATAAACTTAACACAGAAAATACAGGTGTCCGTTGTTTTGGGACAGACGAAAAAGACTGGGGATATGATAAGCAAGTTAGATTGCATGATCAAGACGTCAGATTAAGCAAAATCTTGATGAAAACTACTCATCTTATAAATGTGCCTGTCCTGAAAGATCATGGTACGTCTGGCGTAACACTAAGTATGAAGAATCATTACGGTTCAGTAGATAACCCTGGCGCTCTCCATGGCGGAAGATGTGACCCATATATTGCACACTTAAACGATGTCCCAGAGATAAAAGAGAAAACACGCATTATAGTTTTAGATGCGCTTCTTGGCATATTCAGAGGAGGACCTGGCGGACAACCACAATTTACATATAATAGCGTTATCTTTGGACAAGACCCTGTCGCGTTAGACTATACTGGCTGGACTATCATAAGGGAAGAGAGACAAAAAAATGGACAAGACCTCGCTTTGCCAGCAAATATAATCACTGCAAGTAAGATCGGTCTCGGAAAAAGCGATCCTGACAGCATAATCATTGAAAAAGTCAGTGCTTAAAATAATGGTTCAGACAGATTAAAAGAAGCAAAATATGAAAGTAAAGGACTTCATAAAAGAGATAGAAAATAGCAGGGATTATTATAACCAAATAGTCCATATCCAAGATATACCAAGCAGAGAAGCAATTTATGGGGAATTAGAAACACCTCTGGATCCTCAACTGAGATCTGCCTTACAAGCTCAGGGCATAGAGAAGCTATACTCTCATCAAGTTTCTGCTATCTCAGCTATCCGTGAAGGCAAAAACATCGTAATTGTGACATCAACAGCAAGCGGAAAAACCCTTTGCTATAATATCCCTGTTTTAGAGTCAATTTTAGAAAACGAAAATACGAGGGCGTTATATCTTTATCCGACTAAGGCTCTTGCACAAGACCAGCTTAAAAAGCTAATAAGATTTAAAGAGGTCAATCCTAAATTTAGCTTTGAGACAGGCACTTATGACGGCGATACGCCTACAAGCACACGAAAAAAACTACGAGATAGCGGAAAGATAATTCTCAGTAACCCAGATATGCTCCATGCAAACATACTTCCTAATCATAGCCGATGGGCTAATTTTTTTTCTAACTTGCGATATGTAGTTATTGACGAGATACACACTTATAAAGGCATATTCGGTTCAAACGTAGCTAATCTTATAAAACGTTTGAATCGGATATGCGCCCATTATGGATCATCACCACAATTTATTTGCTGTTCAGCGACTATTAATAATCCGAAAGAATTAGCAGAAAGCATAACTGATCGTGAGATGGTTCTCATAGATAATGATGGGTCTCCCAAAGGCTCAAAAAAGTTTGTGCTTTGGAATCCGCCATTTTTAGACGAAAGCAAGACGGAACGTAGAAGTCCCAACTCAGAAGCGGTAAGACTTATAACAGAGTTAATAAGAAACCGTGTTCAGACAATAACATTTGTTCAAACTCGCGTCATTACTGAATTATTATATCGCTATTGTCAGGAAGCGTTACAACGGATCAGACCAAACCTTGTTGATAGAATAAGATCATATAGAGGCGGATACCTTCCAGAAGAGCGCAGGGAGATAGAGCGTCTATTGTTTTCTGGCGAATTACTTGGTGTTATAAGCACAAATGCACTTGAACTTGGGATTGACATTGGCGGATTAGATGCCTGCATAATAGTTGGTTATCCCGGCACAATATCAAGCACTTGGCAAAGGGCGGGAAGAGCTGGGAGAACCAAAGACGATTCCCTTGTAATACTTATCGGACATAATAACCCGATAGATCAATATCTGATGAAGCATACAAGTTATTTCTTTGAACAGCCAGTAGAAAACGTTGTCATAAGTCCTGATAATCCCCATATAATGGTCGGACATCTACGTTGCGCTGTGCATGAGTTGCCTATAACAATAAAAGATGAACAGATATTCGGCGAATCTGCCCCTGCAATACTTGAATTGCTTCAAGAGGATAATCAGGTCAAGTTTATCAGTGATAAATGGTATTGGACAGGCAAAGGCTATCCCGCCAGAGATTTCGGTCTCAGAAATATGGATGAAAACAGCTATAATATCGTTGATACAACAGATAACAGAAACGAAGTTATCGGCATATTAGATGAATTCAGTGCGTTTATGCTTGTCCATGATCGGGCAATATACATGCAAGAGGGCGAAACTTACTTCGTTAAAAATCTTGACATAAAACAGAAGATCGCTTATGTGGAAAAAGTAAAAGTTGATTACTATACGCAATCGGTTACAGAAGACAAGATAAGAGTTGATGAAAAGGAGATGGAAAAAGAGGTTTTCCAAAGCAAAGCGTATTTTGGACAGGTAACGGTAACTTCTATCACTATAATGTTTCGCAAGATAAAACTTGGCAGTAACGATAGCATCGGTTTTGGCAATCTCAACCTTCCTCCTATAGAACTTGAGACTAACGCTCTATGGATAACTCCGCCAGCTTTTGCCCTTGCACGTGTCAAAGAATATGGTAGAATTGCAAGTGAAGGCTTAATGGGCATAGGAAATGCGCTTGCAGGAATAATACCCTTATATGTCATCTGTGATTATATGGACATTGGTCCTGTTGTTGACTCATCTAATACAGGTATCCCAACTATTTTTGTTTATGATAAATATCCCGGTGGGTTAGGATTTGCAGAAAAAAGCTATGAGTTGTTAGATCAAATACTTGAAAGTTGTCTTGAACTTATAAGCAGTTGTCCCTGTGATAATGGATGTCCTTCGTGTGTAGGATCAGTAGCGAGGACATGGTCTTATCTTGACGCAGACTCAGAATTTAGGGAACGTATTCCAGACAAAGAAGCAGCATTGATGTTACTCCACGATATGCTTGGCAAAAAGCCTTATATACCTAAGCAAATAGCTTCATTTCAACCAATTACCAAAGTTCGACAAGAGCAGGTTTTGGAGACTTCATCAAGTTCAAGACAGATAAAGCCGTTGCCTGAAAATGTAGAGGCAAAGATTCGCAAACGTATACAATCATTGAAAAAGAGAACCTATGAATAGTGCTATACTTATGATGGTAAGAATAATATGGATTATGACACTCTCAGAAAACAGATGGTAGAAAATCAGATAATATCACGGGGCATAAGTGATGAAAGAGTGATCTCTGCGATGCTTAAAGTCCCGAGACATCTATTTGTAAGTGAAAATCAACGTCACGAAGCATATAACGATTATCCACTTCCAATAGGCGAAGATCAAACTATCTCTCAGCCATATATGGTTGCATTGATGACGGAGCTTATGTGTCTTGATGGCGACGAAAAAGTCCTTGAAATAGGCACAGGATCAGGCTATCAAACCGCTATATTAGCTGAACTTGCAAAAGAAGTTTACACAGTTGAAATTATAGAAAGCCTTTCAATGAATGCTAAACATATCCTTAACGAACTTGGATACAAGAATATAAAATTCCGTGTCGGCGATGGTTATAATGGTTGGAAGGAATATGCCCCGTTTGATGATATTATAGTAACATGCGGTCCTACTGATATTCCGCAACCTTTGATCGATCAGCTTGGAGAAGGTGGAAAATTGGTTATACCTGTTGGTTATAGCTTCCAAACACTGACCATATTAGAAAAAATCAATGGAGAATTGCGGAAAACTGAATCTATAGAATGTCGTTTTGTCCCTATGACTAGGAAATATAACTTTAATTAAAAGAGATTTTAAAAATTTTATGAGAAGATTTAATTTAAAATTAGCGATAATTGCCATATTTATTGCCAGTATAATATCAATATCTGCTTGTGGTAAGCAGAGATCGATTAAATTGCCTTTAAACTATTACCCCATATCTAAACGTCTAACACCTATTGATATTAAAGTTCAAAATCCTTCTGCCAATGGTGGCAAGATCGCTTTTGCGGTTTATGCAGATGAAAATTACGAGATTTATACGATGGATTACAATGGGCTAAACCTGACGAGGTTGACTTATAATGATACAAATGATTATTGCCCTTCGCTTTCTTTTGATGGCAAAAAGATCGTTTATACATCATTTATAAGATACGGTCAAAGCAATGATGAAATATTTGTGATGGATGCAGATGGTAGAAATCAGGTCAGATTGACAGAAAATTCTGTTACTGACGGAAACCCTAATTTTTCAAGAGATGGCAAATATATTACTTTTGATAGCAGTAAAGAGACCAATAGCCAAATTTTTATTATGGATTCTGATGGCAAAAACCAACGACAATTAACCTTTGATGATAAAAATAATAGCAGTCCTGTATTTTCTCCTGATGGCAAGAAAATTGCCTATTCCGCATATTCTTTTTCTGCTAATGGTGTTAGAAGTGATATATGTATCCTTGACATTAAAACAGGCACTGTTACTCAATTGACTGATAACGGATTTATGAACTCCAATCCATCGTTTTCTCCTAATGGAAAATTCATAGTCTTTGACTCAAACAGAGATGGAAACAGTGAGATATACATAATGGAGTCAAACGGGAAAAACCAAACAAGATTGACGAATAATACATTTATGGATTCAGAACCTGTTTTTCTTCCAGATGGTCATAATATAGTCTTTGTCGGTCATAGAAATGTCAATGATGATCTTGGCGTGTATATAATGGACTTGATGAGCGAAAAACAATAAAAATTAATAAACTTTGGACAATTTTAAATTAAAGTTGAATAAACCTAAAATTAGACTTTGCTAATTTTGGGGTTTTATATTTTTAAAGGTTCTTTATGAGCAAATTAGCTAAACAAAAGATTTTTGACGAAGTAGATAAAATAGATATTGCTGATGTGTTATCTGATCTCGTCAAAATACCCAGTTACGAAAACGAGCAAGGAGTAGTTGAATATATAGAAAATAGGCTGAAAAAACTCAATATCAGATGTGAATTCACTGAAATTGAGCCTAATCGTCAAAATCTTATAGCGTCAATTGGAGATGGCGAGAAAAGCCTTATAATCAATAGTCATACGGATACTGTTCCACCCGGAAATATGGATAATTGGAACGAATATCCCCTTAAACTTACCAAAAAAGGGGATTTTCTTTTTGGTTTAGGCAGTTGTGATGCAAAAGGATCGCTTGTGTCAATGCTTATTGCATTTGAAGTGTTAGCACATTATCAGTCACTATTGAATGGACGATTGATATTTCAGGCGGTCTGTTGTGAGGAAACGCGGGGCAGAGGCAGTCTCGCAGAGGCAAATCGTGGCATAAAGGCAGATGCAGGTATCATCGGCGAGCCAACGGAGCTTATTCCCATGATCGGACATAAAGGCGGATTAGGTGTTGAGGTCACAGTCAAAGGTAAATCTGCACATGCCAGTTCGCCAGAAGAAGGCATAAACGCTATCTCTAATATGGCAAAGGTCATAGGATCATTGGATATTTTAGCCGATGATGTCTCCAAAAGGATTGATCCGTTATTCGGGAGATCAAGCCTCGCAGTAACTCAAATTAGCGGTGGACGTGCGACGAATATAATACCCGATGAATGCAGAATAACAATAGATAGAAGATTGATCCCCGGAGAAACCAAAGACGAAGCCTTTGACGAGATATTGTCAGTCATCAATAGCCTAAAAATGAGCGATCCTGACATTATTGTGTCATTAGAAGAAAAAATCGGCATTAATCCTTGTAGAATTTCTGTTGACGAACCGATAGTAAAAACAGTTAAAGATAGCATCTATGAAATCACGAATAGTATACCTGAAATTTCTGGGTTTAAAGCTTGTTGTGATATGTGGTGCTTGACAGAAAAGGCAAATATTCCGACGTTGATATTAGGACCCGGAAAACTCTCAATGGCTCATAAAGCTAATGAGTATGTATCTCTTACTGAGCTATATACTGCGACAAAGATATATATGGCAATTGCGTTAAACTGGTTAAGATAATTTGTATAGGATGAAAAGATATGCAAATACTTAAAAGATTATTAGGATACCTAAAAAAATATTGGTATTTTATGTTCTTGGCACTTTTGGCATTATTAATCAACCGAGTTTTGACCCTTGCTGTTCCAGAGATAACTCAAAGGGCTATTGACATAGCTATCGGTCAAAAGCGATATGGGTTGCTTATGATCTTGGCTTTGAGCATTGTTGGTGTCACAATTCTTACCGCAGTGTTTCAATTCGTTCAGGAGTATATACTACAATACGCATCTCAAAAAGCAATTTACGACATAAGAAACGTTATGTATGATCATCTACAACGACTGCCATTTAGCTTTTATGACAGATCGCAGACAGGACAACTAATAGCGAGGGCGACAGGCGATATTGATACTTTGAGAAGGTTTTATTCCTTTGGTATGCTTAATTTTATTAGCAGTATATTGATGTTCTTTGCGGTATTAGTTATATGCTTGATGAAGAATTGGATATTAGCGATCATTGCCCTCTCTACAATGCCGATGTTAGCTTATACAGGCATTAGATTCGGTGGAAAAATTGGACCTATGTTCTGGCAGATCAGGCAAAAGATGGCTGATCTTACTACTGTGATTCAAGAAAATATAACAGGAGTAAGAGTTGTCAAGACATTTGTGCGTGAGGAATATGAGATAAATAAATTCTCAGTTTATGCTAAAAACGTCCTTCAAATTAACCTTGATATAACGAAGTTATGGGCATTTTTCTTTCCATTGATGGATTTTATATCTGGACTTGGCACAATAGCTGTTCTTTGGTATGGTGGTTGGCTAATAATAAAGGGGCAACTCACTTTGGGCGAATTTATAGCCTTTAATATGTATTTAATGCAATTGATGTGGCCAGTCAGGATGTTGGGATTTATAATAAATGTCTCAAAAGAAGCGATGGCTTCTGGTCAGAGAATATTTGAGATATTAGACATAAAATCCGAAGTTGAGGAATCTCCTAATGCAAAACCTTTACCGCCTATTGCTGGTCACGTTAGCTTTGAAAACGTATCATTCAAATACGAAACAAGCGACGACTTGGTGTTGAAAAATTTTACGTTAGATGTCCAGCCGGGCGAAACTGTTGCAATACTTGGGGCAACAGGATCGGGCAAAAGCACATTGATCAACCTTATACCGAGATTCTATGATCCTACATCAGGCGTTATAAAAATAGATGGTATAGATATAAGAGACGTAAAGTTAGAATCTCTGCGTCAACAAATAGGTATCGTTCTTCAAGATACTTTTTTATTTTCTACCACGTTAAAAGAGAATATTTCTTACGGCAAAACTAACGCAACGATGGAAGAGATAATTGCCGCGGCAAAAGCGGCGAATATACATGATTTTATTGAATCTCTGCCGAAAGGCTATGATACCGAAATTGGAGAGCGTGGAGTTACGCTTTCTGGCGGAGAAAAACAACGTGTAGCTATCGCCAGGGCGTTGCTTATGAATCCAAGAATATTGATACTTGATGACTCAACATCAAGCGTTGATACTGAAACAGAGCATCTTATTCAAAACGCATTGTCCACATTAGTTAAGGGAAGGACGACATTTATAATCGCCCAAAGGTTATCCACAGTAAAAAGAGCGGATAAGATAATCGTCTTAGAAAATGGCGAGATCGTTGAACAAGGCACACATGATGAACTCTTGGAAAAAGGCGGAATTTATACGGAAATCTATAATATGCAATTCAGACAGCAAGAGGAAAATAATGAGCAGTAATCAGTGATCAGTGATCAGGAGTTATCAACGAATTTTTCGCTTTTTATCTAACATTTATAGGAGTTTATACTTATGCACGGACACATGTTCTTAGATTCAGACGAAAAATCAAACGTCGGCTTTTATGATAAAACACTGATGAGCAGACTCATTAAATTTTTGGGTCCGCATAAAAATAAACTGATACTTGCCCTTGGATTAATGCTTTTTCAATCAATATCTATGGTTGTCCCGCCATATTTGCAAAAAATAGCTGTTGATAGATATATTTTGCCACCCGATGCCCCGGGCAATATCGTTGGACTTACGATCATAGCACTAACTTATATCGGAATTTCTATTTTCAACTGGTTTGTAGCCTATGGACAAAGCTATGTTTTGGTTTGGATGGGGCAAAATGTCATATTTGATATAAGCATAAAATTATTTAAGCATATTCAGACACTTTCATTAGAATTTTTTGATAGACATGAGACAGGAAAGATCATATCAAGGTTAGTTAATGATGTTCAGGCTTTGAATGAACTATTAACGCATGGAATAACAGGCATCATACGCGATTTTGTGACCATGATCGGTATAATGGTCTTTATGCTTAACATGAACGTCAAATTGTCCTTGTTAAGTTTTACCTTAATTCCTCCACTTTTTGCTCTGGCATTGTTGTTCAGGAAAAGAGGCAGAGCGGCGTTTAGAGAGGTTAGAAAGAAAATAGCGAATGTAACTGCAAAGTTAGAAGAGGGAATATCAGGCGTCAGGGTTGTTAAATCCTTTTCCAGAGAAAATACCAATATTCAAGATTTTGATAAAACTAACGTAGAAAATCTTTCAGCTAATATGCAAGCGGTCAAAGTTTGGTCATTCTATAACTCTATTATTGAAGTTCTTACTGCTGTGGGAATTTGTATAGTGATATGGGGTGGAGGTATCCAAGTAATGGGAGAAAGCCTTACCAGAGGCGAATTATTAGCTTTCCTTTCGTATGTTCGTATGCTCTATTTCCCAGTCAGACAGCTAAGCCAAATATATACAACTATGCAATCCGCTATGGCAGCTTCCGAACGCATCTTTGAGGTTATGGATACAAAACCGAAAGTCATTGAATCACCGAATGCGATAGAATTACCGCCAATTGTAGGACATGTCAAATATAACAACGTCTCATTTGGATATGAAGAAGATAAATATGTGTTAAAAGACATAACTTTTGAAGCAGAACCGGGTCAAACCATAGCAATAGTAGGACCAACAGGAGCAGGCAAAAGCACAATCGTTAATCTGCTTGTCCGTTTGTATGATCCACAAAAAGGCGAAATAACAATTGATGGCTATGATATTAAAAACGTGACATTAAAATCACTGAGAAGTCAAATGGGAATGGTCTTACAGGACAGTTTTTTGTTTTCTGGGAGTGTTAAAGAAAATATAAGATATGGCAAGTTAGACGCTTCGGAAAAAGAGATAATACAAGCAGCAGAGACAGTAAATGCCCATAAATTCATTTCTCAATTGCCAGCTGGTTATGATACGGAAGTCGGAGAACGTGGGACAAAATTGTCTGTCGGTCAAAGGCAATTAGTATCATTTGCACGGGCATTATTAGCTAATCCAAAAATTCTAATACTTGACGAGGCAACATCAAGCGTTGATGCCTATACAGAGATGTTAATACAAAAAGCCCTTGAAGAATTATTGAAAAATAGGACTTCTTTTGTCATCGCACATAGATTATCCACAATAATAAATGCAGATAAGGTTTTAGTCATTGAAAATGGACAGATAGTAGAATCAGGAACGCATTTAGAATTATTACAAATAGGCGGACTTTATCAAAAATTATATAATATGCAGTTCGCCTCTGTTTCCGCAAGTGTGTAAGAGGGGTTAAAGGTTGAAGGTTATTTGATCTTTGATGATTTGATGTAAATACGAACATTTCTTGCGAATGTTTCGTCTAATAATTAATGAGGGCATTTCTGAGAAATGTTAAACTTTATCTATTTTTTATCGTCTATAATAGAGATTTAGAACTTAAAAGCTATTAACCACTCATCTACTTAGGAGTGATTATATAGGTATTTTGTTTGGATAAGCCATCATTTGATCAGAAAACATCCTATAAATCGTCTGAGAGGTATAAAGATGTCAAAGATAACTATTACTCTTGTTGCTTTTCTATTGGTATTTAGTTTAACTGCGTCAATTGCTACCGCTGTTGATTTCTTCGCAGAGAAACTGAGTGTAATTGATAGTGCATATCAGGATACTGTATTCGGTGGAAAAAATTTATCAAATCAACGGCAAAATCTCATCATATCATTCACTCCGGGAGATGATCTCACGGATACGGGAGATTATGCTGTAATAGTTGATGTTGACAAAGATGGAGACTTCAATGATGAGCCTGATACAAGTTATGTAGATAAGGGCGATGCAGTGCCTAATAGTCCGAAAACGATAACTTGGGACGCAAGCACTAAATTGACCTCATTAGCAGATGGCAAGTATAAAATTGCAGTTATCATTGATGACAAAAAGAATGGAAAGATAGATTGGAACGATCCCGCAGTAAAGATAGATGAAGAAGTTAAAGACTTTACCTTAGATAAAACTCTATCAGTTACAGAAGTCACTGCTGATCCTGTGACATTTTCTCCAAATGGTGATGGTGTAAAAGACACTACAACGATATATTATACTCTTTCAGAAAGCCTTTCAAGCGTTTATTCAGAGGTTACAATAACAGTAGGCGAATCAGGCGGGACAAAGCAACTTACTCCGCCAGCTAAGCTTTCCGCAGGCACATTTGCAGGACGAAATTCTACCGTATGGGACGGCAAAGATGGCATTGGCAGATACGCAGAAGACGGCGATTATCAGGTCAAGATATTTGCAAAAGATAACGGCGGAAATGAGGTAGCTGTAACATATACCATAAAAGTTCGCACAAAATCACCCGATATATCATCAACAACGCCAGCTCAGGATAGCTTTAACGCAACATTGACCGAAGTTAAGGCGGTTCTAAAAGATAACAGCGGAGAAGGAATTGATCTGACACAATCAACGATAAAACTGCTTGATCCATCTAACGCAGATGTGTCTGGAACGCAATTAGATAATGGAACAGATACGATCAGATGGAAGCTATCAGTGACTTTGCCCGGCGATGGATCAAAAGATGGCAAATATACGATCGCAGTTAAAGCTGTTGACAAGTTAGGTAATACCAAAACAGCAACTTATACTTTCTTCTTTGATACCGTCTTTCCAAAAGTGACGTCAGTTACACCAGCAGATGGGGCGATCTTATTTGCTCCACCGACTAATATCACCTTTGTATTAAGCGATGGCAATGGAAGTGGAACTGATCTATTCAATACCGCAAAAAGCATAAAAGTAGATAATAGCTCAACAGGCGGAACTGCGATACATGATGGTGTTAGCACAATAATATTCACGCCATTTTCAACATTTACAAAGGGCTTCCATACAATAGAAATAACACCTATTGACTTAGCAGGAAATAAGCCAAATCAAGCTATAAAGTATCAATTCGGCTATTTTGAGAATGCGAATGATGTCCTCCCTCAGATTACATCAACAACGCCAGCAGATAAATCATCAACAAACTCATTTACTAAGGTATCTGCAACACTTAAAGATAATAGCGGAAAAGGTTTAGACTTTGCTAATTCTACTATCCGCTTAGAAAAAAGTGGAGTTCAGATAGCTGGCACTCAGACAGATGATAATCAACAGACGATAACATGGACTTTGGCAAACCCAATGGCAACCGATGGGACAGCGGATGGCACATATACGATTAAAGTAAAGGCTGTTGATAAAGCAGGTGGGACAACTCTTGCTAATTTTACTTTTCTTTATGATACAACCGTTCCAACTCTTACATCTATAACCCCAGCAGACGGAAGCGTTGTAGCAGTTGGATTGACAGAAATTGTTATGAAAGTGAGTGATGGATCAGGTAGCGGAATTGACTTTGTATCAAGTAAGGCATCAATGAAATTGAAAATAGGAACTAAGGAGATCGCCAATATTCTAAGGACCGATAACGGTATAGATACAATGACTTTCACTTTTCCTCCGTTAGAAGATGCTGGAAAATACACAATAGAAATAAGCCTGAAAGACAAAGCAGGTAATATAAATCCGATAATAAGGAAATTTGATTACGTAAGCACTACGTCAGATGTCTTACCAGAGATAACATCAGTAGACCCTGCGGATAAATCATTCAAAAATACCATTGTAAAAGTATCAGCACAATTGAAGGATAACAGCACAAAAGGTCTCAACCTTGATGCTTCTACTATAAGACTTTTAAATTCAAATAACGTTGAATTGCCCGGTTTTCAGACAAACGATAACAATAAGACGATATATTGGGAATTGACAAACCCATTGCCAACCGACGGGACAGCAGATGGGACTTATACGATAAAGGTTAAAGCAGTTGATAAAGCGGAAGGATTCAGAGAACAGACATTTACATTCTTATATGATACAAAAGTGCCTATCCTGACATCTATAACCCCAGCAGATGGAAGCGTTTTGACAACTCCATTAACAACGATAGTTATGAAGGTAAGCGATGGAAATGGTAGCGGAGTTGATTTTGCGGGAAGCAGAGCGTCAATGACATTGAAAGTTGGGACAAAAACGATAACAAATATCCTTAGAACAGATAACGGCGTTGATACAATGACCTTTACCTTCCCAACCCTTGAAGATACTGGCAAATATACGATAGAAATCAGCTTGAAAGACAGGGCAGGCAATGTAAATCCAATAATGACAAAGTTTGACTATGTTGGGAAGTCGTCAGATGTGCTTCCAGAGGTATCATCAACCGATCCTGTTGATAAGTCATTTAAAAATATGATAACAAAAGTGACAGCAGTCCTTAAAGATAACAGCACAAAGGGATTGGATTTTGAGGCGTCAACTATACGTTTGTATAATCCAAATAATGTGTTAGTGTCTGGTTTCCAAACTGACGATGCAAGCAAGACAATAAATTGGGAACTGACAAATCCATTACCAACCGATGGGACAGCAGACGGGACATATACAATAAAAGTCAAGGCAGTTGACAAGACAGGGGCATTTAGAGAGCAAAGCTTTACGTTCCTGTATGATACGAAAGTGCCTACTTTGACATCTATAACCCCAGCAGACAATAGCGTAATAACTACTGCATTAAACGAAATAGTCGCAAAAGCCAGCGATGGAAATGGCAGTGGAATTGACTTTGCGTCAAGCAGGGCATCAATAAGACTAAAAATTGGGACAAAAGAGATAACTAATATCTTAAAAATAGACAATGGCATAGACACGATGACATTTACGTTCCCTGTCCTTGAAGATACAGGCAAATATACAATAGAGTTGACCCTAAAAGATAGGGCGGGCAATTCATATACATATATTTCAAGATTTGATTATGTTGGAAAGGCTTCAGATGTCCTTCCAGAGGTGACAGCGATAGACCCACCAGATAAGTCATTTAAAAACTCAGTCCTTAAAGCATCTGCGACGCTTAAAGATAACAGCGGAAAAGGTTTAGACCTTGATGCTTCTACAATAAAAATATTCAATCCTAATAACGTAGAGTTGGCAGGATTTCAGACAAATAACGGTGTGCAGACGATAAATTATGAATTGATAAACTCTCTACCAACTGATGGGACAGCAGACGGGACATACACGATAAAAGTTAAAGCAGTTGATAAAACAGGGGCATTTAGGGAACAGACGTTTACATTCCTATATGATACAAAAGTTCCAGTATTGACATCAATAACTCCCGTTAATGGTAGTGTGATAGCAACAGCGTTGACAGAGATCGTTGTTAAAGTTAATGATTACACAGGCGGGAGTGGGATTGACTTTGCGTCAAGCAGGGCATCTGCCAAATTGAAGATCGGCACCAGCGAAGTAACAATGTTAAGAATGGATAACGGATCGGATACTTTGACATTTAGCTTCCCCGCATTAGAGACGATAGGCAAATATAACTTTGAATTGCGTTTGAGAGACAGAGCAGGAAACGAAAGACTGATCACGACCACATTTGACTACGTTGCGAAGACTTCCGATGTCCTGCCAGAGATAACATCAGTTGACCCAGCAGATAGATCATTCAAGAATACAGTAACCAAAATTACCGCAATCATAAAAGACAATAGCGGAAAAGGCATTGATTTTGACCTTTCTAATATAAGCATATATGATCCTAAAAATGTTCAATTAGCAGGCTATCAAAGCAACGACGGAAAACAGACAATAAGCTATGAATTAGAAAAATTCCTGCCGGCAGATGGGACAGCAGACGGCACTTATACCATCAAAGTTAAGGCGGTTGACAAATCTGGTTCTGTTAGAGAGTATCTATCAACATTCGTATATGATACGCAGATACCGCAGATGACCTCAATTACGCCAGCAGATAGCACAATTTTGACTAATACAATATCTGAGATAGTAATCAAAGTCAGCGATGGAAGTGGTAGCGGAGTTGATTTCATATCAAGCAGGGCATCAATGAAACTGATGATCGGAGCTAAAACTATAACTAATATATCCAGACAAGATAACGGCGTGGATACTATGACCTTTGGGTTCGCACCATTAGAAGATTTTGGCAGATACATCGTTGAAATAAATATTAAAGATAGGGCAGGAAATAGTTTCACATATCAGACAAAGTTTGACTATGTCAGAAAACCAACGGAATCATTGCCCAGTGTGTCATCAACAGACCCAGCGGATAAATCGTTCAAGAATTTAATCTCAAAGATAACCGCAGTTTTAAAAGATAACAGCGGAAAAGGTATTGACTTTGACCTAACTACTATCAGGCTTGAAGACCCAAAAGGAAAAGTTGTTGATGGACGTCAAACTGACAATGGCACAAACACTGTTTATTGGGAATTAGCAAATCCACTTTTAGGCGATGGTTCGGTTGACGGCAATTATACGATAAAAGTTAAGGTAGTAGATAATACAGGTGCTACCTCTGATTATACAGCAACTTTCTTATATGACAGCCAAGCTCCCATTGTCATTAAAACTATTCCGTCAGCGAATTCCGCTTTGAGTTCTGACATAACGCAGATTTCAGTTCAATTGGACGACGGAAATGGCAGTGGAGTAGATTTGAAAGGCACGGATGTTAAACTTCAAGGTCCGAAAGGTCAAATACAGGCAAACAGAAGCGATGGTGCAAACAATACGATAACTCTCAGCTTCTCAAAGCTCACAGATACTGGATATTACACGATCCAAGTGACACCTAAGGATAGGGCAGGCAATACGGGCTATCTTATGACCGCGAAATTTTCTTATGTGATAAAAGCTCCTGCGGTTAAAAATGTTCAATTGACTAACCGAGAATATGTGCGTGACTTCAAAGAGATCGTCGCAGTGTTGGAAGATAGAAGCGGAGTTGGTCTTGATCTTTCGGAAAATGGATCATCTATCGTTGTCAAAGATTCAACTGGAAAAGTCTTACAGGGCGATCAGACTTCATCAGGCACGGATACTATAATATGGAAACCGCTAAATCCTTTCGCTATTGATGGAACTGATGATGGGACTTATACCGTCACTGTGACACCTGTTGACACATTAGGCACAGTTGGACAAGCAAGACAATATACCCTGATATATGATACTCAATCACCGCAAGTAGAATCCGCTTCACCAGTTGACATAAATGCGAGTGTAACTTATGTCGGACAACAGATCGTCTCTGTTACTGCAAAAATAAAGGATAAAGGTCCCGCAGGTTTGGAGATAAAAGATCAAAAGATTTATCTTGAAGATTCAGCTAAAAAGCAGGTTGCAGGCGTTCAAACGGACAATGGTTTAGATACAATTAGTTGGAGTCTCAATATCCCATTAGCAAAAGATGGTAGTGCAGACGGAGAATATACGCTTGTTGTCATAGCGAAAGATAAAGCAGGCAATCAGAAGGAATTCCGCTATCCTATAATATACGATACCATCAATCCAGAGGTTGTATCGGTTACTCCACCTGACGATAGCATACTTAACACAGTTTTGACAAGCGTCACCGCTGTTCTAAAAGACGCAGGAAAAATAGATTTTCTGGCATCCAAGATAGAATTACAAAACCCATCAGGGGCGAAAGTTTCTGGCGTATTGAGCAATAATGGCGTTGATAAAATGACGCTTACATTTGCCAATCCAGAGGAAAGCGGAACTTATACGGTTCTTATCACCGCAGTTGACAGAGCAGGAAATGGTGCGTCAAATGTATATAGGACTAGATTTGTATTTAAGACAGGCTTACCAGTAGTTGTTATGACCGATCCCGTGACGATGCCACCAGAAAACGCATACACTAATAAATCCATAAGTGCGGTAAGGGCTATAATCCGCGAGACTGATGGCGGAGGTATTGACTTTTCACCAACAGGATCGGAGATAAAACTCAAAGGACCTGATGGCAAAATTGTTACAGGAAGTCAAAGTAACGACGGACAGATCACGCTTATATATACACTTGGCAAACCACTTGCCACTGATGGTTCTGATGACGGACAATATACTATATTAGTAACCACTGCTAACAGTGCAAAGCGAAAAGATCAGGAAAAGGCATTTAACTTTATCTATGATACGCAACTTCCCCAAGTAGTGTCTGCATCGCAACCGTTGAGTTTGACTACGGAGTTGTCTTATGTATCAACGTCCTTGACATCAGTATCATTCAAGCTAAAAGATAAAGGGCTTGCTGGGATCGACCTTGATAAATCAACGATTAAGATAGTTGATCCGCTAAATAACCAGATACCTGGGACATTAAGCAATGATGATATTGACACCATAAGGTTTGATTTTCCAGCTGGACTTTCAACAGAAGGAAAATATACTCTCACAGTCACAGCAGTAGATAAGGCGGGTAATATATCTTACACGGTCATAAGATTTATCTACGCAATAAATATTCCAAAGGTTGTCTCAACAGTCCCAGTGACATCTCCATCAACAAAAGCTTATGTCCATACACAGATTAAAGAGATCAGGGCAGTTTTGTCGGAGACAGGATCAAGCGGAATTGATCTGTCGCCAACAGGATCAACGATAAAGTTGATAGGACCGAAAGGTGAAGTTCCAGGGGTTCAAGGCAACGATGCAAAATCAACACTTATATATACACTCACAAAACCACTTGCTGTTGATGGCTCTGATGACGGCGTTTACACGATCTCTATAACTCCTGTCAACTCCGCAAAACTTAAAGGACAAAAACAAGACTTTACATTCACTTATGATACTGTTCAGCCAAAGGTATATACTGATGACATTACTTTGTGGTATGGTGGAAGTGCGGGAAGTTCGCTTGTTGAAATATCCGCGGTAATCAGAGATGATCAACCAAGCTCTGGCTTTGATTGGACTGCGATAGACAATACGTGGATGTCATTAAGGGATTCTGGCGGTAAAGAGATCAAGGGAAAGGTTACTTATGATCAGGCACAATCAACGTTGATATTTATATTAGATTCTCCGCTTGCAAGTAATGGTAGAGATGATGGGTATTATACAATCACAATTACTCCACAAGACAGGGCAGGCAACACCGCTGATGTCAGGTATGAGTTCTTCTATGATACAAAACCGCCAAAGCTAAGCAGGGCAGACGTAACAATCAACGATAATCCATTGATATTAGATTCGTCATCGGAAGACTATCCTACCGCAGTTAGCAGTAAAACGGGGGTTACTATAAAAGCTAAAATGACTGATGACGGTATAGGCGTTGATCTGACAAATTCGTCTATAACTATCACCGATCCAAAGAACAATAAAGTTTCAGGAAGCCTTATGCAAGATGGAGTTGATACGATATGGTTTACGACAGGTTTATTGACTGAGGAAGGTAGATACAAAGTTGAGATCAATCCTGTTGACCTTAATCAAAACGGCAAAAATAAGTCATCAGAGACCATATCTACGGAATTTTTGTTTGAATTGACCAAGCCAGAGGCAAGCGTTACATCTCCTACGGTCGGTTCCGCAGGGACAGAATCAGAAAATAAGCCAATAAAGATAACTGGGACTGCACAGGATAAATCAAGTAATAATGTTCCTGCTTCGGGAGTTGCCAAAGTTGAGGTTGGCGGGATAGGTCCTGACGGAAAAGAGCTTGAATGGATAGAAGCTATTGACGACGAAAAAGCGAGAGGTGCAAATCAGCCGAAATATAGTAAATGGTATGTAAACTTTATGCCAGATCAAACTGGCAAATACAAAATTAAGCTGAGGGTCTGGGATAAAGCAGGAAACTATGGGATATATGAGACCAATTTGGAATTGAAATTTACGGTTTCGTTATCATTCCAAGATGCGGTTTACTGTTGGCCTAACCCTGTTACAAATGGCGTTGCCCATATCTCATTTAAGGTAACTTCCCCATCAAGCCAAAAGGTTATGGTGACGCTTTATGTATACGACGTCAGTGGCGATCTTGTATATGAAGAAACGACAGAGCAATCAACAAAAGAGCGGACATTTATCCCGTGGGAATGCAGGAATATGAATGGCGAAAAGGTCGCTACTGGGATATATGTATATAGGCTAAAAGCCGAATTGCCTAATGATGATAAAGTTGTATATAAAATCGGCAAACCGATAATAGTAAAAAACTGAAATAGTAATCAGTGATCAGTGGTCGGTTATGCTTTTTCACTGATTACTGATCACAGATCACTGTTTAAGGAGAGTATCCGAATGCAAAGAAAATCCTACTATTTTATGATTTTAATGGTTTTCGTTATAGTTAGCCTTGTTGTTAGCAACTGTTTTGCAGAAATTCCAGATAAGATCGGCACGCAAGATGCTGCTTTCCTCAAAATAGAACCAGCAACAAGACCTGTCGCTATGGGCGGAGCTTATACTGGATTAGCCAATGATGTCAATGCGATCTTTTGGAATCCTGCTGGGCTTACGCAAGTAGAAAAAAAAGAATTAACTACAATGTATAACCGATGGTTAGCGAATATCCGTTATGGATCATTTGCTTATGCTCAAAATGTAGGCAAAGGTGCTACTATCGGTGTTTGTGCTCAGGGATTGTGGACAGATATTGAGGAAAGGACTGAGGATACTCCAGAACCAGAAAGCAATAAGACAGTTTATGCTTATGCGGCGGGACTTTCAGGCAGTTATGCGTTAGTTCCAAACGCTTTTTCTCTCGGCGGGACTGTTAAGTTTCTCAATCAAGAGTTTGATGTTGACAACTCTAACGGCTTATGCACTGATTTCGGCGGTTTAATTCATCTTCTCGGTTTAAGGTTAGGACTTTCTGTTC
>Ga0078972_1008873_pt1 | contig 20468 bp, 36 predicted proteins | sample YelNatPaOPGAMG01_FD_67568 | JGI IMG/M metagenome (GOLD analysis project Ga0078972, IMG submission 67568) | Hot spring thermophilic microbial communities from Obsidian Pool, Yellowstone National Park, USA - OP-RAMG-01 (SPADES assembly) (version 2) | ecosystem: Environmental > Aquatic > Thermal...
ACCCGACCCATAGTCGGGATAACAAAAATTAAGTTTATTTAAAAATATAAAAATTATAAATGGAAATGCCTTGTTTCAGACAAAAGATAACGATGGTCTGTTCCTGTTTCCATGAACAACCATTTTGCATTTCCTTTTAACCATTTGAGTCAGATTCACCTTTCTGTTTTTATTCAACTGCCATGCCCTTTGCTCCAGAGAGTTTGGCATCAGTGAGGTCTGCTCCAGAGAGATTTGCTTCTGTTAGGTTTGCACCTCTCAAATCTGCACCAATGAGGTTTGCCCTTTTTAGGTTTGCACCTGTCAAATCTGCATGACTGAGGTCTGCTTCATGGAGGTCTGCACCTCTCAAGTCTGCTCCAATTAGGTTTGCCCTTTTTAGGTTTGCATCTCTCAAATATGCATGACTGAGGTTTGCACATCTCAAATCTGCACCAATGAGGTTTGCCCTTTTTAGGTTTGCATCTCTCAAATATGCATGACTGATGTCTGCTCCATGCAAATCTGCATCGAACAAGTCTGCATCAATGAGTTTTACTCTGAACAAACTCGCATAACTCGAAAATGCTTCACACAAATTTGCATAACTGAGGTTTGCTTCTGTTAGGTTTGCACCTCTCAAATCTGCATTAAGCAAATTTGTATTACTGAGGTCTGCTTCATGGAGGTCTGCACCTCTCAAGTCTGTTCCATGCAAATCTGCATAACTGAGGTCTGCTTCATGGAGGTCTGCACCTCTCAAGTCTGTTCCATGCAAATCTGCACCATTCAGTTGTCCGAATGGTTTCAACTCACCTTTTATCTCCTTCATCTTTCTCTCTTTCTCCGCCTCATTCTGATCATCCGACACTCTCACCGCTTCAAGCCCCAACAGTCTTGCTCTCTCCTCAAATGTTGAAACACCATTATTGGCGAGTTCATCTTCAGAATAATCGGACGCATCGTTTTCTGTCTTAAAACCAAATAGCTTTCCATTCTCTTCTTTAAGTTCCCAGACGTCTCCGTTTGAGAACACTTCTATCCATTTTCCCATTTTTTTCACTCCACCCGACCCATAGTCGGGATAACAAAAAATTTCCCTGATCCCTTGGATCGGGGGGTTTAAAAATTTAAAAATTTATTTCAGTCGACCTTTTCTGAAAGATCGACGCCGAGAGACACAGCAAATTCCTTTACCATGTCGCTCATTCCATAGTTATCTTCTAAAAATTTTACAAGTCTGGCAATATTATCAAACACGATAGCGGAATGCCTATCATCTTCTCCTTGCCAGAGTGTTATATATTCACTCTCAAAAATGTATTTTCCACCTACCGTCTGGTAAAGACGGTAGTCAGTCCATCTCGAACTATTATATCCTTTGTCGCTGTAATCAGCGATCAACTGTCCCGTGAAGGACAGATTCCTTTCTCCGTCCCTCTTCAGGACGAAATTTTCTGTTTTGCTTTCCATTTTCTTTTTACTCCTCCTGACGCTTGGTCAGGTAACAAAAATTAAGTTTATTTAAAAATTTAAAAAATAATTAATAATTATCATAATAATGATTATCACTGTCTGAAAATGCTTTACGCATCCTCTCTATTTCATCTCCACTGGGATGTACTATTTTGTCATCGGCTATACTCTGTATAATATACTCAATATCATCTTTGCTGATAGGTTTTACGAACCCCATCCACGCATCGCAGATGTTTTCCCAATCGGTCATAGTTTTATTGTCTTCTGATACCCATTTTACGTACTTTTGTGGCATTACCATGATATTATTGCCTTCGATGTAATTTTTGACATCATCGAATGCGTATCCTAATTCTAACTCATAGCCACTATATTTTTCCTCGGCATAGAACGCATAAGATGCTCTATACGCATCGTCTACCTCTTTTGCGACTATACTTCCGCTTTGATATTCGATGACTCTCATTAATTTTGCCATTCCTATGGAATGGACATAATCTAATATTTCCCGGATATCTATTTCATAGTCATCTATGTTACGTTCTTCTGCCGTTTTCTCTATGAAGTCTTTTGCCACTTTGTAAAGTTCGTAAGGTATATTGTCATATCCAGTTTTGAACTTATCAAAATCAATAAAATGTATTTTGTAAGTGACATCACTTACTATTGACTCAATCGTGGTCGGTGTTCTATCATAATGTATGAGTAGTCTGTATATTCCTTCCGATCTAACATTCCCAATTTCCCCACACGTCTCGCACTTTCTTTCTATTTCATTTTCCATTTTTTTCATTCCTCCTGACTCATAGTCAGGTAACAAAAATTTCCCTGATCCCTTGGATCGGGGTGTTTAAAAATTTATTTCAGTCAATATTTTCCGAAATATCGACACCTACCGACTCGGCGAATTCCTTCACCATATCGGTCATTCCATAGTTTTTCTCTAACCAATTTATTAAATCGGTTGAATTATCAAACACGATGGCAGAATGCCCATCTTGTTCTCCTTGCCATAGCGTGATGTCCTCACGCTCAAATATATATTTTCCTTTTACCGTGACATAAAGCCGGTAATTCGACCATCTGGTGTCACGGTATCCTTTGTCACTATAGTCTGCTATTATCCGTCCTGTAAAGGACAGATTCCTTTCTTCATCCCTTTTGAGGATGAATTTCGCATTTTCCATTTCTTTTTCCATTTCTTTTTCACTCCACCCGACCCATAGTCGGGTAACAAAAATTAAGTTTATTGAAAAATTAAAAATTATTATGGGCATGAGTATGAGAAATGCTGTGCAAATTCCAACACTGCTTCTTGTTCCTGCTCTTCCAATACGTATTTAGTCCAAGGGATATACAAATCGTAGTACTTTAAATCTGCTGTTTTCGGTACACCGTCTTCATCCAGACGCCCTGTTATCTTAACTGCTGGACCCAACCTCATCATTACAATAACGTAGTTTATCGGCACAAAAAATTCTTCTGCCGGTGTCCAACCAGAGCTGACATGGAATGATAAAGGTGTGTCGTAGATTTCCTTCACTATTGCATCCTTATTATGATAAGCATAGCTGTATCCAAGACCTTCGATTATCCCTTTTTGCGTTAATGGACAGCCACCATTGCATGTTTGTGCATGATGCAACTTCTCCACCATCCTCATTATATTTTCCAATACACCTTTTGCTTGTTCTTTCATGTATTTTACATATTCTTCTTCGTGTGCCATTTTATTCACTCCACCCGTCTTTCGACAGGTAACAAAAATTAAGTGATACCTAAGTATCACAATTCAAATTCAAAAAAGAAAGTCCCCCTCCCAGCTTCATCAAGTTTATCAGAGCCTCCTATGTACTTCAACCCGTTGACCTCTGCAAACTTCTTGAATTCATATATTAATGTGTCGGAGATTAAAGGCTTTTGTTTTTCCGTATAGGTGTAATCCACAATGATTTCGCCACCTTCTCTCCCTTGCCTAATCGTTATGTTATAGTAAGTCATTAGCCAACTAATAGGTCTCAAGTCAAGACACTTACGTACTCGATTATATACGGAGACGGGGGTGTCCCCTTCTTGTTTTATTTCTGTTTCCATTTTTTTCACTCCACCCGACTTTTAGTCGGGGTTACAAAAATTAAGTTTAATTAAAAAATTAAAAATTTTAAAAATTATAAAAATTATAAAAATTATTGCTCCATGCGTGGAGCAAGTAAATATCTTACAGGTATTACACCTGTTTCGTAATATCCTTTTGTTTTCGCTACCACCTCTGGCAACTTGAAATCAAGTTCCAGAGGGTAGTCAGTTCTGTAATGTATGTCCATTTCTGTAACTGCTGTTACTGCTTTTAGAATCTTGAGCAGGTACTCAATCGGATAATAACTCCGTATGACCTGCCCTCTTATTCTCATTCTATGTAATCCGTTTTCCATGTCGATAACAGTTTCAGCACGATTTGTATCGTTAGTTGCTGAAATTACTATCTTTTCCTCTATGTGTGCTGTCAATTTGACAGCATCGCTCACTGTCTCTGCAACCTTTAAAAATTCTTTGACGGGTTGCACGTTCACTGTTGCGTCAACAGCGTCAACATCAAAATCAATTTTTGGTATTTTTGGAATATTGACGCTGTATATGTCAAGTTCACTTACTGTGTAATCTATGCCGTTGTATGAGACTTTTATTTCTCCGTTAACGGCGTTCGGTTGTCTTGAAATACTGAAATTATTTCCGTTTTTCAGTTTAGGCATATTCTTAAGGTCTATAGCGAATATACTGTCCTCTGGGACATTGTATTCCGCAAGAACACCTCTGGGTATAGTGATCACTAACATTGCCACGTGGGCTGGATCAACTGCTACCACATATATCCCTTCTTTTTCCAATGTAAACCTTAGTTCAGACTTGACTGCTTTGAATAAAGCCGTCACCTGATTCCATATGTCTGTTCTCATTGTTACTGCAAAGCGGTTCTGATCCATTTCTTCAATGGACTGCTCCTTCTTTTCTGGCTTTGCAGCCTCTGTCTGTACAGGTTCTTCAACCTGTGCCTGTTCGTTCTGTTCTTCTGCTGTTTCTACTATTTCGTCTATTTGTTCTTCTGGTTCTCCAGCCATAGGAACATTTTGCTCGTTTTGGGCTACAACATCATTCTTGGACAGATCATTCATGATTTCATTCATGATCTCTTCAGGTATCTGCGGCACATCCGAAGGAACATTTGATATTTCTACCATTTTCTTGTTCCTGTATGTGGGCTTAAACCCCTCGTCGTATTCCATAACCGAGTTATTCAGTTCTTTCTGGCTTTCGTTTTCCACTCTTTCTTTTTCCATTTCTTTTTCTCTCCACCCGACCCATAGTCGGGGTAACAAAAAATTCCCGCACTCTGTGCAGGTTAAACCATATTGATTTCCATAGAAGGTTCTTATGAACCTTTTATTTCCGCATTTTTCACATCTTTTTACATCTGTGTTCTCCATGCTACAAAAATGAGGGTTAATCAAATTTAATTGAGTTAACTATATCACATGCGACATCCTTTGTTTTGCGATTTTCACCCGGAACGAATCCTATGTCAAACTCCACACCATCAACAATTTTATGCAACCACATACTGTAGCCACAATCGTCGTTATAGTGTGTCAATAAATGCTCTGCCATGTAAGATTCTTTATCCGTGGCGAATCCACAGTCATCATAGAATGTGCACACCATTAAAATTCCCTCTTTATCTGTGTTAATGTAACCCTCTTCTATTTTTCCACTCCATTTAGGAATAGGTTCTTCACTGGTGTATTCCGAATATCCCTTGTATAACATTTGCTTTCTGTTTCCAAAGGCACTTTTTACTTGATCCACCTGTTCTTTTAACCGTTCCTCAAAATCAAATTCATTCATTTCTTTTCACTCCACCCGTCTTTCGACAGGTAACAAAAATTAGGGATGGAATTAGGTTGTGATATCCCTATCTGAATCGTCTTCATCTTCGTCCACACAAGGATAGTCCTTGACCATCTCTTCCAACGTCCCTATTGTTGCGGTATATACTTCTTCTCTTGCCATATACTGAGCCAGCTGCAACAATTTGAAGCCGTCGTAACCACCAAGACCTTCTTTAAGTGCCTCGTCCATATAACTCACATTGTCAACTGACCTGCTAAGCCATTCTGTCAAGTCCGATGTGTATACATCCGTATCGGCATCGACCCACCCAGATACTTTATCCGATGCATCATCATAGTCTGAATTATCATCACAATCACTCGTGATGTTTTCCAGTGCCTGATACATGAATTTGTATTTGCTGTCGATGTCCATGCTTATATCTCTTATCGTACCCAACAGTGCGTTGCGTATTATCTCTTCTGATTCACTTAAATCCTGTCTGAAGCCATAAAATTCTTCACCATCTTTGGTTGCTGACCGGACTTTCATAATTGCCTTTGCTTTTTCTGCTGCATTAAGCAAGTTTTTAAAGCATATTTCTTCTTCCATTTCTTTTTTTCTCCTGCCTTTCGGCTACAAAAATTAAGTTTATTTAAAAATTTAAAAAATTGATTACTCCACCCTTGGAGCAATCATTATATATCCTTTTATTTCCCCGTCAAGCACGGGCTTTTTGAAATTTATTTTCAATGGCTTATTATTAGCTATTCTCACCATCATTGAATATTCCTTGAGTGGTGTTACCGCACTCAGTAAAAATTCTGAACTCACTGTTATTTGTTCACCGTTGTATCCACCAGCTTTAACTGATATAGGTACTTCAACGGCTATTTTTTTATGTGTATCTCTCTCTGCTGATATGACCAGATTATTTCCATCTCCGGTCAACTTTACTGTACTATTGACATCTTGTGCCATTCTTGCCATGCGGTATAGTCTATCTGTGTCTACAACACCGCCACTGGCATAATTTATTTCCGGTACTCTTACGTTCACAATGGTATCCTCGACGAATACCTCTTTTGTAAACCCGTCAGCACTCTCTATTATTATTCTGTCGTTGTTCTGAATAAAGGTAAGCAACGCATGCTTATCTTTTAACAACAAAAGAGTTCCCCGCAAAAGACTGAGATCAAGAGCAAAGGTGTGGTTGTTAGTTGCCTCGTAATCCCTCATTGAGCTTTTGTTTAGATAAACAATGCCCAATCTCGAATTGTCATTACTTGTTGCTGCAATCCTCACGCCATCCATAGATGCGTGAAAAAGGACTACATCATTCACAGCGTTTTTAAAAAAATCAAACACTGTTTTCAGTTCTACCTGAGGTATACGAAACCTCACCTTAAATTCCTGCTTCGTCTCCTGCTGTTCGCTCATTTCCATTTTTTCCATTTTCTTTTTACTCCTCCTGACGCTTGGTCAGGTAACAAAAATTAAGTTTATTTAACGCAAAAAGGGGAAGCTCCTTATTAGAAACTTCCCCTTTTCTTCTCCTGCTTTTCAGCTACAATCTGTATTTTCGCCTTACAATTTGATAATTGTAAGTCCCTCTCCTCTGGTGACAACCCCATTAGGGGTATTAAGGCTTTTCTGCCTTTTTGTTCTGGCGTTTAATGGTTGCCAGTGAACCATCCCTGAGTCTACACATACTATTACTTCAGTGTACAACCCTCCGGGGCAACTAAAATATAAAAATATAATTTCTCCATCCTGACCTCCATTGGGTCAGTCTGGCTATGGGCTTCTTTAGACTTTCACATTAACTTCCACACTTATGACTTTCTGTCCTACCTAAAGAATTAGGGCTTCCCGATTAGTCAGAAAAACTTGCCTTAACAGGTATAAGTTTTCCCTCTACGGGCATAAACTCGGTATAGTCAGTACCTACTTAATTATGGTTATTAAGTGCTTCCATCAATGCTCCTTCCCATATTTGTTTGTTAGCCGCCTTTCAGCGTTGTCCAGCGTCACCTCGTGGAGGTCAAACCTTGACGCCATATAAAAATATAACGATCATCCGACCTGCTTTCTCACGATTGCAGTCACACCCGATGACCGTTAATTTTTCTGGGGAATCCTGTTCCATTGACAGAACCGTCCGTCACAGTTTTCCTTACCTCTTGCACCTGTATCCATTGTACAGGTGTTAAAACAAAGTATTTCAACCTATGACTGCCATTTTTATATGGCAGGACTATGCCTCGTTCATATTTTTCGTTATCTGCTTGAGGCAATCCCCATCACCAAGAAAGAGTCCCCGATCACCACTGTATTGCTACAGTAGTTCCCATTGCTACCTTTCGGTGCAACCTCCGGTTCATCCATTCTCGGTTACAAATTTTATCTGTTGATAGGGAGTTTTTCACTCCCTCCTCTTCTTCTCCTCAATTACTACATAATTGTAAACCCCTCATTGTGACAAAAAATGAAATTATTGTATTATTTTGCCACCTTTAACCTTAACCCACGTGAATAGGTCTTGGTCAAAACATTGGTCTAAAAATTCAGAAATAGTCAAATCCTCATCATATTCACCATTGACTACGTATAGTCCATCCGGCTTATTCGTGAGCGTAGTCCACCTTTTTTCTTCTTCTATTTCTTTTACTTTTAGAACCTGTTCGCCCTTTGTAGGTTGATCTATAAAGTCAAAATCATCCATTTTTTCACTCCACCCGACTCATAGTCGGGTAACAAAAATTATTATATTTTGTTATTTACTAATATATTCTATTCTTTTTCCTCTATCAATGTCTCTGATAGTTAACTTAACCCCCTCAGGTATCCTGATAGGGGTTATTTTGCCATCATATACTGACACCACTACATTCTTTATCCTTACCATTTTCTTTTTCACTCCACCCGTCTTTCGACAGGTAACAAAAATTAGTTTAGGAGGGGTGTGAGAAAGTCACTGAACTCATCCACAAACTCGGATATAACAAATCGTATCTCTTTTACCAATTTTCCAGTCCATGCGTCCTGTATCTTGGCATAGATAGCGATTCCTGTGAATCCGGGCAGAAAAGTCATTAAGGCTTTTTTACTCGTATCACCCCCTTTTATTAATTTTTTATAGGTTTCTCGTTCGATCAATTCCAACGATAAATCCTGCTTTACAAATCTCTTGTCTTCGGTGAATCCTGCGATCCACCCTGTCAGGAAAAATCTTTTTCCTGTTTTTATTATTCCCATTTCTTTTTCTCTCCGCCTTTCGGCTACAAAAATATTTCCCCGATCCTCTTGGATCAGGGTGTTTAAAAATTTATTTTAATTTTTCGAGTAGCCCCCATTCGTATGGGAGTTCCTTTAATTCATCCTCAGAGAGGATTTTCCCCTCTGGGAGTCTGGAGAGAAGGCGGAATACAACCGCCTTGTCTCCAGTCTGCATTTTCACTGCTATCCTGTTGGCTGGGATTTCTATCCCAGTCAATTTTGTCATTATTGTTGCTGTCCCCTCATGCCCTATTGCAGACATGAAAGCTCCTTGCAGGAGGTTTTTTACCTCCTGCAAACTTATTTTTTCAAATTTGTATGTTCCCCAATCTGTTAAGATCGGGGTATTCAACACAAACACCCTCTTGTTTTCCATTTTTTCACTCCGCCTTTCGGCTACAAAAAATTCCCCTGATCCTCTTGGATCAAGGTGTTTAAAAATTTATTTTAATTTATTTCCTCTACCTCTGCCATACTATCCTCTTCATCTTCTTCAGGAGGGTAGTATGCATTTGGTAGAGGCATACTATTTATGAACAGGTCATGCCAATCCCTTGACACAACCTTATGTTTTTGTTTCGCTATTTTTATTATTTTCCTTCCGTACCTGTATTTTGCAAGCACGGGTAACGGAATGAACATTGAATATTCATTTCCGTTTTTTGTAAAATATAACCCAACGAGGCTATAATACCACATTGGGTCTAACTCTTTTTTGCCCACTATCACAGTGGACTCTTCATCCATCCATGCTTCTAACAAGAAGCATGAACTTATTAGCTTTCCTTCTTTTTCTAAAATTCTGGCTGTTTTTAGCCAGAACTTATTTTTTCCTTCGTAAAATTTCTGGCTTTCCATCTCTACCATTTCGTTTTGGGTTTCCATTTTCTTTTTACTCCTCCTGACGCTTGGTCAGGTAACAAAAATTATGGGTTACTACCCCTAAAGGGTTAGTAACTCCATTATATTTTCAGCCTCACATGAGTTTACTTCATCTGAGATAAACTCTACATCCTCTATTTTCCTCTTACCATCGTAGATTGTAACCGATGCACCCATGAGGTTGCATAGATTGACCAACCCTGATAGGGAATAGGGCATGTCTGTCTCGTCTGGCAGATGAGTTAAACCCATTTTTACTGGCTTTCTTTTTATATTTCCATATTCATCCTCACCAACGAGGATGCCTCTTATAGTGTACATTTTCTTTTTCACTCCACCCGACTTGTAGTCGGGGTAACAAAAATTAATTCAACTAATTGGGTGACCTTTCTGGCTTTCACCAGAAGGCTTGTTTCGGCTTGCAAAACCCCTAAATTTGCAAAAATCTCGCCAACCTCCACGGTATTAACCCTCTGCTGGAGAAGCAGAATTTGGGTATATCCTCTCTTTCGAGTGTCTTTCCTCGTTTCAGCATGTTCGACTCTGGGTTAGCCGAACAATCATCAGACCCATTTTTTCTCCCCTGTGGGGAAGGGCTGCTAATACCAGAAATTAAACCCAGTTCTGGTACCGCATACAGCTACAAAATTCTTTTTTTCTCTTCAACAATAACATAAGTGTAAACCCCTGTTCAAACCCTATTTAACTCACTTTTTGCCCTTTTTTAGAGATTTTTGTCCATTTTTTGCCTGTTTTTTCGGATGTTTGCCTGTTTTTTTGCCCCTGTTTTCGGATGCGTAGATGCGATCTTCAGGTCGATTTCCGTATATTGCCCTGACCTGCCTTTCCAGTTCTTTGAGATATTTCTGCTCATCTCTGACATGCATGAGTATTTCAGTGCGGGTGTCACCCGTGTTTTTGTTGTGCCTCCACCTCCAGCGTCTCTGGGCATTGGCATTGACATCCCGTCCCTTGGCAGAAAAGCGGTATTCCTGCTCCTTCTCCCGATTCTCCGGCTTTGATCTGTATTTCTTGACTGAATTCCTTACGACTTCACGTCTTTTCTTGGGGTCTTTGTATGGCACTTCCTATATCTCCTTGTGCTGAAAAAGGGGTTTACTATTATAAAGGAATGACCTGATGATTTTATGATACCATGGTATCACAAAACGAATGATTAATATACTTTCAAAGTATGATACTACTGAGAGGAAACAAAAATGGAAAATAGAGAAAGCACTATGTTTACGGCGGAAGCCGTGACACAGACAGGAAATGCCAGCTATAGAGACAGGGTGTTGACCCTGATAAGAGAGCTATCTGCGGAGTTCATTGGCAGAGATGAGGAGAGCAAACTGGCGGTTATGGCACTTATAACGAGGACTAACCTCGTTATGATCGGAGAGCCGGGGACTGCAAAGTCTGCCATACTCAGAAGCCTTGCAGAGAGGGTCCACGGAGCGTATTACTACTACCTCATGAACAAATATACCATACCCGATGAGATAGTGGGACCAATAGACCCTATCGCCTACAAGAATGGCGAGTTCAAAAGGCTTATGGACAACAGACTGCCGAAAGCGAATATTGCATTCATAGATGAAATATTCAAGGCGTCATCTGAGACCCTCAACACACTGCTCAATGTGATGAATGAGAGGACTTTTGTGGACATTGACGGTAGAATATACCATGTTCCCCTTATATCGCTTGTAGCTGCCTCAAATGAGCTACCACAGGGGGACGAACTTGCAGCACTCTACGACAGGTTTCTGGTGAAGCACTTCGTGCAACCACTCCCATCGGAAAAGCTCAAGGAGGCTGTGAAGCTGAACCTGTCCGGCAGGAAACCTGCGAAGACCACTCTGGATATGGCAGACCTTGACGGCATATACAAAGAGATCACCAGCTACATGCAATCCCATGTGGATGACATCGCCGACATAATCGGCATGCTTATCGGAACCATGAGAACCAACGGCATATTTGTCTCAGACAGGACTGCTTCATCCCCAAGATATCTGCCTATACTTGTCAGTGCATGGGCATGGGCTTTTAGAATGCCCGTGAAGAAGGCTACCCTTGAGGTTGCGAAGTATATCCTACAGGACAACGATGAGCAGTTGAACGCCTTTGCGAAGGCAATGGAATCAGTATATCCGAAAGACCTCAGGGATGCCTACAACAAGCTCACTGAGACCGATGAACTCATGAACCAAGGTAACCTCGGCGAAGCTGAGAAGAAGGCTATGGAAGCCGTCAACCTCGCCCAGACACTGGTAGGCAAGGAGAATGTATTCGATCTCTACAAGGATGAGATCAACGAGTTTGTTGAGTCTGCCACAACGAAAGTCAAGAAGATACAGACCCTTAAAGCAGAAATTTCGAGGAAGTAATATGGAAAATCAGCAAAGCCCGTTGAAAAAGTATAGATCGAGGATGACCAGTCTCACAAAGGACTGGAAAACCTTCATGTATGGGTACGATGACCCACCGGTGAGGGCGGCTGCCTATGACATGACCCAGAGATATCATCAAATGAATGCAACCATAAACTCCCATTTTTTGCTGGATGCATTCAAACTTTACTACAACCCATACGACACCCTTGTCCCCAACCCGATAGGCAAGAATCCTTGGAAGGACATCATCATGAACGAACTTGCAGACAAAGCTTACAGGGAACTCAATGAGAAAACTGCACACAATCCCTCACTGGCACTGCTGGCATCCCAGAACTTTATAGATGGAATGGTGAAAGTCAGCACGAAAGCGAATAACATGATCCCCCCGGATATTCAGGAACAGCTTGACAAACTGAAACAGAGTCAGCAACCGGGAGGTCAGCAACAGTCACAACAGAACCGGCAGAACAAACAGAACCAGCAGAACAATCAGCAACAGAGCGGTGGACAGGGTCAGGGAGGTCAACAACAGGGAGGTCAGAACCCGTTCAATTTGGGCAATTTCCTCAATGCACTACAGTTAATGCAGACCGGCAACTACGGCAACCAGAATGCGGCAAACAACATAATGTCACAGATAGAGAATGCAGTCAGCAACGCCACGCAGGAGAGCAACAAGATGGGTATGGTGATGTCAGGGTTCAGCCACACAGGCATACCGATGAGGAAGCTTATGGATGTGGATGAGATGAGGGAGCTCCTCAGCAACTACATAGTCATAGCCCTTTCCAATGCACTGAGAAAAATAAGTGTCACAGACCCCGGAAAGAGTACATCCAAGCCTTCACCCAAGAGGGGAATCCCAATAGGTGTGAAAACAATAAGATCGTTCAGCGAGATTACTGATCTCATACCTATGGAATACCTCAACGACCAAGACCTGTTCGCTTACAGAGTGGTCGGAATGAAGGCACGGGTAAGGGAGAGGTTCTCATCAATGAACAAGTATATGGTGTATGTGGACAAGTCCGGTTCTATGGGTGGCACAATGAAGTTCATGGATGATGTAGCACCCAAGATAGCAGTCGCAACTGCCAATGCCATATCCCTTGCCAGATACCTTAAGACCCACGGGGGATCGCTTACCCTTAAATTCTTTGACACCGAGGTGCAGGAACCGCTCACCGATATGTGGGAGATACTCAAGACACTTTCCTCAGTGAAAGCGGATGGTGGCACAGACATTTCCAATGTCCTTGAGGACATCGCAGACAATGGCAAGGAACACAAATGCATCATTGTATCAGACGGGATCGATGGCATAGATGAGAAATCAGCAGCCGCAGTGAGTGGCATGGATGTGGCGAGCATCCTCATCGGCACTACAAACCCAATACTGGAGAAGTACACGAAGGTTACCAGAGTGAGCGAAGCGGGATCAACAAATATGTTTTTGGAGGTGTGAACATGATAGATATAGAAAACGAAAATGAAGAAATAGAGGATTCAGAAGAAGAGTTAGTGGAAGAGGCAACAATGGATGGCGTGGCAGACGCAACAGGGCAGGGGCAGAATGCTGTCCAGATACCTGCCAAGGGGGATAATCCCTTTGAGAAATTCTATGTGGTGGAATTGCAGGTATCTGGCATATCAGCAGGGGTAAACACACGCAAGGATCACCTGATGGCAACATTCTACAGGCTTAACAGGGAACAGATCAACAAATTTGCTTACCTGAAGGTGAAATTCTACAGGGAATGCAAGAAGCTGTCCACCTTCAGGCTAAACGGCAAGTACGTTATGCCCCTGAACAACATTTCTGCACTGGAACATGAGTTCAGGGACGTTGAGGGAGATTTCATGGCAGAACGCAATGCCGCCTACAAAGAACTAAGAGACCACTGGGACGAGATAGTCGCAACCACACTGAAGGAGCACCCTGACCTTGGCTTTACAGAGGAGGAGCTGGAATCTCTGAGACCTGTCAACGCAGACAATGAGTTCATGGCAATTAACTATGAGTTCCGTTCGCTCAACCAGTATCTACAGGAAACAAAGGGTCTCAAAGACCTTCTGGAAAAATTCGGGGGAAGCCCTGATGTAGCCAAGAGGGTCGAGGTACAGAGAGACCTCATAGTAGCACAGATAAGGGCACAGTATGAGGACAAGCTCCTGAAACTGGAAAAACAGGTGGAAGGGCTGAAAGACCATGTGAAGAAAAAGGGCAAGAAATATGAGAAAACTCTTCTAAAAGCCAACGCCGAGAAGAACACCCTGCTTGAGATGGCAGATATACTGGGTGAAAAGGATGTTGCAGCTGCACGGCTTGAGAGTATGCTGGAAGTCCTTGCAGAGAACAGGGGATCAAACAACCCCTGAACATTTTTCAAAACATTTTTCAAAAACACAATATTCTTATAAAAAATCTTTATTGTATACTCATGACATCAAGATACTTTTCTGATTTAGCTTCTGCAAAAAAAATAAAATTGAAGCTTTCTAAAAATAAAGATAAAAGCAAGAATATCCGTTATAATTTAGTTCCAGAAATTGTTAAAGTTACTCTGGCAGATGGCAAAGTTGAGACTATCGATTTAAGAAAGAAGAAGTAACTTATATTTCTCTACTTTAGTGATTCAAATTTTTATTTCCCCAAATGGATTGGACTCTCATTTGCTGATTATATTTTCTATGGTTAAAGCTCCTGAGGATATGTAGGGATAATCGCTGTAACCGCTTCCCTGTGCACCTTCCAGAGCGGTATAAGAGATGCCATGTATGTTAGTAGGTGTGTAAAGCTGCCCATTGAGCATGTAAGTTCCAAAGCTCCCGGTTATTACAAGAACTGTATTCATATGATGAGGAGTGCTCAAAAAGGCTGATGGGGTATAGGGTGAAATATTGTTAATGTTTACAAGGTTGGTGTATTTGTAAACTAATGATGATATCCCGGAAGGGACGGATGAATTCACCACTGACATTCCTGCACTAACAAGCTGTGAACTTCCTATGGGTGTATTGTTACTCGCATATCCAAACAGAGTCTCATTGTACATATAAACTGGATAAAATGCCACCTTTATTCCATTGCTGTTTGTGTATGAGAATGAATCCAGAAACAAAAGACCGGGAAGGCTTGCTAAACCACCACCCTCGTTTGGATCGGAATAGTGCCCTTCAGTTTTAACATTGGTGACACCCTGATAATGGTAAAACGTGTAGTTGAGTGACCATGATATGGATGCTCCTATTGGGCAACCGATCCATGATATGAAGTATATATTTTCATGACCAGAACCTGCAAAGTCTTTATTGCTAATTTCGGTGAACTCCCCCCATGGTATGGATGTTGGGGCAGTAAAACTTGGTTGAGTAGTCTGTGTGGATTGTGAGGATTGAAAATGGGGGATATAACCTCCGAAATAGAGAACTGTAAATATTAAAACAGCACCTATAACAACAACAATAAGTTTAGGCAGAGTGTTTGATTTTGGTTTAATTGGTTCAGCCTTTTTCTTGTTCTTATTATTTTTCTTGTTCTCATTATTGCTCAGGTTACGATTTCTGTTAACCATGTTAACAACCCGCCAGTTCATCAGATAGTGTCGTTTTCATCCACAGGAACAACTGAATCACAAGATATGCCCAGAACGTCGGCGTTAGGGCTTTCATCCCTTTAGGGAACACGAATTTAAACCTTGGATAGCAAGAATATTCCTCAACGGCATAGCTCAGTCTGCGGATGGTTGTGACATTCACCCCCGGTTCTGATCGGAAAACCGTTACAGACGTATATTGATCATCCGCATTCTTCATGACCTTTTGAAGTTCCATTTTCACTTCGTACAGTCTCACGTGGTTTGCCCTTCTCAGATAGCCATCCAATTTTTCCTCAACCTGTTCGAAGGTCAGCCCTCGCAGTCTCGGTTCTTTTTCCTGCATTTTTACAAAATACGTTTCCTCAGTTGACATGCCATCACTTTCCATTGAGTTCTTTGAGCAGATTGAGCAGATATTGCACAGTCTCATCCATGTTTACTTTCTCTTTTAATTCTTTTCTCAGTTCGTTTCGCAGATCAAACAGTTTCTCGTAGGTCTCCTGAGTGACCCGTATTTGAGGATATGTCGCCTTTGCTTTTCCAATCGTTTTCGTCATTTCCTGTCGATACATTTATATGTTTTTAGATTATAACATTTCTGAATGTGAATTCTGAATTTGAAATTCACAAAAATGAAAAAATGGTGGAAAAAATGGGAGAGAAAAAGAGTGGTGAGTTGGTTAGGCTCACAGGGATATGCTATCATGAGGCTTTAGCTTTTTGGAAAGCCAGAATGGCGGCAAAAACGGAATGTGCAAGAAAAAGGAAATCGATTGAACAAGGGGTTTTTTCAGGGGTGTTCCTGTCCTCAGGAGAGGCACAATAAATGCCCAGAAGGATCGATGTTAAGAGATTTTTCAGGTATGATCAGGACACAGAAAAATACGTATGCCTTGTACATGGTTGTATTTTCAGGACGAGTTTTTACAAAAAAACTACAGTTCACCTGATCGAACAGCACAGGGAGCTTGTGTATCGGGCTAACCGCACACACAAAATCGAAGCACACCTGTGGAATCATCTTGGCGATTTTGTCAAGGCAATCAGCGATTACAAAGTTCCTGATGCCGAGGAGACTCTTTCCGATCCGGAGCAAAAGAACGCACAGAGGTAATTTTATGAGCGAAAACAACAATAGATACAGGAACAATGGAGAGGTTATCGACGCCATTAGACCCTATTTAGAGGGCAAGACTGTGGTCAGCAGAGGAATTCTAAGGCACAAACTGAGAAAAGCCTACGGGGACAAGAAACAGCGTTCCCTGCTGTGTGCTGCAATACATAGGGGAATTCTTATTCCGCATACACTGGGAACAACCCGCACTGTGAAATATGAGGTCAGGAGGGAATTCTTTTGAGCGAAAGTGAAGAACCGAAGTTCAATTACAAATACCCCTTGAAGAAGTTCTTCAGGTTATATGCACGGCACGGGTCAGACCCAGTGGAATACAGGTGCATCTATGATGGACAGATTTTTGATTCTCAAAGTACGAGACGCCACGTCTATTTTGCTCACAGCGATATCCTTGAGAAACTCCTGAAAGAAGGCATTGCTGTAAAGGTGCTAAGGACTGGGGATGATGGCATAGACCACCCGGGCTACCATAAAGTTGGCAGAGGACCGAGACCCCACATAAAGAGGGTAACCACGAAGTCCATGATCGTCCAGAACAGGGAACAGCTGTTGAAATGGATTGGCAGAGATGAGTTAATCGAGTCAGAGGGGTCAAAATGAATCCCCTGCATGTAGAGATAGACATGAAACGCAAGGTCATCGAACTTTCCAGAGAAACATTTGCACCGGATGTCAGGAAGAAATTTCAGGGAAAGCCGGTAAGCAAGATGTTTCCTGATGGCATTGTCGCAGGAGTTCCACTGAAAGAGACCCTGAAGAGCGACTTTGAACACTACCATGTCAGGTTTGTCAAAGGGTCGAAGCTCTCCGAAGGAATGGAGTGGTAATACAATGAGAAACAGTAGAGGTGGAAAGCTTGGGTGTTCACGCCTTAAGCCACACACCTATGTCAAATGGTTTTGCAGAATTTGTGGCAATGAGGTTGATACGAACAAACTGAACCAGCATTTCATGAGAGCACACCCAGATATTTACTATGCCGCCTACCCGGGAAGGTTGAAAGTGAAAAGCAGAGAACAGGGAGAAGGGGAATTCGCATGAGAGTGAGCGGGGGAATTAAAATGAGAATAACAAAACGCCAAGTCATATTATACTTGTCCGCCAATCTGCTTTTTCTGGTTTTAATGCTTTCGTATATTATTCTGATTCTTGAGGGCATAGCCAGCAACTCTACAATCGTAGGGTTTGTTGCAGGGGCGATCGCTGGAGGCGATTTGATCTGTTTTTATACCTTTTTCATTCGGAAATCCGATCCGAATCAGGAAAAATGGAGGGATTAAAATGAAGGAAAATAAAGTTGATGCAAGATATGGATACACTGTGAATGTGTTTTTTGAAAGGGTTTCAGACGAGACCAGATATGGGCACAGATGGAGGTATGTCTGCAAGGAATGCGGGGAGTATTATGAGGATGCAAAAAGTGCGAAAATACACTTCAGCCACAAGCACCGGGATGTGCTCGAAGAAAGTTACAAGAAGGGCTTCGTAACACGCTACACAGTCAAAAGGCGTGGAGAAGGCAAATCCGCAGCAGCCGTAATAATGCGTCACAGGAATGAGATTCTGAAAATAATTGGGCGTTCCGACCTGATTCCAAAGGGAGTGCGTTCTTCTGAAGGTGGTGAAGAATGAACACATACAGCGGAAACCTTCTGAATGCCTTGGAGAATATTCTGTACAGGGACAGGTCAAGGCAGAGCCTTAAGTCCACTGATCTTGACGTCATTACATTGTTTTCAGGGGACGAGGAAGCCGTGATTTATGGGCTGAAGCAGTTCCATCTGAAACACCTCGACAAAAGCGTCATGTTGCGTAATGGCAATGCACTCGAAATCAAGGTGTTTGACCTGTTCCCGGACCCCGACATGCAAAACCAGAAGATCAACTGGAAAAAGAAGCACAGTTACAGGGAGAAGAGGAGGGGATTCAAATGACTGTGATTTCACTGGATTCGTTTATTGACAACTGGACTGAACTTTCTATCACAAACCCAGAAAAATTTGTGAGCGAGGTAGTCAGGAGGTACAGCCTCAATGAGGATTTCAAGAATTTTGTCAGGCTTGTGAGGGAGGGATCAAAAGCGGACAAAACCGTAGCCAAGAAAGGTTCTCCGTGGCATGTCGGCGATTGGATAGTCCCCCCATATTCTCCATACCTCGTGAATGTCTTGAAAAAGGCGGTTGAGAAGGGCAGACTGGTTGAGGAAAGAAGGAGTGGTTACGAATGGAAATGAGGGTACGCACTGAATTTGACCCAAAAACGAGAATAAACCTCATGCTTGGCGATGTCAACGACATGCTGAACAAAATCCCGGACAACAGTGTTGACCTCATTCTCACAGACCCGCCATACATGATCTCGCAGGACGGGGGGAAAATAACACGCAACAACATGAGAATAGGTGCATATAAGCGTTCGGCGGACATAAGCCTTGACTATGGAGAATGGGATCACTTTGAGACCATAGAGGATTACATTGAATTCACAGACAACTGGCTAACAAAGTCATTTGCAAAGCTGAAGGAAGGCGGGTGGATATTCATCTTTTTTGACAAGATGAAGATATATATCCTGCAAGAGATCGCTGACAGAATAGGAATAACACCGAAGTTGATATACACATGGTGCAAAACAAATCCTACACCACATTTCAGAAGAATGAACTTTGTGTCCGCAACTGAACTCATCTGGGGTGGAGAGAAAGGAAACAAAAAAATGAAGAACTACCAACCACAGCGTGACATGTACAATTACTTCTTATCACCGAATAAAACGGCATACGGTGAGACCGATCACCCCAATGAGAAACCGGTGGAACTCCTGAAGAAGCTCATACTCCCAACGACCCTGAAAGATGATGTCGTCCTTGATCCATTCATGGGATCAGGTTCGACTGGGGTTGCGGCAATAATGCTTGATCGCAAATTTGTAGGGATAGAGAAGGAGCAGCATTATGTGGAACAAGCGGTAGGTCGGATCGCAAAGCACACCGGGATACACAAATTCGATCTTTTTGATCATGACCTTTCTGAGCAGGTGTTGGAATGAAAATAGAAATGGAAAAACGGAAAGTGAGGAGTGATTAAAAATGAAAAACAAAATAGAGGATTATCTGGGCAATATAGACCATTTTAAAGGAAAGATTGCAAAGATGTGCATCGATTGGACAGGAGTTGTAGAATCCGATTATGCTGTATTGGTATGGGCGAAAAGGAATAATAATGTCTTTTTAGAATACCACAAGAACGGAATAAGCGGAGATAATACTTATCAGATATTTCGGTATGAATTTCCGATGTTTTATTACAGGGATATGCCATCGGCGTTATTCGTGCGGCGAACATTGGACGATGTTTTTCATCTGGTTGATGTAAACGATAACTTTGTTAAGCAGATCGATAAGAATGTCCTCACGGAAGCACTCGTTGATGATTTCTTGGAGAACGACTACGGGGACTTCAGCGTCCGCTGGAACGAATTTCTTGAAGAGTTTCAGAAATGGTTGGAGCGTGATTAAAATTGAAATTTAAAAAACCTAATAAAGGAGATATTTTGACTGTTTATTTTTGTCAGGATTGTGGTGTTCTTTTCATGATGAGAGCTCTGCATAATCATAAAGTAGAAAGACTAACGGTTGAGGTGATTTAATGAAAGAGCGTTTTCTCAGTTATGGCGCTGGAATGCAGACATTCTGCCTTCTGGTCATGGCAGAGCAGGGGGAGTTGCAAATAGACGAAGTTGTCTTTGCCGATACAGGTGCCGAGCATCCAGAAACCTATGAACACATCGAAAAGACGGCAAAGCCGATATGTGAACGCATCGGAA
>Ga0078972_1008876_pt1 | contig 20460 bp, 21 predicted proteins | sample YelNatPaOPGAMG01_FD_67568 | JGI IMG/M metagenome (GOLD analysis project Ga0078972, IMG submission 67568) | Hot spring thermophilic microbial communities from Obsidian Pool, Yellowstone National Park, USA - OP-RAMG-01 (SPADES assembly) (version 2) | ecosystem: Environmental > Aquatic > Thermal...
CGTGGCACGGAGTCAGACCAATCCCGTCCATCGATCCACCCGGCCAACAAAAAACCCGCCTCGCGGCGGGTTTCGGTCGGGAAAGGAAGCCAGGCCAGGATGCTATGGGGCTAGACCTGACTCTTGACACCAAGCTGCCCTTTCAACTGGCGAGTTCCAGCCGGTGCTCGACGCGGTCGATGCGTTCGCTCAAATGATCGATCGACACCTGTTGCGCGGCGATCGAGCTCGTGAGGTGCCCGATGTGCTGCAACACCGAGCCTTGTCCAGCCTCCAGCGAGGAGAGTCGGCCCTTGATTTCCCGAAGCTCGCGCTCGATGCGCTCCTGCCCGGCCTGGAACCGCTTGAGGTGTTCCAGGATGAGGTTGTCGATGTTGTCAGTCATATTGCCTGCCTACGGAAAATGGAGCGAACGATCCAGTGCGGGTACCAAGCACGGCATCACCCCTTTGCCTAATGATAGGGCACTGCGTCTCGACCGAGAGAGGGTCGGGCGAATTCGAAAAAACAAAACCCGCCTTGCGGCGGGTCTAGGGGCGGAGAAGGGGAAGGGTGCTATGAAGCTAGACCTGACCCCGTTCGGTTTCGTGCGGCGGGTTTCGGCCGGGAAAGGAAGCCAGGCCAGGATGCTATGGGGCTAGACCTGACCCCGTTCGGTTTTGATGCGCCTTGCGGCGGGTCTAGGGATGGAGAAGGGGAAGGGTGCTATGAAGCTAGACCTGACCCCGTTCGGTTGTTTGCACGACCGAGAGAAGGTCGGGCGAATTCGAAAAAACAAAACCCGCCTTGCGGCGGGTCTAGGGGCGGAGAAGGGGAAGGGTGCTATGAAGCTAGACCTGACCCCGTTCGGTTTCGCGCCTCGCGGCGGGTTTCGGTCGGGAAAGGAAGCCAGGTCATGTGCTATGGGGCTAGACCTGACCCCAAGCTGCTAGGTGACCCCGTTCGGTTTGCGGCGGGTCTAGGGGTGGAGAAGGGGAAGGGATGCTATGAAGCTAGACCTGACCCCGTTCGGTTCATGTGAAGCTAGACCTGACCCCGTTCGGTTCGCCTTGCGGCGGGTCTAGGGGTGGAGAAGGGGAAGGGTGATATGAAGCTAGACCTGACCCCGTTCGGTTTTGTGACCCCGTTCGGTTTTTAAGGGGTGGAGAAGGGGAAGGGATGCTATGAAGCTAGACCTGACCCCGTTCGGTGACCCGTCGGGAAAGGAAGCCAGGCCAGGATGCTATGGGGCTAGACCTGACCCCAAGCTGGGGATGGGGGTGGAGAAGGGGTAGGGATGCTATCAAGCTAGACCTGACCCCAAGCTGCCACGCTTGAGGTGTTCCAGGATGAGGTTGTCGATGTTGTCAGTCATATTGCCTGCCTACGGAAAATGGAGCGAACGATCCAGTGCGGGTACCAAGCACGGCAGCACCCCTTTGCCTCATGATAGGGCACTGCGTCTCGACCCGACCGAGAGAAGGTCGGGCGAATTCGAAAAAACAAAACCCGCCTTGCGGCGGGTCTAGGGGCGGAGAAGGGGAAGGGTGCTATGAAGCTAGACCTGACCCCGTTCGGTTTCAGACCTGACCCCGTTCGGTTTTTCTAGACCTGACCCCGAATCACCGAATCACCAGAGGTTCCTTAGCTGCACGAAGACGGAAGATATTTCGTAGGAACATTAGTCTTGGGGGATGAGTTAGTGCTTCCGCAAGTCCAGCGGATTGAGCCGCCCCCAGTTGTAATAGCGGAGAGGGTAAGTATGTCACCGTTGATTGCAGAGTTCGCTTTTTGCGGCGCAGTATTGCTATACGTAATAGCAATGACGCCATTTTGGGCGCTAACAGACGATACATAATTGCCGGTGATGGCATTAGACGGAGCTAAACCAGCTGATGTATTGTTGGATGGGAATGTGCCATGATTGGTATAAAACTCAGCCACCGCTGTTTTAGCCCCATCCGCCAACGAGAGCCCTTCCGACACCTGCGCCCGAATCGTGTAATCCTGATACGCCGGAATCGCAATCGCCGCCAAAATCCCGATGATCGCCACGACGATCATCAATTCGATCAGGGTGAAGCCTTGCTGCAGTTGCTTTTTGCTCAAAGCGTTGCTTTTCATTTGAGAACTCCTGAGAGTGAAAAAACCGAAGAACGCGACCGGCTGGGCGGAAAAATACCGCGGCTCGGAGTGGATGAATCCGGGGTTGGCCTGGAGAAGCCAACCGCCCCGAGCCGCGGGGCACTGATGACACCCCCCGATGGGCAGTCAATCCGAAGCACATGCCATGCCAGGCATTTCGCGCCGGGAATCTGCCAAATTTTTCACGAAATTCCCATGGCTGGAGCGTCTGCAACGTGACGTTTTTTGCCCGCTGCTGACAATTTTCGTCAACGACTGGCGGAATTTGGCAATCCCGGCCGGCGCCTTAGTTGCACGACGTCGGCAGGTAGACGCGCGGCACGCCGTTGGCAGCGGGGTTGCCCCTTGGTGCTGTGGTGCACGTCCACACCAGCGAGCCGGCGGAGGACGTGCCCGATAGATACAGCACCTTGTTCTGCAGATTGGTGTTGGCGCTTTTGCCGTAGGTGATGGTGATCAGGCCGTTGACCGTGCCGACGCTGGCGACATAATTGCCGTTGATCGAACCAGCGGACACCAGCCCGGCGGAGGTGTTGTTGGGCGCAAACTTGCCATGTTGGGCAAAATAATCCCAGTTGGCCGTTTTCAGCCCTGTGGCCAGCGTGAGCCCTTCGGCCACCTGCGCGCGGATGGTGTAGTTTTGATACGCCGGAATGGCGATGGCGGCGAGGATGCCGATGATGGCCACGACGATCATCAGCTCGATGAGGGTGAAACCGCGTTGCGCAAGGCTGTGCATGGTCTGTCTCGCTGGAAAAACCGGGGCTGCGGCGTGCAGGTGCCGCTAACCTAGCGAATTGTGGCTTTGCAAGCCGCAGACCAGCGGCGCGGGCGGCGAGTTTTGGCGGTTTGTGTGAACTGTTTCACACGTCGTTGCAAATGGCGGCGCGGGTGCTGACAATCTGTGGGACAAGCCGACAGTTTTTGTCAATCCACGTCGCGGCCGAGTGACAATTTTTGCGCGTTTGTCATGCCGTTCGCAGCGGGCTAGGCTATGGGGCGGGTTGCGTCGTCGCGTGAGCCGGCAGACCGCTGCGGCTGCGCGCCGCTGCCCAAACCTGCCCGAGCTGATGCCACTGGAATGAAACTGATCGACTCCATCGTCACCGAAGCCGCCGCGCTCAGCGCCCTGCGGCGCGATTTGCACGCCCATCCCGAGCTGTGTTTCGAGGAGCAGCGCACCGCCGACGTGGTCGCGGCGCGGCTGCAGGGCTGGGGCATCGAGGTGCACCGCGGGCTGGGCCAGACCGGGGTGGTGGGGGTGATCGCCGGGCGCGACGGCGGCAAAAGCGGGCGCATGGTCGGGCTGCGCGCGGACATGGACGCGCTGCCGGTGACCGAGCGCAACACCTTCGCCCACGCCAGCCGGCACCCGGGCAAGATGCACGCCTGCGGCCACGACGGGCACACGACCATGCTGCTGGCCGCGGCGCAGGCGCTGGCGCAGTCGCGCGACTTCGACGGCACGGTGGTGTGCATTTTCCAGCCGGCCGAAGAAGGCGGCGGCGGCGCGCGGGAAATGATCGCCGACGGGCTGTTCGCGCGCTTCCCGGTGCAGGCGGTTTTCGGCATGCACAACTGGCCGGGCATTCCGGCGGGGCATTTCGCGGTGAAGGCCGGGCCGGTGATGGCGTCGAGCAACGAGTTTCGCGTGCGGCTGACGGGCAAGGGGTCGCACGCGGCGATGCCGCATCTGGGGCTGGACCCGGTGCCCGCGGCGTGTCAGCTGGTGCAGGCATGGCAGACCATCGTCACGCGCAACCGCGACCCGCTCGACCCGGCGGTGATTTCGGTCACCATGATCCACACCGGCGAGGCGACCAACGTCGTGCCCGAGGTGGCGGAGATTGCGGGCACGGTGCGCACCTTCAGCACCGAGACGCTGGACTTGATCGAGGCGCGCATGCGCGAGGTCGCCCGCCATACCGCGGCGGCGTTCGGCTTGACGTGCGAGTTCGAGTTCCGCCGCAACTATCCGCCAACCATCAACCACGCCGCCGAGGCCGAGTTTGCGCGGGCGGTGATGGTCGATCTGGTCGGCGCGGACAAGGTGCACGAGTTCACCCCGTCGATGGGGGCGGAGGATTTCGCCTTCATGCTGCAGGCCAAGCCGGGTGCGTATGTCATCATCGGCAACGGCGACGGCGCGCACCGCGACCCCGGCCACGGCGCCGGCCCGTGCACCCTGCACAACCCGAATTACGACTTCAACGACGCGCTGATTCCGCTGGGCGGCAGCTTCTGGGTGCGGCTGGCGCAGGCGTGGCTGGCGCGGGGCTGAGGGCGGTGGCGGGGCCCGTGCTGCGCGGCGCAAAATCGCGTCGGTGTTGGCGCTGAAAGGGGAAGGGTATGGCCGCGAATTGGCAAGATCGGCCGCTGCGCATGAGCGTGGAGGAATACCTCGCGAGCGAGCCGCTGAGCGAGGTCAAGCGCGAGTATCTGAACGGCACGGTCGTGGCGATGGCCGGGGCGAGCGAGCGGCATGGGCTGATCTGCTTTGCCGGGACGATGTTGCTTGGGCCGCTGGCGCGCAAAGCGCGTTGCCAGCTGTTCATCGCTGACATGAAAGTCTGCGTGCAAACCCAGCAGGGCACGACGTTCTATTACCCCGACCTGCTGCTCAGCTGCGACCCGCAGGACCGCGAGTCGCCGTACTACCGCCGCAGCCCCTGCCTGATCGTCGAGGTCACGTCGCCGTCGACCGAGCGCATCGACCGGCGGGAAAAGTTCTACGCCTACGCGCAGGTGCCGGGGCTGCGCGAATACCTGATCGTCGGCAGCGAATCGCCCGAGGTGGAGCTGTGGCGGCGCCCCCGCGGCGAGGCCGGGCTGGCATGGCAAGAGTGCGCGCGCCCGGGCGCCGACGGCCTGCTGCGGCTGGATTGCCTGGACGCGGCGGTCGATTGCACCGGGTTTTACGCCGACGTGCCCGAGCTGGCGGCAGCGGCGGCGTCGGCCTTTGCCGCGGAAAAATCGACTTCGGCGTAGATCTCGGCCAGCGGCAGTGAGAATAGGCGCTCGCCCGCGGCGACGGGCAGCGTGGCCGGCAGCCCGCGCGCTTCGTGCAGCGTCCACTCGTCCGTGGCGCCTCGGGTGTAGGCCTCGGCCAGCGGCTCGTCCTGCGCGATGAACACCACCGCGTGCAGGGTCGGCAGCTGGCGGTAGGCGGCGAACTTGGCGCCGCGGTCGCGGCCTTCGGTCGAGGGCGAGAGCACTTCGACCACCAGCAGCGCGTCGTGCTGCTCGTCGCGCCGCGCGGCGTCGGCGGCCGAGCGGGTGACGAACACATCGGGGTAGAAACCGGCGTTGGCCGCCTCCACCCGCAGCCGCACGTCGGCCATGTACACGCGGCAGGGCGTGCCGCGGGTCTGCTGGCGCAGGGCGAAGGTGGTGTTGAGGCTGATGACGTTGTGGGTCGTGGTCGTGCCGGTCATCGCGAACACCTCGCCGTCGAGGTATTCGTGGCGTACCGGCTGCGACGTTTCCCACGCCAGGTAATCAGCGTAGCTGAACAGCGGTTGGGACAAGACGGCAGCCATGACGGCCTCCAGCGCGTCGCGCAGACAGATACCCAAAAGTTTAAGCGCGTCGCCGCGGCGTTGCGGCCCGTGGCGTGTTCAGGGTGCGTGCGCTGCAGCCTGTTCGCAGGTTTTGACCATCTGCCCGCCGAGCTGCGCGGAGATGCGCGCCAGCGTGCCGAGCTGCTCGGGGGTGAGCGCGGGCAGGCGCAGCACGGTGCGCTCCATGCCAGCGTTGCGTTGTACCACTTTGGCGCCTTGCACGCTCAGTCTGCCGACGATCTGCAGCTGTTGCTGTGCCGCGGCTTCGGTGCTGAACACGCCCAGCGAAATGCCGGGTTCGTAGCGCGGGCGGTCGCTCACCGGGGCGAAGACTTTGACGCGCCCGTCCTGCTGCAGCGCGGCGAGCGCGGTTTGCATCGCCGCGTGGCTGGGGTAGGGGCCGAGCAGCACCATCCACTGCGGCGGCGTGGGGTAGGTGTGCGCTTGCGCGTGCAGCCCGGCCTTGGCCAGCGCGGCCTGCGCCTGCGCCAGCGCGTCGGCCTGCATGGCGCCGAACGGGCCGATCTGGCGGCAGACGGTGTGCACCGCGGCGGCAGCGGGCGCCGATGCGGCAGCAGGCGCGGCGCTGGCAGTGGCGGCGCTGGCGGTGGCGCCAGGGGCGGCGGACGGGGCCGGGGTGGAAGCGGCAGAGGAGGCCGCAGAGGAGGCCGCAGAGGGGGCAGCAGAGGATGCAGCAGAGGGGGCAGCAGAGGATGCAGCAGAGGGGAGAGCCGCGGCGGCGCTGCCCGCAGGCAAGGGGGTGACGTGCACCTGCTCGGGGTGGACTTGTAGCGCCAGGCGCTGCGGCTCGCGCTGCGTCGCCGGGCCGAGGCCGGCTGCGGCCAGCCAGCCTTGCGACCAGGCGAAAAAGGCGAGGTTGGCGAGCAGCAGGGCGAAGAACAGGGCGCGCATGGGTCGGACGAAGCGGAGGATCGTGCGGGCGTTATTGTGCGGCGTGCGCGGCCTGCAGCCGCAGCGAGACGTCGGCGCTGCGCACCAGCCGTTCGCCGTGCGCGGTGCGCACGCGCAGCGCGCCGTCTGCCGCCAGGCCGAGCGCGGTGCCGCAAAACAGCGTCTGGCCGCGGTCGTGCACGCACACCGGCTGGCCGGCCCAGGCGTGCAGCGCGTTCCACTGCGCCAGCGCGGCGGCCAGCGCGCGTGGGCCGGCTTGCAGACCGTCCAGCAGCGCCGGCAGCAGCGCGGCCAGCGCCTGGCCGCGGCTGAGGTGCAGCCCGGCGGCGTCGAGCCCGGTGGCCTGCGGCAGCCCGGCGGGAGTGCGCAGATTGACGCCGAAACCGATCACCGCCCAGCGCGCCTGCGCGGTGTCCGCCACTTCGACCAACACGCCGCCGAGCTTGCCCCAGCCGCGCATGCCACCGTCTGCGGCAGGCGATGCGGGCGACTCGGCCGGCGACCGGGTGACGGGCAGCAACAGGTCGTTGGGCCATTTCAGCCGCACGCCGGCGGCGCCCAGCGCGTGCAGCGCCTGCGCCAGCCACACGCCGGTGGCCAGACTGAGCGCGGTGATGTCGCGCTGCGGCGCGAACGGCCAGGCGAGCGAGCACAGCACGCTGCTGCGGGCGTCGTCCTGCCAGGCGCGGCCTTGGCGGCCGCGGCCGGCGGTTTGGCGCGCGGTGGCCAGCAGCGTGGGCGAGTCGAGCTGCCCGGTGCGGGCTGCGGCCAGTAGATCGGCGTTGGTCGATCCGGTCTGCGCCACCCAGCGCACGGCGCAGGCGGCATGGCGGGCGGCGAGCTGCGCGCGCAGCGGCGCCAGCGGGTCGAGCGGTGCGGGCTGCGCGGCGTTTGCGCCGGTGGCGTCGGGCAAGGCGGGATTCATCCGGGACGTTGGCGGGAGGCAGGCGGTGTCATTTGCGCGGGCGGTGCTTGGGGGCGAGCAGGGTGCCGCGGCAATCGGGCGCGCCGCAGCGGCAGGCATAGTCGCGCTTGACCTTGGCGGTGTGGCGGGCGTCGAGTTCGAGCGCGTAGTCGAAAAACAGCTCTTCGCCCGCGGCGATGTCGCGTAGCGCGTAGATGAATACGCGGTCGCCCACCTGTTGCGCCTGGCAATTGGGCGCGCAGGAGTGGTTGATCCAGCGCGCGCTGTTGCCGTGCACGCCGCCGTCGATCACGCTGCCGTCGCCCAGAGAAAAGTAGAAGGTGTGGAACGGTTGCGCCGGGTCGCGTGGGTGGCGGCGCAGCGCTTCGTCCCAATCGATGCGCTCGCCCTTGTATTCGATGATGCGCTGACCGGCGCGCAGCGGGCGGCGGGCGAACACGCCGCGACCGTGGATGGGAGAGTTCTGCACGCGGATGTACGGGCCGCTGGACGGCGCGCTGACGGGGGCGGTGCGGCGGGTGGACATGGGACGCGGTGGCGCAACGGCGCAAACTCGGTAAAGTAGAAAAAGGAACGGCAGAGGCGGAGGAGACGAACTGCCCGCGATCGTTCCCGAACCAAGGCATTCTAGGGAGCCCTCATCATGGATCAACTGCGTCGTACCCATCTCCGCGCTTTTGCCAGCGTGCTGGCGCTGGCGGCTGCGCCCGCCTGGGCGCAAAGCGTGGCCGAGCAGGCCAGCGCGCTGGAGAAAAAAGACAAAAAAGCCGTGCCGCTGCCCAGAGTCGGCAGCGCTCTGGCGTTGCCGCCGACGGTGGAACTGATCGACGGCAAGACGCTGCACACCAAAGACTGGGCGGGCAAGGTGGTGGTGCTCGAATACTGGGCGACGTGGTGCCCGTTCTGCGCGCGGCAGATGCCGCACATGCAGGCGCTGTACCAAAAAGAACATGGCCGCGGGCTGGAAATGCTGGCGCTGTCGATCGACAAAAAGGCGGCGGACGTGCCGCCGTTCGTCAAGAGCAAGAATTACACCTTCCCGGTGGCGTGGCTGTCGCCCGCGCTGGCCAAGGCGCTGCCCAAACCCGCCGGGCTGCCGGTGACCATCGTTCTGGGCCGCGACGGCAGGGTGGTGCTGGCCGAGTCGGGCGAGATGTTCGCCGAAGAAATCGCCGGCATCGCCAAATTCCTTTGATTGCGTCCTCCTCATGAACAAAACCCTGGTCATCGCCGAAAAGCCCAGCGTCGCGCAGGACATCGTGCGCGCGCTCACCCCGCAGTCGGGCAAGTTCGACAAGCACGACGAGTATTTCGAAAACGCGCAGTACGTGGTGACCTCGGCGGTCGGCCATCTGGTGGAAATCAAGGCGCCCGAAGAGTTCGAGGTCAAGCGCGGCAAGTGGAGCTTTGCCCACCTGCCGGTGATTCCGCCGCGCTTCGACCTGGACCCGATCGAAAAAACCAAGGGCCGGCTGGCCGCGGTGGTCAAGCTGATCAAACGCAAGGACGTGACCACCCTGGTCAACGCCTGCGACGCCGGGCGCGAGGGCGAGCTGATCTTTCGCCTGATCCTGCAGTACGCCGAAGGCGGCAAGCCGCTGCACAAGCCAGTGCAGCGGCTGTGGCTGCAGTCGATGACCCCGCAGGCCATCCGCGACGGCTTCGCGCGGCTGCGCAGCGATGAAGAAATGCGCCCGCTGGCCGACGCCGCGCGCAGCCGCAGCGAGGCCGACTGGCTGGTGGGCATCAACGGCACGCGGGCGATGACCGCGTTCAATTCGAAGGACGGCGGCTTTTTCCTCACCCCGGTCGGGCGGGTGCAGACGCCGACGTTGTCCATCGTCGTCGCGCGCGAGGAGCAGATCCGCAAACACGTGCCGCGCGATTACTTCGAGGTGCACGCCACGTTTGCCGCCCCGGCGGGCAGCTACACCGGCCGCTGGTTCGACCCCGCGTTCAAAAAGGGCGACGACGCCGAGGCGCGCGCCGAGCGGCTGTGGGACAAGGCGCGAGCCGAGGCCATCGCCGCGGCGTGCAGCGGGCAGGCCGCGCAGGTGCGCGACGAGTCCAAGCCGTCGACGCAACTGTCGCCTGCGCTGTTCGACCTCACCTCGCTGCAGCGCGAGGCCAACGGGCGCTTTGGCTTTTCCGCCAAGACCACGCTGGCGCTGGCGCAGGCGCTGTACGAAAAGCACAAGGTGCTGACCTATCCGCGCACCGACTCGCGCGCCTTGCCCGAGGACTACGTGCCCGTGGCGCGCGCCACCGCGCAGGCGCTGGCCGATGCCGGCGGCGCGGCAGCCCCGTTTGCCCGCCGCGCGCTGGAGGAGGGCTACATCCGGCCGAACAAGCGGGTGTTCGACAACGCCAAGGTGTCCGACCACTTCGCCATCATCCCGACCACCCAGCCGCCGGGCTCTCTGTCCGAGGCCGAGGCCAAGCTCTACGACCTGGTGGTGCGGCGCTTTCTCGCCGTGTTCTACCCGGCGGCCGAGTATTTGCTGACCACGCGCATCAGCAGCGTGGGCAAGGAACAGTTCAAGACCGAGGGCAAGATCCTGGTCAAGCCCGGCTGGCTGGAAATCTACGGCAAGGAGGAGCAGGGGGCCGATGCCAACCTGCCGCCGGTGAGCGAGGGCGATGCGGTGCGCGCAGACAGTGTGGAGGTCAAGCCGTTCAAGACCCGGCCGCCGGCGCGCTACACCGAAGCGACGCTGCTGTCGGCGATGGAAAACGCCGGCAAGCTGGTCGAGGACGAAGACCTGGCCGAGGCGATGTCGGGCAAGGGGCTGGGCACGCCGGCCACGCGCGCGGCGATCATCGAAGGGCTGCTGGCCGAGAACTACATGCTGCGCGAAGGCCGCGAGCTCGTGCCCACGGCCAAGGCGTTCCAGTTGATGACCTTGTTGCGCGGCTTGCAGGTGGAGGAACTGACCAAGCCGGAGCTCACCGGCGGCTGGGAGTACAAACTGGCGCAGATGGAGCGCGGGCAACTCTCGCGCGAGCAGTTCATGCGCGACATCGCCGCGATGACCGAAACCATCGTGCGCCGCGCCAAGGAGTACGAGCGCGACACCGTGCCCGGCGACTACGCCACGCTGCAGACGCCTTGCCCGAACTGCGGCGGCGTGGTCAAGGAAAACTACCACCGCTACGCCTGCACGCAGTGCGACTTTTCCATCGGCAAACACCCGGGCGGGCGCAGCTTCGAGCTGGCCGAGGTCGAGCAACTGCTGCGCGACAAACACCTCGGGCCGCTGACCGGGTTTCGCAGCAAAATGGGCCGGCCGTTCGCCGCCGAGCTCAAGCTGGTGCGCGAGGGCGGCAGCGGGCAGTGGAAACTCGAATTCGATTTTGGCGAAACGAACGCGGCCAGCGACGGCGGCGAGGCGCCGGATTTTTCCGGCCAGCAACCGCTGGGCGCCTGCCCGAAATGCGGCGGCGCGGTGTACGATGCCGGCAACGCCTATGTGTGCGAGCACAGCGTAGGCAGCGCGCCGAGCTGCGATTTCCGCAGCGGCAAGATCATCCTGCAGCAGCCCATCGAACCCGAGCAGATGCGCAAACTCCTGGCCGAGGGCCGCACCGACCTGCTCGACGGCTTCGTCTCGGCACGCACCAAGCGCAAGTTCAAGGCCTTCCTGGTCAAGCAGCCGGGCGGCAAAATCGGTTTCGAGTTCGAGCCGCGCGCGGCCAAACCGGCGGCGAAAAAGGCGGCGCGCAAAACCGCGTGACCCAAGCGGCCCAGACCTGCCTGACCTGATCTGGGCGGCGTCATATTGCCGAGTTACATTGGTAACGCCGTTAGGGAGGACATGCCGATGAGTCGTTTTCGTTGGGCCGCCGCCGCGGCCGTATTCACGCTGGTGCAAACGGCGCAGGCCTTGCCTTTGCCCGAGCGGGGGCTGTGGGAGGTGCGCAGCAAAACCCTGGTCAACGGGCAAGACGTGATGGCCGCGGCGCGCAAGAACGTCGAGGAGCAGTTGCAGCAGATGCCGCCGCAGGAGCGGGCGCAGGCCAGGGCGTTCATGGCTCAGGCGCTGGCGGCCATGGCCGATTTGCGGCAGGAGTGTCTCACCGCCAGAGATACAGCGCGCTATGGCAACGACCCGCGGGCGTGGCTCGACGACCTGCAGCGCGACTCGCCCGGCTGCCGGTACACCCTGATTGAAAACACCGCCACCACGCTGCGCTACACCGGGCGCTGCAAGGCGGTGAATGGCGAAGGCTTCGAGGGCACGGTGCAAGGCGAGATGACCATGACGTCGCCGCGTGCCTGGCGCGCGACGCACACGGGGCAAGGCCGGTACACACTGCCCGACGCATCCAGCCTGCCTGGTGTCGATATGAGCGGGCCGATCCGGCTGGAAGTGCAAGCCTCCGGCCGCTGGCTACGCGCGCAATGCGCAACCGCCAAGCCATGACCCACGCCGCCGAGCCGTTCGATCGGCGCTGGATCGCGCACCGTGGCGGCGGCGACGCCGCGCCGGAGAACACGCTGGCGGCGTTCGAAACGGGTTTGAAGGCGGGGTTTCGCGCGTTCGAATGCGACGTCAAGCTCAGCGCCGACGGCGTGCTGTGGCTGCTGCACGACGACACGCTGGACCGCACGACGGATGCCCGCGGGCCGGCTGCGCCGTGGCGCTGGGACAATCTGCAACTGGTCGATGCCGGAAGCTGGCACGGCGCGCGGTTCAAGGGCGAGCCGCCGGCGTCGCTCGACGCCGTGCTCGACTTTGCCGCGCGCCACGGCGCGTGGCTGAACCTGGAAATCAAGCCCAACCCGGGGCAGGACGAGGCCACCGGGCAAGCCGTGGCACAGCGCGCGGCGCGCTGGGCAGCGCAACACCCGCAGGCCCCCGAGCCGTTGCTGTCGTCGTTTTCGCTGCCGGCGCTGCGCGCGGCACGCCAGGCGTTGGCCGCCGTGGGCAGCGCGCTGCCGCTGGCGCTGCTGACCGAGGAGTACGGCGCGCGCACGCTGCAGACGGCGCGCGGCGTGCACGCCGCGGCGGTGCATACCGCGTGGCAGCAGGTCGGCGCCGCAGTGGTGCAGGCGGTGCACGCCGCGGGGCTGGCGCTGCGCTGCTACACCGTCAACGACGCCGCGCAGGCGCGGCGGCTGCTGGCGCTGGGGGTCGATGGCCTGTTCACCGACAGGCTGGATCTGCCGCGGGCTGCAGCAACGCCTGCATGAGCGCCTGGCTGTACTGGCTGGCGACGTCGCGGATGAAACGGCCGAAATCGATGTGCGCGGTGTCGTCGGCGCGGTCGGAAATGGTGCGGACCAAGGCGAACGGCGTGGCGTAATCGTGGCAGACTTGCGCCACGGCTGCGCCTTCCATTTCCACCGCCAGCGCATCCGGTAGCGCGGCGCGCAGCGCATCGCTGTCGGCGCGGGTGGCGATGAAACGGTCGCCGCTGACCACCAGGCCGACGTGCAGCCGTGGCTGGTGCAGGCCGAAGGCGTCGCGCGTGGCGGCGTCGATCCGCGGCGGGCAGCCGGCGCCGAACACGCGCTGCGCGGCGGCCTGCAGCGCTTGCGTCCATGCGGCATCGGCGGCAAAGCGGCTTTTGCCGCTGTCGGGCACTTCGAACCGTGGGTAGAGCGGGCGGGCGTCGAGGTCGTGCTGCAGCAGAGTGTCGGCGATGACCACGTCGCCCACGGCCACGCCGGCGCCCAGCCCGCCGGCCACGCCGGTGAACAGCAGCGCGTCGCAGCCGAATTCGACGATCAGGCTGGTCGTGGTCGCCGCTGCGGCCACCTTGCCGATGCCGCACAGCACCAGCACCACGTCTTGCGCGTACAACTGGCCGAGCGCGTAGTCGCGGTTGCCGTGGCGCACGCGCCGCGGCTGTTGCAGCGCGTCGAGCAGGCCGCTTTGTTCCTGGGCGATGGCGCTGACGATGCCCAGCCGGCGCGGCGCCCGGCGCTGCGTCGGTGCCATGTCGGCAGCCGGGGTTTGTGCTGTATCAAATGGTAATGAATGTGCGCGAATATTCTGTGGGTTCGACAACGACGAGGAGGTCTGCATCATGAATTCGGGTTCGGTTTGGGCCGGTCTGTTCGGCACCGATTATGGTCTGCTCAGCCTGGGCGTGATTGTGTTTTTGATCGGCATGGGGGTGTTTTTCATCTGGTTTTTCATCCGCAAAATCCAGCAGAGCAGCGATGAGCATGCGCGCGAGCTGCGGCTGGGCGCGGGCAAGCCGCCGGTGAACAACGGTCACGCCTGAGCCCGATCGGCAGCTCTGGAGCCGTACCTCGATCCACGCGGCTGGCGTGAGGTGCGCTGCCGCATGGCGGCCATGCGGCTCGCCCGACGGCGTTCCCACGCTGCACGGCGGTGACGTATGCTTACAACTCCATACGTTTCATTTCATACCAATATCCAACGTTCACGGAGAACGCCATGCATCGTCGTCAAGCCGTCATCGGTCTGGGGCTGGCCGCAGCCGGGGTGGGGCTGGGTTCGCTGGCCCGCGCGCAGCAGCCCATCGTCATCAAATTCAGCCACGTGGTCGCGCCCAACACGCCCAAGGGGCAGGCGGCCGAGCATTTCAAAAAGCTCGCCGAGGAGCGCACGCAGGGGCGGGTGAAGGTCGAGGTCTACCCCAACAGCCAGCTCTACAAAGACAAAGAGGAGGTCGAGGCGCTGCAGCTCGGCTCGGTGCAGATGCTCGCGCCTTCGCTGGCCAAGTTCGGCCCGCTGGGCGTCAAGGAGTTCGAGCTGTTCGACCTGCCGTACATTTTCGACAACTACGAGGAGCTGCACAAAATCACCCAAGGCCCGATCGGCAAGGAGCTGCTGGGCAAGCTCGATTCCAAGGGCATCCTCGGCCTGGCGTACTGGGACAACGGCTTCAAGGACATGAGCGCCAACAAGCCGCTGAAAAACCCGGCCGACGCCAAGGGGCTGAAAATGCGCATCCAGTCGAGCAAGATCCTGGACATGCAGATGCGCGCGATCGGCGCGATTCCGCAGGTCATGGCGTTTTCCGAGGTCTATCAAGCGCTGCAGACCGGGGTGGTCGACGGCACCGAAAACCCGCCGTCGAACTTCTACACGCAGAAGTTCTACGAGGTGCAGAAATATCTGACGCAGACCCAGCACGGCTACCTGGGCTACGCGGTCATCGTCAACAAAAAGTTCTGGGACGGGCTGCCGCCGGACTTGCGCAAAATCCTCGACCAGGCGATGGTCGAGGCGACCGACTTTGCCAACGGCATCGCCAAGAAGGACAACGACGAAGCGCTCGAAGGCGTGCGCAAATCGGGCAAGTGCCAGGTCGTCGCGCTCACCCCGGCGGAGCGGCTGGCGTGGAAAAAGGCCATGGTGCCGGTGTACAAGCAAGCGCAGTCGCGCGTGCCCAAGGCGCTGATGGACCAGGTGTTCAAGGCCACCGGCTTCGACCCCGAGAAGCTGTGAACTCGCCGCGTATGGCGGGCGTGGGTGTAGCCCGCGCCCGCGCGGCGCGGCATGGCAAACCCGACGGCGGCGCAGGCAATGGCCGGGTGCCGCCGCTTTTCCCGGCGGCGAGCCGAAGACCATGAGCGTTTTTTTCCTGTTCAACCGCGTGCTCGACCGGCTGGAGGAAATCCTCATCGGCACGCTGATGGCCGCCGCAACCCTGCTGATTTTCGTCGCCGTGGTGCACCGCTACGCCGCGGGCCTTGCGATACCGGGGCTGCAGGACTGGCTGCTGTCGCTCAACCTGAGCTGGGCGCAAGAGCTGACCATTTTCATGTTCGTGTGGATGGCCAAGTTCGGCGCGGCCTACGGCGTGCGCACCGGCATCCACGTCGGCGTCGATGTGCTGGTCAACCGCCTGTCGCCGCGGCGGCGCAAGCCGGTGATTCTGTTCGGGCTGCTCGCCGGTGCGCTGTTCACCGGGGTGATCGCGGCGTTCGGCGCCAACTTCGTCTGGCATCTGAGCCACACCGACCAGACCACGCCCGACCTGGAGTGGCCGGCGTGGGGGGTGTACCTGGCGATTCCGCTCGGTTCGGCGCTGATGTGCTACCGCTTTTTGCAGGTGGCGTGGCGCTTCAACCGCGACGGCGAGCTGCCGCACCACGACCCGGGCGAGGTCGAGGGGCTCGATGAGCCGCTGCCCATCGACCCGCGCGCCGACAACATCCACCCGCAGCCCGTTGCCGCCGTGCGGCTGCCTACCGGCGCGGAGGGCGGGCGATGAACGCGCTGATCATTTTCGCGCTGCTGCTGGCGCTGCTGCTCACCGGCATGCCGGTGTCCATCGCGCTGGGGCTGACGGTGCTGGGCTTTCTGTTCGCGTTCAGCGACGTGCCGATCCAGGCGGTGGCGCTCAAGCTGTTCACCGGCATCGAAAAGTTCGAGATCATGGCGATCCCGTTTTTCATCCTCGCCGGCAACTTTCTCACCCACGGCGGGGTGGCGCGGCGCATGATCCGCTTTGCCACCAGCATGATCGGCCACTGGCCCGGCGGGCTGGCGCTGGCCGGGGTAATGGCGTGCGCGCTGTTCGCCGCGGTGTCGGGGTCGAGCCCGGCCACGGTCGTGGCCATCGGCTCGATCCTGATTCCGGCCATGGTCAAGGCCGGATTCCCGCAGCGTTTCGGCGCCGGGGTCATCACCTCGTCGGGGGCGTTGGGCATTTTGATTCCGCCGTCGATCGTGATGGTGATGTACGCGGTATCGACCAACTCGTCGATCGGCGCGCTGTTCATGGCCGGGGTGATTCCCGGGCTGTTGCTGGCGGCGATGCTGGGCGCGACCACCTGGTGGCGGGCCTGGCGCGGGCGCTACCCGCGGCTGCCGCGCGCATCATGGGGCCAGCGGCTCAAAGCGCTGCGCGAAAGCCTGTGGGGGCTGCTGCTCATCGTCATCGTGCTCGGCGGCATTTATGCGGGCATTTTCACCCCGACCGAAGCGGCGGCGATGAGCGCGGTGTACGCCTTTTTCATCGCCGTGTTCGTCTACAAAGACTTGCGGCTGCGCGACGTGCCGCGGGTGCTGCTGGCCTCGGCGAACATGAGCGCGATGCTGCTGTACATCATCACCAACGCGGTGCTGTTCAGTTTTCTGATGACCTCCGAGCAGGTGCCGCAGCACATGGCGCAATGGCTGCTCGACGCCGGGCTCGGGCCGGTGCTGTTCCTGCTCTTGGTGAACCTGCTGTTGCTGATTGCCGGCAATGTGATGGAGCCGTCGAGCATCGTGCTCATCCTGGCGCCGATCCTGTTTCCGGTGGCGATGCATCTGGGCATCGACCCCATTCACTTCGGCATCATCATGGTGGTGAACATGGAAATCGGCATGATCACCCCGCCGGTCGGGCTGAACCTCTATGTGGCCAGCGGCATCGCCAAAATGGGCATCACCGAGCTGACCAAAGCGGTCAGCCCCTGGCTGCTGACCATGCTGGTGTTCCTCGCCCTCGTCACCTACCTGCCCATCATCAGCCTGGCGCTGCCGCGCTGGCTGGGCATGATGCGCTGAGTCAGGATGAACGCTTCCCGGCGCTGGCGGCGCCGCGGCAGCGCATCACGCCACCGGTTCCTCGTCCGGCTGGCTGCAGGTCCACTTTTCGCCCATGTCCGACGACAGGTAGCCAACGAGGCGGAAATTGTCCTGCGTCGGCAGGTCCAGGCGGGTGCGGTAAATCGCCACGCCATATGCGCCGCGCAGCCGGGCGTGCTCGGCGCGCGCCAGGGATTCGACTGTCTCACGTCGGCCGACGGCGACGACGTAGCTGTGCTGCTCGGCTTCGCCATGGTGAAAAGCCTGGGCGAAGTAAATGGTGTTGGCCGGTTCGGGCATGACTCATCTCCTGAAATCTCCTGAAAAAACGCGCCGTGCCGGGTCAGATCGCGGTCCACAAATAGAGGTACAAGGTGTTGAGATCGCGGGCGTTGGTGCCGGCACCGTCGAAATTGTGCTTGGCGCCAAGGTACTTGTTGAACAGGGTGTATTGCAAGCCGATCCGCAGGTTTTTCTCGGGATTGACCCAGCTCTTGCCAAACGGGTTCCAATCGATTTCGAAAGTGGCGCCATTGGTGTTCGGGCTGCCGGTGCGCGAGCTGTAGCCGTTGCCGTAGAGTGCCGCGTCGGTCGAGCCCGTGGTGCTGAACAGGCCGATGGTCGCGCCGTAGGTGTTGTTCAGCCAGTACGACACGTTGATGTTGGCGGTGTTCAGGGTGTTGCTGGCGTTGCTCGCGTTGCCCACGAGGAAAGACTGGTTCAGATCCTGCCGCTCGTGCATGTAAATGGCGTTGGCGGTGAAGATGTTGGGCCCGCCATTGAGAAACTGGTAGGTGGCGTCGATGCCGATGTCGTGATAGTGGTCGGTGGGCAGCCCCGGCAGTCCATTGTTCAGCCGCGCGTCAAAACCGAGCAGCCCGGCCTCGAACACGTGCGGGCCGACGGTCTTGGAGTACCACAGCCGCCAGTACGGCGCTTCGCCCTGCAGCGAGGCGTTGCCCGCATGCAGCGCGTTGGCCCAGTAGGTGGACAGGTTGTGGTAGGCGCCGACTTCGGCGTACCAGCTGTTGTCGATCAGGGTGTAGGCCGTGGCGCCGACCACGCTTTGGCCGAGGTTGTAGATCAGCGGCGTGACCGGCGGGCCGCTGTTGCCGAACGGCGGTGCCATGTAGCTGTATTGCCACGCGGGAGTGGTATTCCACACGTCCGACAGCGTGGGGTTGTTGTTCAGGCTCATGCCGAACAGGCCCTGCGTGGCGCCGACGGCATAGGGATGGGCGTAGCGCAGTTCGGTGTTGTCCCAGGCGAGGTTTTGTGAACCCGGATCGGAGTAGGTGGCCTGGCCGAGCATGCCGAGGTGGTCGGTGATGCGCCCGGCGAGAAACACCGAGGCCTGCTGCAGCGCAGTGAAGTTGTCGTTGGCGCTGAAGCCCGCAGGCGGCGGGCCCATGTAGTTGTTCGCGCCGTAGCCTTGTGCCGTATGGGTGTAGGAGGCTACCAACATCGCCGACAGCGGGATGTGCTTCTTGCCGTCGCTCAGGGTGTAGCCGTCGAGTTTGAAGGCGCGGCCAAAGGGGGTGAGCTGCGGGCCGAAGCCGCCGACGTGGCAGGCGATGCAGTCCTGCCCGGTCTGCCGGGCGAAGGCGGGCACGGCCTGCGCTGGCGAAGCCCACCACAAGCAGGCGATCAGACCGGCTGCCGTGGCTAGCGTCTGGCGCAACACACGCAGCGCGGCGCGCCAAAACGAGCGATTTTCAAGGAGTTGTGAACGTGTCGACAGGTGCATGACAGCCTCCGTGTTGTTCCCGTCGTGCCGCATGCGACAAATTGGCGCACATTGGCAAAATGGGTTTGGTGTGTTCCCATTCTTGCTGCCGCAGATCTGGAAAACTTTGATATGCGTCAAGAACAACAAACCACACGAAGGCAACGAAATGTCACCGCGGGTTCGGCTGCGTGTCTTGCCCGATCAAGGCGGCGATGCGATCGACGTAGAGCTGCATCGCTTGCGCGCGGGTCTGGCCACGCAGCGCAGCCCAGGCGTCCCATTTGGCGCGGGCGACGAAGTCGGCCATGCCCGGCCGCTCGCCCTGCACGTCGCCGGCGGTGGCTTGTTTGTACAGCGCGTACAGCTGCAGCAAGGTGGCATTGTCCGGGCGCGAGGCCAGGGTGCGCGAACGCGCCAATGCGGCGTCGAAGGCGGTTTGCAGCGCGGCGGGCGGGGTCGGGTCGGTCATGGCAAAAAGCACGCTCGTTCGGAAATCTGCATCATACGGTGCGTGCCGCGGCAGCCTCGGCCCGTAGGACGAACACGACCCGGGTTTAAGCCGTGGCTCAGCCGGGCGGCGTAGGCTGCGCACAACGGCAAGCCCGCACCGGCATGACGACTGCGCGCGTGCAGGCACAATGCCGCAGCCGCCCGAGTTTTCAGGAGTGTTCCGCGCCATGCAGCCGCAAGCCTCTGCGCCGTCGTACCGTTTCGCATTCCGTCATTTTTACGCCCTGGCCAAACCGTACCTGGTGTCGGAGGAGAAAAAAAAAGGCTGGGGCCTGCTGCTGCTGGTGCTGACGATGAATCTCGCGCTGGTGTGGGTCAACGTCAAGCTCACGCAATGGAACGGCGAGTTCTTCAACGCGCTGCAGGCGAAAAACTTTGCCGCGTTCAAACACCTGCTGCTGGTGTTCACTGGTTATGCCTTCCTTTACATCGCGCTGGCGGTGTATTCGCAATATTTTTTGCAAATGCTGCAAATCAGTTGGCGGCGGTGGATGACCGAGGTGTTTCTCAAAGATTGGTTGTCCGGCGGCACGCATTACCGCATGTCGTTGCGCCAGGGCAACACCGACAACCCCGACCAGCGCATTGCCGACGACATCGGCGGCTTCATCAACGGCAGCCTGAACCTGTTTTTCGGTTTCGTCTCGTCGCTGGTGACGCTGTTTTCCTTCCTGCTGATGTTGTGGATGCTGTCTGGCGCCATCACCTTGTTTGGCGTGACCATCCCCGGCTATATGGTGTGGGTGGCGATTTTGTACGCCGGGGTCGGCAGCGTGATCGCGCACTGGGTGGGCAAACCGCTGATCCGGCTGAATTTCAACCAGCAGCGCTACGAGGCCGACTTTCGCTTCGGTCTGGCGCGCACCCGCGAGCACGACGAAGGCATCGCGCTGTACAACGGTGAGCAGCGCGAGCTCGACGGCCACCGCGATCGCTTCGCCAACGTCTGGAGCAACTGGTGGGGCATCATGCGGCGGCAAAAGCTGTTCACCTGGTACACCGCGTTCTACGGCCAGTTGGCGATCATCTTCCCCATCCTGGTGGCCGCGCCGCGGTATTTCGCCGGGCAGATCCAGCTTGGCGGGCTGACGCAGACGGCGCAGGCGTTCGGCCAGGTGCAGGGTGCGCTGTCGTGGTTCATCGGCGCGTACACCAGCATCGCCGACTGGCGCGCCACGGTCGAGCGGCTGCAGACCTTCG
>Ga0078972_1008878_pt1 | contig 20448 bp, 16 predicted proteins | sample YelNatPaOPGAMG01_FD_67568 | JGI IMG/M metagenome (GOLD analysis project Ga0078972, IMG submission 67568) | Hot spring thermophilic microbial communities from Obsidian Pool, Yellowstone National Park, USA - OP-RAMG-01 (SPADES assembly) (version 2) | ecosystem: Environmental > Aquatic > Thermal...
AGACCTTTAATGAAGTCTGGGATAAGGCAAATAAGATGAAAGTGAATCTGCGCACTGCTGCCTATATTGTTGCCCTTGAACGTGTTGCCGAGGTCTACAAATATCGTGGAATTTTCCCATAACAAAATCTGCCCTGACCCTTTTTAACCTTTTGCCCTTTAGCCTTCTTCTTTTGTCGTTTTACGGGTCAGGGCAAACCTGTTACTAATATACGGTTTTGTAACCAGTATTATCAATCAACATCGCTATTCGGTTAAATCCCCCTATATCTCACTAAAACGGGGATTTTTGTCTTTTTAGCGTCTAAAAGATATCAATCTTTCTTGCCAGCACTGCCTTACCACGATACTCAGGGAATAGAATCGGTGCCTTCCTTGTTGTCTTTATGCCTGCCTCTGCCATCATCTTTTTATGGTTTTTAAGATGTTCAAGTGTTAGTTTACCAAATTGTGGGTTTGACTTTAAATATTCAGCAGTTGACTTGCCTGCCCTTCTACCAAAGACAAGACAGTCAAGTGTAGAATTACCCATTAACCTGTTTTTCCCATGAACACCACCAGAGACCTCACCTGCAACCCATAACCCTTCTATATTCGTCCTTCCCCAGGGATCGGTTTCAACACCGCCGTTCTGATAATGTAAAGTGGGGAATACAAGCACAGGGTCTTTTCTTATATCAATGTCAAACCTTTTATATAGACGGAGCATCCCTGGAAATGCCTTTTCTATCGCTCCAGGACCATTTTTAATATCAATCAATGGTGTATCAAGCCAGACCCCACGCATCCCTGTTGGTGTAACAATCCCTTTACCATTAACATAACATTCCTTAATAAAAGAAGCTGCCTCAACATCCCTTGGTTCAAGCGGAAAAACAAATGCCTCACCATCAATATTTATGGGCTGGGCACCCATACCTCTTAATTTCTCTGTCAATAATAATCCTATTATCTGTTGTGGATATGCAGCACCTGTCGGATGATACTGGACTGTATCAGTATCACGGAGTTTTGCACCAACACGATAGGCAAGGACAATTCCATCTGCTGTCGCACCGTAATGATTGGTCGTTGGAAAGCCCCTAATATGCAATCTCCCAAAACCACCCGTCGCAAGTATGATTGCCTTTGCCTGGACTATCTTATATTCACCTGTCTCAAGATTATATAAAATTGCACCAGTTACACGATTACCATCAGTTAAGAACTCAATCACAGGATAAAATTCAAGATATGGTATCTGGCGACACCTGAACTCATCCCTTAAGACCCTCAATTCTTCCAGACCAGTATAATCCTTGCAGGCATGCATTCTCAATCTTGAACCGCCACCGAATGCCTTCTCTACAAAACTGCCATCAGGATTTCTATCAAGCATAGCACCAAGATTGCAGAGCCATTCCATTACAAAAGGTGCATCATTTACCAGTGCCTCAACAACATCAGGTTTATTCGCAAAATGGCCACCACCGATAGTATCTATGTAATGAATCAGCGGCGAATCATTCTCTCTATCCGCAGCCTGAGTTCCTCCCTCAGCCATCATTGAATTTGAATCACCATGGCGCAACTTATTTACCAGAAGAATATTTTCTGCCTTTACACCATTGTCATTAGCAAGCAATGCTGCTGATGTTCCTGCAAGTCCACCACCGATTATTAAGAGATCAACAGTATAATCAGGGTTGGTTATGGTGAATTGTTCAGGGTCAATCAAAGGATGAGCTTCTATGAGGTCTGCTACTTCATTGGGTGCAAGGTCTCCTGCATTCGGTCCAAATAATAGTTGCCTTTTTCCACCCGGTGCATAATCAGGATGGCACAACTTTAAGACCTCTTCCCTTTCTGCCATTGTCATTGCCTTTGGTGTATAATCCTTACGCTGGGGCCTTGTTTTATTCACCACATCAATGAGTTTGCGCATATATTCAGGATAACCACCAATAAATTTTAATTCTGCCATTTGTTCCTCCTATTCCTTTTCTATATCACGAGAAGTATAGATTTTTCTCAACTCTTCAAGCGGGGCGGTCATCAACTTCTTGAGGTCTGATTCATATTTTCCCTGCTTTAATTCATCCAGCCTTTTTTTCAGATGTTCAGGGATTGGCATACCATATTTACCAAACAATCTCCTTCCTAACTGGGCATAATTATATTGTGCGAGTTCAGCTGGACAACGAATCGAGCATAATCCACACTGGATACAATCAAATGAAATCTCAGCCATCTTTTCAACATCCCCTCTTTTTCCACAGGCAATATATTCCATCACATCAATATCCTGGGGGCAGGCTTTTGTGCAGGTATTACAACCGAGACACTTTAATATTTCTGGATAAACCTTTAAAAATGCCTCTATCCCCGGGCGTAACTGGTTTATATCATAATTCGCACGCTGGGCAGGGGTAAAAGGAATCTGGACAAGATACATTCCATTCTCAGCCCGGGTCTGACAGGCGAGTGCAGTCTTCAACCGGTAATCACCTTCAATTCTATAAACTGTTGTGCAGGCACCACAAAATCCTGCACGACAACCACAGGACCTTATGAATCTATATCCTGCGAATTCCATTGCCTGCATAATAGTCAAGCCCGCAGGCACGCGATACTTTTTCCCCATAATTGAAATATTTATCCAGTGTTGAATATCTTTCTCATCAATCCCGGTCACTACAGATTTATTCGCCTCAGCAATTTCATCCATAATATTCTTTTTTTCTTCAGCCATTTAAACCTCCTTTTTAAAGAACCTTTTATAGGTAAAGGGTTACGATGCCCGTATTATTAATCGTCAAAAGGTTATGGCTGTTAAAACCAAAAATTACCTTTATCAACAAAACTGGCTTTGTTTTCGTATCCCTTTAACAAATTACTATATGCAACCATTATATTTAAAAAACCTGTGCTGTCAACTGTTGACTTTGCATCGTAACTGAATATAATTGTCTATGAAAAAATATGAATTTCTCACAAAAATTCTTCTCACTACTTACTACTCCCTACTCGCTACCCTCCTCCTCCACGGCCAAGAAGGAGCTAGAACACCAGGCCTTGAAAAGCCAATAATCTCTGAAGAATATGTTCTTATGCCTGGCGATTCATTGCTTGTAACGATCACAGGGGCGACTAATTATTCATATAAAACCGGGATAACATATGAAGGTAAAATCACTATAAATATGCCCGTTGCATCTTTGCCAAGTACCCAGGGCATTTATATCCCTCAATATGATGTAGTCGCAGCCATTCCTATTTATGGTCTCAGTTTGAAAGCCGCACGGGATTCACTATCACAGGTATTTGCCAGATATTACAGGAATATAAATGTCGATCTAACCCTTCTCGGTATGCGCACATTTTTTGTCTATGTTGCGGGTGAAGTAAGAAATCCAGGGAGTGTATATGCCTATCCGATTGACCGTGTATCTGAAGTAATAAAAAGGGTGGGTGGAACAACCTCCATCGGTTCAAGAACGATGATTGAATTGAGAAGGAAAAATCAACTCTATAAGACCGTAAACCTTGAGGAATTTGAAAGATTCGGTGTCACTGAAGATAATCCATTTGTCCAGGATGGTGATTTGATATTTGTTCCAAAAATGAAGAAATCAGTGATTGTGAAGGGAGCTGTCTTTGGTAAAATGGGCTATGAACTAAAGGTCTCACAACTCACTGCTGCAATGGAAAGGACGAGCGAAGGACTCTATGAGTTAATTGAAGGTGAAAAGGTATCAGACCTGATAAGTAAGGCAGGCGGTGTTACACCCTGGGCAGACTTGAAAAGTTGCTATGTTCAGAGGGGTGATAAAAGGATAGAAACAAACCTTCAAGAAATATTAACCAATGAAAGTTCTGAAGCGAATATTGGATTAGAAGATGGCGACATTCTGGTCGTGCCTTCTCTCAATTCAGTTGTTTATGTCCAGGGACAGGTAGTTAATCCCGGGCCTTTCCCTTTCCAGCCCAATCTAAGGGCGAGCGATTATATAGGACTGGCTGGTGGTCCACTTGCTGAAGCAAGTCTGTCAGGTGCCTATGTATTGCGCGGCAAAAAAAGAATTGCAGTTAAAAAAGACCCCATAATAATGGAAGGTGACAGGATTATGGTGCCGAGACAGGTATTCAAATTCTGGCAGGATTATGTTGAGATAGGTTCAGTTGTGGCATCGCTCCTGATAAGTTATTTGACTTTAAGAACCACGACAAAATAGTGATTAGCATAAGCACTAAATTCAAAATTATAAATCCCAGAACTTTCAATATTCAAAACGAGGTCATAAAGCACAGTAAAGTTAATCTTTTGCTATTTTTAGAAATTAGCAATTAAAATTTAAAAATTGCATTGTGAAGGGGGTGTTATGCAGATAATTTTGCTAATGATTGCCAGTGAAGGCAGTCAATCATCAGGGGTGCAGATTTTCAATATTGCGCGATTAAATATTCTTATCGCACTAATAATTTATGGTGCACTTCTTATATGGTTCATATATCACGCACGGAAAGGAAAACAGTTATTCATCCGAAAAATAAGCGGTCTTGATGCCCTTGATGAAGCTGTTGGAAGGGCAACAGAAATGGGTAAACCAATCCTTTATGTCCCCGGACTTGCAACGATCGATGTCATTTCAACAATAGCATCAATGAATATTCTATCACAGGTGGCGAAAAAGACCGCACAATATAATACTACACTCCTTGTTCCTAATCGCGACCCGGTCGTCTATACCGTAGCAAGAGAGGTTGTGAAAGAAGCATATACCGATGCAGGAAGGCCTGATGCCTTCAATCCTGATAATGTATATTTTTTAACCCAGGACCAGTTTGGTTATACTTCAGCAGTCTGTGGGACAATGGTGAGGGACAAACCAGCGACAAACCTTTTCATCGGTTATTTCTGGGCAGAATCCCTGGTCCTTGCTGAGACCGGTGCCACGACCGGCGCAATTCAGATTGCTGGAACCGATTCCATCTTTCAGTTACCTTTCTTTATTGTTGCCTGCGATTATACACTCATTGGTGAAGAATTATATGCAGCAAGTGCCTATCTCTCGCGTGAACCACTGTTATTGGGTTCTCTAAAAGGCCAAGACTGGGGTAAAATGATAATCCTTGTTGTGCTACTTCTGAGTTCAATATTAGCACTTCTGGGCTGGGAAAAGGTTGTTTCGCTGTTTAATATAGGATGATTATTCAAATGCCTAAATACCTAAATTACCTAAATGCCTAAAGATAAGAAAATGCCTGAAAAGATTGAAATGGCTCCTATAAATTTTAGGTATTTAGGAATTTTGGACTTTTGGGTATTTTCTTTCTTGGAGGTTTTATGAAGAAACAAATTCCTTTATTTATATGTATGTTGATGGGGATAATTATGATTGTCCAGTTTTTTATCGGACATCCGGTAAGTACCCAGGCGAACGAACATATCAATCGTTGGGTTATTGTTGTTTCAGCATTCAGTATAATCCTCGGAATCGGCAGTTTAATAGACCATCACGCTGATCGTGTGAAAAGGAAAAACGAGGGCTGGCAATTCAGCATTGTCACACTTATAAGCCTCGGTGCAATGGCAATAATTGGACTATTTTGGGGTATTAAGAGTGGAACTGTATTTATGACGATATACTCCAATGTTATACTTCCCCTTGGTGCGAGTATGTTTGCAATTTTGGCATTTTATATGGCTTCTGCTGCTTATCGGGCATTCCGTGCAAGAACGACTGAAGCAACCTTGCTCCTGGTTGCTGCGTTCGTCGTTATGCTTGGGTTTGTGCCTTTTGGCTCTCTGATTTCGCCCAAAATTGGTAATACAGTTCTATTGCCTGATCTGGCAGAATGGCTACTCAAAGTTCCTAATATGGCAGCAAAAAGGGGTATTATGTTCGGTGTTGCACTCGGGGTTGTTTCTACCGCATTGAAGATAATCCTTGGTATTGAACGTTCCTGGCTTGGTGGAGGAGGTAAATAATGAACTTCGCAGAAAGAATAACCAAAATTCCAAGACAGATCATATATGCTGTGATCGCCCTTGCGATAATCATACCACTCATCGCTCCTATTGGAATGGCTATAAATGTTATGCCCCAGACTCAGAAGTTGATAGATGCAATAGAATCATTACCCCCTGATTCAAAACCGGTTCTGATTTCGTGTGATTTTGACCCCCAATCAATGCCTGAACTCTATCCAATGCTTGAAGCAACGCTCAATCATTGCTTTAACAAAGGGATAAAGGTTCTTGTTCTTGCCTTATGGCCCCAGGGTGCGGGTATGGCAGAAATGGCATTGAAAAAAGTTCCTGAGGTATATAACAGGAAATATGGCGAAGACTATGTATTCCTGGGATACAAGGCTGGTGCTGCTGCAGTGGTCCTTGGACTTGGTGATAATTTTAAAAATGTTTTTCCTGCTGACTATTACAATAAACCCCTTGATTCACTTCCATTGACTGCGCACATAAAAAATTATAATGACATAAGTCTCGTCATAAGTTTTTCCGCAGGTGACCCTGGTTACAGAACCTGGCTTTTATATGGGCAAGCAAAATTTGGATTTAAATTGGGAACCGGTGTCACAGCAGTATCTGCTGCTGACACATATCCATATTTAAACAGTGGCCAGCTCACCGGGGTCTTTGCCGGAATGAAGGGTGCTGCAGAATACGAAACTGCCCTCGCAAAAAAGGGTTATACATTAACAAGCAGAAATGCTACAAAAGCAATGGATGCCCAGTCATTGGGGCATTTCTTTATAATGGTCTTTATCATAATTGGCAATGTCGGTTATTTTCTTATAAGGAGGAAAAAATGAATATATCAACAGATATTTTAGTCTGGATTTCATCACTCCTTACTCTGTTTATATTCTCGTTTATCTTCAGGGATAATCCATTCTATCGGTTTGCCGAGCATCTCTTCGTTGGAACCTCTGCAGGTTATTTCATTGCCCTTTCCTATCATAATGTTGTCTATCCAAACTTGATTGTGCCTCTTTTCAAAGAAGGACAATTCCTTTATATCATACCCCTTATCCTTGGGATATTATACATCACGCGGTTTATACCCCAGATTTCCTGGCTTGTGAGAATTCCTATTGCATTCCTCCTTGGCTGGGGTTCAGGTGTGGCAATTCCAGCCGCACTCCAGGCAGATGTGGTAAAACAGATTCAGGGAACAATGCTCACACGGTCTGTATTTCAACGCTGGGATAATGGTTTGTGGGCAACAATAATTTTAATTGGTGTGGTTGCTACATTGCTCTTTTTCTTCTTCTCAAGGGAAAGAAAGGGTGTAATTAAACCAATCGCAAATTTGGGGATAATATTTATTATGCTGGGATTCGGCGCCTCATTTGGCTATACAGTTATGGCAAGGATCAGTCTATTGATTGGTAGATTCCAGTTTTTGCTTGGAGACTGGCTGGGAATAATTAAATGAATGTTGGTTAAATGGTTAAATAAAAGCCTTATAGATATATAATCATTTAACCAATTACAATTTTACTATAATATTTGTCTTATCTGTCTTAAAAGGTCGATGGCATTTGCATATTTGCCGATGGGAATGATATAAAAACCATCAACATAATCCTTTAATTTTTTTGCAGTTTCAAGAAGCAGTTCTGATTCATTAACTTCTTCTATCTTTGTAATATATTGATAAGGTATGCCAAGAAATTTCATAAGTGAGAATGCCCTCTTTTTTGTGTATAAAAAAGAAAGACCTGCAACGATTTTAATATCTGGATGGCGTCTACGCAACTCCTTTAGTGTTTCAATAAATCTTTCCGGCTGGAACACTGGCTGGGTAAAGAAGACCTCTGCCCCACATCGACACTTCTCCCCTGTCTTTATCAACTCACCCTGTATGTTTGGAACATTGGGATTGAAACTTGTGCATAAGCAGAAATCAATCGGTGTTATCGTCTTCCTTGCCGAAGTCAAACCCTGTCTCAAATTTTTTGCAACATCCAGTAATTTTGCAGAATTCAATTCAAATATACTCCTGCCTTCAACCGGTGAATCGCCGGTAACACACAGGATGTTTTCTACGCCCAGAGCCTTAGCCCCGAGCAACTGACTCTCAAATGATAAAAGCGTGAAATGTCGTGCTACAAAATGTGGTATGGTTTCTATTTTTACCCTTTCCTGTAAGATATGTGCAAAACAAAGGGAATCAGGTCTTAATTTTCCCAATGGATTTGAAGGAATATTTAATGCATCCGTATATTCCCTGAATACCTGGAGTTCTTTTATGAGATTTTCTATATCAACATTCGTAGGCAAAAGAACCTCAAGGGTAATTATCTTCTTATGTTTCAGTTTATCTCTTAACATAATCCTTTAAGATTTGCGGATAAAAATAAAATTATCATTCCCTTCAACTCTGTATCAAACATTATGCAATGCCCTTTATGATTTTCAAGCCATCAAACGCATTTTTTGCTGCTGCGTAGGCACCTATCTTTTTTGCAAACCCTTCACTTACATTTGGGCCACCAATTATAACCGGTATATCAAGACCATTCTTTCTCAATAATTTTATTACATTTTCCATTTCCGGCATCGTCGTTGTAAGGAGTGCACTCAGTCCTAATGCAACAGGCTTATATCTTCTCACCGCCCTAACAATTTTAATCGCCTCCACATCCTTGCCCAGGTCAATAACCTCATAACCTGCAGATTCAAACACCATTGAAACAATATTCTTGCCGATATCATGTATATCGCCTTTTACTGTAGCAAGCACAATCCTTTTCTTTCTTTTTGCTTCCCTCGTAGCCCCGATATTTTGTTCCATTCTTTTTCTTATAACCCTTAGCACTGCCTTTGTGGCATCAGCAGATTTTAGCAAATCCGGAATGAAAAATATTCCTTTTTCATAATTCTCTCCAACCTTTTTCATTCCATTAAAGACATAGTAATCAATTATCTTTTCTGGTAGCACATTGGAATCAAGTAACTTTTTTGTCTCATCAAGCGCCAATTTTGTATCACCATCAACAATCGCCTTTATCAGCCCTTCAGCATCAGATGACTCTGTCTCCACTTTTCTTGTATCAATCCTTACAGGACTGATATTTCTCTGGGGATATTCCTTTATCCACTTTATATATTCACCCACTTCTTTTTTTATGAGCGCACAGCCTGATCGAAAATTCTCCATAACCCTCGGGTCAAGCGGATTGATAATAAGATAATTCACTCCGGCATTGATTGCAAGCGTGACGAGTGTAGAATTTAATAAACTTCTTTCAGGCAGACCAAAAGAGACATTGGAAATTCCCAGTATTGTATTCAAACCCCTTTTGTGCAATTCTTCAACCGTTTTAAGAGTTTCATTGACCTGTTCTGGTTCAGTTGCTACAGAAAAAACAAGTGGGTCAAATACCATATCCTCCATTGGAAATTTTAATCGTTTTGCAGTTTTTATTGCAAGTTCAACATTTTTCATCCTTTCTTTGAATGATTTTGGAATCTTTTTACCGACAAGAGAGATCACTGCCTTAAATCCAAATTTCTTAACGAGAGGCAGAAATCTTTTTAATTCCTTTTCTCGTGACGGGATTGAATTGTAAACACCAATACCCGGATAGACCATCATCGCCTTTTCTGCTGCATAAAAATTCTGGGTGTCAATAAATATGGGAAGCTTGCAGTTTTTTATAATCTCATAGAGGCAATTTAATAGAATTTCTTCCTCATTAATCTCCGGCACAAAGGCATTTACATCAATGGCTTGGGCACCTGCATCTTCCTGAGATTTCGCTTCTATGCCATAGATCGTGTAATCTTTATTAATAAGACTCTCCTTCAATTTTTTCCTGCCCGAAGGATTCAATCGCTCACCGACAATGATTGTGGAATTTGTATCAATTTTTATATACCTTTGAGAAGAGGCAAGAAAAGATATATTTTTTCTGCGCGCCCTGAAACTTATATCTACATTTTTATTTCGGGATATCAATTCTATATACCGTGGTGTTGTCCCGCAACAACCACCAATCAGCCGTGCACCTGATTTGACAAATTCTTTAAAATACCCTGCCAATTCCTTATCTGATATGGAATTTTTTACTCTGTTATCTTCTATTGTTACCTTTCCTGCGTTCGGCTTGGCGATAAGAGGCACATCCGTAACCGAAGACATCCTCTTCAAAACTTTTATTGCAATATCAGGTTCTGTGCAATTCACACCAACCGCCTTTGCACCAAGTTTATCAAAGATAATCGCAATAGATTCAGGGGTATCGCCAAATATCGTCTGGTAATTATCCTGAAAAGTAAAACTTACAAGGATATTCTCTGAAAATTCTTTTCCAGCAAGGAATGCAGCCTTTGCCTCAATAATGGAATTAAATGTCTCAATCAAAAATGTTTTAAGACCAGAAGAATAAAATACCTTGAAAATTTCACGATAGATTTTATAGGCCTCTTCAAAATCACCTTCCCCATACGGTTTTATCAAAATCCCGAGTGGTCCAATATCTCCAAAAATATACTTTTTATTCCCTGCTGCACGACGGGCGATCTTTATAGCATTCTTTATCACTTCTTTATATCTATCACCTTTAAAATTTATCGGATTGGCACTGAATGTATTCGTCAATATTACATCACTACCTGCATCAATATATCTCTTCTCCAGTTGATACACCGCTTCAGGATTTTTTAAATTCAAATTTGCTGGTGGTTCTCCAGGTCCCAAACCCTTTTCAAACAGATTCGTGCCTGTAGCACCATCAAGTATAATAATCCTTTTCTTCAGCAGCCTTTCAAAAATATTCATACAGATATTCTATATAATTTATCAATTATGTCAATAATAGTAAATTACAGTGCCGCCCATATAAAATTGACCCATAATTTTTCGTTGACACCATCAATAATATCAATATAATCACAAAATGGCAGATATAACCAGGGGCGTCCGCTCTTTCACACTTGGAACCGCGATCAGCCGTGTTACAGGGCTAATCCGGGAAATGGTCTTTGCCTATCTTTATGGCGCAAACACCTCTACCGACGCATTCCAGGCTTCCTTCCGTTTGCTTGATTTATTAAGGGACCTCTTTGCCGAAACAACCCTGTCATCAGCAATGATACCAATATTGACCGAAGAAAAAACCAGGGGGCGAAAAAACCAGAATCTGCTTGCCAGTAATATCTTTAATCTTCTTTTTATAGTTACCGGTATCATCACAATATTATGTATCATTTTCGCACCCTATCTGGTCCGTGTCATTGCCTTTGGATTTGCCAGTGTTCCGGGTAAATTTGACCTCACTGCCCGACTTGCGCAAATCGTTCTTCCATTTCTTTTATTCGTTGCCTTTGCGGCGTGGGCTATGAGTTATCTTAACACTGAAAATAAATTTTTTATTCCCTCTATGGCACCTGCCTGGTTCAATATCTTCTCAATCCTTGTTCCGATTATTTTATACAGATATTTAATAAGCAAAGGGATAGACCCTATCTTTGGTATGGCATATGGTGTTCTGGTTGGTGGACTGATGCAATTTGGTTCTCAAGTTCCGGCACTTGTTAAAAACGGATTTCGCTACTATTTCTATCTAAATCTAAAAGAACCTGCCTTGAAAAAGGTAATATTTTTATTTATTCCTGTTGCATTAGGGCTTGCAAGTTCAAGGATAAATGTGATGGTAGATACGATAATGGTTTCTTTCCTTGAAGAAAGGAGTATGACCTGGCTCCATTATGCCTTCAGAATTATGCATCTACCCTTGGGACTTTTTGGGATTGCAGTCGGCGCAGTTGCCCTGCCATCCCTTTCAAAACTTGTCGTTGAAACCAAATTTGAAGAACTGCGTAAGACATTGATTGATTCATTAAAACTCGTATTTTTACTGACAATTTTCAGCTCGGTATTTATTATCTTTTTTTCCTATCCAATCACACGGATTATTTATGAACGGGGCAAATTTAGTTCTTTTGATACATCAGCCACTGCCTCAGCATTGATTTTTTACATTATCGGTGTTCCTTTTGCCTCAGGATTGCGCAATGTGGCATCCGCATTCTATGCCTTAAGAGATTCAAAAACACCAATGTATGTGAGCCTCGGAATGGTTGGTGTCAATGTTTGTTTAAATTACATTCTGATGAGACTTATGAGTTTCCGGGGTATTGCCCTTGCCACATCCATATCTGCATTTTTTAATTTTTTTATATTATATAGCATACTTCCTAAAAAGGTGGGAAACCTCGAAACCAAAGGATTAATAAAGTATGTATTATTGATTACAATTGGCTCGATAATTACCAGTTTTATCGGAATAATAATTTTTAATTATCTTATCAAGACATTCCATCCCAATCTAATGATTCAAGCCATCGCCCTGGTCATTATGTGCTTTTTTGTCCTGTTTATTTTCTATCTCTTCTGCAAAATATCTAATACCAAAGATGCCATTAGAATTTTAAAGCAACTTTTTAAACGATAAATCAGGGGGTAAATTTAATTCCAATCTGATGGGCATTTGAAAATTGTGTGTATACAAATGAATAACCAAGTTCATATTCATCAAAAGTAATCGTCAAACCACCAGAAAAATGGCAGTCAGATAAAGAAGGTTTTTCAATGTAACTGGTAGGTTTTATATATTTCATACCCGCAAAGATTTTTAAATTCTCATAGCCATATATCAAACCACTGCTCAATTCGATATCCCTGCCCCTTGCCTCAATAAAAAATCCGAAATCTTCAAAGAAAGTGTATTTAATTCCGGTTGCAAAAATCAACGGCACATCTACTCTATGAACAAACTCGCCTCCGATATTATCAATCTTTGCACCGATTGAAAAATCCCCCGAATTAATCATCATACCAGTGCCTATCGCAATTCCAATAAATGTGACCGAATCAATCCTTGATTGAAAATTTTTAATGGATATACCTAATAGACCAAAATTTCTTGCAATGCCGATATTTAAATCATAGGGTGAGAATCTATTTGTGGGAAGACCGTATTCATCATAACCCTGGATGTCTCCATAATCAAGGTAATAAAGACCAAAGGCATTATTTTTATATGAAGCACCTGCGGTCATTACATTCGTTCCATAAAGCCATCTACCGATTATAAAATTGAATTCAGTCTTAAAATTTACTGCTGGATTGTGGAAAACTGATAATCCTTCATCTACAAGTGTTGTTATTCCGCCCAGCCCATTTGATTGAATACCAGCAGACAATTTTGTAGAATTATCAATATAAATATTAAAAACAAAAAATAGTATCATTTCACGACTGCAAGTTTGGTCCGATAATAATGTTTACCATATTTGGTTTCAATCTGGATATGGACAAAATAGATACCGACATTGAATTTATCATTGCTTATGGAAACGACATAAGGATTAAAACTTTCAGTCTCATAAACCCTTTGCCCCAGAATATTTGTTATGGTAATCTTAGCCCTTTGAAAATCATCAAAGTATGGTAATTTTATATAAGCTTGTTTGCGCATTGGATTCGGATATATTGCAAGTTCTTTTATCTCTATTTTATTATTATAGCCATCCATAACAATCACAGAAACCGGCAGATGGTCTGATGCATAATAGAGTGCCCTTGCTATTTCATCAGGCACAGCATAATTAATGCCACTATTTATTGATTTATTAAAATGTTTTCCATCATTTCCAAATACTGTATAAGATTCTACAGGCAGAAAAAGTCCGGCAGTATCTATAAGATTCGGCGAACATAAGATAAGGTCAAATCGATCATCAAGCCCACCAGTTGAACCCATATCCGGTAACGCCTCATTTCGTGTTGACTGGGTATGTGCATAGGCGTATGCATAATTGTCATGCCAGTCACCGGAAAATGCCAGAAGGTCACGCAAGCCCTTTGAATTGGTCTGAACACTATCTACGAGTTTAAGATAACCGGATTCATTATAATAGAAATTAAAATCACCCATAACGATGTATTCTATAGAATCAGGTAGGGAATCAAGATGATTGCGCAATCTAATCGCCTCCTGGAGTCTTATTAACTCAGATTCAGCATCTGCCTTTAAATGGACAGAAAAGATATAGAACTCCCTCTTTGAATCCTTCATTCTTATTTTATATCGCGCTATGTCTCGGTTTGAAGTTGGAATGTATATAGCCTCAATGAACTCTGATTTTGAACGTCGATAGAACAAACCATTATCTGTATCAGGACCATCATTGAATGGTGCAATTGAAAATTCATTCTGTCTATAATTCAGAACTGAATCCCGGAACAATTCCATTCCAATTTCGCTTTGCATTTCCTGGACAACGAGGATATCCGGCTTTATATAATCCATTATCTGCCGATAATATTTGATACGCTCATAACCCATTATGTTGGGAAAATTTAAAAGATTATAGGTAACGACCTTGAGTTGGCCCGCAATTGCTGTGGAAAATAACAGAACTAATTGTAATAATAATTTCAGGATAATTCTATTTGTGTGAAACATCAATAATTCTACCCTCAACATCCTTATCAATTGGCGAATGCCTTTTTATGTAATCAGCAATTATATTACGCAGATATGTAAATGTGTCCTGAATATCTTTACCTTCCTTAAAAATAGCATAATCACCACCACCACCGGCAAGAAAGGAATTGGTGACAAGAAGGTATTCTCTGTCAGGTTCTAACAAACTACCATCTGACAGCCGAACTTCAAGAACCCTCTCATTTATTGGTTTCTTGGAATTATATTTAAATTTTATTCCTGAAACCTGGAATATTGCATGTCTACCATTAACTCCAACCTCAAGCACCTTTAATATCTGTTCTTTTGTCATTTTCATAAGAACCGCAGTATTGGATAGTGCATCAACATAATAGCAATCCCGATAGGTTATCTCTCCTTTTGTAAGATTTGCCCTTATCCCGCCTGAATTATGTATTGCAATATCCGCATTAAAGTATTCACGCATTGCATCGGTGATTAAATTACCCATTGGCGACTCTTCAAAGCCTGCGCGAGTCAAATCCTTTTTTGTATAACCTATAACTTCATCAAACCCTTTTTTGGTATCCTGTTCCCATTTGTATAACACATTAAGAAGTATTGTATCAAGTTCAATCTCATCACCAAGGAGGTCGATTAACTCACCACGATACCCTTTAATCTTTTTTGTCGCGGGGTCAATCATTAAATCAAGAAATCCTATGCTTGTGAGATGGCTATAATTCTGGCAGATTATTGTATGATTTATAGAATCTTCGTAGGGTAGTTCAAGTGCGGTTGAACTGTGAGACCCAAAAATTACATCAATTCCCGGGATATTTTCTGCAAGCCTTTTATCATGGCGCAAGCCAATTCCAGTCATTGCAAATATCAAATCCACACCTTTTGTTTTTAATGTATCAACATACCTCCTTGCCGTTTCAATCTCAGGTAAAACTATATGATTTTTAAAACGCTCAGGGGTTGTCATTCCCTTCATATATTCTGTGAGCAATCCGAATACACCAATCTTTAAATCACCAAATTCTATAATTGTATAAGGTTTGAGGTATTCAACATTTTCCTTTGTATCTTCATAGACGATGTTGCTACATATAAACTGCGCCCTTACGCTTTTAACAAAATCCTTGAATACATCCACACCCATATCATAATCGTGATTGCCTGGAGAAAGCAAATCATAACTACAATAATTGAAATAATCAGCCACTGCCTTGCCTTTAGAAAATTCGCCTATGGGTGAACCAACGAACATATCACCAGTATCAAGCAGGAGAAATCCATAGCCAAGACTATCTGCCTCTTTTTTCTTTTCTTTTATTAAAGTTGCTGCGCCTGCTGCATTACCAATGGGTGGAGGAAAATATGGATTCATCCACCAGGCAGAACTCGGTAATAATCCACCCTCTATGTCATTTGTATAAAGAATGTAAATGTGTCCGGGTGCATTGGTAAAAAGAATATAGGTCAGTAAACAAAACAACATTACAATTTAAAACCAAATGAAAGAATGTAATGGATATTTGTCTCGTCAAATATATATTTCTCTTCTATGCCCAGTCCACCAAAATCAGTATTTGCATAGTCCCTTTTGCCGAATGAAAAACCTACATCAAAATCATAATTTTTAAATTGTCCACCAAGGCCAAGGGTTATGTTTGTTGTCCATACAGCAGGTTGGTTATAATCAGGATAAAGACTGAATCCGTATCTTAGAGAATAATTATAAAGGACCGTGTGCTCAACCCCAAACTTATAACAATAAATTGGCTTATCCCACCTTCTATAATTGAATTCTATGACAAATTTAGTTGGTATGTGGTATGGCGGCTGGTAATAAAAACCTGCATTATGGCAAACTGGATATTCAATCTTTTCATTTTCCACAGAAACCTCAAATTTATTCTCAAAGAAGTAAGCAACCCTTACATAGATTGATGGCGCATAAATAATTCCGGCTTTAAACCCATTGCCTGAAAGATTTTTCTTATCACTCTTTATCGAATCTTCAGCAAATGGATAAAATGTTTTTAATTCACTCTTTATTGAACCATACATAAAATCATTCTCAAATCCTATGTTCACCCCTTTATAACTGATTCCAAGCATCGGTGCAAGTGAATTGAGTGCACCATCATAAGTATTATCAACAGTCTTTATAATCTGATAAAAATAATCACGGTAGGTATGATGGAAATAGTAACTAAAATCATACATTCGGTAATTTTTAAGACCAAATCTCAAAATTTTAATCGGCACAACCAGACTCGCAGGCCCGAGGTCTAAAAATGAGGTCTGACATACGGAAATTGTTGATATCCCGATATTATTTCCATAGGAATCGTAAACCCTTAACCCCCTCTTTTCTGTTCCTTCGTATAAAAAACCGCTGAGATTCAACTGTATCTTTTCACTCAAACATATCGTTGCAGGATTGAAGGTATTTTCAATAACAGTTCCATTTCCGCCTAATCCCAAAGAACGGGCATCATAGTAAAAAACAGGGTCACCCTGGAATGATACACCTGGTAAAGTAAAATTAAGTATGAAAAGTAAGAGCATCAATTCATCTTATGGAACCAGAACCGCTGCTGCAATCACTGTTGTCCAGAGTCCGTATTTATCGCCGATAGCAGTCTGGGTTATATTCATCGTCTTAACGATTTTGGTTGAAATTTTCCACAATTCTTTTCTCTCATCATAACTTGTATCCGGATCAAAAGGAACGCCCAGGGTCGTAGCAAGCATCTGTGCAGCAAGGTCTTCTGCCTTGTCCCCTGCCTTATTTTCAGTCTCACCATATGAATGATATTCAGAAAGATAACCATACTGATTTCTATCAGCAGGGACCGCAACACCTATGCTTGCAGCAATCAATCTGTGTGGTTCATTCGTGCTACATTCGGATACAACAACATAAACAATCTCGCCCGGTGATAAATATTGTAATCCCTTTGCCTTTGAAACAAGTTTTGCACCCGGTGGTAAAATACTTGAAACCCGCACGATATTAAAAGGTGCAATACCAGCATCCCTCAATGCCGACTCAAAACTTGCTAATTTTTCTTTATGTTTCCCAACACCCTTTGTTAAAAAGACCCTTTTTGGTATTATCATTTTTTATTCCTCATCTGGAGCAGACCAGAGTCGAACTGGCGACCTTCTCGCTGCGAACGAGACGCTCTCCCAACTGAGCTACTGCCCCATTAAAATTTTAATGATTATAACAAAAATTTATTAAATGTCAATAATAAAAAATGGCTAAGTTCAAAAACTTTTCTGATGAAAATCAGGATGTCTAAATGCCTGAACAAAAAACCCCTCTTTAAAAAGAGGAGCTCAGGATATTAATTGTGCCCTATTGTAACAGTATCGCCTTCTGGCTAATCACAATAGCGCCGTCTGTCAATCTCAGAATATAGATCCCTGCAGGCAATTTTCTGCCCTGTTTATCAGTTGCATTCCAGACAAGAGATTGGTTGCTTACAAATAGTGAATTTGCCGTAATCAATTTTCCCGTGAGGTCATAAACATTCAGGGTCAAATGTTTGCCTTTTAATTCAGGATTCAGATCAATTGTAACTTTATCCTTGAATGGATTGGGATACAACCTTAACTTGCCGAATTTCCTGAGATTGGATTCGCTGATGCCAATGGGCGCATCTCTTCTTGAGGCATATATCTCTATTCCATCGGTTCCTTGATTCCTTGTATCCTCCCATACAGAATGGAAATAAGCCGGTGTCCATAAAAGTGCAGTTGAATGATAACCAGGATTTGCAGATGCATTGTCAGTAACTGTCTCTGGAGTTTGTTGCCAGGTTCCATCCTGACCATACCAGACAGAAAAATTATGTCTGACAGTATTGGAATTATAGATATAATTACAGCCGATAGTAGTGGAAAAACCGTGGAGTCTTGGGTAAGTTTCATTTATTGGATCATTCGTAATATCAATCAGTGTTCCATTCCAGGTTGCACCGTAATCAACTGAATAATTGAATAGAATATCATTGAGACCACCAGCCCCAGAAATTGCTGCCTGGAAAGCCACATAGGCATATCCCTGGGTGCAGAAAACAGACGGATAACGGTCATCAAGGGTATTGTTTGTAGACCAACCATATAAATTGCCAGAACCATTTAATGTATCAAGATAGACAACAACATCCCAGTCATTTCCAGTTGCATCAAGATATTCAATGGCATGGATGAGGATTGTATCTGTGCCTGAAACATCAAGTCCGATTGAGGTCCTTTCAGGATTGCCACCAGGTGGTCTGATGGTGAAAAACCACCAATTTGTACTGTCATAAGAGAAGACACAGAACACACTGTCATTATTACCAGTGCGGTCAACTGTATACTGAGCAAAGAGCATTTGATTACCATTTCCCCAGTCAACACACTCCGGATATAATCTGTAAGGGATATTGAAGAGTAAGAATCCCCTGAGACTATCAGGGTTGTTATAGCAGGTTGCAGAAGAACGTAACCAGCAGGGCGCATTGGTATAACTGCCTCCGTTCAAAGTTCCCCACATCCAGATCTTTCCGTCATTAGTAACCGTAATTTCGGGATTGAATTCAGTATAGGCAGTGTTGTTCACACGATATACACGATTATCCCAGGTCAAACCATTATCAGTGGAACTTGCCAGTCCAAAACCGTCGCAGGCTGGACTCACATTCCATCTTGTTGTATAAGCGACATAGATCCTTCCATTAGGTCCAACATCCATAGAAAGCATTTGGTCATTCCGGTTATAGACATCTGGTATCTGCACATTCGTGCTCCACGGTGGGTCTCGATATAAGAGCCAGGGCGGAGTTGTTGATACACCAGTATTTATGCACTCCAATTTTTCCTGCAACTCAATGGGCTGTATGGGCTCTATTTGCATTGTTATCTTCGGTGCACGGACAACACTGAGATCGTTAGCAAATACAAAAGTCACAGTAAAACCTAATAATAAAGTAAAAACCTTCATAAAATCTCCTTTTTTTTACAATATCGTTCAAGAATCAGTCATTGCCAAATAGGTTAGTTGGGCTTCATCACCTCCTTTCAACAAAATTCCTGCTAATTAATTATACTCATAATGATTCTTTAGTCAAGTGGTGATTTTAATCAATCTACCCAACTATCCAGCCATCCAAACACTCTCACCAGTTCGGTTTTCTTTTCTCTAAAAAAGCCTTCATCCCTTCCTTTGCCTCTTCAGTGGAGAACAAAATACTGAATGCCTCGGTCTCATAGGAATTAGCAGTTTTAAGATTGGCATCAATCCCTCGATTCAAAACTGTCTTAGCAATACTAACTGCGTTTGGACCCGCATTCTCAATGATTTTCTTTGCCAGATTGATTGCCTCTTCAATTAGAGTTTCAGCAGAAACAACCTTATTAACCAAACCGATTCTGTATGCCTCCTGGGCATCAATCAAATCACCTGTGAAAATCAATTCCTTTGCCTTGCCAATACCCACAAGTCTTGCGAGTCTCTGGGTTCCTGCATGTCCTGGGATTAAACCAAGTTTCACCTCAGGTTGACCAAACTTTGCCTTTTCTGATGCTATCCTTATATCACATGCCATTGCAATCTCACAACCTGAACCAAGGGCATAGCCATTCACAGCAGCGATAATCGGTTTTTCCATATTCTCAATAAAATCAAGGACCCTCTGCCCTATCTGACTATATTCCCTTGCCATAAGGGAGTCCATCTGGGCTAATCGTGAGATATCAGAGCCAGAGACAAACGACTTGCCTTCACCAGTGATGATTATCACGCGCACATCTTTATTTTCATTAAACTCTTTCATTGCAGATTCAATCTCCAAGATGGTTTCAGTATTGACTGCATTCAAAACCTCAGGACGATTTACCTTCAAAATTCCAACCCTGTCCTTTACTTCAATGATGATATATTTGTAAGCCATTTTACCTCCTGTAGATATAAGAATAA
>Ga0078972_1008879_pt1 | contig 20444 bp, 13 predicted proteins | sample YelNatPaOPGAMG01_FD_67568 | JGI IMG/M metagenome (GOLD analysis project Ga0078972, IMG submission 67568) | Hot spring thermophilic microbial communities from Obsidian Pool, Yellowstone National Park, USA - OP-RAMG-01 (SPADES assembly) (version 2) | ecosystem: Environmental > Aquatic > Thermal...
CTGCCCTTTCAAACTAAAATTAAAAATCAAACCAAGCGAAACCAAGACTTACTCCATCAAATTTTAAACATGTTGATAAAATAACTATATTGCTATTGATCAGGATATTATAAATATAAATGATTGGGTTTCCGAAAGATAAAAGTACTCAGCGATTAAAAACACCACATTAGATTGTTTCATCTCTTTAAAAAGAATATGGATAATGAAAATGGATGAAAATAATACTGATTGTTTTTAATGATTTACGCTTTTTTTTATTTTTGCATATCACATTGTGCAAATTTATAATAATATGCACAGTACATTGTGAAATTAATTATCTTTACTCAAAAAAACCACAAAAAGCATGGAGCAACTAAACATCATATACCACGAACTGATAGATAAAGTAAACACCAGGTTTACAAGGTATTTACTCAATCAAATCAACTGGAATGCACGACTTATAGCCATTACAGGGCCAAGAGGTGTTGGTAAAACTACGCTAATGCTACAAAAAATTAAGATTGATAATAAGATAGATGATAGTCTTTACGTTTCGCTGGATAATATTTATTTTTCAAACCACACGTTGTTCGATTTGGCAGGTTACTTTTATAGGTATGGTGGCCGCCATTTAATTATTGATGAGGTACATAAGTATAAAAGCTGGTCACAAGAAGTTAAAAATATTTATGATAGTTTTCCTAATTTACAGATTGTGTTTAGCGGTAGTTCAATTCTCGATATTTATAAAGGTTTCGGAGATTTAAGTAGGCGTGTTGTCCCCTACCATCTCCATGGATTGTCATTTCGCGAATATTTGATATTTGAAACAGGAGAAAATACAGAAGTATATAGCCTTAACCAAATTGTTTCTCAAAAAGTAAAAATTTCACTGGAAAATCCTTTGATTTACTTCAGGAAATACTTGAATCATGGGTATTACCCATTTTACAAAGACAACGATTTTATGATCCGATTAGCTGGAGCTGTAAATGCTGTTTTAGAGGTAGATATTCCAAAATATTTAGACTTGAGGGTTTCAACCATCGATAAACTCAAACATTTGTTGCAAATAATATCCGAAAGTGTTCCTTTTAAACCAAATCACTCTAAAATTGCCGATTTGATAGGGGTATCCAGAAATTTATTACCCGATTATTTTTCATATTTAGAAAAAGCAGGCTTAATCCTACAGCTAACCAACGATACCAAAGGTATTAGAAGGTTAGGGAAAGTAAATAAGGTTTACCTGAACAATCCGAACTTAGCCTACATGCTAAGTGGTGAACATGCCAACATTGGCAATATCAGAGAAACATTTTTCTTCAATCAACTTAAACTAAATCATAAAATATTTTCATCTGAATCAGTCGATTTTAGGGTAGAGGGTAATGAATTTGAAATAGGTGGCAAGAGTAAGGGCAATAAACAAGTTTCCAAACTCTCCAATACCTATATAGTGAAAGACGAAATTGAGTATGGTTTTGGAAATACCATACCACTTTGGCATTTTGGTTTGTTGTATTAGTGTAATGACTTAATTAGACCAAACTCATTTTTCTGAATACTAACTATTCCCGCTTCGTAGAGCAGGCTCTTTACCCTTTATTTTCAAACCATCAGCGCGTGGTAAAATGTTTATTACCTTTGTGCCGAACTTACTAGTTATGGCACGACGAATTCAGCCCTTTGCAGTATATAGCGATGGTAAGGGAAACATTTTTGAAAACCCTAAGCTTTTTGCCGCCGGGCGATCGGGTAATCATATTTACCCGTTATACCTCGACGATATGATTCCCCTACCCTATGGCAGCGAACTTTTTGAGCTTCCCGGACGAAAAGTTCTAGGATATACACGTAAGGGGGAACTAATTGAGAGCAACTATGGTATTGCCTGTGCGGCCTTTATTGCTCCCGCACATACCCAACTTTCCATAGGCGCATGGAAAAACACTCCTGACGCACCCGTTCTTCCGCTTTATGCCTACACGGCCATTGGCTGGTACAACGGACAATTCTATGTTCCAGCCCTACGAATCGACCCCGATACTCGACAGGATTGTGAAAATTTTAACCAAAAAGTTATTATACAGCGCGGGAAAAAAATAAAAGCCCAAAATCCAACCAACAGGCTTATCCATCACCTGGTAGATAACTGTGCCTTCACCTACCTTTGCCCGGCTGCCCGAAACTACGTGATGAACCGATGGGAAGCGCCGCTTCCCGTATCGCCAACCTGTAATGCCCGCTGCGTGGGATGTATATCGAAACAGGACGAGAATGAATCGCCCGTGCACGAGTCGCAACACCGATTGACCTTTGTGCCAACGGTTGAAGAAATTGTAGGTGTGGCCGTTCCTCACCTGGAAACCGCTCCTAACCCTGTGGTAAGCTTTGGCCAAGGCTGCGAGGGTGAACCCCTAATGCAATGGGAACTCATACGCGATGCCATTAAGGCAATCAGGGCTAAAACATCAAAAGGCATAATCAACCTGAATACCAATGGCAGCAGACCAAAGGCGGTTGAAGAACTGCTCAAAGCCGGTCTTAACAGCATTAGGGTTAGCATGAACTCGGCCCAGGAAAAATGGTACAACCTTTATATCCGCCCCGTTAACTTTTCACAAGCCGACGCCATTGAATCGCTAAGGGTTGCCCGCAAGTATAATGCTTGGTCATCAATCAACTACTTTGTTATGCCGGGTATTACCGACACTGCCGACGAGTATAAGGCGTTAACGCAGATTATTGAAACCGCCCGAATAAACATGATACAGTGGCGCAACTTCAACATCGACCCCGATTGGCTTTTCAGCCGAATTGAGTTCGATGGGCAAGGACAGCCTTTGGGCATAAAACATATCATGGAACAAATTCGTAACGAATACCCATGGGTTTACTTTGGCTACTTTAATCCGCCAATTAATGTTATAAGTGAACATCAATTTAAATAGATATTGAACCATGGAAACATACATCTGTAGGACCTGCAACATTAAGTTTGATGCCAATGGAACCAAAACCGAATGGATAGATGCAGCGTTTGGCCCATGCAGCAAGATGATGGCCACATGCCCAAATTGTGGTGATGCGTGCGATGAATACCGCGCACCAAAGCAGGGTTCAACTGATAACCACCAACATGTTCACCATGCCCCAGCCTGCGGCTCTTGCTGCGGGGGATGCGGCTTGTAAACCAAAAATGATATGGTAGAAATTAAAGTTCTTGGAATTGGCTGCCCAAACTGCCACAAACTCGAAGCAATGTGCCACGAGGTGGTTGATGAGTTAGGCATAAATGCTCACATTGAGAGCATTACCGACATGGATAAGTTTATGGATTATGGGGTACTATTAACCCCGGCTCTGGTTATCAATAACGAGGTCAAGGTTCAGGGAAAATTACCCCTCAAGCCTACTCTTGTAAACTGGATAAAGCAAGCGGCCAAATAACATGAATGCCTGCACTTGCAGGCATTCATTGAATGGGATACTACCAAGTATTAACGTCGTATTCGGGTACTTTGCGAACCCTCTTGGCAACTTCCTGGCCTTTATCGTTAATGCCAATAACAAACTCAACCATATCGCCCTCAATGAGCTCCTCAAATTCGCCGTCCTCAACATCCTGGTAATGGAAGAAAAGGTTATTGGGCGGATACTGAATAAAGCCGTAACCGCTATTGATGCTCAGGATGCGGGCCCGCTTGGTTTCCTCATCTGCAATAACTTCCTTAGCCACCTGGCGGGGTTGGCTGTAATCCTGAACAGCAAAAAGATTTTCAACTACCTTATCCTTGCGCTTAAGCCCATCGTTGATGAGTTCATGCATCGATAAGGGATAGGTTACCTCACGAAGCAACTCCTGCGATGTACGAGTGGTTACCTCGCGACCTTGGTCATCGGTATAATCGAAATCCCATGCCAAAACCATAACCTTTGTTCCCAAAGAGTTAATCTTGCGGATTAAAGGAACGTAATCGCCATCGGAGGTAATAAGCACCAAAACGTTAAAACGTTTGTAAAGTGTTTGCTCAAAGGCTTCGAGTGCCAACCACACATCAATGCCTTTATCCTCGCGGCGACCGCCACGTGGCCTAATAGGCAGGTAATGAGTAATTACACCCTCTGACATCAGGATATCGTCGAATACCCTGTCGTTGTAGAGCTGGTTGCCACGCTGGCTTGCCTCCTGCGCACTAATACGGCCCCGGAAAAAATGAGCCTCAATTAGCTGGCAAAAGTTTACATCTACGCCTTCTTCCATTGCAACCATATTGCGGATAAACTCGTGCAATCCGGCAATATTCAACCTCTTTTTCCTTGGATGAAAGTAGTTGTAGTAGTTGCTAACATGTAGGAAGTAGTTTCCATCGTAGAACACGCCAATGCGTATCAAATCCTTTCTCTGGTTTTTTAGTGCCATGTTTAATAATTTTTTGATTGTTAACTAATGTAATTAGCTGCTATTCTCTTTTCATTGAAAAGAGGTTGCAAAGGTAAAGTTTTATAAATCACACCAAAAAAATACATCTAAATAACACGATATCTTAATGCAAACGTTTACAGGTCGATTATTCCGTTCTTGATGGCATACTTTACTAAATCGACAGTTGTTGTTAATTCAAGCTTTTGCATGATATGGTTCTTGTGCGACTCAACTGTTCGCACGCTAATAAAAAGCTTATCGGCTATAAGCTGGTTGGAGTAGCCCTGCGCAACCATTCGCAATATCTCGAGTTCACGGGGGGTTAATTTTTTATCGTCGTACTCCTCAACCCGCTCGGGATTTTTAATTTGTCTGAGATAGCTTTTAAGGATTATACCCGACACCTCTTTGCTAAAGTACTCACTCCCATTGTAAACCTGCTCAATGGCTTCGATAAGTTCCTCGCGCGATATGCTCTTATGCAGGTAGCCCTTGGCGCCATTGCGAAGCGAATTGAATATGAACTCCTGCTCTGTATGCATGGAAAGGATTATCACCTTAATACCCGGATGGTTCGTGGTAATAAGCTTTGCCAGCTCTATGCCCGATATTTCGGGAAGCGAAATATCAACAAGCAGCACGTTAGGCCTTGCCTGCTCAATCAGGTTCAGCATGGTTTTGGCACAATCGGCTTCGGCAACCACCTCAATGTTAGGGAGGTTAGTCAATAGCGACCGAATGCCATCGCGGACTAACTGGTGATCCTCAACCAAAGCTACTCTTATTTTATCCATTTACCGATTGGTTTTGTGGTTTTAATGGAAACTGTGCAACTATTTTGGTGCCTTTCCCTTCGGACGAAATGATGTTGATACTTCCGTTCAGCAGAATTGCCCTTTCTTTCATGTTATACAATCCGTTTCCGGTATCGGTAGGAATGGCAGTGTTAAATCCCACACCATTGTCCTCAATAATTAGGTGAAGATTGCTAAAATCGGCATAAACCGTAATGTTTGCCCTACTGGCGCCGGAATGCTTAATCACATTGGTAAGGGCTTCCTGAATAATCCTGTAAACATAGGTTTTTAAAAGCTGATCGATAGGTTCGGGCAGAACTCCAACGGTAAGCCCCACGCTAATCCCCGAATTGTTCTCAACCTCGTTGCAAAGATTACGGAGCACAACGGCAAGACTGAACTCCTTCAATGCAGCAGGCATAAGGTTGTTGGATATACGGCGAACCTCCTCGATGGTGTGGTTGAACATTTGCTTTACCTGCGTAAGAGTACTGTTCAGTTCACCAGCCATGTCGTGGGGTATGCTCTCAAGCTTTAGCTTAATGGCTACCAGGTTTTGCCCTAACCCATCGTGAAGCTCGCGGGACAAGCGCTGGCGCTCCTTTTCCTGGCCATCAATAACCGATTTTACCTGTCGCATCCTTTGGAGCTGTAGCTCCCGCTCCATAAACTTCCGGTGGGTGATATCCCTTATCACAACCGACTCGGCCACTTGCCCTCTGAATTTAATCGATTTTACCTGAACCTCAACATAAAGGGTATTCCCATTGCTCTGGCGGAGCAGCCCTTCAACGCTTGGTTGCCGAGCGTCCCTGGCTTCCTTAAGTAAATCCTCATCAACCTTAATAACATCGAAAAGGCGAAGCCTGTAAAGGGCACTCTCGGGATATCCTGTCATTTCAGGGAAAGCAGGGTTGAAGAAGATTGGAATGCCATCGTGATGTATAACAATGGCATCGACCGATGCCCGGTAAAACTGGTTTAACCTATCGCTTACTTCATGGTGTTGTAGTTTTAGCTCCTGGAACCTAAACCTCAACTGGTGTATCAATGGCTTAACGATTGAAACGAGTTGTACTTTGCTTTCGCTGATATCGTGGTTCTCAACTATGCTTTTCTCAACTAAATTCAATTCGTTTGCCAAAGCTATTGATCTTAGCTTAGCCTGTAAGGCCATGACCACAAAAATCACCAGTGATATAACTATTAGAAAGACAATGGCCTTCAAGAGTAAGTTGCCAATGTTGACCTTGAAAAGCGAAGCTAATGCTTTTTGGAACTCCAAAACCGATACCGGATTATTGATGGCTACCCAATGGGTATCACTTTCACTCTGTTTTAAATCTCTATCAAGCATCAACTTTAGCTTAATGCCAACCCAGGCGTTAGCATCGGGATCAATACGATTAGCTAATGCGATTGCTGGATGTTTCCCTGAATTATCTATTTTTATAAAGATATTGCCTATTTGATTATTTGATATCGATTCATACCAATCAGAATACCGAATGGATAGATGCCTTTCATCATCAACCGAAAAATGAGCAGTCTCATTTTCTGATTTTATGTATATGCCATCAATATCGCTATAATCCAAAAGTAAACGGTGAATAGCATTTCGAATTTGGGTATCGTTACCGGCATTGGAATAATTCAAGTTTAGGTGTACGACTTCGGAATTAACCTGTTGCAGCCTTAGTGCCAGGGTTTGTTCAAATAATTTTTCCGATTTTTTTGCTTGATTTAAAGTGTTTATAAACCCCAATAGGGTAAGCGCCAATGCAACAACAAACAGGTATGGGTATTGCTTTAGTATTGTGTATTTTAAGAGATTTTTGAATAAACTAGTGCGATAGGGCATGGTTTATATAAATAATTTTGGTATCGTAATTTACGTAAACATTGAAATAATTCAATACCTTCAACAAAAAAATTTTTACACCAAACGCGCTATGGGAAAAAGCATAAAGTTTAGGGTGATTGATTTTGCTGCCGATGGTTACCATTGGCTGGTTGATTGCACTTTAAATGGCCAAAGGTACTGGCTGATAATTGACACCGGAGCAACCCGGAGTGTAATTGATCAATCGGTTTTAGGCGATGCAGAGGTAACAAATCACCCTCAGGGTTTGGTAATAGGCTTTGGTTCTCAAACCGACAGCATTAGCACCGCTACAATCAAGCAAATAACAATTGGCGGTATAGACTACAAGGACTTTGACGTTGCGGTGGCTGATTTAAGTAACCTTATTGAGCTCTACACCGATATGGCCAACGCTAAACTGGCCGGCATTTTGGGATGCGATTTTCTAATGCAAAATACTTCCAGTATAAACATTCAACAAAGACGTATTTACCTGAAACTCACCAAAGGTGAAAATGAGTAGCAGGTAAAGGGTGTTTGTATGTTAAAAAAAATTATATTTGCCCGATATTTTTGAAAACTGGCAAATTATCAACTTTTTAATACTTTAGAACGATGCAGAATAAAGGTGCGATCCGATTTATTGCCATTGCATTAGCGCTGGTATGCTTGTACCAGCTTTCGTTTACTTACGTAACCTGGCGGGTTGAAAGTAAGGCCCGTGAATATGCAACGGTTAACAACATTTTTGATTCCAAGAAGTATGAGCATTACCTCGACTCCATGTCGCAGGAACAGGTGTACAATTTCCTTTTCGTACGCAAGTATAACTACAAGGAGTGTAAGGAAAGGGAAATTAACCTTGGCCTCGACCTGAAAGGCGGGATGAATGTTATGCTCGAGGTGTCGGTTACCGATTTGGTGAGAGCGTTAGCTAACAACAGCCAAGACAGTGCTTTTGTAAAAGCAATAAATTTGGCTAACCAAATGCCCGGTAGCGAGCACTACATTGATAAGTTTGGCAAAGCCTTTAAGCAGGTGGCCCCCAATGCTCGTTTGGCCTCAATTTTTAGTACACCCGAACTTCGTGGCCGCATTAACTTCGACTCGTCGGACGAGGATGTTTTAAAAGTGCTGAAGCAGGAAGCAGAAAATGCTATTGATAACTCTTTCAACATTCTTCGTAACCGTATCGACAAGTTCGGCGTTGCCCAGCCAAATATTCAAAGGCTCGAGAACTCCGGTTTAATCCTCATTGAACTTCCGGGTATTAAGGAACCCGAGCGTGTTCGTAAACTGCTACAGGGTACCGCAAGCCTCGAGTTCTGGGAAACCTACGAGTACAGCGAACTATTCAACAACTTTGTTGCTGCAAATAGCACCCTTGCTGAAATCAAAAAAGCAAGCGAACCCAAGGCCAATGAAACTGTTAAAGCCAATGAGACAAAGGCTCAGCAGGACGAGTTGCTCAATAAACTCAAGGAAACCGAAAAAACCGATACCGTGAAGGCTGCAGCCGACATGGCTAAGGAATACCCACTATTCAGCATTCTGCAACCCAACCTTTACAACAACCAACCTGCGCCTGGCCCAGTAGTTGGTTACGCCCATGTTAAGGACACCGCACAGGTTAACGAAATACTCCGAATGCCTAAGATTAAGGCATTATTCCCACCCGATGTTAAATTCCGTTGGGGCGTAAAATCACCCAAATGGGACAAAAACAAAGTTCTCTTTGAACTTATTGCTCTGAAAATAACCACCCGCGATGGTAAAGCTCCGCTTGATGGTGGTGCAATTACCGATGCTCGCGAAGCCTTTGGCGATCGTAAAGGCGAAGCCGAGGTTGACATGGAAATGAACTCTGAAGGCGCTCGCATTTGGGCTCGCATGACCGGCGAGAATGTTGGCCGCTGCATTGCCATTGTACTCGACGATTATGTTTACTCCTTCCCACGTGTTCAAACAGAAATTAAGGGTGGACGTTCTCAAATCACAGGCGACTTTACCATTAATGAGGCAAAAGACCTTGCCAACGTGCTTAAGTCAGGTAAACTTCCAGCTCCGGCCCATATCGTTCAGGAACAATTGGTTGGTCCTTCGCTGGGTAAGGAAGCCATTAACTCCGGTATGAATTCATTTATTATCTCCTTTATCATTGTTTTGCTTTACATGGTTATTTACTACAGCCGCAGTGCTGGTTTAGTAGCTGATTTTGCCCTTGTAACCAACCTATTCTTTATCATGGGAGTTATGGCATCGTTTGGCGCTACCCTAACCTTACCCGGTATTGCAGGTATTGTGCTTACCCTGGGTATGGCCGTTGACGCAAACGTGCTGATTTTTGAACGTATCCGCGAAGAGATCCATGCCGGTAAAGGACTAAGCTTAGCCGTTAAGGATGGCTACCGCAATGCGCTCTCCGCTATTATCGACGGTAACGTTACCACACTGCTAACCGGTGTAATCCTTTACCTGTTTGGTTCAGGCCCTATCCGTGGCTTTGCTACAACCCTGATGATTGGTATTATAACCTCGATGTTCTGCGGTATTTTCATCACAAGGTTAATCCTACTTTGGATGGAAAAACGCAACATCCCTATGATTTTCTCCACCAAGCTATCGGAAAATGCTTTCAAGAACGTAAATATCGATTTCATTGGACTTCGTAAAAAGGCTTACATCTTGTCGGGTACCTTGATTACCATTGGTATTATTTCGTTAGCAGTTCGTGGTTTGAACCCGGGTATCGATTTTGCCGGTGGGCGTTCATACATTGTTCGCTTCCAGAATACCGTTTCAACCCAGGAGGTAAGCAAATCGCTTAAGCCATACCTTGGCGAAGCCCCCGAAGTAAAAACCATCGGCGCATCGAACCAGGTAAAAATTACCACCAAGTACAAAGTAGCCGATAACGACCCCAATATAGACAACGAGGTTGATTCATTGATTTACCTTGGTGTTAAACCTTTTATGGCCAGTGGGGCTACCTTAAGCGACTTCCAGCACAATTACAAGCAAAGCTCCATTAAGATTGGGCCTACCATTGCCCACGATATCAAGCGCGATGCTTACATTGCCGTATTCTTCGCTCTTATTGTTATTTTCGTGTACATCCTTATCCGATTCAGGTACTGGAGTTACAGTGCAGGTGGTGTTATTGCACTTTTCCACGACTCGTTAATTACCATAGGAATGTTCTCAATCCTTTACTACCGAGTACCATTCAACATGGAGATAGACCAATCGTTTATTGCGGCTATCCTTACCATTATTGGTTACTCTATTAACGACACGGTTATTATTTTCGACCGTATCCGTGAGTACATGAACCTACACCCCAAACGCGATAGGAAAGAGAATATGAATAGCGCTATTAACGACACCCTTAGCCGAACCTTCTCAACATCATTCACTACTTTAATTGTACTTATCCCAATGTTCTTCTTTGGCGGTGAAGTAATACGTGGATTTATTTTTGCCCTGATAATAGGTATTTTTATTGGTACATACTCATCGGTATTTGTAGCTGCACCAATTGCTTACGACCTTGAAAAGCGCAAAGAAAACAAAACGAAAAAATAGCAAATTTCATATTGCATGAAAAAAGGCGACCGCATGGTCGCCTTTTTCTTTTACTAATCTCCTCTAAAAATATTTCCGCCTCACCTTTTTATTAGCCCAGTTAAATTGTTTGTTCATAGCATTTTGTCATTTTTATTCATTTTAATATTCCTCTATCTTCCACATATTCTCAATTCTTTGGCTTTCTGTTCACAATTCCTCTAACTCCATCATATTCTGTTTATTCCGACTTATTCCTCAAAATTCATGGTACTTGGATTAAATTCCCCGTAGAGGATTGAGATTCAATGTTGTTTCGTAAATGTTATTTGTCGTGCTGAGCCCAGTCGAAGCATCTATATCCTCCTTTATTACTTTTTAATGTGATTCCTCGACTAGCTCGGAATGACAATACCCCTATCATCATTACGCCCTTTGTCATGCTGAGCTCGCCGAAGCATCTCTATATCCCTTCATTCCCTTTTTGTTGGTTTTCGGAAACCGCTCTTTGCCATGCTATTTCTGTTGCGATGCAACGTTTCACCTTTGCTATTTGTAATGCCATGGCATGCATCGCAATAAATGGGAGTAATCATTGGGTTACAAACATTACGCCCCTACGGGGCTGAGGGCGTTGTTCGTTGTTCGTGAATGCCATACTGTGTAACACCGTGCTACACTGTGTAACTCTGTGATACCTCTTTAGTTGATAGTTGTTGGTTGATAGAAAATTCAATAGAACACAGATAGCACATATTTGGGTGATTTACGCAGATTTTCACTAAACACAAAATACTACCCACACGGTAATCTGTACACTGAACCCTTCGACAAAATCAGTTTGACAAATGGAGGTTTGCTTTTGGTAACTAAACAAAATTGGATTAAGATCTTTTATCTGACGGTAGGGTCTAAAAAATCTAAAAAAATCTAAACAAAAAAAGACAGGCAAAAGCCTGTCTTATATTTGGTTAGGTAATAGTAAGCAATCACAGCGTTCCTCTATTGAAACCTAAGTGTTGAAAATGTTGTTGAAAATTTTTAACTTTACCGTGATTATTTCCAATCCTTACTAATACCTGAACCATTGAAGCCCTCGGCTGTGAAGTCGGGGGTTTCGTTTTATTTGAGCGCAAAACTAACCAAAAGTTTAAAGCAGGTTTGCCACAATTTTTATGTTGTAAAGTAGTTTTAACGTTTTTTTCAACAGGTCAAAATTGCTATGCAACTATTTGGTATTTTTGTAAACGTTCGGTTAAACAATAACAGGTGAATAAGGAGAATGATATAAATATAGTGGAAACACCACTGATGAAGCAATACCTCAGCATCAAGCGTAACCATCCCGATGCTATTTTGCTTTTCAGGGTTGGCGATTTCTATGAAACATTTGGCGAGGATGCCATTAAAACCTCGGATATCTTGGGAATAACTTTAACCCGCCGTGCAAACGGTGCCGCATCGTTTGTGGAGCTTGCCGGATTTCCGCACCATGCCCTGGATACCTATCTGCCCAAACTGGTTAGGGCCGGACAGAAGGTTGCCATTTGCGAGCAACTGGAAGACCCCAAAAAAACAAAAACCATTGTAAAACGAGGTATTACCGAACTGGTTACCCCTGGAGTTTCGTACAACGATAATGTTCTGGAACGCAAGGAGAACAACTTTCTTGCCTGTATTTACCTCGATAAAAAAGCCGGAGGAGTAGCGTTCCTCGATATCTCAACCGGCGAATTCTATACTTCCGAAGGAAATTTAGACTACATTGATAAACTCATCAACAACTTTAAGCCCAAGGAAATACTTGTTGAGCGGACAAAGTATAAGGATTTTCTCGAGCAGTTTGGCAGCAAACACTATGTTACCCGCCTCGACGAATGGGCTTTCAACGAGGATGCCGCCCGTGAAAAACTAACCAAACATTTCAAAACACAGTCGCTTAAAGGGTTTGGTATCGATTCGTTGCGATACGGTATAACCGCCGCAGGCGCCATACTTTACTACCTTGATGTTACACAACATAACCAGTTAGGCCATATATCGAGCATTTCACGCATTGATGAGGATAGCTTTGTATGGATTGATAGATTTACATCGCGCAACTTGGAGCTGTTCAGCTCCATAAACGAAGGGGCAAAAACATTCATTGAGGTTATCGATAAAACCTCATCGCCCATGGGTGGACGCCTTTTAAAGCGATGGGTTGCCTTACCCCTCAAGAGTATCGACTCTATAAACGACAGGCTGAACGTGGTTGAACTCCTGGTTAAAAACGAAGATATCCGCACAACCCTTACCGATAAAATTCGTGATATGGGCGATGTGGAACGTATCATTTCAAAGGCAGCAGTAGGTCGTATTCAACCCCGCGAGATGGTTCAGCTAAAAAATGCGCTTGGGCTTATTGACGAAGTAAAAAAGATTTGTGACGAGAGCGCTGAACCTACCCTGCTCCGCATTTCCGAGCAGCTAAATCCCTGCCACCGAATTCGTGAACGAATCGAGAATGAGATTGTTCCCGATGCACCCATGATGCTCGGTAAAGGACAGGTAATTGCCAGAGGGGTTAATGCTGAACTCGATGAGCTAAGGGACATCCTATTCTCCGGAAAGGAATACTTGCTAAGTATTCAGCAACGCGAATCGGAGCGTACCGGAATACCATCGCTCAAGGTTAACTTCAATAATGTTTTTGGCTATTACATTGAGGTTAGGAATACCCATAAGGACAAGGTCCCTGTCGATTGGATTAGGAAACAAACCCTGGTATCGGCCGAGCGTTACATTACTCAGGAGCTAAAAGAGTACGAGGAAAAAATATTAGGAGCCGAAGAGAAAATTGCAGAACTTGAGCAAAATCTTTACCAAAACTTGGTTCATAGCCTTGCCGAGTATGTAGGATCAATACAGCTAAACGCCTATTTAATTGCCCAACTCGATTGCCTGCTCTCGTTTGCCCATTGCGCAGCAGCGTTTCGTTACAGCAGACCGCAGGTAAACGAAGGTGATGCGATTGACATTAAACAAGGACGACATCCTGTAATTGAGCGTATGCTCCCGGTTGGCGAGCAGTACATAGCCAATGACGTTTACCTCGATACCCGAGAGCAACAAATAATTATAATCACAGGACCAAACATGGCCGGTAAATCGGCATTGCTCAGGCAAACCGCCTTGATTGTGCTTATGGCACAAATGGGCTCGTTTGTCCCAGCCGAGGCAGCATCAATTGGTATTGTAGATAAAATATTCACCCGTGTTGGCGCTTCCGATAACCTTTCGCTGGGCGAATCGACCTTTATGGTCGAAATGCAGGAGGCGGCGAGCATCCTGAACAACGTGTCACCCCGAAGCTTAGTGCTGCTCGATGAAATAGGCCGTGGAACATCAACCTACGATGGCATTTCAATTGCCTGGGCAATTGTTGAGTACCTGCACGAACACCCCAGCGCAAGGGCAAAAACGCTCTTTGCTACGCATTACCACGAACTGAACGAGATGGAGAAATCGTTCTCCCGTGTAAAAAACTACAATGTTACCATAAAAGAGGTTAACAATCAGGTAATTTTCCTTCGTAAACTTGTTCGTGGCGGAAGTGAACATAGTTTCGGCATACACGTTGCCCGTATGGCAGGCATGCCACCAAGCGTGGTAAAACGCGCCAACGAAATTCTTGCCGAACTTGAAAGCTCAACTCAGCGCCAATCGTTAAGCAAGCCGGTTAATGAAATAGGCACTCACCGCGAGGGTTACCAGCTAAGCATTTTCCAGCTCGAAGACCCCGTGCTAAAGCAAATACGCGACCAGATTAAGAAGATTGATATCAATAACCTCACACCCATTGAGGCGCTTAATAAACTCAATGAGATTAAGCGCCTAACTGGACTATAATCCTACTCCCAAATACCCTTCACGCTCAGGTAGCGCTCGCCTGTATCGTAGGCAAAGGTTAAAATTCTGGGGTTGGCCTGTTTTACTGACAGCAGCTTTTTAACGGCTGCAACATTTGCACCGGTTGATATCCCAGCTAAAATCCCCTCAGTTCGGGCAAGTAACCGCATGCATTCAAACGCCTCATCAGCTTTAATAGTAATAATTTCATCTATCACTCCACGGTCGAGGTTTTGGGGCACAAAACCAGCTCCAATACCCTGAATGGGGTGCGAACCCCGTTGACCACCTGAAAGAACAGGCGAGTCGAACGGCTCAACTGCAATTACCTGGATGTTGGGAAATGCAGCCTTTAGGCCCCGGCCAACCCCGGTTATATGTCCAGCTGTTCCTACTCCTGCAACAATAAAATCAACCCCATCGGGGAAATCGGCTAAAATCTCCTTGGCTGTGGTAAGTGAGTGTGTATTTGGATTGGCGGGGTTAGCAAACTGCATGGGCATCCAAGCCGAAGGAATACTGGAAAGAATTTCCTTAGCCTTATCAATTGCTCCTTGCATACCCAACGCTGCCGACGTTAGTACAATTTCAGCACCATAAGCCTTAAGAAGGGCTCTCCGTTCAACCGACATGCTTTCGGGCATGGTTAATATCAATCTATATCCCTTTATGGCTGCAATCATTGCTAGTCCAATTCCCGTATTCCCTGATGTTGGCTCAACTATAACACTGCCCGGCATCAAAAGTCCTTCCCTTTCGGCATCCTCAACCATAGCTAGGGCTGCCCTATCCTTGATACTCCCGCTCGGATTGCGCCGTTCATCTTTAAGCCAAACCTCAGCGTTTTGAAATAGCCTATTCAACCTTACGTGCGGCGTATAACCTATTGATTTGTCGATACTCAAATACTTCATGGCTCTTTACATTTTAGTTTTATACTTATTTTGCCGAACAATCACTTTGCTCTCATGGTAAACCACTGAAAAAGGGGGAACACTTTTAACCAACCAAACATTGCCGCCAATTACGCTATCATGTCCAATCACGGTCTCGCCCCCAAGTATGGTGCTGCCGGCGTAAATAATCACATCGTTCTCGATAGTTGGATGACGCTTGGTTGTGGCTAAACTCTTCGATACACTTAACGCGCCAAGTGTTACTCCCTGGTATATTTTTACCCTATCCCCTATTTGGGCAGTTTCACCAATCACTATTCCGGTTCCATGATCAATACAAAACTGCTGACCAATAGTTGCGGCAGGATGAATATCGATGCCCGTTTTGCTGTGGGCGTATTCCGTAATCATCCGCGGCAGAATTTTTACCCCCAACCTATACAGCAGGTTTGCTAATCGGTAATGGATGATGGCATAAAACCCTGGGTAGGCAAGCAGTACCTCTTCAAGGCTTTCGGCAGCCGGGTCGTTATGGAAAATAAAGTAGGCATCGCCTTTAAGTGCAATTAACTCGTTCGGTAGGCCTTGAAAAAAGAGTTCCGAATGCCTTTGGCATTGATCTGTATCGGTGTTAAAGTGTTGTAACGCATCCATAAGCCTGGCGTAGGACTTTTGAATATTAACTTTTGGCTCTACTCCAAGTAACCTATCAATTACAAGATCAGTAAAACTTTCACTTAATCCCGCCACTTTACGCTGTATTTCAATGTAACTGGTTTTATTCCTAATCATATTCTTGTGCTTAGTGGTTTTAGTATTTGATTCACATAAAAATAAAAAAAGCCCCTCCGCTCATACCGGAAGGGCTTGCATTATGATTTGATATGCCTAATCAACATCGCAAAAAGCTATACCCTTGCGGTACAAACCTATACCACATACAACAACAGGTTACAGCTATGCATACAATGCTTCTCATGCAACAAAGATAATTAAATCCGAATTCGTCAATTAAGTAATTAAATGTTTTTTGTGCTTCTATTGGCTAATCTGCTCTAAAATATTACTGCGTTCCTATTTTTTAGCCCGGTTAAATTTGTTAATCTATGGCATTAAGATTTAACTGTTCACTTTCCCTCTAAATTCATCGAGATCCATCATTTTCCGTCTTTTTCGACTCATTTCTGCTCAAAATCACGCATTTAACTTTTAAAGTTTAACGGTTCACGTTTAACAAACTAAAACTTCCTCTAACTTCTTCTAACTCCATCATATTCCGTTTATTCCGAATCATTCCGATTCATTCCTCAAGAAATTAGCCCTATTGAATTTTTTTTAATTCATGGCACTTAGGTTAAACATGCTTACCATTCAGAATTAAAACAGCCTGGTTAAGCCTAGTTAGTGTTTCATCTTTGCCTATAATTTCACAAATATCAGCTATTCCAGGCCCTTTCGATTCGCCAACAAGGCATAACCTTATGGCATTCATAACCTTTCCCATACCATAGCCCTTAGAGTTAATGAGATCTTTTAAAGCCGTTTCGATTTCATGGGATGACCAAGCTGATAAGTTTTTTAGAGTTTGGCTAACATCGTTTATAATATCGGGTGTTTCGGGCTTCCAATGCTTAGCAACAGCCTGCAGGTCGTATTCCAGCGGGCGTTCAAAGAAAAAGTTTGTTTGCCCCCAAAGCTCATGTACAAAGTTTACACGTTCCTTAACCAGCCCAACTATTCGGGTTAACTTATCAAAAGGCACGTTGATGTTGTACTGCTCAAGGATAGGCATGAATAGCTCGGCAACTTCGGCGTCGGTCTTTCGAATTAAATACTGATGGTTGAACCATTTTGCTTTTTCGGGGTCGAACCTTGCCCCCGACTTGTTAACCCGTTCAATACTGAATAGCTGGATAAGCTCGTCCATGCTGAATATTTCCTGGTCGGTTCCTGGGTTCCAACCCAACAGGGCAAGAAGGTTAACAAACGCTTCGGGGAAATACCCATCCTCTCGATAACCTCGAGAAATTTCGCCATCGGCACCTTTCCAGAGTAAAGGGAATACAGGGAAACCCATTTTATCGCCATCGCGCTTACTTAACTTTCCGTTTCCGGAAGGTTTTAAAAGAAGCGGAAGGTGAGCAAATTTAGGCATCTTGTCGTCCCATCCCAAGGCACGATATAGTAGTACATGTAGCGGAAGCGAAGGCAACCACTCTTCACCACGTATTACATGAGATATCTCCATCAAGTAATCGTCGGTTACGTTGGCTAAATGGTATGTGGGGAGCATGTCGCTGCTCTTGAAGAGCACCTTATCGTCAAGTGTCGAGGTATTGACCCTAACCTCTCCCCGGATAAGGTCATGCATAACCACCTCCTCGTTCTCGGGCATTTTGAAACGAATAACCCATTGGTCGCCTCTATCAATTCGACGCTTCACTTCATCGGCTGGTAGCGACAAGGAGTTCTCCATGCTATTTCTAATGGCATAGTTATAGGTAAATGCGCCACCATTGGCCTCGGCGTCGGCACGCATTTTTTCGAGGACCTCGGGTGTGTCGAAAGCATAGTAAGCGTTTCCGCTTTCAATCAGCCTATCGGCGTATTGCTTGTAAATGTGCTTGCGCTCGCTTTGCCGGTATGGTGCATGGGGGCCACCCTCACGAACACCCTCGTCGATTTTAATTCCACACCATGCCAGTGCCTCGTTAATATACGCCTCGGCACCTGGAACAAAGCGTTGCGAATCGGTATCCTCAATACGAAGAATAAAATCACCCCCATGCTGGCGGGCAAAAAAATAGTTGAATAAAGCAGTGCGCACCCCACCAATGTGCAAAGGGCCAGTAGGACTTGGTGCAAACCGCACACGAACTCTACGATTACTCATGTTCATGAAATTTTGCGCAAATGTATGAATAAAGCATGTTTACAGCAAAAAAAAGGAGAGTTTTACTCTCCTATTATGTTCTTGTAGTGTTGGTATCTATCAATTACCTCATGAACATATTTGGTGGTTTCACTTCCACGCAAATTTCCGTGTCTAACTATCGGATCGTTAACAAATTGTGACTTGTTCTGAATGAAATACTCCACATTATTTTCCCACACGTTAGGGTTTCGTCCATGTTTCTGAGCCAAATTGCGGGCATCAATTACATGGCCTAAACCAGCATTGTACGATGCCAGGACAAATTTTATCATCTCCTCCTTAGGAATATCGTATTCGGAGAACCGATCCTCGAGCCACTTGATGTACCTAACTCCCGCTTCAATTTGCTTAACGGGGCTAACGGTACTATCAATGCCAAAATATTCAGCGGTTTGGGGCATCATCTGCATCAAGCCTGAAGCACCTCTATGCGAGGTAACATCGTGCCGAAAACGTGATTCCTGGTAAACCAGCGAAGCTAAAAGCCGCCAGTCCCAATCTATACCTTGGCTATACTTTTTAAAGTATTCATCCCATGGCGAAATTTTTCCGGTGTATATGTAAAAGTAATCGTTGCTGGCGCGTCGGTCAAACCGCTCCTGCGAGAAATACTTTAACTCGATGTTCCTGTAGTGAGCCGTTTTTAGATATCCCTCCAGCCATGTGTCAATCTTTTTGCGGAGCTCATTCGATGTTTTTCTAACTGCCCAGGCAGTTTTTTGCGGAAAACCTATTTGAACATCAAAGTTGATATTCTGATAGGAATTGGATTTTACTAATGCTACCGATTGGTCGCATACCGCAAAATCGGTGTCGCCTGTAGCAACCAGCTCAATTAGTTTTTCGGCATCGTAGTTGGGAAGCTCAACAATGGTTATTCCTCCTCCAATTTCATCGGAAAGGTTTTTTAAACGCTGGGCTCCAGCGGAACTTTTTTGAACGTAAACCACTTTCCCGGCAAGCTCAAGTGGTTTTTGAACCGTAGGAACGCTATTATCCTTTGGTATTCGCTGAACCAGAACCTGACTGGTTTCGCCATGAGGTAATGTAAACTCTACCTCTTCCTTTCGTTGGGTTGTTATGGCTAAGCTGTTAGCTATAATATCCACCTCGCCCTTTTTTAGCAATTCGAACGATTTATCAATATCGTTCTCAGTCAAAATTTCAAGTTTGACACCTAAAAAGGTTGCTAAATCGCGAAGCATATCGTACTGGTAGCCCATTGGCTCACCCTTGTAGATAAAGTAACTCGTTGCATTGTAATCGGTTACAGCAACAATTTTACCATCGGCAAGAATATCGGCAAGGTCTCTACGAATTTCTAATTCCTTACTCGCTTTCTCCTCACAATTTAAAAGTGAGAAGGTAAACAGCATAGCCAAAAAAATCAACCCTTTTCTCAGGTAATCAAAAAATCTAACCATAATATGACTTTTTTGGTTTAACCAAATAGAAACACAAAATTAGCCTAAAGTGTTGAAATACAATTGAGAATTTTGACGATTAGTCGTAAAACATCCACGAAAGACCAAACTTAACCATCCTTGGGTTGTAGGGATAGTGGAATGTTGTAAAGTATTGATTATTAATTACTCCCTGATTTGCGTGATCAAATTTTATGAATAAGTTAGTACGTTTCCATTTAGCATTTAAAAATACATCGATAAATGGATAGTTTCCTAGTTTGCGAGTGCGCTGGTTGTAGTATATACCCAGTGCAGGATTGTAAGCATCGGCAAAAAATTCGGTACGGTAAAACCCGCTTACGCCCAACTGCATGGTAAGAACATTCTTAACAACCGGGTATTGAACATAAATTGCTCCAAAGCCCGATAGAGTGGGCAAACTTAATACATCAGCATTAGTGGTGGCCTGCCAAATAACCCTACAAACAGCGTTAAACCATCCTAACTTCAACTTTTCCTGGATGTATGCCGATGTTATAGTAACCTTGGGATCTTGTGCTGGCAACGAGAGGGTATCGAAATACACATAGTTCAGGATATGCTCTAAGTTATAGCCAGCCTCAAAACCAACTTTCTCGGCACCAAATTTTGCACTTAACCTGAAACGACTCTCC
>Ga0078972_1008880_pt1 | contig 20443 bp, 17 predicted proteins | sample YelNatPaOPGAMG01_FD_67568 | JGI IMG/M metagenome (GOLD analysis project Ga0078972, IMG submission 67568) | Hot spring thermophilic microbial communities from Obsidian Pool, Yellowstone National Park, USA - OP-RAMG-01 (SPADES assembly) (version 2) | ecosystem: Environmental > Aquatic > Thermal...
CCCAATTGTTAAATATCCAATAATACCAGCCTTTTTTATGTTGAATACTTGTCACAATTACCAATCCTAACAATATTGAAGATATTATTGGCGAAATTATTTTAGGGATGAAACCCCCATGATGCGTTGCCTCACAACAAACCAATGAAAATTTCAGGGTGGGTCCGAGTCAGAGATAGGAATATGTATGTAACAAATTGATAGTAAGTTAATTAATTAAATTTATTTTCGGATGAAACCCCCATGATGCGTTGCCTCACAACAAACAAAATGAAAATTTCAGGGGGGCCGAGTCAGAGATAGAAATATGTATGTAAAAAATTGATAGTAAGTTAATTAATTAAATTTATTTTCGGATGAAACCTATCACCTGGATTAAAATACCCATGGGCAAAAGGTGGTTGTGGCTGTTTATTTTTGGCATGGCCATGGGTTTGCTCGAAGCTGCAGTGGTTGTTTATTTACGGCAACTATACTATCCCCATGGTTTTGATTTTCCTATGACCTCGATCCCTGTGCATATTTTAGGTGTTGAGCTATGTCGTGAAATTGCTACCATTGTAATGCTATTATCGCTGGCATGGATTGCGGGATATACTACAGTCCAACGACTGGCATGGTTTTTATATAGTTTTGCTATCTGGGATTTAAGCTATTACCTGTTTTTGTATGTCTTTCTGGGCTGGCCATCGTCGCTTTTTACTTGGGATTTACTATTTCTACTTCCCATAGCTTGGACATCTCCTGTTCTGGCACCGGTGTTGGTGTCCTTAACTTTTATCTTGCTGGCATGGGGTATGCTTGTTGTGGAGTCGGACGGTACACGACCCCTTCCTTTGCTTAGCTGGTTATTACTTGCCTGTGGGGCGGTGGTGCTGATATTTAGTTTTCTATACGACTATGCATCTTTTATGCTTCAGTACATCCGGTGGAGTGATTTTTGGAATTCTGCAAAGACCGATATGGTAATGTATTATTCTACTCAATACATCCCCCGAAGTTACAATTGGTTTCTGTTTGTTATCGGCGAATTAATGCTTCTTGGATCATTGTTTGTATATCGTTTGCGCCGGTAAGCTGCCATTTGCCTGTAATACCCTCTTGGGTTGTTGCTTTGTTAAGCAATTCAAGAAAGTACTCCCTGTCGATTTCTTCGGCGCCAAACTGTAAGAGTAGGGGAGTGGTTTGCTGGTTGTCGATCAGTTCAAACCCCCAGTGCCTTAACTGGACTACCAGCGCCACCAGCGCTATTTTCGAGGCGTTGGGCACCAAATGGAACATAGATTCTCCGTAGAAAACTTTTCCGAGGGCAATGCCATACAAGCCCCCTACCAGCTTGTCCGACTGATAAACCTCGACGCTATGGGCATACCCCAGTCGGTGTAATTCGGTATAGGCTGCCTGCATTTGTGGCGTTATCCACGTACCCCCTTCCTGACCTTTTCGTGCAACGGTGGCACAGCGGTAAATTACTTCTTCAAAACGAGTATCAAAGCGAACTTCGTGGGTTTGATTGCGGAGAAATTTTCGCAGACTTTGGGGAATATTAAATTTCGCTGGAAACAGTACACATCGGGGATTAGGCGACCACCACAGGATGGGATCATCATCGTTGTACCAGGGGAAAATACCATTGGCGTATGCCAACAGTATACGTCGGGGCGACAAGTCTCCTCCCACGGCCAAAAGCCCATCATCGTCGGCTAACGAAGGGTGAGGGAAAACAAGTTCATCCGTCAGCTGAAAAACCGGCATGGTTAAATGAAAACTACCTCCTTGTTCATGAATTCTCTGATTTCGCCGTTTTCGAGCAATATGCAAAGTTCACCCGTTGGTTTTATGTCAATAATTTTTCCTTTGAAGCTTTGGTTATTGTTTTGATAGGTAGCCCAGTGTTGATACAGATGCAGGTGCTTTTTGTAATCCTCGTAGATAGATGAGTAGTCACCTCGCTTCAAGTATTTCAATCGTTGATGAATAGCATTTAAAAGCCTGTGAAGTGCTATGTCGAGATTTGTGTCCCTGCCCAACAGGTTCTTCATAGAAATGGCTTTATGTTGAAGGTCCGAAAAAAACTCCTGGTTGACATTCAGTCCGATACCTATTACGGCATACTGATATTTGTCGCCCAGAAAAGAGTTTTCTATAAGGATACCCGCAATTTTCTTACATCCCACCAGTATATCATTGGGCCATTTGATACGGGCAAAGATTTGGTTATCTTCTAAATAATCAATTATAGCAAGGGATATGGCCTGATTGAGATAAAACATAGCCGAGGGCTTCAGATATTCGGGCTTGAGTAACAGTGAAAATGTGAGATTCTGACATGGATCGCTTTCCCATGTATTGGACTCCTGCCCACGTCCCTGATTCTGAAAACGGGCATTAACAACCATCTCGTGCGTTGCCTGCCCGGTGTCAATCAAACGTAAAATAAAATTGTTAGTTGAATCGACAGATGAAAGATGCATTACAGGCCACGAATGTTCCATAATTCATGAGTTTATTCAAACAATTCTCATCAGGTTTCAAATTTAATGTTTAAACTCGTAATTTAAACTTTTTGCAATAATTTTTTAATACAGTTTATTTCGTTCGATGACAATTCGTTAAACAAGTCTTGGCCGAATGACCGCATAAAATTTTTACCAATCAATGTATCTTGACCTTTTGGGTCGGGAAGGTGATAAATTTACTGCTTTGAGAAAACGGACATGTTTATGTGTTAACATGCCCGATTCGTGTGATGCAGGTTCCATGTTTGAAAGCTTTTGCAGTTCATACCTATTGCCCTACGGTGTGTGGCCTGTTATGCGTCATAGCTTAAATTTGATCCCTCCGTTGATGAGAAAGCCATCGAGCCTAAAGTGTCTGTTTCATTTTGCTTAAAATTAAAATGGACGATTTGATTAAAATTTTACTATAAATGTGAAGTACTTCCATTTTTTATCCCAGAGTAACATGCACCAGAATCTTTGTTAGGAAGTACTCTTCATTAAAAATTTCGGCAATGGGGTAAATTGTATAGGGATAATTCAGGCTACTGAGTTCCGTTGTTGCATTTTCGCCCTTGAAGGCTATAAGTGTAGGGGGAGAGTCGGGGAGGGCGGTCATTTTTCCTTTAATCCACCGAATCAGGGTGGGGATGTCGGTTACAGCCCGGCTAACAGCAATATGGAAGTTTTCGTTCAGATTTTCGACCCGTGCATGTAAGGTTTCTACATTTCTGAGCTGAATTGTGTTGGCGATTTCTTTTACCACTTTGATTTTTTTACCGACCGAGTCCACCAAAGTGAAGTGCGCCTGAGGAAAGAGGATAGCCAATGGTATGCCCGGGAATCCGCCTCCTGTCCCAATATCCAGTATTTTCCGGCCAGTTGGAAAAGTAGTGATTCTGGCTACTGCCATGGAGTGCAGGATATGATGTTCGACAATGTGTGCAATATCTTTCCGGGAAATGACATTGATTTTATCGTTCCAGTACCGGTACAGGTCAGGTAGCTGAGCCAGTTGATCCCGTTGCTGCGTTGATAGTTCAGGAAAGTACTTCCAGATAATTTCCATCAAAACTGATGATTGGCGTTTTTAAGGATATTGTATAGCAATTCGCGGGCTCTAAAAAGCTGAGCTTTCACGGTACCAATAGGGAGTTCCAGTTTTTCGGCAATTTCCTCGTACGAAAGTTCTTCGAAATAGCGTAATTCAATTAGCTTGCGGTACCGGGGTTTGAGCTTGTTCACAATTTCCCGCATCATGTTAATCTTTTGCTGGGTAATCAGGTTTTCCTCCGGATCAAGATCTTCGGCACGAATAGGAATAATGATTTCTTCTTTATCGTCGGTTGTTTGTTCAATGGGTACAGTTTTGCCTCCCCGTTGTTTTCGGATATAATCAATGCAGTTGTTGGTGGCTATTTTAAAAAGCCAGGTACTAAAGGCAAAGTTTGGAGTATACTGGTGCAGATTTTTGAAGGCTTTACCAAAGGCTTCAATGGTTAAATCTTCGGCATCGTCCTGATTATTAACCATTTTAAGCAACATAAAATATATGGCATCCTTATATTTGCTCAATAAATCTGCATAAGCTCTCTGATCTCCCGCCAGCGCTCGTTTCACCAGTTGCAGATCCTGCAAGGCTTTCTCAGATAGGTTCGGGCTTATCTCCATCGTTTATAGGGCCTTATTTTGTTCAAAAGATAAATGTAAAAATTGATAAATGGAAAAATAATATCGAAAAACATTATCCACCCAAACAAACGTTTCTCGCGCAATCTCCTGAGTACGCTGTGCATTATTATATGTTGATTGATAAGTCGTATTCCAAACAAAATTAAAACAAGTTCAATGTAAAATTTGTTGAATAATAAAAAGATAAAAGAAGCATAAAATATTACCCTTGAAATTACCTCGGTGCCAAGAAATAGCTTGTGGATTTTTTTATATTTGATAAAGGTAGTCAGGTGTCTTTTTTTTTGGGTGATCCAGTCGGAAAAGGTCTTTTTGGGTTCGGTGTAAGTATGGGCTTTGTCCGACCATTCAATGTCCACATTGGTAGCTGTGGCTGCTTCGTTGACAAACAGGTCGTCGTCGCCGGAGTCTAACTTTGCGTGTGAAGCGAAACCTTTATGGGCAAAAAACAGGGATTTACGATAGGCTAGGTTCCTGCCTACACCCATGTAGGGCATTCGGCAAAGCGCATATGAAAAATATTGCAGGGCTACAAAAGCAGCTTCGTAACGTATCAGGCGATTGAGAAGGCCGGGATATTCGAGGTATCCGCCATACCCCAGCACGATTGCTTTATCATCGCTGAAGTGGCTGGCCATCGTTTTTATCCATTCGTTCGAAGAGGGAGCACAATCGGCATCGGTAAGCAAAAGCCATTCGTTACGGGCGGCTTTTATGCCTACCGTTAATGCTAATTTTTTTCCGTGCCAGAATTTTTCCTGTTCCTTCAAAAAAGTCGTCCTCAGATGGGGATATTTTTCCTTGAGTTTTTTTAATACATCCTCCGTTTCGTCGTCCGAACAGTCGTTGACTACTATTACCTCAAAATCAGGATAATCCTGTTCCAGGATCATGGGCAGATATTTCTCGAGGTTTTCGGCCTCGTTGCGTGCGCATATTACCACAGAAACGGGAACAATCTCATTTCCATGCTTTACTGGCCGGGCCTTTTGCAGAAATCGGGAAAAGATGAAGCTGTAATGAATCTGTTGAATAAGCCATGAAGCCAGGTATATCGACAGAATAATCCAGAGTGTTATTTCGTTGGTAGTCATCGTATTGGTTTGATGATATGAACTGGCTGCAATAATAGTGAACTTTTTGCAGGTAACCAAATGCAGTTATTTTAGGGTTAGTAAAATTTTCCTCCCCCTATGCATTATGGATAAGGAAAAACATTACCCTCCTCTTTCTTTGTATCAGTCGTGGGTAATGGGATTTACGGTCGGGATATCATGGATGGTTGCTGTTACCTGTTGACGTGGTGAAACACAGTTGGGAGGGGTTTGAGCTTCAACGTAATAGTTGGTGGTATTGGTCAACGAGGGGGTAGTAAAGCTGGAACCACTACCCACACTGGTGCCTCCCGAAAGTTGTGTATACCAGTAAATGGTAGCTGATGGGGGGGTAGCGGTAGCCGACAGGGTGACCGAACCAGGGCCACATCGTTCACCATTGGTTACAGCAACGATTGAAGGAAGAGTACCCAGCGAAATTACGGCTACCCCACTCATAAATCGCCATAGTGTACCATTGGTGGCTCTTATCGTGTAATTGCCATTGGTATTTACCGTAAAAGTCAGCGGAGAACCTGTGCCTGCTTGACTCTGATTGTCGTATACGCCGTTACGGTATACCTCATAAGTAATGCCTACATCAGAACCGCTCAGGTTTAGCGTCGCCGTGTTGCAGTTGATAACGTAACTTAGCTGGTAAAGCGTAAGTGAAGTACTGCCGAAATAGGCCGAATATATGGCAGGTTCACGGTTGGCTAAATCAACAAAGTCGCCTATCGGACACTGGGAAGAGGTGTTTGGGCCACTATATCCTGGTGTACAAACAGCTTGTGGAGGAACAGGGGGGAGCAGATTATAGGTGCCCGACCCTACGTACAGATTGCCATTCCCATTGTACGAAACCAATTGCCCTTCAAAACTCCCTGCTACTGCAAACACGGCATCGGGGGTGATTTGTGTTTGGCTGCTCGAGGTGTAGTTGCCATGTACGATCAAAGGTCCACCGTTCACATTTACCGATCCTGTGCCCGAAATATTTACATTGCCGAATACTTCTATCAACTGGCTACAGGTTACGTTGGCACCATTTAGGGTAAGGTTACCGTATATTTTTATCTTTCCACTACCTTGGGTGGTAAGGTTACAGGGACCATTAATTTCTACATCTCCATAGATCGAAAGGGTGCCGCTATTGAGCATGAAGCTATACTCATTCCCGTTATCAATGTAGATACTTCCGTTTAAGGATATGTTTTTATCTGCACCTTGCATTAAAATGAGAACTCCATTGCTGCTGTTGGAAGTAGGTGGAATGTTGCCCCCTACCCATGTAGATGCATTGTTCCAGTTGCCCGAGTTAAGGGCCTCGTAGGTAACCTGCGCAGATAGGGAGATATTCATGAATACCAATAAACATGTTAGCCTCCCTATTTTTGGGAAAAAGTCTCGATTCATAGTAGTGTAGTAGTTGGGTGTTGTGTGTGCTCAAATATACTATTTTTGCATGTTCGTTGTACTCGTTTGATTCAATTATTTGACAAGCGTACTGTTTTTATTGACGAACATATAAAATTTTTTGACTAAAATATTTTTGTGTAAAATAAATTATTGATATTGTGGATTTTACTATAGAAAAGGTTGATAATTCCTCATCGGCACGAGCCGGGAAAATCGAGACAGCTCATGGCATCATCGAAACACCAATATTTATGCCGGTAGGGACAGTGGGTTCGGTAAAGGGAATTCACTTCAGAGAATTGGAGAACGATGTGGGGGCTCAGATCATACTGGGGAATACTTACCACTTATATTTACGTCCTGGTCTTGAGGTAATTCAGCAAGCCGGTGGGTTGCACCGTTTTATCGGCTGGAACAGGCCTATCCTTACCGATAGTGGTGGATATCAGGTATTTTCTCTGGCCGATATGCGCAAGATTAAAGAAGAAGGGGTGCAGTTTTCGTCTCATATCGACGGATCACGACATCTTTTTACACCCGAAAAAGTAGTTGATATTCAAAGAGTTATTGGCGCAGATATTATAATGGCTTTTGATGAATGTCCGCCCTATCCCTGCGACTATAAATATGCCCAAAAATCGATGGATCTTACCCATCGTTGGCTTGATCGGGGCATTGCTCGGTTCAGGAGTACTGATCCCCTTTATGGCTACGAACAAAGCTTTTTTCCCATTGTACAGGGTAGTGTTTACAAGGACTTGCGCATTCAATCGGCCGAAAAAGCTGCTTCGTGCGGGATGGATGGTATTGCTATAGGAGGCCTTAGTGTTGGTGAACCTGCAGAGCTGATGTACGAAATGATAGGGGTGGTAAATCAGATTTTGCCTACCCATAAGCCTCGTTACCTGATGGGGGTGGGTACACCAGCCAATATCCTTGAGGCAATAGCTTTGGGGGTAGATATGTTCGATTGTGTGCTCCCAACACGCAATGGCCGCAATGGCATGCTTTTTACCCCATACGGTATTATGAATATGCGCAACGAAAAGTGGAAAAATGATTTCCGCCCCCTTGACGAAACCAGCGAATGCTATATCGACCAAGTGTGCAGCCGCGCCTACCTGCGTCATCTGTTTGTCGCCAAGGAAATGTTGGCCGCCCAAATAGCTACCCTTCACAATCTGCATTTTTATCTCTGGTTGGTAAAGGAAGCCCGTAAAAACATAATTAATAATACCTTTGTTTCGTGGAAAAAAAATATGTTGTTAAATTTATCCAGACGTTTATAGGGTTTAACCTCTGATATGGGCCGGGCAATTGCAAAACCACCCGAAAAATGATGAGGTTGAGGAACAAACCCTTTTTTGCATAGCCAAATCGTAAACGTCGTCGGGCGAAGGATAAAGGAATGATAACTTTTAATGTTTTTGGAGGATTGATATGATTTTGATTGATGGAAAAACAACGGCTGCAACAATCAGAAAAGAAATTTCGCAGCAAGCCATGCAAATTTACAATCAACGGGGATATAGGCCACATCTGGCAGCTATTCTGGTAGGCCATGATGGAGGCAGCGAAACATATGTAGCACACAAGGTGAAAGACTGTGAAGAAGTGGGTTTCGATTCCTCTTTAATCCGTTTCGAGGACAATGTTTCGGAGAATGAACTCCTGCATAAAATTGACGAACTCAATGCTAATCCCCATGTCGATGGCATTATTGTTCAGCTTCCTCTACCTTCGCATATCGATGAGCAAAAGGTTATTCAGGCTATCGACTATCGTAAAGATGTAGATGGTTTTCATCCGGTTAATGTAGGGCGCATGGTGATAGGACTTCCTGCCTATATATCGGCTACGCCATTGGGTATTGTTGAATTGCTGAAGCGCTACAATATACCTACTGCTGGTAAAACCTGTGTGGTAGTGGGTAGGAGCAATATCGTCGGACGACCCTTGAGTATATTATTGTCGCGGAAAGGCGAACCCGGCGATTGTACGGTTATCTTGTGCCATAGTCGTACTCCGCAGATACAGCATTTTACCCTTCAGGCCGATATACTGGTGGCAGCTATGGGAAAACCCCATTTTATCAAGGCCGATATGGTAAAAGAAGGAGCTGTGGTGATTGATGTAGGTACTACTCGACTACCCTCCCAAACAGCTAAAAATGGCTGGAAACTCGTCGGGGATGTCGATTTTGAAACGGTGGCTCCAAAATGCTCATACATTACTCCGGTGCCCGGCGGTGTAGGCCCCATGACAAGGGTCGGCCTGCTGTACAATACTTTATTGGCAGCTTCTAATAAAGTTTATCAGTAAAATATTATTTTTACAAAAATATTCCCGAAATTTACGAGAGACACAACACTAAACTAATTACAAACCTAAAAAACAGAGAATGTCAGCTATGGTAGAACTGATTTTAAAAGAAGGCAAGGAGAAATCAATAAAACGGCGCCATCCCTGGGTATTCTCGGGAGCTATTGAACAAATTCCCGAAAATCTGGAAGAAGGACAGTTGGTCAAACTTTACGATAAAGATCACAATTTCCTTGCAGTGGGTCATTTTCAGAGAGGCACTATCGCCGTACGTGTTCTTTCTTTCGAAGATATCGAAATTGACCGGGACTTCTGGTACGCCAAACTGTTGGCGGCCTATCGTCTTCGTCAAAAATTAGGGCTTATCGAAAATGATCAAACCAATACCTACCGTTTGGTACATGGCGAAGGCGACGAAATCCCGGGTCTTATCATCGACTTGTATGACCGTACGGCTGTAATTCAATGCCATTCAGTGGGTATCTACCAAAACCGGTCGATCATTGTCGAATTGCTCCAGGAAATCTATCAGCACCAGCTCGATGCAATCTACGACAAGAGCGAGGCTACACTCCCCTTTAAGGGTAGTATTAATCCACAAAACGAGTACCTGTATGGCATGATGGTCGATAATCAGGTCAAGGAAAACGGTCATCAGTTTCTGGTCGACTGGGAAAAGGGACAGAAAACCGGACTATTTCTCGACCAGCGCGAAAACCGGCAGCTTTTAGCCCGATTTGCTCGTGGCAAAAAAGTGCTCAACCTGTTTTGTTATACGGGAGGTTTTTCGGTTTATGCCCTTAAAGCTGGCGCTGATCTGGTACATTCGGTCGATAGCTCCAAATTTGCCATTGAGATGACTGAGAAAAATGTTGACCTGAATTTTGGTTCTTCGGTCAATCATGCAGCATACTTGAGCGATGCTTTGCAATTCTTACAGAATGCCGATGAGTCATACGATATCATTGTTCTTGATCCACCAGCCTATGCCAAACATGGTCAGGTGCTCAATAATGCTATTCAGGCCTATAAGCGCATCAACCAACGGGCTATCGAAAAGGTCAATCCGGGTGGATTGGTATTTACCTTCTCCTGCTCGCAGGTAATGACTCGGGAAAACTTCCGTAAAACCGTCTTTGCTGCTGCGGCCAATGCCAAACGTAAAGTGAGCATCCTGTATCAGCTTACGCAGGCTCCCGACCATCCGGTCAACATTTATCATCCCGAAGGTGAATATCTGAAAGGCTTGGTGCTTTATGTCGAATAGTCTGAGGCAATGAGTTTTGAATGTCCATATTACCTCGACCACTATTGCCGATTGCAGCAGGGTGCCTGTAACCCCGCAGTAGGGAAGTGTATCCTGAAAGGTAAGGCTGTTAAAGCTAGAAGTTTAAAGGATAACAATAAAAAATCCACAGAGTAACTGTTTGTTCTGAAAAATTAGGGTTACTCTGTGGAAGTTCGCAGGTTCAGCTCAGACTTCCTGTCAGGAAGAAGAGGGGCTGAAATTCAAAGCTCTTATAATGAGGCCGATAACGTTCGGTATTGTAATAACGTTTGACGTCGACCGTTTTTCTTTGGCTAGTCACTACATCCAACGGTACATTATCGTATACGCCATTTCTCAGGGCTACCATTCGTCCGTGAATACCTTTCAGTATCAGATCCAGTGCTAAATTCCCGAATGCTATGGGTACAATAGAATCGATAGCATCGGGGTCACCACCGCGGACCAGATAGCCCAGACTTTGTTCAATGACATTGATGGTTTTGCCGTTATTGTATTTGCCCGAAAGATCGCGTATTTTACGCGAAACAATATCGCCAATGCTGCCGGTACGTTCGTACACATGGGTTTCGTTTTCCTTCGAGGGTAACGCAATTTCGGGTCCTCCTATCATGGATGCCCCTTCCGAAACAATCAGTACTGCATATTTGCTCGGGTTTTTATTTCTGTCATGCACGATAATCTCGGTTACTTTTTCAATATCAAACTTGACCTCGGGTATCAGGCAACGGGAAGCAACCCCGGCCAGTGTGGGTAGCATGGCTGTGAAACCGGCATATCGGCCAAATACTTCAACCACCAGAATTCTTTCGTGCGACCCGGCAGTGGTACGCAGGGTATTTACCATGCTGATGGTACGGGTAATACAGGTACTGAAACCAATGCAATAGTCGGTCCCCGCCACATCGTTGTCCATGGTTTTGGGAATGGCTATCACCTTTACCCCTTCCTGATACATTCGTACAGCATAGCTGAGTGTTTCATCACCGCCGATGGGGATGAGATAATCAATTCCCAGATAATCGAGATTTTTGAGTACTTCGGGAGTCAGATCGTTTACCTCTTTGGTGTACTTGCTCTGAAGATGCACAGGTACCATATCCTTGGGTACATGACTGGGACGTGTACGCGAGGTATGAAGAAAAGATCCGCCTGTCCTGCCGGCCTTATTTACAATCTCTTCGGTCAGTACAACATAATTGTTGCTGTTGTCAGCATTTTTGTCACGTATAAGTTCCATTATGCCCAGCCATCCCCTTCGTAGTCCAATTACCTGAAAACCTTCGTCAATAGCCCGCAATGTAATGGCACGGATAGCAGGATTTAACCCCGGTACATCACCTCCTCCCGTAAGGATTGCAATGGTACCCCGTTTTCTGTTTAGTTCTCCCATTTCGCAACCGATTTTATATTAATAATGATGCTTAATTTTTGGCGAAATAAAATTAGACTTTTTTTTGCCCTTTTGAAAATATTTAGAATGGAAAATTTTACGGTTTGATGGACGGCTGAAATATCAAAGCCCTGTCACTGCAAAAATCTTAACAGACAGCTATTATCTTTTCCTAAAATAAAAAATTCAATACTGTAACTTGCATCTTTGCTCAGCAAAGTCCTTGGGCCAAAGAAGTTCACAGAAGCACTTGTGATGATCTGTTACTTACACACTTCTCTGCGAACTTCCTTAGTTACTATGTTAATGACTCCTGAGGTTATTTTACAGGAGATTAGTATGAAAATATCGTTACAGATTTTTAATTTCCGCAATAAGTTTTTGCAGCGAGTCTTTTGCATCGCCAAAGAGCATGCGGGTTTTATCGTTGTAGAACAGATTGTTTTCGATGGCTGCATAGCCTTTTCCCATACCTCGTTTCATGACAATGATATTCTTGGCTTCGTGGGCTTTGATGATAGGCATTCCGTAGATTGGGCTTGCAGGGTCTTCGATGGCGGCGGGGTTTACAACGTCGTTGGCTCCGATAATTACGCAAACATCGACGTTGGCCATCACTGGGTTGATGTCGTCCATTTCGATAAGTTTATCGTACGAAACGTCAGCCTCGGCCAGCAATACATTCATATGGCCAGGCATACGTCCTGCTACGGGGTGGATGGCATATACTACCTCTACCCCTTTTTCTTCGAGTAGTTTTTCGAGCTCATGGCAAAGATGTTGGGCTTGGGCAACAGCCAATCCATATCCTGGGACAATTACCACCTTTTGCGAATAGCTGAGCAATACGCTGGCATCGCTAAGCGTAATTTCCTTGATAGTTCCTTTGACCTCCATGGCCTGTCCTTTACTTCCACCAAATGCACCAATGATAACGTTGAGCAGCGATCGGTTCATGGCTTTGCACATCAGGATGGTAAGGATGGTACCGGCCGATCCCACCAGAATACCACCGGTTAGCATGGCTTGGTTGTTATACAGAAAACCTCCAGTGGCTGCAGCTACCCCTGTAAATGAGTTGAGCAGTGAGATGACAACCGGCATATCGGCTCCGCCAATGGGCATAACAAACAAGACGCCGTATACCAGTGCCGAGATAAAAAGGGCCAATACTAATGGCATCACTTCGGCAGGAGCTTTTTCGCCCTGCGCCATGATAAAGGCGATAAATCCCAGAATTACCACGAGAAAAAACATATTGGCATAGCTCAGTATCCGTGCACGGATGTCGCCAATACGCCCGTCGAGTTTACCAAAGGCTATCATACTGCCAGCAAACGATACGCTGCCTATGACCATACCGGCCAGTATGTTGAATACCCCTCCCGATAACAGGTTAATGGGTTCGCCGTTGGGCGAGAGATGAGGAAACTCGAGCAGCGCAATCAGGGCAGCACACGCTCCGCCCATCCCGTTGAAAAGCGAAACCAACTGGGGCATGGCAGTCATTTTTACCCGTCGGGCAACTATCCAGCCAATAGCTGTGCCCAATACAATAGCCAGAAGTATCAGACCAACATTACCTATGGGTTCACCATCCTTCCGATGAAACAATATAGTGGACAGTATCGCTAACCCCATACCGGTGGCAGCAATAATATTTCCCCTACGGGCTGTTTCGGGGTGACTGAGCATTTTTAATCCAATAACATATAAAACTGAAGCTATGATATAGCTTATCTCGAGTATGGCTAATTCGTTCATCATATTTTACGCTTTAACAACGTTGACCCTGTTAATCTTTCTTTTTCTTCTTTTTGAACATTTCGAGCATGCGATCGGTAACTACAAAACCTCCCACCACATTGAGTGTGCCCAGTACTACGGCCAGAAAACCTATAATTTTTGCAGTAGTACCTGTGGCATGTCCCATAACTATGATGGCGCCAATAATTACAACGCCATGTATAGCATTGGCTCCCGACATCAGCGGAGTATGCAACACAGCAGGAACATGCGAAATAACCTCCATCCCCAGAAATATAGAAAGGATTACGATGATGATCATATCCTTGTTGTCGAGAATAAATTGCAGCATATTTTCCATAGTATTTACTTTATCAGTTGCAGATAACGTTCGTTTACGATTTGGCCCTGTTTTACGATGCAGGTCGACTGGATTATATCGTCCTCAAAGGGAACCTGAAGTTGGCCGTCTTTAGTGATGATGAGTTTAAGGAAATTAAGCAGGTTATTTCCATACATTTTGCTGGCATCGAAAGGCATTTCGGAGGGATAGTTTGATTTGCCGATAATGAGTACCTGGCCGTGCCAGATAGTTTGATTGTTTTGCGTAAGTTCGCAGTTTCCACCGGTCGAAGCAGCCAGGTCAATAACAATCGAACCGGGGCGCATGGCTTCGACAGTAGCCTTGGTGAGCAATAGAGGTGCTTTTTTGCCAAACACCTGTGCAGTACAGATGACTACGTCGGCATTTGAGGCGTGGTCGTGGATCAGCTGGCGTTGTTTGCGGATGAATTCCTCCGTCTGTTCTACCGCATATCCACCAGCCGTTGCATCTTCACGGGCGCCTTCCACTTCAATAAATTTACCTCCCAGACTTTTTACCTCTTCCTTTACGGCCGAACGGACGTCAAACACTTCGACTACTGCGCCCAGCTTGCGGGCAATAGCAATTGCCTGCAAGCCTGCCACTCCGGCGCCCAGAATGAGCACTTTGGCCGGCTTTATGGTTCCTGCTGCCGACATAAACATGGGAAAGAAACGTGGCAGTCGTGAAGCCGCTTCCAGCACAGCTTTGTAGCCAGCTATAGTCGCCATCGACGAAAGGACGTCCATGGCCTGCGCTCGAGTGGTACGGGGTACAAAATCGAGACTGAATACGGTAGCCCCGCTTCGTTGCATGGCTTCTATAGCAGGACGGTTGAATACAGGATTAAAAGTCCCCAATAAATATTGTGCTCCCGAAATCCCCTGTAGTACCTCTTGTCTGGGTACTGCTACGCTCAGCAATACATTGGCCTTGGCGAGTATAGAGGGCGCATCGGATATCTCTGCCCCGGCTGCAAGGTATTGTGCATCATCGGCAAATGCCGACTTGCCCGATCCTGCTTCAACCCATACCTCTACACCCCATTTTTTAAGCTGCATCACGTGTTCGGGCAACAAAGCTACCCGGTTCTCGCTCTCCTGTTCTTTTAATACGCCTATTATCATCGGTTTAATGTTTTCTGCAGTGAAAGTTTACTGACTTCATCTTCCCAAAGAGCTATTTACTCATGTCACAAAAATATACTTTTTCCGTAAGTCCATAAAATGAATTTACGATTAAAGCCTTTTTTTGTGAATAGGATTCAATAAAATGATGAATAGGGGCTTTACCTGTCTTAACCCCCTATAATCCGAAACTTTTCTTCTTTGGTAAATGTTTGTTTTTTTATGTACATAAAAGTATAGTTTTTTAACTACACTTTTGTCTGACTTTTTTTGGGGCTAAACCAAGAAGTCATCAGGGAATAGGTCGAAGAAAACCAAAAGAGTTTTATTTACCATGTGCAGCTTAAATAATTTAATTTATTGACCTCGTGGTCGGAAAGAAGGGGAGTACTTCAATAGATTCATGAACAGAATCCATAAAAATTCGTTTGAAATCTTTCGATTTTCCTTCTTTTAAATCAATCTTAACTACCGGCATGGCTCTGTTTTAAAATGGCTTACAACGGTTGGCGGTATGAAACGTTGGGGATTGCGGAGCACGTTCCTATCAACCGAGACTAAAGATTGATGCGGGTGGTGAGCTTCGCATACCTCTAAACCCCTTATTGGCTATACCGCTTGTTACCTGCTGGCCATTGTTATCACCTTCCTGATAAAGCATTGTACCTTTTTGTTTTCATTAAGTTTGCATAAGAATCGCCATGTTAATTCATTATCTATTTATTTCCAAGTATAAGGGCTGTCTTTTAATGGGTCAATTTGTCTAGTTATTTCAAAATTTTTTGAGATATTGTCATACCACCAATTATAGTATAGATTATACACTTCCCTTAATTGTGAATCATTTAAACAAACACTATTTATATCATTTTTTAGTTTTAATTCAGGAACGAGAGAAGGAAAAGGTGGCTTGCCAGGATAATTACCGTAATTTATTCTAATATTTTCAATTGTCCATAAAAGGCATTCCCCTATGGTTAGTTTTGTTGGTTCAAATGAAGAGGCTGGATTAACAGGGAAATGTGTGATTTCAGCGAAGTTATTGGCCGATTTCAATATAGCTGGTATATCTTCAGGTGTAAACCACGGTAGAGTATCTGCAGTATATTTGTTCCCAATCACTTGCTGAATAAATATTTCAACATCAGTTAATTTTTCTTTTTCTTTGGTACATGAGACAAAAACACTCAAGCACAACAACTGTAATAATAGTAGTTTCATATTTTTAAAATTTTACGTTTATTCTTTTAATCTTACCATACCCATTGAATATACAGTGAACCAAACATAGTTATTATCGTCTACCAAAACATGTTCTACACTAATATTGGTTAACGGTGTATTATCAGTATTAAATACTTTCCATGACCCATCAGTATTAAATTTTGCCAAGCCCCCGGAATACATAGCTATCCATTTATTATTTTTGCCATCTATTGCAATATCGACGACCGAGTTACTGGGAAGTTTTGAATTGTATATATTATAGTTGGTAACATTGGCACCATCGTATTTATACAAACCGTCGCCTGATTCTGGTGCTACATTCCACCGGGATAAAACACCGAACCAAAGATTGTTGTCATTATCAAAGTGCATACAAGGTACCCATTTGGCATTACCCGAACATATAATTACCGTGTCCCATATGTAGTAATTGTACCGCATTATGATTCCTGGTTCTTCAAAATCGGGCATTGTACTTGCATATAAATTACCTGATTTATCAAAACATATAGCATAAAAAGTTGAGCCTTCAAAATAGGTTGTCCAAGTAGTGCCGTTATACCTTTGTATACCATCATTTGATGCTTTCCATGCATTCGAAGCAATCCATATGTTCCCATTCTTGTCAATCTGACATTTTGAAGAATGCAACTTATTTTTCAGGTCTGACACATACCACTGGCAGCAAATATTCTCATTCCTATCAAAGAGAAATAATAACTCGTTGTTTGTAAATATTTTTTTTTCGGACATATTATTTTCCCAAGAAAAAGAATTATAGTCAGAGAAAAAAACAGAAGAATCAATAGGCAATATATTTTTATCATGTAATTTAAATATCCAAGTACTATCAATAGTAAAATTATTTCTTCTGATAAATGCTGTAAATATTATATCGCCTGAATTAATTGTTGCAAATGAATTAACGTTAAAATATGTATCATAGTCTATTACATCATAATAGTTTATCCATTCAGAATATATCTTACTTTCACAAGTATCAACTGTTTCGTATTTACAGCATGAAATGAGTACTGTAAAGAATAATAATACTATAGGTTTCATGTTTTATAGTGTTTAAATAACGGGTAGAGGAATCGCCCCTACTCGTTATTGGTAACTTATTCAATGAAGAACCTCCGGTTAAACGTTTTGCCGTTTATTGTCAAGTTGAAAAGGTAAAGGCCAGGCTTGTAATTACCAGCCAACCATTGTACCTGCCAGTTTCCGGCATCATACTTTTGATTGATTATAACCGTTTCGAGTAATTTTCCGTTAATATCAAGCACTTTTAATGAAACGACGGAATTATTTTCCGCCACATTAAATTCTAATGTAGTTTGGTATTTAAATGGATTGGGAAAAACGGAAAACAAATTATAATTATCATTGTCCATTGGTTGTTTTACCGATGTGCTTGTTTCGCCAACCTTGACAGCCAATAATTTTTTTACATAATTTTTGGTGTTTGCAATTGGCGACGGTGCAATATAAGCACCCTCAGGGGTATAATTGTTGTTGATCCATTCTTCTTTAACTTTTTCCATTAATGAAGCATATTCCGGTGTTGTTTCATTAATCAATAATATCGATAAATCGCGTGCATCGGGATTATTATCATCAAAGATTTTCTCAAAAAGCAAAGGCCATAAAACGTTACCCATTTTCTTGCAAAAATCTAATATATCTTTAAACTCAGAAGTTTCGTAAAGAAAAAAAGGATTGCTTTGTTTGATTAGTTCTGGAGTATTAGCTTTATCAACAAGCAGCTTCATTTTTTGATTGAACAGGGCAATATCTTCTTGCGAAATATTTGCCTTTAAATCCTGTACTAACTCTTCCTCATCCATATTTAAAGTAACTTCCGGTAATACGGTCAATCCCAGCTCTATACTTTCTTTCAGGCTGTAGCTTTTCAAAGATGGGTTAACCCGTCGGTAATAAAGGCTTATTGAACCGTAACCGTAATATGAATTATCGTTAAGCGCATCCCTCGGGTGAAAAGTCCTCATTAACCCTCCGGGCTTGCTTTCCCAGTCATACCCATGTGGTTGATCGTTTGCCGGTTTTACAACTGAAAAATGAGTATATTGATAGGAAGTTGAATTATACCACATAGCAACTTCTCCGTTTGAAGAGTTGGCTCCTGTTCGGGTATAAGTTGGGGCTCCTGTGTATCTTAAAGGATTGTTTCCAAAAAAGTTATCCCATGATTGCCAAAAATTCCCTGCAACGTACCAATTGGTACTTAAATTATTTGAATTCGGGGGATTAGAAGCCCAGAAATATCTCCCACGATCTATCATCCCACCTCCCCAACTGGCACAATTGTAGTTATTACTTGCTGGCGCCGACTGTATCGCATCGTCAGCCTTAAGATTGGGGAAGTATGACATAATAGTGCTATTTTGGCACATGATATATAAATCACATGTCCCGGTTGGGTTGTACGAGCTATATGCCGAAACCAAGGCTGCTCCTATTCTTACAGAAAAATCTTTTTTAACTCTTGAGGCTAAGCCCCATGAAAAATCGCCTCCTCCTCCAGAATAATCATCATTATATGCCCTGATTTTGCCAGGTATTCCACTATCGTCTTCTATCCAGATACGGCTATCTCCAGTTAATTTACATGTAAAATAGTTGTAAGTAGTTGGAGTTTCATGTGCATGGCGGAAACCCGAACCTGAAACCGGACAATCTGCATAATAATATTGTCCGTTAACATTTAAATCAACCAATCCTTGTGTTTCCTGACGATATGCCCTTACTCTGACATAATAAGTGCCTGTACTTGGGATATTAATGTTTATAGAAGCTAAACCGCTTGAGTTCGACAGTGCTACCCATGAATATGCTTCAGGATTTGAAGAATTAAATACTTCCAAAACATGTTCATATCCATCAGACGCATAGGTTGAGAAAAAGACCTGCTGGCCTGAATTGAACGAATATATTTTATAAGTCGTGTATCTGAATGTAATGCCAATATGGTGATAATAATTTCCCTCGGGATTAGATAAAACAACTCCGCTTTTATGCATAGATGACAAGGAATCTTTTTTAGCCTTTGGATTTTTTATCCTTTCCTGAATTTCCGTTTTTATTTGGTCAACAAACTGGTTGTAACTACTCTCGGATATTTCTGTTTTAGTTTTATCTTTAGAAAGTCTTATAAACTCAATATCGGGAATTTCAGGTGCATTGCAGGAAAAAATAATCAGGTTTATTCCTTTTTTAAGCTGTACTAATTTCTTTTCTTGTGACTTGCTATCACTAAATGATACATTATGCCAGTTGCTTTTTAATGGTTTTAGTTTGTCTGCCTGCTTTTCATGGTTGATAGTCACGTCATATTCAAGAAATTTTCCGCTGCCAAAATTATCAAGTTCACCACCCATTAACCATGCATTCAAATAATAGTTCCCATTATCAGAAGATTCAATCTCAAAAATTTTATAGGATACAGAACCTTCAACCTTAATAGTTGATTTTTTAATTACGACATCACCACCAAGTTCATTTTTGGTGTCGAAATAGCTCTTTTCAACTACTTCCTGCGAAATAGAATTAAATACGATATACTGAAAATAAACCAGTAAAATAAAACTTTTTGTTTTCATTTTCGTTATCTTTGATTGTTAAACATTATGTTTAATGGCCTCATCTCGATCTTGATTCTCTGGTCATTTGCGGGATGGGGCTTTTTTTGTAACTATCAGGTTTTATTAAAAGAGGAACCTCTTTGTAATGTATAACTCTGCTGAAAATACAATTACCTTGTAATCATTTCCAGATCAATCATTTTTGATTGATGTCAATTTTTTATCTGGTTTCTTTTATTCATAGGCATTTGATTTTAAAGGTTGTATATTCTGTACTATTGGAATTAAATCCAATCATGTTCATTTACATTTTATGGAAAATTATAACCTAAATGTTAAACATGTATTAATTTGTCATAATTATTTTCTCTCGTTTTGTGGTTATCTAACAAAAAAACTTCAAATTGACACTTTCGTTTCATCGGAGCTCCTTTGGCTTGCAGGTAACGGTGGCGGTATGGCCAGTAAGGGAGTGCGGAGCGACGTTCCTATCAACCGAGACGAAAGATTGATGCGGGTGATGAACTTCGCATACTACTGAAACCCTTATTGGCTATACCGCATGTTGACAACTGGGCATTTTTTTAGTAATCTAATGTTATTATTCGTCCTTTTGTGAAATCAAAGAATTTATCTTTCTGGGCAACTTTTACCCCGTCCATTAAATC